>JAANMT010000208.1_pt1 | contig 62312 bp, 64 predicted proteins | sample 7279711 | NCBI WGS metagenome assembly JAANMT01 (sample SAMN14094538, study PRJNA606508) | bioreactor metagenome | isolation source: A lab-scale SPAN reactor treating ammonium-rich wastewater day 1 | place: Ireland: Galway | collected 2017-01-16
AATCGGTTGAGTAATTCGTTGTTGTTCATCGGAGGTCACCTTTCTACTCCGATGGTAGCACATCCTTTCTGCTTTTCCCGTTAATTACGGGAGAGCCGTAATTTGTAATTGGAGAACTGAGAATTGGAGAATTCGTTTACCCTGCTCGAGGCAAAGAACTGGAAAGATTACGCCCTGCTCGACAGCGGCGGCGGTTCGAAACTCGAACGCTTTGGCAGGTATGTGTTTGTGCGTCCTGAATCTCAAGCCATGTGGAAGCGCGCTCTCGATCCCGAATGGAGGAAAGCAGACGCGATCTTTGTCCCCACGGGCGAGGAAAGCGGAGGGCATTGGGATTTCAGGAAGAAGGTGGAGGAGAGGTGGGAGATGGAGTATGACCTCCGCTTCGACTACGCCTCCGGCTCCGCTCAGCGCGATGCGACGTTGAAGTTTTGGGCGATGACGACACCGGGGCGTCATCTCGGTGTATTCCCCGAGGTTGCCGCGCATTGGGAGTGGTTCGGCGGGTTGATCGCAAACGCAAAGAGGGAAATCAATGTCTTGAACTTATTTGGATATACGGGACTCGCCACCCTCGCCGCCGCGTCCGCCGGAGCCAAAGTGACTCACGTGGACGCTTCGAAGAAAGCCGTGACCTGGGCGCGCGAAAACCAGGCTTTATCCAACCTGACGGAAAAACCCATCCGCTGGATCGTGGACGACGCGTTGAAATTCGTCCAGCGCGAAGCGAGACGCGGCGTCAAATACGATGGCATCCTCCTCGATCCGCCCAAGTTCGGGCGCGGACCGAAAGGCGAGGTGTGGGAGGTGTACAAGTCCCTGCCAAATCTATTGGAAGCCTGCCGCAAATGTTTGAGCGATACCCCTCTTTTTGTTGTCACAACCATCTACGCGGTGCGCGCCTCGGCGATCCACGTGGCGCAAGCACTGGACGATATGATGCAAGGCTTTGGGGGAAAGATCGAAATGGGCGAACTGGTCACGCGCGAGCAAAGCGCGGGGAGGTTATTGTCGCAGGCGGTGTATGCGAGGTGGGGAGATAAGCCAGGGCGAGCACTTAAGGCGGGTTGACCGGAAAAGTGAATGACCAGGAGCCGGTATAAGTATCCCACTTTATATCTTTAAATATGCTCTGGAAGACTGGATCCATTGAAAATAATTCGACCGGAAATTTAACGTAAACAAGCCCATCAAAGCCATTAACTTTCAAGCAATCAATTGTTACCGGAAAATTTCTCTCTACCATTTTCTGGCTTGCTTCCAGACAGTAATCCGATTGTCCCACTTCTCTTGCATACAATCTGCTTATTTGCAAGGTGAGATTCTCCTTTTGCGAAGGAATGTGTAAAGCAAAAAACAGATATTGGCATCTTTTGGCGATTTTCCCATCCCGGTCATAACTCCAATACATCGTACCTTCCTCGTGAGGGCTGGCTTTTATATCAGCAACGGACAAAGTCGTAGTCTGAGATTCGGTCGGATAAGTTAATAACCAATCACGTTGATCAGGCAAGTTATAGCATACTTCGACGCGGTATCCGCTCCCCTCAGTGTGCGCGCTGATCAGCTCCATGCCAATATTATTGGCTGACACTAATTCTTGAGTAATAGCAGCGGTTAAATCTTCACTGCCGGTTGGGGTCCGCGCCACAAACGCAACATATAGCGCCGCGACGGCAGCCAAAGCCAGCAAGAATCCACCCACCTTGAAAAAGTTAGGTTTCATTTTCATAAATCTGCACGGAAATCCTGTGGACTTGGAGTAATTCCAAGTCCACAGGATCTCGCTGACATCAGGGCTGGGCAAATTGGAAATGAAAGTCCCAGGGACCTCGCCGCGCGTCGGTCAAAACATCCAGTGCAAACTCTCGCGCAGTTTCATTATCCATTGAGGCTGGCTTTCGAGATATCCCAAATCCGCCGACATTTGGGTCTGTTGGGCACGCGACTGCAATGCCGCTCTTTCGTTCATCCAGTTGTGTTTGCAGTGCAGGGCAGTCAACTTTGTCCGGCTCGGATATATATATTTTTTGGAGAGTCAACACCAGGTTTGCTCCGTTTTGCACTTCTGCCGGAAACAAAAGGTATTGGCACCTTTCGGTCACGACGCCATCGGAGTTGGATTTCAAATCCAATATGCCTTCCTCCCTGATCGTATAGGACTGACCATCCACACGAAGAACAGCATCCTCGGGACGACTTGTAAGGATCCAGTCGCGGTTATCCGGCAATGAGTAACATACATCCACTTGAAAATACTCACCTTCCTGATGTGCGCCAGCAACGGACATGCTAATGTCGTTAATTGCCAGACTTGTCACTGAATAGTCCGGATTGCCTCCTCCGTCGCTTGCCTCAGCTGTAAATTTGCTGCCTGCCACAAAGACGGATACAGCAATGGACAAAAGGAAGAAAATGGTCCATCCAACTAAAGCAACGGGTTTTGAAATATTATTTTTCAGCATGTCGGCCTCCTTTGTTAATAAGATCCTGTACATCTAGCCGAGTCATTGATCAAGTAATTCATCGGAGATGAGCCTACATCTCCGCATGCCTGATAACCTGATCCATATCTCTGGTTGGAATAAACCGTATAGCCAGGGGCAATATATTGCGCGCCATAATACCAATAACGAAGAGTCGCGTTGGCATAGTAATTCAGACTGGCTATGTTTATGGTTTTTGCCCAGCGGGTTTGACACGCATCAGAAAATCTCAATTCAACTCTTGCCTTTCCTGATGCAGGATATACCGTTCTAACCGTCGCCGCATCGGCATTGCAGCCTGTTGTAATCGGATTGGTGTTATTGCATCCTGCCCCACTGCATAACGCAAGCGCGACTGGAGCAAACGGAAAACTACTGACTATCACAAACAAAGTTGTGATCAATAGAATCAAAACAGGTTTTGCTTTTCGCATGGTCTTCTCCTTTACGCTTTAGCGAATGTGTCCGACAATGTTTGTGCTTGCATAAAGGTTGTTCGATTTACTGGCAACAACCTTCCCTCCTTACATAAGAATCACTTGCGAGGTGACTATAGCATCATCAAGGTTTCGCCTCAAGTACGGAAATCCGTACCTTTTTCCATCCACCACATTACGGCTTCGGTCCTTGAAGTTACTCCCAATTTCTTGTAAATATTCTTCAAATGTTTTTCCACCGTGTTAATGGATACCTTCAAAGATTCTGATATCTGCCTGTTATCGGCGCCGGATGTCAGCAGCTTTAAAACCTCACGCTCACGACCTGACAGACTGTCCCACTTCTTGCCCGTCTCCTCTCTCCAGCGCTCTGCCCGATCCATTTGCTTTTTATCGTAAAGATTTTCGCCATGTGCAGCGCGGCGAATGGCGTTGAGCAGGTCATTGCCCTTCAGTTTTTTATCCAGGTACCCTGCCGCGCCTGCGTCCATCATATCAGCCAGATAGGCATCGCGGTCGTGGGCAGTCAGTACAAGCGTAATTACATCAGGATGATTCTCACGTACCCATTTTTCCAGTTCAGAGGGATTATGACGAGGCATGACCAGATCCAACAGAAGGATATTGGGCTGCAATTCAGCGACCTTTTGCTTGATCTGATCTCCGTCCGGCGCTTCGCCGACCACCTGCATATCCGGGGCTTTATTGATAATGGAACGAATGCCTTCGACCCAACCGGGATGATCGTCTGCTATCAAAATTGTAATCGGTGTTTTCTGCTTCGGCATTTATGCCTCCTTCAATGGATTTCAGACTTGCATATATGGAATTTTATACTTACAGTTCTTTTTGTCAACCAACACGCACCCGATAATTGAAAAACGCTGCTACAGAAACGAATGTTCCAGGCAAAACAGACGAATTGGCTGGCGGTTTATCTTCCACCGTCTTTCTATTGTGGTCCACTCTCCAACTCCCTCAACCATTCCAGCGGATGTTCCCACCGCGTGCGCGGATGAAATGCTCATGGTCGGATAAAGCGCGTTTGAGATAATTGTTCAACCTGCTTGCTTCGCCGTCACGCCCGTATATTCGGAGCGATCAGCGTTCATTGACCAAGCGCGGAACGGGTTCATGTTTCCCGATCAATCCGCGCTCATCCATGCAGCGGATATGAAATACGGAAGGGAGGCTTGCCGCCCCCGCTTCATTAGACCTTGCTAAACTTTTCCTAGACAAAACGATATGGGCATGGGAAAATTCAGCCCACCATATTGCAACAAGGAGCATGTTTGAATGACCGTCGAAAAGAAAAGCAAACGCCAGGAACGACGCGAGAAGGTGCGAAAACAGGAAATGCGGAATCGCCTGACCACGATCGGCTTGATCACGGTGGGGGCGGCGCTGCTGGTGGTTGCATTCATCTGGCCCCAATTCACCACAATTGACGACCTCGTCATCCCGGAGACAAAGACCCTGCCCAATCCGGACGGATTAAGCCTCGGCGACCCCAACGCGCCCGCAGTGATCGAAGTGTTCGAGGATTTTCAATGCCCCGCCTGTCAGTTCTTCACGGAGAGCATCGAACCGCTGATCCTCCAATACCTGGTCGAGGCCGGCAAAGCGCGCCTGGTCTTTCGCCATTATCCGTTCATTGACGGGGTGGGCGCAGGCAACGGCGGCGAGTCCGACCAGGCTGCCAACGCCGCCATGTGCGCGAACGAGCAGGGCAAATTCTGGGATATGCAAACGGTCATCTACGCCAACTGGAACGGCGAGAACCTCGGCAACCTGAGCAACCGACGCCTGCAAGCCATGGCTGAAGCGATCAACCTGGACATGAACGCGTTCAATTCCTGTTTCAGGGACAACAAATACCGGGACGCGATCCAGGCGGACTTCGACCGCGCCGAGGAACTGGGAGTCAGCGGGACGCCGAGCGTATTTGTGAATGGAAACCCGGTGGGCGAACCCGGCAAGGTCGCCTCCTTCCAGGAAATTGCCGTGGCTGTGGATGCGATCGTAAACGCGGGCGAATAATACGGGACGACATCCCTCGACTCGAAAAGGATGCGGATAATCCGTGTCCTTTTTCGATTCCCCGGACAAGCATCACGAGTATAATGAACCGGGACGATGATTTCACCATGTATTGAGGACTTATGAAGAGATTCCGTTTCACTTCGACCGGGATCGGCGCATCCGCCCTTGCCTTGAACTGCCTCCTCCTGATGAGCCTGATCCTCGCTTCATGCGGGCGCGCGCCTACTTTACCCTTCGTCTCGTTGCCCACCCCGACCGCCGAAACCTCAGAGACGATCCAACAGGCGTATCCGCCCGCCCTCGTCGAAACGGATCCCCCGCCCGATACGGTCATTGGACATCTTTCCCCCATCGCGTTCTACTTCAATCAGGCGATGAACAAAACCTCCGTCGAATCCGCGTTCAGCGGATTGCCCGCCGGAGCGTTCACATGGACCGACGACGCGACCCTCGTCTTCACCCCCTCAGAACCCTTCCCTCCAGACTCAAAACTGAACCTCGAGATCGCAGACTCCATCCAATCCGCCAGCGGATTTGGGATCACGGGACCCATCCAACTTTCCTTCGCGGTCGCGGACCATCTGCGCGCGACGAATCAGTTACCCAGGGCGAACTCGACCGACGTGAACGTGGACGCCGCCATCGCAGTCTCGTTCAATCAGCCGGTCGTTCCGCTGGGCGCGGACCCTTCTTCGTTGCCATCCCCCTTTACCATCATGCCCTCCCTCGAGGGACGCGGCGAATGGATCAACACCAGCGCTTACATTTTTTATCCCGAACCAGCCATGTTGGGCGGGACGGAATACACCGTCAGCGTGAACCAGGATTTGAAAACGGGATCAGGCGTCGGGTTGGACAGAACCGTGATCAATGCGTGGAAGTTCGTCACGGCGCGTCCGCGCGTCGTCTCGGTGAGTCCCTCCCCCGAAGAAGCCATCCCGCCGGACGCGGAGATCAAATTGACGTTCAACCAGCCGATGGATCGTGAAAGCGCGCAATCGAATTTTTCCTTCAGCGGGCCCGAAGGCCCGCTTGGCGGCTCGTTCGCATGGAACGACGCAGACACGGAATTGACCTTTTCACCCGGCAGGACGCTCGCGCGCGGCGCGGGCTACACCCTGAACGTGGGCGCGGGGACAAAATCGAAAAGCGGCATGACGCTCGGAGAGGCGTACGGCGCGGTCCTGCGGACGTTCGACAATTTTGGAGTGAGCGCCACCGAAACCAATTACGGGTCAACCACCTTCACGTTTACCGCGCCGCTGGCGCCGGGCGAATACAGCGATCTTGTGACCGTCACTCCCGCCATAGACAATCTCGATACGAACGCCGGGGGCGCAACCCTTTCCGTGTTCGGCGAGTTCCTGCCCGGCACGGATTACGCGATCGAGTTATCCGGGCGGATCGGCGACCAATGGGGGCAGTCGCTCGGCGAACCGTTCAGCCTGGAGGTGCGCACGCCGTCCCTGCCCCCCTACCTGGTCATGCAGCCGTACAGTTCCTCGGCGTTGTTCGTGCGTCCCGACGAGCCCGTGTTGTACGCGGAGGCGCTGAACGTGACGGACGCGGATGTGACCCTCGCGCCGCTGCCCCTGCAGGAGTTCTTCACGCTCCACAACTCGTATGAACTTCAGCAGGCATACACGCCGGGCGAGGCTTCCACGCTTTCGCAAACTTTCGACCTGCCGCCCAATCGAGCCGGCGAGGTGAAGTTGAACCTCGCGCAAGCGAACACTCAACTCCCGCCCGGCTTGTATTACGTGCAGATCGCTTCGTCCCAGTTCGAAGCGAGGCGCGTTCACTTCGTCGCTTCGAGCCAGGTCAACCTGACGTTCAAAGCCGGAGCGACGCAGGCGCTCGTCTGGGCGGTGGACCTGCCCTCGCAGATGCCGGTCCGCAACGCGCCCGTCACGATTTACGACGACGCGGGGAACGTCGTCGCATCCGGCGCAACCGATGACGAGGGATTGTGGCAGGGCGAGATCAGCGCGCGCGAGGGATCGGTCTTTGCCATGCTTGGTTCGCCCGGCGGAGAGAACTTTGCATTCGCCACGAGCAACTGGAACATGGGCATCAACGCCTGGGACTTCGGCTACTCCCAGCGCGTGCAGGCGCCGCGCCATGAAATTTACATGTACACAGATCGTCCCATCTATCGCCCCGGGCAGACGGTGTATTATCGCGGGGTCGTGCGGCAGACGTTCAACGGGCGTTACGAACTGCCGACCATAAACTCCATGCCGATCATTTTGAACGATGCCCAAGGCACACAACTCGCGAACGTCAACGCGCAACTTTCGCCCTATGGCACCTTCAACGGTCAGTTCGAACTTTCGCAGGACGCCGTGCCGGGCTATTACACCTTCTTCAACAGCGGATTGGAATTCTATCTCTCCTTCCAGGTGGCGGAATATCGCAAGCCCGAGATCAACCTCGACGTCAAATTCGCATCCGCCGAGATCAGGCAGGGAGACCCGGCAAACGCAAACGTCAATGCGCGTTATTTCTTCGACGCGCCCGCCGGGAACGTGGACGTCCGCTGGTCGCTGTACACGAAGCCCGATTACTTTCACATCCCGAACTATCAGACCGGGTTGATCGAGACCGACTGGCTGAACGTGTTCCGCTTTCCAACCGGGTTCGACTCCGGCTACCTGGGGCGATTCCTCAACGAAGGCACGGCTCAGACTTCCCCGGGCGGGACCCTGACCATCAACCTGACAGCCATCCCCGCATCGGACGCGCCCCAACTTCTCACGCTGGAAGTGACCGCTTCGGACGAAACCGGTCTGCCCGTCAGCGCGCGGAGCGAACTACGCATCCATCCCTCGGACTTCTACATCGGTTTGCGCCCCGAGCAATGGGTTGGCGAGGCGAAGTCCGCGCTGGGCTTCGAGGTTTATACCGTGGATTGGGAAGGGAACGCGTCCGGCGGAAAAGTGCTTACAGCGGAGTTCAAACAGGTGCGCTGGGAAAAGGAAACCGACTCAGCCGGCTTCCCCACCTACAAACCTGTGTACCTGCCCGGAAACAGCAGCAACCTCGCAACCGGACCGGATGGCAAGGCGCGCCTTTCGTTCCTCCCGCCCAACGCTGGGACGTACATGCTCGACGTTTCGGGCGATGGCGCGCGCTCACAGGTTCTCGTCTGGGTGGGAGGCGCGGGCACAGGCGCATGGCCCGACCTGCCGAACCAAAGACTCCAATTGACAGCCGACAAGGATTCGTACAACGCGGGCGACACCGCCAAAGTCTTCATCCCAAATCCGTTCCCCACCAATTCCATCGCGCTGGTCACGGTCGAGCGCGGACTGGTTTCAAAAGCGGAAACCATCCAATTGACCGGCAGCGGAGCGGAATATTCCCTGCCCATCACGGATGACGACGCGCCGAACGTTTACCTCAGCGTCACAGCGTTGGGACAGGGCAACGACTTCCGTCAGGGATTGGTCAACCTGCCCGTCGCGCCGGAAGCGCAGGAGTTGAAGGTGCAGTTGTTCTCGAATCCGACCGAGGCGGGACCGCGCGACCAGGTCACGTTCGACGTGGTGGTGACGGATCATCAGGACCAGCCCGTGCAGGGAGAGTTTTCGTTGTCGGTCGTGGATCTCGCCACGCTTGCATTGGCTGACCCGAATGCGGAAGACATTTTGCCCGCGTTCTACAGCAACCAGCCTCTTGGCGTCGAGACCAATCTTTCGCTTGCGGCGTATGGCGGGCGGAACGCGCTCGAACCCGGCGGGCTGGGCGGCGGAGGCGGCGACGGAGCGCCTTTCGTGCGCGAAGATTTTCCCGACACGGCGTATTGGAATCCCTCGCTCGTCACGAACTCCGAGGGGCGCGGTCAGGTGACGATGACCCTGCCCGATTCGCTCACCACCTGGCAGGTGGACGTGCGCGGCTTGACGATGGACACGAAAGTGGGTCAGGCGGAGATGCAGATCGTTTCGACCAAGCCGTTGTTGATCCGCCCCGTCACGCCGAGGTTTCTGGTTGGCGGCGACCGCGTGTTGATGGCGGCGGTTGTCAACAACAACACGGCCGAAAGGCTGAACGTAACCGTCAACCTGCAAAGCGAGGGGTTCGTCCTCGATAATCCCGCCTCCGCCACGCGCGCGTTCGACATCTCGCCGAACGCGCAGGCGCGCGTGGAATGGTGGGGCGAGGCGGGACTGGCTGACGCTGCCGACCTGGTATTTTCGGTCGCCACCACTGGAACGCCCTCGTTGCAGGATTCGGCGCGCCCTGTATGGGGCAAATTGCCCATTCTGCATTACGTCGCTCCGCAGGCGTTCGTGACCGGCGGGTTGTTGCGCGGCGCGTCCTCCCTTCAGGAGGTCATCTCGCTTCCGCGCACGTTCGTCCCCGACGCGGGGAGCGGCTTGGAGGTGGAATTAAGCCCCTCGCTGGCTGGCAGTTTATTGTCCGCGTTGGAGGCGATGGAGGTCCCGCCTTATTCCATCAGCGCGGAGGCGAATCTCTCGTATCTCCTCCCGAATATCGAAGTTCATCGCGCCCTGAACAACTCCGGCTTGAGCGACCCCGCGCTTTCGGAAAGGGTGGAAAAAAATCTTAATGCGAGCGTGAGCCGATTGCAGTCCATGCAAAACGCGGACGGCGGCTGGAGTTGGTGGGGTACGCACGATCGAAGCGACCCATATATTACCGCCTACGTTCTGTTCGGCTTGTCTCGCGCGCGGACCATCGGCGCGCCGGTCAATGAAGAGACGTTGAACCGCGCGGTCGCATTCCTGCAGGAGACGCAGGCGGAGGTCAATGCGAACACGAGCGGCGCCGAACTCGACGACGCCGCGTTCGTTCAATTCGTTTTGAGCGAGATGGGCGTCACCGACCGGGCGTCTGCCAATTCGTTGTACGAGGCGCGCGACCGCATGAGTCCCGCGAGCCGCGCCTGGCTTGCGCGCATCCTCCATACCGTCAACCCCGCGGACCCGCGCGTGCGGGACCTGATCTCGAACCTCGAAACCGAGGCGATCCGCACCGCATCCAGCGCGCATTGGGAAACGCCAGCCGCGAGCGCCCTCCGACGCGGCTCGCCCGTGTACGCCACCTCGATCGTCGTTTACGTCCTTTCGCAGCTCGATCCCGCCAACCAGATCATCTTCGAGGCTGTCCGCTATCTCGCCGCGCATCGGGACGCGCGCGGCTTGTGGAACAACGGTCACGAGAACGCCTGGGCGATGATGGCGCTCAACCAGGCGATGGTCGGGATCGGCGACCTGCGCTCCGACTTTGCCTTCGACGCCGCGCTCAACGGCGCTCCGCTCACGAGCGGCGACGTGAACGGCATTCAACTCACGCCGCTTCGGGCGAACGTCCCGCTCGCATCGCTTTCCTCCGATTCGCCCAACCTGCTGACGATCCAGCGCGAAGACGGGCTTGGGCGGCTGTACTACAACGTCGTGTTGAAGGTCAATCGCCCGGTGCGGGACGTGAAGCCGCTGAACGCCGGGATGAGCGTCGAACGCGTGTATTGCCGCGCCGGACAGGGCGACTCGGAAACAAAGCGCTGCACGCCTCTATCCTCCCTTCAATTTGGTTCTGACCAAAGCGTCACCGCGCAACTGACGCTGACCCTGCCTCACGATTCGTACTACGTCATGGTGGAAGACCACATTCCCGCAGGCATGGAGATATTGAACCGCAGCCTCAAGACCAGCCGGTTGGGAATCGACGCGACCGGTGTGCAGGTCCAATTCGAGGATGAAGATCCGTTCGCGGACGGGTGGGGCTGGTGGCTGTTCAACGAACCGCAGATCCACGACGAGGGCATCCTCTTCACCGCCGATTACCTCCCTGCCGGAACCTATATCCTGACGTACACCCTCATCCCCGTGCAGGCGGGTGAATTCCGCGTATTACCTGCGCGCGCCTGGCAAGCCTTCTTCCCCGAAGTCCAGGGGACCAGCGCGGGGACGGTGTTCGAGATAAAGCCGTGAAATTCCGACTATAATCGCGAAATGAAAAGAGGCTCCAAAACCAGCAGGTTTGGGACGACGCCGAGGGTCAGCCACGACTCGTCGGGGTATTACAACTCGAGACTCTATTCCGAATTGGGAGAGGATGGGAACGAGACTCATCCAATTAAAGACAATCCATTCCCCGTTGAGTATGAAAACAGGATCATTTTGGGGACTTCCGAGAACATGAAGGAAATTCCCGACAACTCCTTGCATCTAATGGCGACGTCGCCGCCCTATAACGTTTCCAAAGAATACGACGCAGACCTGTCTTTGAAGGATTATCTGCAACTTCTGGGAAACGTTTTCGCTGAGACTTATCGCGTGCTTGTTCACGGCGGGCGCGCCTGCGTCAACGTGGCAAACCTCGGGCGCAGACCCTACATTCCGCTCTCCGATCATATCTCGCGGATGATGATCGAGATCGGATTCAAGATGAGGGGCGAGATCATCTGGGCGAAGGGCGCCGGCGCGGGGGTGTCCATGGCCTGGGGCAGTTGGCAGTCCGCTTCCAATCCCGTGCTGCGCGATACCCATGAATACATCCTCGTTTTCTCCAAAGGCGCGTTCGAGCGAAAAAAGGGCGGCAGGGAAAACACGATCTCCAAAGAGCAATTCATGGAATGGACTAAATCGGTCTGGACGGTGAATCCCGAATCGGCAAGGAAGGTAAAACACCCCGCGCCTTTTCCGGTCGAGTTGCCTTTTCGCTTGATCCAACTTTATACGTTCAAAGGCGATGTGATCCTCGACCCGTTCATGGGAAGCGGCTCGACCGCGATCGCGGCGTTGAAATCCGAAAGGAAATACGTGGGGTATGACGTTGATCCCGAGTACATCAAAACGGCCGAAGAGCGGATCGCCTCATTCACGCGGCAATTCAAATCATCCAGGTAGGAATCATCCCGCGCGGAGTTCCCAATTCTCCAATCCCTAATTCCCAATCCCGTACAGCATTTCCAGGAATCCCCCACCCATCTCATCGAAGGCATCCGGCGCGACGATCTCGAACAGACCCAAGCCCACCGCGCCCAGACCGATCAGGACGAGGATCGAGCCCGGCAGCAGGCGGGAAACGAGCAGGTTCATGATCACGATCCAGCGTTCGCCCTCCCTGTCCTCCCGCGAGCCGGAAATGCCGATGACAGCCTGCAGGAGACAGAACAAACCGAAGACCAGGATCGGAAGACCGGGACGGCGGACGAAGCGCAGGAAGATGTCCCTTCCACTGTCAACGCCCAGATACGCGAAGACCGCGACCCCCAGCAGGAACCACCCCAGCACGTTGAATTGAATCCCCTGCGCGATGGCGGCGATGCCCGTGTACGTGGACCGGGCGTAACGGCTTCCCACCACGATGTGCCGCGTGACGACGGCTTCCAATCCGATTGCCATCGAAGCCATGCCCATGAGTGCGACGCCTCCGTAGGACATGATCGGCATCGAGAGCCTGTCGCCGCCCAGCATCAACAGGATACCCGTCAACCCCAGCGCGATCTGAACCGCTGTCCACATCCCGGTCCTCCAAATCTCTACTCTTGCAATCCTCTTAACTGATGTTACGCAATGATATCCGTAACGCGAGACTGCGTAGCGTCTCGCCTTTCAGGCTTCTCACTTCTTACTTTCCACTTTCCACTTTCTACTTTCCACTCTCCACTTTCTACTTTCCACTTTCCACTTTCTACTTTCCACTTTCTACTTTCCACTCCCCACTCTCCACTTCCTACCTCACCATCCCCCACGCCGTCAACGCGCCAAAGACCAGCACCACCAACGCCGCGCCCGTGACTACTTCGCGCGTTGGCCGTTTATCCACCAGATGGAGCATGGGCTGGATGCCCTCGATCTCCCACAACGGGCTTGCGAACCACGTGAACATCAACCCGCCGACCAGCCCGCCGATGTGCCCCCAGTTGTCAATGCCGGGCAGGGACCCGACCAGAAACAGATTGATCGCAATGATGAAAAGCACGTTCCCGATCGCCCTCCTGAAATACCCCGCCAGCAGAACGCGGTTGCGATACAGGAAGACCGCCTCCGCGCCGATCAAGCCGAAGACCGCAGTGGACGCGCCGATGGAATACCCATCCGAAAACAGGAAGGACGTGACGTTCCCCGCGAACGCGCCCAGCGCGTAAAGCGTAAGAAACCTGCCATGCCCGAAGTATTGCTCCAGGCTCGTCCCAAACACGAACAGGGCGTACATGTTGAAGAAGATGTGCGTGATCGAACCGTGCAGAAGCGCCGGTGTGAGCAAACGCCAGAGTTGCCCCGCCTGGATGAACTCGTTGATGCGCGCGCCGTACAACTCGAGCCAGCCGATGTTCGAAAACGTGGTCGGATAACCGAAGAGAAACACGCTGGCAATCTGCAGGAGGTACACGAAGACCGTCACGCCGAGGATGGCGTAGGTCACGTAGGGAACAGAGGCGGGCAAAGCCACGCGGACAGGCGGTGGAGGAGGCGTACCCCGGCGGGCATCTTCGACAGGCTGCGGGGAGTCGGACGTGGGATAACTGCTCACAACGATACCTTTCTCGGGTTCACGCGATGATGCTCCGCCGCGATGATGGCGCGGATGGTATCCACCGTTTCGTCCAGGCGGAAGTCGCGGTTGACGATCACGTAATCGAACGCCTCCACGCGTTTCAACTCCTTGCGCGCGGTGGCGATGCGGATGGCGAGGGCGTCGGCGGTCTCGGTCTTGCGCGTTTCGAGGCGGCGCACCAGTTCCTCCTCGCTTTCGGTGGTGATGAAGATCATCAGCGCCTCGGGCGCCATTTTACGCACCGTCTCCGCGCCCTGCACGTCAATGCGCATCACCACGTCCTTGCCGCTGGCGAGCGCCTCGCGCACCTGCTGTTTCGGGATGCCCTTGTAATCGCCGTACACGATGGCGTGTTCGATCAACTCGTCCGTGTCTATCATGCGCGCGAACTCCTCCTTGGACACGAAGAAATAATCCCGGCCGTGCGTTTCATTGGAGCGTTTCGGGCGCGTGGTCGCGGTCACGACAAAATGGAACGGCAATCCGCGTTCCTGCATGCGCTGCATCACGGTATCCTTTCCCACGCCGGAAGGACCGGAGATCACGATCAACAGCGGTTGCGGGTTGGGGAGGGCGAATTCTGAATCGGCGGATGATGGGGACATGGGCGAATTTTACCAGACGGACTCTTCGCGCCGCTCTCCCATCCTTATTGTGGCTTTTCCAATACCCTCTCCACCATCCGAGTGACCTCTCCGCTTCCTTCCCGACCCCGAGTCTGATCCAGCCATGCGAGGAACTCCGCGTTCCCCTTCGGTCCCAGCAACGGACTCCTGACCAGCCCGCGAATCGCGAATCCCTGCTTTTGCGCGAAACCCAGAACGTCGAACAAAACCTGTTTGTGGATCTCCGGGTCGCGGATCACGCCGTCGCCGCGCGAGACATCCTTCCTGCCCGCTTCGAATTGAGGTTTGATCAAAGCAACAACACTTTCCACCCTTCGACTGCGCTCAGGGCAGGCTTTCCACTTTCCACCATCCGCGGGAGAAGCGGAAGGCGGAAAGCGACCAAACCAATATTTGACCACCGGCAGCAAGATCTTCAACGAGATGAACGACGCGTCGATCGTTATGAGCGAAACCGGCTCTGGCAGCGATTCGACGTACCGCGCGTTCGTCTCCTCCATTACGATCACGCGCGGGTCGTTGCGAAGTTTCCAGTGCAGGATTCCCTTTCCCACGTCCACGGCGTAGACCTTCGCCGCGCCGCGCTGCAAAAGGCAGTCCGTAAAGCCTCCCGTGGACGCGCCCACGTCCGCGCAGACGAGTCCGCTCACGTCAATTGCGAATGCTTCGAGCGCGGCGTCCAGTTTTTCGCCGCCGCGTGAGACGAAGCGCGGACCGGTATCCACCGTCAGCGTGGAGTCGCTGTCCACGTTTGCGGCAGGTTTGAGGGCGATCTGACCCGCCACGCGCACCTGTCCCGCCATGATCATCGCCTGCGCCCTGGCGCGCGAGTCGGCAAGTCCGCGCTCCACGAGTAACACATCCAGCCGCACTTTCGTCATGGATGCAATTGTACTTCCCGCGCGTAAAAAAGGTAAAATTGCCCCCATGCTCAAACACCTGCTCAAAACCATGCGCCCGCGCCAGTGGACGAAGAACGGCTTCGTCTTTTTCGCGTTGATCTTCGACAAGCAATTGTTCCTGCGCGAACCGTTCCTGCGGACGCTCGGAGGCTTTGCGTTGTTTTGTTTGATGTCGAGTTCCGTGTATCTTTTCAACGACCTCGCGGACATCGAAGCCGACCGCAGGCACCCCGAAAAGAAAAAGCGCCCGCTGGCTTCGGGCAAACTGCCGGTTTCCGTCGCGATGACGAGCGCCTTCGTTTTGGCTTTGGCGTCGTTGTCCCTGGGCTACCTGCTCGAACCGCTCTTTGCCGGACTCCTTGCGGTGTATCTCGCCATCAACCTGTTGTATTCGCGCTGGCTCAAACACGTGCCGGTCCTGGACGTGTTGATCGTTTCTTCGGGTTTTGTGCTGCGCGTGGCGGCGGGCGTGACGCTCATCACGGTCGAGCGCTTTTCGCCCTGGTTGTACGTGATCACGGTGTTGTTCTCGCTCTACCTCGGTTTTGGAAAACGCCGCGCCGAAATGAGCCTGCTCGAAAAAGGCGCCGCTTCGCACCGCAAAGTGCTGGACGGTTACACCATTCCCCTGCTCGACCAGTACATCACCATCGTTTCGGGCATGACCATCGTCACGTATGCCTTGTACACCTTCTCTGCCGAGAACCTGCCCGACAACCACAGCATGATGCTCACGATCCCGTTCGTGGTGTACGGCATCTTCCGCTATTTGCAGCTCATTCAAACCGGTCACGCGGCGGGCTCGCCCGAGGAAGTGGCGCTCAAAGACCGCCCGCTGCAGCTTACCGTCCTGTTGTGGGGACTGGCTGTGATCGCGGTGTTCTACTTGTCGTAGGACGGGATGTATCCCGTTCCGCGAAGGGCGAAATAAATCTCGCGTTACCATGACCACCGCTTCCGCGCCCGGCAAGATCATCCTCTTCGGCGAACACGCTGTCGTCTACGGACGACCCGCGCTGGCTGTACCGGTTACGCAAGTCCATGCGGATGTGGAGGTCGCCGTTTCAGACCGCCCCGGCATCTGGATCAGCGCCCCGGGCATTGACCTTCACGCCGAACTGAACTCGCTTCCCTCCGACCATCCGATTGCCGCGGTCATCCATAACTTTCTCTTCCTCTCGCGCGTCCCTCACCCCCAGCCCCTCTCCCAAAGGGAGAGGGGGGGCAAAGTCCCGAATCTCGAAATCACGATCGCCTCCACCATCCCCGTCGCCTCCGGTCTCGGCTCCGGCGCGGCAGTGACGGTCGCCCTCCTCCGCGCGCTATCGTCACACCTTCATTATGCGATGACCAATGAGGAGATCAACGCGTTCGCGTACGAGATCGAAAAACTCCATCACGGCACGCCTTCGGGGATTGACAACACGGTCGTCACGTATGCAAAGCCGGTTTACTTCGTAAAGGGTCAGCCCATTGAGATATTGCAGGTCGGCAAACCGTTCACCATCGTCATCGGCGATACCGGCCTCCCCGCGCCGACGAAGGAATCCGTGGGCGATGTGAGGAAATTATGGGAGGTTGATAAATCGAAATGGGAAAACATGTTCGACCAGGTTGGAGAAATCGCAAAGCAGGCGCGTAACGCGTTGAAAAGTGGAAAGCCTGCCCTGAGCGCAGTCGAAGGGTGGAAAGAGTTGGGCGGTTTGATGAACGACAATCACGCGCTTTTGCAGGAGATGACCGTCTCTTCGCCCGAACTCGACAGGCTGGTTTCGGCGGCGCGCAATGCCGGGGCGCTGGGAGCAAAACTCAGCGGCGGAGGACGCGGCGGCAATATGATCGCGCTGGTGGATTTTGAGAAAGCGGAAGCGGTCGCATCCGCTTTGACCTCCGCCGGGGCAAAACGGACTTTGATCACAACGGTTGGATGACGCCCGATCGCGCCGCGCCCTCGAACGAAACTCTGCTTTTCACTTCCCAGCCGAAGCGTTATAATGTCCGCCATGAACAAGTTCCTCGCCCGCCCTCCCTGTTAATTCATCGCTGAACCCCAAACGGTACGCGCGTACAGCGGGGACTATTTCGCGTTTTCCATAACTCGTAGAAAACCGACTCCCGACGATCTCGACGGCGCCTGACGAACCAGGCGCATCTTCGCGCGCGGTCCGCCCCGCTCCATTCTGTCTCGTTCGATCCCAACGACAGAATGGAGGTTTCGCATGGAAACTATTCGGGGCAGAATGTCCCTTGATTTGAACTTGAACGAACTAATGGAACGGATCGCAAATTACAACCGCGTCGCACTCGATCTCGGCACGGGCGACGGTCGCTACGTGCGCTGCATGGCGGAACGACATCCCGGAAATTTTTTCATCGGCATGGATGCGTGCCGCGAGAACCTGCGCGCCAACTCACAGAGAAAACTGCCGAACGCGCTCTTCGTCATTGCCGGAGCGCAGGCTTTGCCGCGCGAGTTGAACGGACTGGCATCACACATCACGATCAACTTCCCGTGGGGCAGCCTGCTCGAAAGCCTGTTGAACGACGACCCATCCTTGATGAACGGGCTTTCCTCCATCACACGTCTGCGCGCAGGGATGGAGGTTCTCCTCAACGCAGAGGCGCTCGCCATGGCAGGCTGGTCATTGGAATCGGGCGCGGACCAGATCGAACGCCTCCTGAACGCCGCCGGTTGGAAAACAAAATCACGCGCATTCTTGGACGCGCCGGCTTTGCGTTCCGTCCCGACCACGTGGGCGAAACGTCTCGCCTTTGGGCGCGACCCGCGCGCGATGCGATTGAGTTTGATAAAGGGATGATCGAAACCGTCCCGAAGGATCGAATCCTTCGGGACGGTAAAACAGGTCGTTACAACCCAACCGGCTTCGGTCCGATATTGAACCGGCGGTGCATGGCGCGCATACAGGCATCCATCACCACCTGCAAGCCCGCCTGGCGCGCCTTCTGCGCGGCTTCCTCGTTGACGATGCCCTCCTGCATCCACACCGCCTTCGCGCCGATCCTGATCGCCTCCTCCACCACCGGCGGAACGTCCTCGGGCTTGCGAAAGACCTGCACCACATCCACTTTTTCGGGAATGGACGACAGGTCGGGATAAGCCTTTTCGCCCAGGATCTCCGCCGCGGTCGGGTTGACGGGAACGATCTTATAGCCCTGTCCCTTCAAATAGGACGCGACCCCGTAACTCTCCTTGTCCGGGTTGGAGGACAATCCCACGCTGGCAATCGTATTCACAGACAGAAGAATTTCCTTCATCATTTGATCGTCGTTCATGTTCTCTCCTTTGGATGTTCAGGTCATTGCGAACCGTGAAGCGGTGAAGCGATCTCCTCGCCTGCCATGAGATGGACTACGATTTATTGATCCTCACCGGCAGCGCCGTTTTGAACTTCGTCTCGCCGGGCTTCGATTCGACCAGCAACTGCCCGTGATGACGGTTGACAATAATATCATGCGAAATGTGCAGACCCAGCCCCGTCCCTTTGCCGGGCGGTTTCGTCGTAAAGAACGGCTCGTAGATCCTGGATTGGATCTCTTCCGGTATGCCCGGCCCGTTATCAATGATCTCCACCACCACGTCCCCATCCGCCTGATAGGTCCGTATCCTGATCTCGCCCTTCCCGTTCATCGCGTCCACCGCGTTGTCAATGATGTTCGTCCACACCTGGTTCAACTCGCTGGCATACGCCTCGATGCGCGGCAGGTCGGGCGAATACTCGCGCTTCACCGTCACGCCGTGTTTCAATTTGTGCTGCATGATGACCAGCGTATTCTCCAGTCCCTCGTGCACGTCCACTTCGAGCAGCGGCGCCTGATCGAGATACGTATACGCCTTCATCGCCTGTACGATCTGCGAGATTCGTTCGGTCGCCTGCTGGACTTCCCGCAACAATCCCACCGTCATGCAGCCGATTCCCAGCCATTGGACGGCGAGGTCGAAGCACACGCTATCCTTCAACTTTTCCAGTTCGGCGGCGTTCCACCCGAAGTTGACCATCGCCGGAGCGAATTCCCACGCGGACCCGATGCCGTTCGCCTCCAACCACGCCTGAAGTTGATCCACCAACTCGATCCGCTCCAACGCCTCGATTTCGAGCGGGGACGCGAAGCGCCGCGACGATTCCTGCATAAAGGCATCGAGCCAGTCCGTCTGATTATGCCTGAAAGCCGTCGCCTCGATCTGATGCGTCAGGATCTGCAACTTCAACAGGGTCTTGTTCAACTCCGAGGCGCTTCGCTGCGCCGCGGCGGCGGGATTGTTCAACTCGTGCGCCAGCCCCGCGCTCAACGTGCCGAGCGCCGCCATCCGTTCCTGCTGGTGGAGCAGGGCGTCATTTTGACTCAAGCGCGCCATCACCCAGCGCAGGACAGCCATCGCCGCGGACGGGCTGGTCGAAAGCAGGTTATCGAAGACCTCCTTTGAAATACGCAATACCTCGCAATCGGTGACGGCGGTCACGGTGGCGGAACGCGGCGACTGCGAAAGCAACGCCATTTCGCCCAGTACGTCCCCCGCATTGCGGACGTCTATTTTGATCAGCGACTGCCCCGATTGTTTCGTTACTTCGAATCTCCCGCTCACCACCACATACGCCGTATCGCCCGGCTCGCCCTGTTTGATCAGCGCCTCGCCCGCGCGCAAAGAGACCGGCTCGGCGCTATCCACGAGTTGCCGTAACTCCTCGTCGGACAAGCCCTCGAAGAGGGGGGATTTGCGGAGGTCGTTGAGGTTCATGCTTTACAACACGTCTCCAGGTGAGAGCATACGAATTGGTGTTGGGACGCGGACTAACGCGGATGGACGCGGATTTTTCGAGGAACTGCCCGAAGAAGCGCCTTGCATCCGCGTTTTCTGCGTGCTTCGCGATCGGCGCCCCATTTTTAAGAGTGTAAGGTAATCAGTTCAGCGCTCTTTTAATTGTAATCGAATGCGCTCAAGGTTATTCGGAATCGGACGACGGCTCTCTGGGGATTTCCGTGATTCCGGGCGCGGAGATTCACGGAAAAAATCCGTGTCCTTCGTGAAATAAAAAGTCCCCGAAAGTCGGGGACTGCCAGATCACTTCGCTCTTGCCAGGCTGAACTTCTCTTTTCCGATGCGGTAATTCCCGTTGTGGGTCATCACCTGCTCGATCAGATCCTCGGGGATGTCCACGAACGTCATCTTATCCTCGATGCGGATCTTGCCGATGGTGTAACCGGGGATATTGGCGTGGAAGGCAATCGTCCCGACGATGTCATTCGGACGGATTCCGCTCGACCTACCTTTATTCAACTTCAAGCGGACCATCCCTTCCTCGTGCGACGAGTCGCCGCGCCGCCGGTTATTGCTCCCGTTTCTTGCACCTTCGCGCCGCCCAAGCCTCTCCTTCTTTCCACCCTTCGGCTGCGCTCTGGGCAGGCTTTCTACTTTCCACTTTCTATCGTCCCTTACTTCCGCGATCTCGGCGATCGGTCTCTGTTTCTCGTCCGCGCGGGCGATCTTCAACGCCGCGGCGGCGATACTGGTTACGTCAAAGCCGGCATCCATGAGTTCCTGCACCATCTCGAGTTCGCGCTTGTAACGTCCGCGCCCAAGCCAGATTTTCATCGTCTCGACGACCTTGTTCTCGCGGTGACGATGAATATCGCCAACAGAAGGAATTTCCATTTGCGTGATCCGTTGCCTGGTCAATGCTTCCACTTCGCGCAGACGGCGCTTCTCTTTCGGAGAAAGCAGCGTGATGGCGACGCCTGTCTTGCCCGCGCGCCCCGTCCGCCCGATGCGGTGGATGTACACCTCCGCATCGTCGGGGAGATGATAGTTGAAGACGTGCGAAATGTCTTCGATGTCAAGTCCGCGCGCGGCGACATCGGTGGCGACCAGCACCTTCAATTGATTCGCGCGGAAACGTCCCAGCACGCGTTCGCGGGCGTTCTGGTCGAGGTCGCCGTGGATGGCTTCGGCAGGGATGCCGCGCACGACCAGTTCGTTCGCGAGGGTCGCGGTCTCGGCGCGGGTGCGAGCGAAGATCAGCGCGCTCTTGATCGGCTCGATCTCGAAGAGACGCGTCAGCGCGTTGGTCTTGTCCGCTTCGTGGACGAGGTAGTAGCGCTGTTCGATTGCCAGGGCGTTGGTGTTGTCTCGTTTAATGGTGACAGATTGAGGGTCCCGCATGAAGCGGCTTGCAAGGGAGCGGATGCGCGGGGGCAGGGTGGCGCTGAAGAGGGCGGTCTGTCGCTCCGCAGGAGTCTCGGCAAGGATCTTTTCCACGTCCTCCATGAATCCCATGTTGAGCATCTCGTCGGCTTCGTCTAGCACGAGGGTTTTGATGTGTTTGATGTTGAGGGCGTTGCGCTCGATCAGATCGAGCAGGCGACCGGGCGTTCCGACCACGATGTCCACGCCGCGGTTGAGTTTGCTGATCTGCGGTCCGTAAGGCTGACCGCCATAGACGGCGAGCACCCGCACGTTGAGATGTTTGCCGTACTCGTTCATCGAATCCGCGACCTGCAGGGCGAGTTCGCGCGTGGGCGCGAGGACCAGCGCCTGTACGTGTCTTTGCGGTTGAAAGTTATGGAGGATGGGGAGGGCGAAGGCGGCGGTCTTGCCGGTGCCGGTCTGCGCCTGACCGATCACGTCCGCGCCGGTGAGCATGATGGGAATCAGCGCGGCTTGAATCGGCGTCGGCGTGGAATAGCCGAGTTCGGTAATCGCCTGCACGACCTCGTCGCGCAGGTTGAGGGAGGTAAATTCGGTTGTCATCGTTTTCCTTTTGTGTCGTTGCGAGCGACCATAGGGAGCGAAGCAATCTCCTCGCCGTGTAGGGAGATTGCTTCGGGCTATCGCCCTCGCAATGACATGATATGGGATGTTCCGATGACTCCGTTTCACTTCCTTCCTGCCAATCAGACTTGTCTTCGCAGACGCGTCCGCCCAACAAAAAAGCCCGACCAAACTTCCATCGGGCGTTCGTTAAGAGTGATCAAAACAATTCCCAGATTTTTTCGCTCTGATCCTTCGGCTTCGCTCAGGATAAGAGCGAAGCCGAAGGATCAGAGCCGCAAGAGTTTATCACAGTTCCCGAAAAAAGATAGGGTGAAACGTCGATCCCCGGAGGAGCCCATTTCTCTTTTATAATCGAATCCCGGGAGATGCCCGGATCGCCTGGACGGTACATACCATGAACGATAAAAAATTCGATCCCAATCAACTGTGGCGCGAATGGTTCAGCACCAACGCATTCGCAGTCGAAAAGCGTTTTTTTCGCAGACTGCGCATATTGCCGCGCGAACCTCGTTGCAAGTTTTGCAACGCGCCTTTTGAAGGATTAGGGAGCATTATTGTGCGTACCGTGTACGGCAAGAAGCAATCCAGTTTGAACCCGCGTTTCTGTAACATATGCGAGAGTTTTGCCAGCCAGAATCCCGGCGGGGCAGAAGTCGAAATGAGCATGTTGTTCGCGGATGTCCGCGGCTCGACCGCGCTTTCAGAACGAATGACCCCTACGGATTTCAGCAAATTGATCAACCGTTTCTATATCGAGTCCGCAAAGATCATCACGCACGAAGACGGTCTGTTGGAAAAACTGGCAGGCGACGCGGTGGCAGCGTTTTGGGGAGCGGGGTTCGCCGGTCCGCATTACGCCCGGCGCACGCTGACCGCGGCGCAAAACCTGTCAAGGACCATGGAACGGCAGAACATCCCGGTTGGAATCGGCATCCACGCGGGGGTCGCCTTTTTCGGCGCGATGGGCGAGGCGAACGGCTTGATCAACATCTCAGCCATCGGGGATGAAGTCAATCTGGCGGCGCGGCTGGCATCCAGCGCGGCGGCGGGGGAGATCATTGCGAGCGAGGTCATCCTCGAGCAGGCGGGTTTCGAAGCGGAGGGACTCGAGTCGCGACGGCTGGAATTGAAGGGGATCAGCGAGCCGGTCACGGTCCGCGTGATGCGGAACGCATGATCCAGACCGTCTGACACAGCATCCGCGATCCGTCGTTTATAATTCCCCCAATGGACGCGAAGAGTTTGCAAGTTTTGGAATACCCGAAGATACGCGAGCGATTGAGGTCGTTCTGCGATTTCTCCGCTTCGATGGAACTGGCGCTCGCTCTCGAGCCGACCGACTCCTACGACCTCGCGCTTGCCCGCCTCGCCGAAACGACCGAGGCGCGCAAATTATTCTCCATGCAGGAGATCGGCATCGGCGGCGCGCACGACATCCGCCCGGCGGCAGACCTGGCGGCGCGCGGCGGCGTGCTCGACCCTCAGCAACTGCTGGACGTCAAATCCACGCTGATCTCGTGCCGCGAGATCAAAAAATCGCTCGAACGCAAAACGGATGAGTACCCGCGTCTCTCTCAGATCGCGGCTGGTCTGCCCGAATCACACGGCATCGTGGACGCGATCACGCGCGTGCTCTCGGACCGCGGCGAAGTGCTGGATTCCGCCTCGCCGAAACTCGCCTCGCTCCGACGCGAGATCAAGATCGCGCACGACCGGTTGATGTCGCGTTTGCAGAAGTATCTCACCGAGTCTGGCAACAAATTACAGGAACCGATCATCACCCAGCGCGACGGGCGTTATGTGATCCCATTACGCGCGGAGTTCAAGGGACAGATCAAAGCCGTCATTCACGATCAATCCTCCAGCGGCGCGACGTTGTTCGTGGAACCGCTGCCGGTTGTGGAACTCAACAACCAAGTCCGCGAGCTCGAATTGCAGGCACGCGATGAGGAACGACGCATCCTGCATGAGATCTCCGCGCAGGTCGGGGAACATCGCGAAGAACTGACCTACGGCATCGAAAATCTCGCCATGCTCGATCTCATCTTTGCGAAGGCGAAGTATGCGGAGGAACTGCGCGCTAGTGAGCCAGTGATCAGTCATCAGTCATCAGTGAGCAGTGATCGGTCATCAGTGACCAGTAAGCCGTCAATCAAATTGATTCACGCGCGGCATCCGCTCCTCGATCCCGCCGTCGTCGTTCCCATTGACGTTGACCCCAGTCCCGGCACGCGCGCCATCGTCATCACCGGCCCGAACACCGGCGGAAAAACGGTATCGCTCAAAACGGTCGGCTTGCTCGCCCTCATGGCGCAAAGCGGGCTTCACATCCCGGCGCAGAGCGGCTCGGGACTGCCATGCTTCCACGCGGTCTACGCCGACATCGGCGACGAGCAATCCATCGAGCAATCGCTCAGCACGTTCAGCGGTCACATCACGAACATCATCCGCGTCCTCAAACACATAGACGAACGTTCGCTCGTCATCTTCGACGAACTCGGCGCGGGCACCGATCCGCAGGAGGGCGCGGCGCTGGCGCGCGCAATATTGAATCATTTACTTGAGGTCGGCTGCACGAGTCTCATCGCCACACATTACCCTGAGTTGAAAACTTTCGCTCATTCCACCGAGGGAGTCGTCAACGCCTCTTTGGAATTCGACATCAAGACCCTGCGCCCGACCTATCACCTCGAAATCGGACTGCCCGGACGCTCGAACGCCCTCCTCATCGCCCAGCGCCTCGGTCTTCCCCAGCCGATCATTGATTCCGCCAAAGGAGAGATCAGCCCCGACGACCTGCGCGCCGACAAACTGCTCGACGACATCCGCAAGGAACGCAACCGCACCTCGCGCGAACGCCAGAAACTGGAGAAGGCGCGCGATAAACTCGAAGCGCAAATAAAGGAACTCGAAACGCGGCTCGAGAAGATCGAAGACGAACGCCGCGAGGTCCTTGCCAAAGCCCGCGCGGAAGGCGAACTGGAAGTGGCTGTCTTGAAGAAGAACATCGAAACATTGAAATCGCAATTGAAGAAGGCAAGACAGCCGTTGGATGCGATCAGGTCGCTGGAAGAGAAGGTCGAAAAGATCGAGGAGAAGATCGAAGCGCCGGTCGAAAGAAAAAGCGATCAGTCGCCAGTCACCAGTAACCGGTCGTTGAAGTTGGGGGAACGAGTCACTGTCAGCACGTTGAATGCCGAAGGTGTGGTGACAGCCCTGGGTGAGTCCGATGCGGAGGTGCAGATCGGGAGTCTGCGCGTGAGGGCGAGGTTGTCCGAGTTGGTGAGGAAGTCAGGCTACGAGTCAAAGGTCGAAAGTCAAAAGTCAAACGACCTTAGACCTGCGACCTTTGACTCAGCAAAATCTCCCGGGCTCGAACTCAACCTGCGCGGCAAACTGGTGGAGGACGGTCTCGAGGAATTGGAGCGTTACCTGGAGCGCGCCTATTCGGCGGGATTGCTGTTCGTGCGGATCGTCCACGGCAAAGGGACCGGGAAGATGCGCGACGCGGTGCGCAGCGCGTTGAAGGAAAGCCCGTATGTGACGTCGTTCGAGGAACCGAAGGATAACGAGGGCGGCGCGGGCGTGACGGTTGCGAAGTTGGCAAAATAGTTTATGTCATTGCGAGGGCGCTCGTTGCCCGAAGCAATCTTTCATTGAGCGAGGGGATTGCTTCGCCCTTGCAGGCTCGCAATGGCATAAGTGAGTCGGTTATAATTTTTTGGGAGCAGCATATGTCCCTGGATGATGCGATCAAAAGAATGACAGATGTGATCAAAGCCGCGTCTGCAAGCGCCGAGATCAAGACGGTCAAGATGTCGGACGAGGAGGCGCGGCTGAGCGTATACGCTCCGGCGGGCGACATGCAAAAGATCAAGGACGCGACGTTCAAGCCCGCGATTGACCTGCTGAATAACGAGGGGATGGACATCCAGGTGTTCGTGTACGACAAGGACGCGCCGCCGTTGAAGGGGTAAGTCTGTCAACGCGTGGATCACGCACCTCGTTCTTGTATGGATATTAAAGATCGGTGAGAGATTTGGAAAATTAGAACAAATGAGTATTGACTTTTTTGTTCTACGGAATATACTGTGTGTAGTATTCGCCCCAGTGTTGGTTTTGACCGACGCTGGGTAGTGTATTTGCAGGCCACTCATTATGAGTGGCCTTTGTTCTAAGTCAGGAGGATTGGATGAACACGAGAAGGATTGCGATTTTTATTGACGGAGGCTATCTTGACGCAGTCAATCGTGACGAATGTGGAAGTGTAAAGATTGATTATGCCAAATTTGCCTCGAAAGTCGCCGGGGAAATAGAAGTTCTGAGAACATATTATTACAACTGCCTGCCCTACCAACAGCCTGCGCCAACAGAAGAGGAAAAGAAAAGATTTGCCCAAGCCCAGAAGTTCCACGCCGCGCTAAAATCCCTGCCTCGCTTCGAAGTGCGCGAGGGCATGTTGCTTTATCGCGGTACTGATAGAAATGGAAAGCCAATTTACGTGCAAAAGGGCATAGACATCCAAATTGGAGTGGATCTGGTATTGCTGAGCGCAAAACAACAGATAAGCCACGCAGTAATCGTTGCCGGGGATAGCGATCTGATCCCTGCTCTTTCGGTTGCGAAGAACGAAGGAGTGTTGATCCACCTGTATCACGGATCAATGCCGCAAAGAAAACTGGTCGAAATTGCGGACGAAAGGACACAGATAACCGCCGAATTTATGAAAGACATTACACGATAGATGTCACTGACCCTGCTTGAGCAGTGGACGGTTATCAATTTCCCGTCACCGCGCGCCAGACGGTATCGAGCGCTTCGAGCCCGGTCATGCGGTGGATTTGGGCGGCTTCGTCGGTGAGATAGATGTCGCCCTGAAGCGGACGGTCTGGACGCGTGTAGAGTCCGCGGTTGGGCAGGTCGGATACCGTCGCCCAGAAGTTCCAGAGCGGGAGATCATACTCGGAGGCGAGCAGAGCCATGTCGCGGTTGACGCGTTCGTCCTTTTCGCGGTTGTCGGCTTTGGTGGCGAGGATCGGCACGACGCCCGCATCCAGCAATTGGTTGATGATCCTGCGCAGGTATTCGAGGTTGCGCGACTCGAAATGTGTCCCCACCTGGATGATGACGAACGACGGGCGATGGACGCGCAGTTCACATTCGACGGGCGTCTCCGCGAAGGTACAGCCGTATTCGCCGCGATGCCATTGAGACCATAGCAATGCGCCGGGGGTCGTCCCGTCCTGGGTGGTGGAGGCGTCGCGGGTGAACGAGCCTTCGAAATAGGCGACCGTCTCGCGCAGATCGGGGGAGAGATTTTGTATGACGGATGAGTCCGTTTCGAAGACGCCGAAAAATTCCTCGGGGCGCGTCTGGCAATCGCCGAGGATCGAGAAGGCGCGCGGATTGTTGCCGAGGGACAGTCCTCGTTCGTAGATCCTTCGCAGGGTTGGGTCAATGAGGGAGGGGATGACGGACCAGTTCTTCCAATCGTTGGGGTCGAGTCGTTGAGGTCGCGGGGTGGAAGTAAGCGCGGGTTCAAATGTGACAGGCGGCGGGGAAGCCGTGACCGCCGTACGCGGCGTGGGGGTCGGTTCGGACATGATTTGTACCACAGGCTCGGAAAGCGCGGGGGTCTGCGAAGCGGTCGGCGCGGGCGTGGATTCCTCTCCGCATGAGGCGAGCAGGACACAAACCAATAAGGCGATAAACAAGTTGCGTTTCATAAACCGGTGTCAAGGCAAGTCGGCGACCCGCCCTACGCGTGGTTCGTCCATTCTCTTGCGAACTTCAGGATGCGCGGCTGGATGTAATACGCGTACGGGTTTGCGACCGGTCTCTGTTTGACGATCAGATCCATCGCCTCGCGCGGATCGAATCCCTGGGCGATGAGGATGCACGCGCCCATCGCGGGTCCGCGGTGACGACCGTAGGCGCAGTGGGCATAGACCCTGCCTCCTTCGCGGATCGTTTCGAGCGCGGCACGCGCGCCCTGCTTCAACTTTCGGATCGAGATCGGGAAGAAGGGACTGTCTATCGAGCGGAGCCAAAGTGTGGAGATGGGCTGGGGATGGGGATCAGGGTTGGGTCCGAGCCAGAAGCGCATGTTGATGATCAGCCTCACGCCCAGCCCGCGCAAAGTCTCATAGTCTCGAAAGGAGGGTGTATTGCCGATAAAGAGGCGGTCGGTGATCTGCGAGAAGTTCACGGATAAAATGGTATCACAATCCCCGCGCAGAGCATCCGCCCCATGATGAATCCAGTATTAGAGATCGGAAAGGAAACCCGGAAAAAACTTTGTTATACTTGCGTCGCTTTATGAACGAAAATGGAACGCCCACTTTTTATGTCCGCGACATTCCCATTTATGGGGACACGATCCTCGCGCCCATGGACGGTTACTCGGACTGGCCCTTCCGTTCGATCTGCCGCGCGCTCGGCTCCGCCATGAGTTATACCGAATTCGTGAAAGTGGAGAAGATCCTCAGCCGCTCGAAGGAACCGGCGAAGAGACTTTACTTTGAGGAAGAAGAGAGACCCATTACGTTTCAAATCTACGGCGACGACCCGGACCTGCTCCTGAAAGCCGCGCTCAAAGTGCAGGAGTCGAACCCGGACATCATTGACATCAACATGGGCTGTCCCGCCAAGTCCATCGCGGACCGCGGCGCGGGTGTGGGGATGATGCCGACGCCGTTGAAGATCGCCCGCGCGTTCAGGAAGTTGACCGCCGCGTTGAGAGTCCCAGTCACCGGAAAAATCCGCTTGGGCTGGGATCGAAATAAGAACTACAAGTTGATCGCGCGCATCGTGGAAGAGGAGGGCGGATCGCTCATTGCCATTCACGGACGCACGAAGGAACAACGTTACAGCGGGAACGCGGACTGGGATGCGATCGCCGAGGTGAAGTCAACGGTTCGGATACCGGTGGTCGGCTCGGGCGACGTCAGAACCGTCGCGGACATCCAGCGCATGAAACGGCACACGAACTGCGACGCGGTCATGATCGGGCGCGGCGCGATCGCCAATCCGTGGATCTTTGCCGGGTATGATCGCGAACAGGTCCCGCACGGGTTGTTGCAGGAGACCGTGCGCGAGCATTTGCAAAAGAGCATCCAGTTCTACGGCGAGGAGGACGGACAGAGACTCTTCCGCAAGTACGCGGTGCAATATCTGTTGCTCCGTACGCTCGACCGCCAGGCGCGCAAGGAAATTCTAAAGGAACGTCCCTCGGGGGAGTTTTTGGAGATGTTGAATCAGGTCTACACCGCGATGGCGTGAATGCAACGTACCAGATCTCACCCCCGACCCCTCTCCTAAAAGGAGAGGGGGGAGAACCTTATGCCCAAAACCCAAACACGTTACGTCTGTCAACAATGCGGGCGCGTCGCCGCGTCGTACATGGGAAAATGCCCCCAATGCGGATCGTTCAACAGCATGGTGGAGGAGGTCGTTCACGACGAGTCTGCGAAGAAGACCTCTGCGGTTCGCGGACTTACGGGGAGGTCTGCTCCGCGTTCGATCGGCGACGTCTCCGCTGACGCCGAGGACCGCATCCACCTGCCCATCGGCGAATTTGCGCGCGTGCTAGGCGGCGGGATCGTACCCGGCTCCATCGTGCTGGTCGGCGGCGACCCGGGCATCGGCAAGTCCACGTTGATGCTTCAGATGGCAATGGAGATGGCAGGGCAAAAAAAGGTTTTGTATGTTTCGGGCGAAGAGTCTGAAAGACAGATCAAGATGCGCGCCGTGCGCTTGAACGGCAAAAGGGAATTGCCGAAAAACCTGCTGCTCGTCACCGAAACGAACCTCGAAGTCATCCTCAACCACATCAACGAGACCAAACCCGAATTGCTGATCGTTGATTCGATCCAAACTGTGTATCTCTCTGAATTGGATTCCTCTGCCGGGTCCGTGTCGCAGGTGCGCGAGTGTTCTTCGCAGTTGCGCGAACTGGCAAAAACGAGCGGCATCTCGGTCTTCGTCATCGGGCACGTCACAAAGGAGGGGGCGATCGCCGGTCCGCGCGTGCTGGAACACATCGTGGATACGGTCTTGTATCTCGAAGGCGACCGCTTCCAGGCATATCGCCTGTTGCGTTCGGTCAAGAACCGTTTCGGCGCCACCTCCGAAGTGGGCGTGTTCGAAATGCGCGAAGGCGGACTCACCGAAGTGGCGAATCCCTCCGAGGCATTCCTGGCTGAACGGATGGTCAACGCGGCGGGGTCTGCGATTGCCGTGACCATGGAAGGCACGCGTCCCATTCTTGTCGAGATCCAGGGACTCACCTCCCCCACCCAATTCGGCAACGCGCGCCGCACCGCCAACGGCGTGGACTTCAACCGCCTGCTCCTCATCGCGGCTGTGCTGACTCGCCGCGCGGGATTCAAACTCGGCGAGCAGGATATCTTCGTCAACGTGGTGGGCGGCTTGCAAATTGACGAACCCGCCGCCGACCTCGCCATCGCGGTCGCCATCGCCTCCTCGTGGCGGGACATCCCCGTCAAGGCGGACGCGGTGTTGATCGGCGAGATCGGTCTGGCTGGCGAACTGCGGATGCCCGGTCAAATGCCGGCGCGCTTGAAGGAAGCCTCGAAACTCGGGTTCAAGACCGCCATTGTTCCAAAGGCTTTGCGGAAAGGCGAGGGGTATCCGAAAGGAATCGAGATCGTCGAAGTGCGGTCCGTGCATGAGGCGTTGAACGCGGCGCTCAAAACACCCGAACCGCCGAAGGGAAGAAAAATGGCATGACGCAATATCTTTCACCCGACCTCAATGACCTCGACCTGGAAAAATTCATGCGCGAGGCGCTGGCGGAAGCCGACGCCGCCGGGCAGGCTGGAGAATTTCCCATCGGCGCGGTATTGACGCTGGACGGGGAGGTCATTGCGCGCGGCCGCGCCCGTCACGGCGAAACAAGGAGTCAACTGAGTCACGCGGAACTGAACGCCCTGCTGGATGGCGGCGAAAAACTGTGGACGGATTTCAGGCGGGCGATCCTTTTCACCACGGTCGAGCCGTGTCCCATGTGCCTCGGCGCGGTCGTCATGGCGGACGTGCCGCACGTCGTTTACGCGTTGAACGACGCGGTGGTGCAGTCGAAGATCACCCTGGAATCGAACCCCTACATCCGGCGGCACATCAAAAGTTATTTCGGGGGAGTGTTGGAGGACGAATCGGCAAAGGTCATCGGAAAATACAATCCCAAAATTTTGAAATACATGCAGACGGGAACCCTGTAACGCGACCCCTCCCCTCCTCCTTCGTATAACACACAGAAGGAGTACAGAATGAACGTGAAAATCATTTCAGCAATACTCGTGCTTGCTTTGGCAGGCATGGCATGTGGTTTCGACGTTGACCTGCCCGAACGCGTAACGCCCGGGGCGGAGGTGCAGGAATCCATAACGGTGCCAGCCCCGGGGGAGGGAGAGACGCGTTTGACCCTCTCGTTCGGCGCGGGTTCCCTGAGCCTGTCTCCCGGCGCGAAAAATCTGGTGGACGGCACGGCAGTCTATAACCTCCCCGCACTCAAGCCGGAGATCGTCAGCCGCGAGGGGAGCGTCGAGATCGAGCAGGGCGACCTCAAGGATCTCGTCAACCTCAGCGACATCACAAACCAATGGGATTTGAAACTCGGCAATACGCCGCTCGACCTGACCATCAACGCCGGCGCTTACAGGGGCGACTACGAACTGGGCGGACTCTCGCTCACCAGCCTCACGGTCAAGGACGGGGCGGCGCAGGTGACCTTGTCGTTCTCGGAGCCGAACCTCAGCAAAATGTCCGTCCTGCGATACGAGACCGGCGCTTCGAACGTGACTTTGAGCGGGCTCGCCAACGCGAACTTTTCCACGCTGATATTTTCCGGCGGCGCGGGCGATTACAAACTGGATTTCAGCGGCGAGTTGAAGAACGACGGCACGGTCAACATCGAAGCCGGGGCGGGCGACGTGCAGTTGGTCATCCCCAAGGGCGTCAACGCCAAAGTGACCGTGGAAAGCGCGTTCGCCAGCGTCAACCTCAGTTCGAACTGGTCGCAGAACGGGAACGATTATTCCCAAAGCGGCGAAGGTCCCACGCTGACGATCATCGTCGAGATGGCGGCTGGCAATTTGACCATCACCGATTGATCACAGGGGCGGGCATTCCTGAGCGAAAGAAGAAGGAACCCGCCCTTTTTTATTTCAGTTGTTTTAATTCGGCGTAAAAGGTCATAATTTGTCCGTGACCTCTATCACTTGCAGGGTATTTGCATCGGCAATAAAATCGTGTTAACAGACAGGTATTATCTATTTTGGCAGCGCAGAAAGAAGGAAACCATGCAAATCACTCGTCAGGCTGACTATGCCGTTCGCGCCGTTTTGCATCTTGCCCGCGCCGGGAACACGGAACGCTCCGCCACCAGCGCCATCGCAAAGGAACAGAACATCCCGCCCTCGTTTTTGGCGAAGATCATTTCGCAGCTTTCCATCGCGGGTCTGCTCCATACCTCGCGCGGCGCGCGCGGCGGCGTGACCCTCGCCCGCGACCCGAAGGACATCACCCTGCTGGAGGTGGTCGAGGCGATTGACGGGCCCATCCAGTTGAACGAATGTGTCGGCGACAGCGGCGCGTGCACGTTCGACGACAACTGTCCGATCAAACCGATCTGGTGCGACGCGCAGGAGGAACTGGTGCGGCGATTGAAGAACGCCACCTTCGCGCAACTGATCGAGATGCCTGTGTAAGACCCTTCGAGCATACGAACAATTTCTTCTCCGGTTCCGATCAGGGATGCGATTGAAATGATCGCGTCGTGATCCGACTCCCTGAGAACGACTCATCCCTCCCGGCGTATAATCGGGAGGGATTTTTCGTTTAAGAGTGAAAGGATTTACATCATGAAATGCCAGAACTGCAACCATGAAAACAACGCTGATGACAAATATTGCGGCAACTGCGGAATGACTTTGGGGATGACTTCTCAATCTGTCATGGATTACGAAGAAGAAATACGACGTTTTGCCAAGGAGCAGGCAGAGGCGAAAAAGTTTGAAGAGATGGAAGACCTTGATCTTGAGAGCCCTACTGGTTTGCTCAAAGCACAATTGAGAATGTTGATTTCGATCTATCGAAGAGTGGAAAGACTGGAAAATAACGATAAACAAAAAATTAGAGTTATAGATTTTGATATGCCATTTTGGTCGATGGTGAGCTTTGAATTTAAGGTAATCCTTGTTGGTCTCTTTTTTGTGCTTGTTTTTTCTTGTGTCATTTTCCTGCTCGCTTCTCCAATTCTCAAAGGTATCATTTCCCTCCCGTTCATTTTCTCACAATAAGGAGACGCATCATGCCCGGACCCAGACCTGTTCGCGCCCCGAGGGGCAGCGACCTCACCTGCAAGAACTGGCTCAGCGAAGCCGCCTATCGCATGATCCAAAACAACCTCGACCCGGAAGTGGCGGAGAAACCCGATGATCTCGTCGTCTACGGCGGGAGGGGCAAAGCCGCGCGCGATTGGGAATCGTTCGATGCCATCCTCGAATCGTTGAAGAATCTCGAAGAGGACGAAACGCTGCTCGTGCAATCGGGCAAGCCGGTGGCGATCTTCAAATCGCACAGGGACGCGCCCAAAGTTTTGATCGCCAACTCGAACCTTGTCCCGCATTGGGCGACCTGGGAACATTTCGACGAACTCGCCAAAAAGGGACTCATCATGTACGGGCAGATGACCGCCGGTTCGTGGATCTACATCGGCACACAGGGGATCTTGCAAGGCACCTACGAAACCTTCGGCGCGCTGGCGAAACTCAAAGGTTGGAGTTCGCTCAAAGGAAAATTTGTTTTGACGGCCGGTCTTGGCGGGATGGGCGGCGCGCAGCCGCTGGCGATCACCATGAACGAAGGCGTCGGCTTGATCGTCGAAGTGGACCCCGAGCGCGCGGAACGCCGCCGCGCCATCGGCTACGTGGATATGGTGGTGGACAACCTCGAAGAGGCGATGACTCTTGTCGAGGAGTTCAAGGATCAACAGGTTCCAAAATCAATCGGGCTCATCGGCAACGCGGCGGATATTTATCACGAACTCGCGGAGCGCGGCGTCATTCCCGATGTGGTGACAGACCAAACGTCCGCGCATGAGGCGTTGATGTACGTGCCGTCCGGGCTGTCGGTCACGGCGGCGGACGAGTTGCGCAAGTCCGATCCTGAAAAATATAAGAAGATGGCGATGGACTCGATGTCCAAACATGTCCGTGCGATGCTGGCTTTCCAAAAGGCAGGCGCGGAGGTGTTCGACTATGGCAACAACATCCGCCAGCAGGCGTACAACAACGGCGTGACGGACGCGTTCGAGTTTCCCGGTTTCGTTCCCGCGTACATTCGTCCGTTGTTTTGCGAAGGCAAGGGACCGTTCAGATGGGTCGCATTGTCCGGCGATAAAGAAGATATTTATGTCACCGATCGAGCCATCATGGAGTTGTTCCCCAACGACGATCACCTGCATCGTTGGTTGAAGATGGCGAAGGAGAAAGTCCCGTTCCAGGGATTGCCCGCGCGCATTTGCTGGTTGGGATACGGTGAACGCGTCAAAGCGGGATTGAAGTTCAACGAACTGGTCGCAAGCGGAAAGGTCAAAGCGCCGATCGTGATTGGAAGAGATCACCTTGATTCGGGTTCGGTCGCTTCGCCGAACCGCGAGACCGAAGCGATGAAAGACGGCTCGGACGCGATCTCAGATTGGGCGATATTGAACGCGCTCATCAACGCGGTGGGCGGCGCGACGTGGGTGTCTTTCCATCACGGCGGCGGCGTGGGGATGGGATATTCGCAGCACGCGGGGCAGGTCATCGTGGCGGACGGGACGCCCGAGGCGGCTCGGAGGTTGGAACGAGTTCTGACGACGGACCCAGGCATGGGCGTGGTCCGACACGCCGACGCGGGGTATGAGGTCGCCATCGAAGCCGCGAAACGTCACGGGATCAAGATGCCGATGTTGAAGTGATCCGACGATTGGGAGGGGATCCAGGCGAAACCATTTTGTTGATTTTTGTTCCTGATTGTTGTATAGTAATACCATGCAAGGCGATGTAAATGGGCGCTGAAAAGCCGGATCCCCTGAAGAAGTTTTCCGAATCGTTGAAGGAAATTGGCGGCTATGTCGCCGCCATTTTGTTCTATATCCTCGCGTTGACGGGATACGTGCCTCCGCCGCTTCCGCAATCCTACTCTTCCACGGTCTCCACGCTGACGATCCTTGTCAGTGTGACGGCGTTATGGCTGTGGCGTTTTCCCAGGATCGCCGGAAAAAGACCAGCCGCATCATCCGGCATACTGGTTGCAGGCTCGAAACATCCGCCGGAATCTTCGGTCAGGGATTCGTTTCTTTTGCTGTTTCGTTCCGAGAGCAGGAGATCTTACAACATGCCGCTGGCGCAACGGCGTTTGGAGGGCGCGTTATTGTTTTCGTTGACCGCCTTTGCGATCGGCGTGACGGGCGCAAGGCTCCCCTCGATCGCGGGGGAGATCGGCGGTCTGCGCTGCCTGAAAACAGTTTCCGACGCCCCCAGAATTCTGATTGCCGACTTTAGTCCGCCGAATACCAATCAATTCGGGGACAGCCTGGCGAATTACATGGCGGCAAAGATGGAGACCCAATTGGAGGTGTGCAGGTACAATCATCCCTTCGTCTTGTTCGACGAGGCGATGAATACGGGCGCGAGGCATCGCGCGGAACTTGTCATCTGGGGCAATGACAACGCTGGATTGCTGGATGTCTATTTGACGCCCACCGCCCCCGAATGGGATATCTCCGATCCGCTGAAGGATGGCTTGTCCGCAAGAGACAGCAACAAGGAAGTGGCTTTGCTGGCGGAACAGATCGCGGCGGAAATCCTGTTCTTCCAGGGTCAGCCTGTGAGGGCGCGCGAAAACCTGAGCCGCGCGCTGGAGAACGCCGAAGAGTCGCAGGATTTGGGAAATGTCAATCCTGAACTGCTTGCCGACGGTCATTTTCTGCTTGGTCTCCTGTTCGATCCCAACCAGTATCCCGAAGGTTCCGATGTCCCGGCTCTAAGCCGGGCGATCGCGGAATACTCGAGGGCGGTCAGGTTGAACGAGACTTTGGAAGTCGCTTATTTGAACAGAGCCGCGTTATACATCCAAGGCGGCGATACGGAAAAGGCGATCGCGGATTACGCCAGGGTGATCCTGATCGCCGATCATTCGGATCACAGGTTCGACGCGCATTTGCAGAAGGCGGAACTGCAATTGGGTAAGGGGATGTGTTCCGAAGTAATACCTGATCTGGAAGACGCCCTCCGAAGCCCGGACGCTGAAGGATATTATCTTTATCCATACCTTGTCCATGAATTGGGGAAGGCATATCTCGCGTGCGGGAATTACGGCGCGGCAGGGGACGCCTACAGGGACATAATTCAACTGGAAGCGGAATATGCGTTTTTATTCGCGGAGGAACTTAACGCCCTGGTTTCCAAAGACCCCGGAAACCAGGCGTTGGAGGAGGAGGTGAACAATATAATAGAGTATCTGGAGCAAGCGTCGCATCCCTGAACAGGGAAATGTTGCCCCGTTTTCTTATTTATGGAGGCTGAAATGAAAGAAAGTTCGCGAGGTTCGCAAGGTCTTCCAGAGATCCCGGATTATCCGGATTCCCCCCTTCCACCCTGGATCCATTACGGCATCACGGCTTTTGCAGGAAAACAGATCCAGATGGAATTGGACCGTCTGGGCTATACCGGATACCTGATCGGATTAAGCGTCGGGTATTCTCTGGACGGAGAGGATGCGCCCTCCTACGCCATGGAATTTGGACGCGTGCCGCCGCTCGATGTCGCGCAGGAACCCGAACCGAAGAATCCGCTGAGCGACGAGTTCGTGCTCGAGTTGCATGACCAGGTGAGCGTCCTGATCCACCAATACACCCCCGAGGAATTCGGCGACATGAACGTAACGTTGAGCGCAAATGTCAGCGGCTCCGAGTACACGGTGGTGGTCGTATGCCGTTTCGTCCAGGCTGGCGAATGCAGCCAGAACCCTCCCCATACCGACAAACGAAAATGTTTGAAACGCCAGGACGGCGGGTGGAAGTGTTTGCACGCCTCATGTTGATGAACAAAGGGCTGTTCGCAGTCGCATCCATCTTATCGCTGGGCGTCCTTGCGTGCAGACCTGTGCTCGCCATCGGCTGGGGGGAGTTCCTGATACTGGCGATCGCGATTGCCCTCCTGATCGGTCCGCCGTTGTACAGGCTGTTCCGAGAATTCGAAAAATCCCAAAGACGAAAGGATGAATAACGAAGGCAAGGCGGACGTGAAGTCCGCCTTTTTTGTTTGTGCGCCCTATACTTTTACCCTTGACATACTGTATGTCATACAGTATAATGCGATCACAGGTGACTTATGGAAAACGACGAACTCGTACAAAACATGCTGCTGGAACTGCGACGCGGCACCTTGTCCATTGCAGTGCTCAGCCAGTTGACCCGGGAGGAGTATGGTTATTCCCTGCTCAAGGCGCTGGCTGACAAGGGACTGGAGGTGGATCAAAGCACACTCTATCCCCTGCTTCGCAGGCTCGAGTCGCAGGGACTGTTGCAGTCCGACTGGCGCATCGTGGACGAAGCCCGTCCGCGCCGGTATTACGTCATCAGCGCGCAGGGCAAGGCTGTGCTGGCAAAACTCAAAAAGGAATGGTCGGCGATGGTGGAGACCATGAACAAGATGTTGTCATAATCCATGTGTACTTGGCGCTCTCTTGCGCCAGGAGAAGGAGAACAAAATGAACCTCATTGATAAATACGCCGCCGAAGTCGGCAAGCATCTGCCCCGCAAAGGACGCACCGACATCGAAGCCGAGATCCGCTCGACGCTGGAGGAAATGCTCGAGGAACGGAGACAGGCAAAGGGCGTCGAAGACGAAGCGCTCGTCGTCGAGTTGTTGAAGGAATACGGCGAACCGCGCAAGGTCGCGGAATCCTACAGCGGACCGCGGTATCTGATCGGACCGCGCATGTATCCGATCTTTGAGCTGGTCGTCAAAATTGTGATGGCGGCTTTGCTGGGAGCGGGTATGCTTGGTTACGGAGTCAGCGCCGCGGTCACAAAGTCTTTTGCGGGGGCGGATTTCTTCTCCTTCCTCGCGCAGTTTTGGATGGGACTGCTCGGCGGCATGATGAACGCCTTTGGCGTAATCGTGATCGTGTTCGCAATCCTCGACCGGGTACTGCCTGCAAGCGAGTTCGAAAAAGAGGAAGAGGAATGGAACCCCGCCGAACTGGCAAAGGAACCTGACCCCGACGAGGTGAAACTATCGGATGCCATTGCCACGATCATCTTCACTTTTATCGGGCTGGCGATCCTCAACCTGTACCCGAACGCGATCGGCATCTTCTTCCCTGCCGACGGCGAATGGGCGTTCATCCCCGTGTTGTCGAAAACCTTCTTCACCTACCTGCCGTGGATCAACCTGCTGGGTGTATTACAGATCGTATTCAACGCGTATCAATTGCGGCAACGAGTCTGGACGACGTTCACCCGACTGTGCAACATCGTCATCGAGGCAGGTTCGATAGCGCTGGCAGTCATCATGCTGAAGGGTCCATCGCTCATTGACCTGAGCGCCGGGAAGCTTGCCGGCACGCCTCTGGCTGAAGTTTCTGATGTGTTGACGAAGGTGATGAGTTTCGTGCCGGGCATCGCGCTCATCATCGTGATCATTATCTCGGGCATCGAAGTGGCGCAGATGATCTATCATCTCGTGAAGAGCAAACCCTCGTCAACGTATCCTGTGATGAAGTAGTGGCAGTTCGGCTCACAGGCGGATCATTCATCCGCCTGTTTTTTCATCCGGGCGCGTCCAAACGTTCCATTGCCACCGGCGCGCCGCCCGGATAAGATAATGCCAATGAAATCGAAACTCCTTCCGTTCCTCCTCGCGTTGGCGATCCTTGCGTGTCAATCGCCCGTCCTCGCGACGCCCGCGACGATCACCCCGCCTCCCTCCCTCACGCCCGCTTCGACGGAAACCCTCATACCGACTGCCGCTGCGACGGAAACTCTCCCGCCGGCGCCCACCCTCACCCCGACGCCTCCGCCTCTCGCGACCCGCGTCCTGATCCTGTCCATTGACGGACTCCGCCCCGATGCCATTCTCGCCGCGCCCATGCCGAACCTGCTTAACCTCATGCAAAACTCGGCATACACGCTCGACGCGCGGACCGTGTTCCCGAGTTCCACGTTGCCGTCCCACGCCTCCATGCTGACAGGAACGTGCCCCTCCAAGCACGGCGTGGATTGGAACGACTACACCCCAGAGGAAGGATACGCCAACGGCATTGATCTCTTCGACCTCGCCCACGCGCGCGGACTGCAAACGGTCATGCACGTTGGCAAGGAAAAATTGCGCCAGATCACCGAACCCTCCAGCCTGGACATCTTCAGCTACGTCAACGACCGCGACCTGGTCGTAACGCAACGCCTGCTCGACGACTTCCCGCAGGATTTCGGCCTTCTCTTCGTCCACTTCCCGCTCGTGGACGGCATGGGACACGTCTACGGCTGGATGTCGCCGCAACAATTGAGCGTGGCGTTCCGCGCCGATGAAGCCCTGGGGCAGATCCTCTCCGAACTGGATGCGAGGAACCTGCGCGGCGAAACCCTCATCATCGTCACCTCCGATCACGGCGGGCACGACACGACACATGGATCGAGCCTCCCCGAAGACATGACCATCCCCTGGATCGCGTCAGGTCCCGGCATTCAGCCAAAAGTATTGACCACCCAGGTCAACACGATGGACACCGCCGCCACCGCCGCATACGCATTGGATTTACCCATTCCGCCCGAATGGGACGGAGTGCCGGTGTATGAGGCATTTGGCTTGCCGGTGGAGAGGCAGTCCATGCCGTGTGAGTGAACAGCAATAATCCCTTGCTTGACTATTGCAAGGGTTGCCCCTTTGCCATTGAGTCCTTGAAAATATTATCGCTTCGTGATATTATCGCTGCATGATCGAATCCTTCGCATCCGATGACACTGAAAAAATATTTCACGGTCAAGTTTCCAAAAAGTTGCCGAAGGATATTCAACGTACAGCCCGCCGAAAGTTGCTGTATCTCGATGACGCAGAAGATTTGAAAGATTTGCTTGCGCCCCCTGGAAATCGGCTGGAAAAACTCAAAGGCGACAGAGCAGGACAATACAGTATTCGCATCAACGACCAGTGGCGCATTTGCTTCAAGTGGACGGGCAGCAAAGCGAAAGATGTCGAGATTGTAGATTATCACGGATGAGAGAAAACATGAAGGACAAAACTTTATCCCCTATTCACCCTGGTGAAATCCTGCTGGAAGACTTTATGAAACCGCTTGGATTGAGCCAGTATCGCCTGGCGCATGACCTCGGTGTTACGCCCATTCGCATCAGCCAGATCGTTAATGGTGAGCGTTCCGTTACGGTTGATACCGCCATGCGGCTTGCGCGTTATTTTGGCACCAGCGCGGCGGTTTGGCTTCGCTTACAAGTCCGCTATGATTTGGAAGTTGCAGAAAGCGAGTTGAGCGACAAAATCAATCAGGAAGTCAAGGTATTGGCTCAAACGCCAAGTCGCCGATAAATGTAAGTGTCAACCCCAAAGGGGTGCTTCGCGAGGGATGGGATGCAAAATCGGCGAAAATGCCGAGTAAGCGCTTCAAACAGTCACGCGGAAACATTCCTGCGTGGCTGTTTTCATCCCAAGGACAGCCTGCTCGATTCCTCCCCGCAAAACGCGACATTCCGCCGTCGCGTTTTGTTTTTGGTTTTTGCAGTAGAATTCAACCTGCAAGATTCTCTACCGTACATTGTAGAAATCGGACGCGGACGAGCGCCGACTTACGCGGAAAATCAATTAGAAAATCCGCGCGCGAAGCGTCGGCGTGACTCCGCGTCCCAATAAAAGATTTGTACGGCAGCGAAGTGCAAGATAAACTTATCCGGCAGGCGCAAGCAACATGACAAAACGAATCGGAATACTCACCAGCGGGGGCGACGCGCAGGGCATGAATGCCGCAGTGCGGTCCGTCGTCCGTACCGCGTTATACAAAGGCGTGGAGGTATACGCGGTCTACGAGGGCTATCAGGGTCTCGTGGACGACGGCGACTACATCCGCAAAATGGACTGGGATTCGGTGGGGGGCATTCTTCAGTTGGGCGGAACAGCCATCGGCACCGCGCGATGCGAAGCGTTCCTCACGCGCGAGGGCCGCCGCACAGCCGCGAAGAATCTGATCCACGCGGGCATTGACGGGTTGATCGTCATCGGCGGCGACGGCTCGCTCACCGGCGCCAACATCTTCCGCCAGGAATGGAGCGGTCTCGTTGCGGAACTCGTCGAAGGCGGCGAAATCAACGCGGAACAGGCAAAGGCTTATCCCAGTCTTTCCGTCGTGGGGCTGGTCGGTTCGATAGACAACGATTTCTCCGGCACCGACATGACCATCGGCGCCGACACCGCGCTTCACCGCATCACCGAGGCGGTGGACGCCATCACCAGCACCGCCGCGAGTCACCAGCGCACGTTCGTGGTCAAGGTGATGGGACGCAACTGCGGCTACCTCGCCCTGATGGGCGCGCTGGCTTGCGGCGCGGATTGGGTGCTGATCCCCGAATCGCCGCCGGACGTGGAGAACTGGCAGGACGTCCTCGCCGAACGCCTCAAAGCCGGACGGAAGGCTGGTCGCCGCGACAGCATCGTGATCCTCGCTGAGGGCGCGCGCGACCGCGACGGCAAATACATCGGCAGCAGCGACGTACAGCGCGCGCTCGAAGAACGCCTGGGCGAGGAAGTGCGCGTCACCGTGCTGGGACACGTCCAGCGCGGCGGACGTCCCAGCGCCTACGACCGCATCCTCAGCACGCTGATGGGACACGAAGCCGTCAACACGATACTTACTGCAAAGCCGGAAGACGAACCGGTCGTGATCGGCATCCGCAACAACCGCATGACGCGCCTGTCGTTGACGGAAGGCATCGGGAAAACGCAGGCAGTCGCGGAGGCGATCGAAGCGAAGGATTACGAGCGGGCAATGTCCCTGCGGAGTTCCTCGTTCAAGGACGCGTTCAAAACGTTCAAGACCATGGTGCGCGCCCTGCCTCATCCCGTCGAAGCGGAAAAGAAGCGGCTCCGCATTGCGGTGATGAACGCCGGCGCGCCCGCGCCGGGCATGAACACCGCCAGCCGCGCCGCCATCCGCCTCGGGCTGGACATGGGACACATCATGCTCGGAGTCCACAACGGCTTCGAGGGATTGATCAACGGCGAAGTGGAGGGCGTGGATTGGATGAGCGTGAGCGGCTGGGCGACGCGCGGCGGCTCGGTGTTGGGGACGACGCGCCACATTCCCAAAGGACGCGACCTGTACTCCATCGCCCGCGTCGTCGAAGACTTTCGCATTGACGCCCTTCTGATAGTCGGCGGCTGGACCGCCTATGAGACCTGCTTCAACATGCTGAGGGGACGACCGAACTTCCCGTCCTTCAACATCCCGATGATCTGCCTGCCCGCCTCCATCAACAACAACCTGCCCGGCTCCGAGTTCAGCATCGGCGCGGACACCGCCCTCAACAGCATCGTGGACGCGGTGGACAAGATCAAGCAGTCGGCGGTGGCGACGCGGCGCTGTTTCGTCGTGGAGGTGATGGGACATTATTGCGGCTATCTCGCGCTCATGGGCGGCATCGCCACCGGCGCGGAACGCGTCTACCTGCACGAGGAGGGGGTCAAACTTCACGACCTGCAAGTGGACGTGGAAAATTTGCTCGAGGGCTTTCGATCCGGCAAGCGGCTGGGGTTGATGATCCGCAACGAGTACGCCAACCCGGTCTACACCACGGAATTCATCTGTTCGCTCTTCGAGGAGGAGGGCAGGGACGTGTTCGACGTGCGTCCCGCCATCCTCGGGCATCTGCAGCAGGGCGGCGACCCGTCCCCGTTCGACCGCATCCAGGCGACGCGGCTGGCGAGTCTGTGCCTCGAGTATCTGATCGGGCAATGCAACGCGGGCGAATACAACAGCGCGTTCATCGGCATGCAGAACGGACACATCCATTTCCACGACATGCGCGACTTCGACCGCATGATCGAAGCCGAGTACCAGCGCCCGAAGGATCAGTGGTGGCTGGGGCTGAAGGGCATCGCCGACCTGCTGGCGGCTTCCGGTCCAACCGGCGGATAAAAACGCGAACCAGCGGAACGAATCACGCCATGCGAAAAAAGAAGCCTCCTTATTTTCGAACGGACGGCGTCGTCATCCTGAACGACGACATCCTCAAGACCTCCGCCATCGAGCTGGGATCCGTGGACCTGGTGGTCACTTCGCCTCCGTACAACGTGGACATTCGATACAACTCCCACAGGGACGACATCTCGTACGCGGATTATTTGAAGTTCTCCGAAAAATGGCTGGCGCGTTGTTTCGATTTCCTGCGGAACGACGGACGCCTGTGCATGAACATCCCCCTCGACAAGAACAAGGGCGGTCAGCAAAGCGTCGGCGCCGACCTCACAACTCTTGCAAAGCAGATCGGCTATAAATATCACTCCACCATCGTGTGGAACGAAGGGAATATTTCACGAAGGACAGCCTGGGGATCGTGGATGAGCGCCTCGGCGCCGTTCGTCATCGCGCCGGTCGAGTTGATCGTCGTCCTATACAAAAAAACGTGGAAGAAAACCGGCGGCAGCAAAAGATCGGACGTCGCCCGCGACGAATTCATGAACTGGACGAACGGCTTGTGGACGTTCAACGGCGAGAGCAAAAAGAAGATCGGGCACCCCGCGCCGTTTCCGCTGGAGTTGCCGAAGCGCTGCGTCAAATTATTCAGTTACGTCGGCGATACCGTCCTCGATCCGTTCATGGGAAGCGGCACGACGCTCCTCGCCGCAGCCATGCTTGGACGAAAAGCCATCGGCGTGGAGGTTGACAAAGGCTATTGCAAACTCGCCAAAACAAGGATGGAGACCGCGCCGGAACTTTTCGGACGATTACCGGCCTCGTAAAGAGGATTCCGCAAAACAAAAGCGACCAGCGTAAAAAAGCATCCCCGCCAGCCCGACGGGGATGCTTTTCCACTTACACGCTTCTTTCGCGGACCTCGAGCCTGCGCGCCGGTTCCCGTAGCATCGCCGCCCCGACGAAGAGTCCCGCGCCCAGCAGCAACAGCCCGATCCCGGTGATCGTCATTGCTGTGTTGAACGCGTCCGCGTAGTTGACTCCGCCCCACGTGTGCGTGGAGCCCATTGTGTATTGAATGGTCAGCGTCATCACGCCGAGCAGGATCGCCGCCGCGCCGCCCGCAGGCCGGTTGCTCTTCGTATTGCCTTTCGTGAAATCAACACCCTGCCAGATGGGAGGAATGCGGAAGAGCAGGAAAACGACCAACGTGAGGACGTTCGTGTACACCACCGCGTCCACCGGCATGGATGCGCCGCGCAGCGCGCGCGAGGCGAAGATGTGGATGAAGCCGATCACCGCGCCCGCGATCAAAATCGCCAGCGCCTCGCGGTAGGCGTTGTCCGCGCCCCTGACGAGCATGACCGTGGCGCGGATGCCGTAGATGCCGAGCGCGACGCCCGTCAGCACGAACAAAATGTAGAGCCACTGGAACGGGGCGAGCGCCGCCATGCTCCCGAAGTTGGCGGGGAAGAGCGCGGCGCAGGTCGTACCGACGCCGCCGAGCAGGGTGAACCCGCCCGTCGGCCCCATCAGCACGATGCCGATGAAACGGAGGAACTTTGCGAAGAAACTGTTTTTGGACATTGTGTACTCCTTTACAAAAAAGTAGGACAAGATGCCATCTTGTCCTACGCTCTAATCGAATCTCAAACCGTATTGTGTTTTTAATTGCCGCACTCTCAACCCAATTCCGCCCAGCCGCCCGGACATCATCCCCAAAATGGAACACATGATGATGTCCGCCATGAAGACCAGCGAGGGAATGTGTCCCAGGATGAGTTTGGCGATGACCAAAACCCAGATCAGGGCAAGGTAGATCTTATCGAGCGAGAGGGTGATGGCTTTCAGTTCCATATCCGCCCGCATGGGGACGAATCGGCTCAGCCAAAAACCGACCGGCACAAACAGCGCAAAGACGAGCGGCACCCACTCCCAGCGGAAGTGTCCGTTCGCAATGTCGCGGGTGAAATAGAATCCAAAGAGCGCGGAGAACTGAACGAACAGAAAGGCGCGCAGCCAGATCTTGAAGCGGCTCTTTTTCATTTCGCCGCGCAGGGAGCGGAGGAAGGGAGGAAGGGACATGGCAGTGTGCGCACCGAAAAATTCTTGCCCTGAGCCTGCCGAAGGGTTGCGGTACTGAATTGATTATCCAAACATGAATCCCGCCGCGAAACAGGCGGTCGTCAACAAAAGCAAGCCGGGCAGGATTTTGAGGATGATCTCCCTCGAAAGGATCGGTCTGCCCACTTTCAGGAACGACAACAGCAAACCGCCGACGCCGATCAACGCGCCGCCCACGCCGACCAGCGAAAATAATGGCGGAGCGTTTCCCTGAATGGAAAGGAGGATGGGAAGCAGGAATATCGTCATGCCCGCGATGCCGTGCGTGAGGGCGAGGACGATGACGGGAAGTTTGCCCGGGGCGGGGATCGAGCGGGTCAAGGTCACGGCGAGGAAACTGCCGATGGCGAAGAGCAGGTAAAGGGTCCGATAGGAAGCGAGATATTGCCAGACCAGTCCCGTCGCGAGGCTGAGGGGAATGATCGTCGAGACGATGACGACGACGGGCGAGTCCAGAATATCGAAGCCGAGGATGAAGATCAACAGCACCGCGACCAGCAGAACGCCAAAGCCGACCGTGTAGGCGACGATGGGCAACGCGTCGAAGCCGTCTATGCCCACCGCCACCTGATAGGCGGCAAGGACGACGGTGAGGAGCAGGAGGACGCGGTCGAGCGGAGAGAGTTTCATCGCGGGTTCGCGGAGTCCAAAATCTGAGATTTTGGAACCCCAAAGTCAGGAGACTTTGAGTCCGAATTACATCACTTCAATAACGACCAGGATCATCGCGGCAAGCATGTAAATGGACGCGTATTTGAACAAACCGAAGTTGACGCGCTCGGAGGGGCGGAAGGTCATCACGACGGCGAGGATGAGCAAACCCATCGAGAGGACGCCGAGCAGGCGCAGGAAGCCCCACGCCATGCCGATGCCGTATCCCGCGACGACCATCGCCGCCGCCGCCAGCACGGAGGAGATCGCAATGGTGGCGCGGGTGACCATCAGCCCATACGTGGAGGGGAAGGTCGGGACGCAGGCGGCTTCGTAATCTTCGGCGAATTTCATGCTGAAGGTGAGCGTGTGGGTGGGGATCCAGAAGAGGACGCCGAGCGCGAGCGTGACGCCGACCCAGTCAATGTAGCCGAGACCGAGCGCGCGTCCCGCGAGGATGGGCATGGCGCCCGAAACGCCTCCCCAGACGATGCTCCATGCGGTGCGGCGTTTGAGCCAGATGCTGTACACGACCACGTCGAAGAACAAGCCTGCAAAGACGATGAGACCGTAGAGCGCGTCCATCGCAACGGCAATGCCGACGCCGAGGATGGAGAGAACCAGACCCACGCGCAAGACTTCGTTTTCATCCACCACGCCCGACGAGGTGGCGCGTTTTTTCGTGCGCCCCATTTTGGCGTCAATGTCGCGGTCCCACCACATGTTGAGGACGGTGCTTCCCGCAATGGCAAGGAAGAGGCTGACCGCCAAGCCCAGAATCGCGCCGACGTTGAACACGGGACAACGCGCGCTCATGTAGCCCGCCAATCCCGTGGCGAGCAGCAAGCCCGATTGCAGGGGTTTGGTGAGCGACCAGTAGGCTCTGATTTTGGATTTCAGATTGACGATCCCCTTCGGGGACAATGTTGACGATTGACGATTGGACGATTGGGCGATGGTGGTCATGGGTTACTCCTAAAGGGACACAGGTACACAAGTAAACAAGTACACACGGAAACAGGATGAACAGGTACACAGGTCACATACTCAGGCGGAAAGTATACCTGCGTACTTGTGTACCTGTCCACTTGTTTACTTCATCATCTCACACACCTAAACCCGGCGCCGGGACTGTAATACATCGGCGGGGCGCTGTTGCGGACCCAGACGCGCAGGTCCATGTCGTAGGTGTCCTTCGAGCCGCCTTTCATAAATCGGTCGCTGAAGCCTTCCTGCGGTTGTACGTCGCCGACCCATTGCCAGACGTTGCCAGCCATGTCGTAGAGTCCATAAGGCGAAGCGGAGTCGAGCGTGGCGTAACCGTCGTAGGTCCTGCCGTTGTAGAAGCCGACGGGACTCGTCCGCGAGCCGAACGAACTCATGTCCTCGAACGGGTCGCGGCTGGAGTAGAAGTTGGCGTTCTCGCGTTTGATCTCATCGCCCCAGGGGAAGGGACGGGCATCCGTGCCGCGCGCGGCTTTTTCCCATTCGATCTCGGAGGGCAGACGGTAGTCGTAATATTCGCAGTAGCCCCACGCGCCGAACCAACTGACCATCGTCATGGGATGGTTTTCGTATCCGGGCTGGACCGTGAAACTGCTCCCGTTAAATTTGACTCTCTGCGACGGGTCGTTCAACGGGATGAAGACCCAATCGCCTGCCTTGATCTCGATCTCGTGATCAACGCCGTGGAAAGGATCGCCGGGGTAGTAGCCGACGATATTGTCGCCGTCCGCCTTGACGTAACCGTCCGCCAGCGCGGCGTTGAGGAAGTCCGCGTATTGCTGCGCGGTCACGTCCGTGATCATGATCTCGTAGGCGTCGGTCGTTTCGATATATTCATGCTGACCGAAGTAGAACTCTCCCGCAGGGACCTGCGCCCAGGCGTTCGGGTCAATGCCGGTGTCGTAGGAGGGCAGCGGGGCGTTGAGGTCAACGGGCGCGCAGGAGGCAAGGAGGAGGACTGCCATTGTGAGGGCAAAGAGAATGGGACGCGGATTAACGCGGATGGGCGCGGAGTTTTTGAAATTATTTTGGCGTCTATCCGCGCTCGCCAGCGTCCGATTAAGTATGTGTTTCATTTCGCCGCCTCCTCCGAGAGTTCGTGAGTCCTCTCTTCCGTCCACCTTCCTTTTGGTTTGAACAAGTCAATCAACCTCCATACCATTACGATTGCGAGCAGGACGAGCAACATGCCGAGACCGAAGTCAATCATGTACATCAACAGGTTGACCAGCGGCTGCTGCTCCGCTTCCGTGATGAAGAGACGTTTCATTTCAAAGATGGTCACTGACGCTAGCGCGATATCCGATAGGAAGATGATGCTCCATCCGTAGATCTGGCGGACTTTGCCTTTCAAGCCAAGCATGTCGCCGTAGTACATCAGGATGATGGTGGCGATGATGGCGGAAAGCGCGTGCCAGTGACCGGTCAGTTCGATGCGTTCCTCGCGCGCGGGCCACATGCGGAAGATCTCGTCCAGCCTGATCGCCATGAAGATGCCGATGCCGCTGGTCGTGAAGTTCATGAAGAGCATCTGCCAGGTGGGCCCGAACTTGAGCGGGTCGCGCACGAGCGCGCCGAGTTTTTGTATGAAGTTCGGTTTTTGGATGTGCGCCGTGCCGTCCTTGATGAGTTTGTTCCAACTCCAGATGAGCAGGAGCAAAGCCGCGAACATCGAAGGCGTCGCGCCGACGTAGATGATGGTGTGGGCGATCGGTTCGAGCGGCGTGACCACGCCCCACACGCCCAGGTTCAACACGATGGTGCCGAGGATCATCAACGGCATGGCGATCTTGTGCAGGATGCCCTTGAAGTTCAACCAGCGCCCGATGATGAGCGTGATCATGATGGCGATGAGCGCCAGCATGATGTGCAGGTGACCGATGATCGAATATTGCATGGTGGTCTTCTCGGGCAGGCGGATGACGTTCTCCGCCAGGAAGACCTCGAAACCGTTGCCGAAATACGCGCCCGGGATCGCCCCGAACAAGGCAGAAATGACGGTCGTTACCGCAGTGGCGAAGAAAGCCACACGTTCCAAATCCACGCCTTTTTTGGTGCGGGCATAATCCTTGTCGGTGATGTAATACTCCTTGTTCCAGGGCCAAAGCGCAATGCACAACAGCACGCCTGCGAAGAAGATCAGCGACAGACCGAAGATGTACAGTCCGTGGAACGCCCAGTTGTGACCGAAATAGGCGAAACTCATGCCGAAGATCATGGTCGTGAGATAGCCGACGGTGATGATGGCGTTGATGGAGGTCTTGAAAAAGGGCTTCATCTTCAACAAGCCCGTGATCATGTACGTCTCGATGGCGACGACCGCCATGGCGATCGAGTGGTACAGGATGATGATGCGTCCCTCGCGCTCCGCCTGTACGATGTCCATGCCGAAGAGTTTGATGACCACCTCGCGCACGCCCATCTCCGCCATCGGACCGGACAACATGCCCCAAATGGCGGTGACGACGGCGATCATGGCGATCGCCACGAGGATCAAGCCCTTGGTGGAATTGAAGAGGTAGTTGAATCGTGTTTTGATGAACTCCATGAGCGATACTCCTAATTGGTGGACGGTCAGTCTAATGAAAAATATCACAAATTGGACTGAACGTCTTTGACAAAAGACAAATACCTGCGCCGGGGCGGTACACGGATTTGACGGACGATCGCGCCGAAAGATTTTCACCACGAAGACACAGTGTCACGGTTTTTTTCTTTCTCTGTATATCCGCTGCCCATCAGACTCTGAGACTATCCGACTCTGAGACTATCAGACTCTGAGACTATCCGACTAACCTTTCTTCGAGAAACCCAGCGCGAACGCGCCCGTCATCAGGAAGAGCAGAGGCGTGAGGATCAACATTACAAAGGACGGGCTGAAGAACAGCAACTGCCTGCCGACCGAAATAAAGGCGAGAGCGATGCCGCCGAGTCCGATCAACAGACCGCCGACGCCGACCCAGTAAAATCCCTTCGGCGCGCCCTTGGCGAAGAACGGACCCAGGAAGATGACCAGCCCCGCCACGCCGTGGAACAGAGGCACGGCGATCTTCTTCAGCGCATCCATCCCGCCGATGCTGGTGACGGCGATTGCAAGAAAGCCGATTACTGCGAACCACTTGAAGGCTTTCTTCCAGGAGGGGTAGTATTCCTCGGCGACTCCCATCGAAATGCCGAGCGGGATCAAACTTGCGACCGTCAGCACGTAGGGCGAAGCCAAAATCCCCAGGCCGAGGAAGATCAACAGCAGCCCCGAAACCAAAAGCACCGCAAACCCCATCAAATAATAGAGATTGTGCAGCGCTTTGCGCGGAGCGCGGTTGTACCTTTGCCAGAAGAACCAGCACAGGTACGCGGCGATCAAGCCGGTGAGCAGAAGGAACAGGTTGTCGAGCGTGAACATGACATTCTCCTTGTAGGTTTATCGTAGACAACGCCACGCGGTTGCCTCTTTGTGAATTATGACACAAATCTTTGTCGAATTTCAGTGACATAAATCACACTCCGCTTCACGCCTGACCTTCAACCTGCTCCCGTTTCCCGAGCCGGTACTGCATTCATGTCGCTCCCGCGCGGCGCAGGATTCATCCTGCCGTACTGCGACATTCATGTCGCTCCCGCGCGGCGCAAGATGAGTCCTGCCGTACGCTTTACGCGGCGGCGTTCCACTCCTCCAACATTCTGCGCGTGGACGGGAGCAGCAGATAGATCAACAATCCCGCGCTCATCACCGGCGCAACCAGGAACATCGAGAAGCGTCCCTTGACGAGAACATCGGTCAAGCCGATGGGAAACCCGCCGAACATGGACATGGCAGCCGCAAAAACGCCGACGGGCAAAGCCCACGATTTGCCTTTGACCAGCCCGAAGACGAATGCCGCCCAGACCGCCGCGCCCCACCAGCTGACCATTTGCGACATGAGATACATCGAACTGATGAAGCCCTTCGCTTCGGTCTGATGACGTGAGATCGCGCCGACGCCGTCAATGAACGTCAACACATAAGCCAGTCCGCTGACGAATGCCAGCGCGATGATCTTCCTGTCGCACCAGCAGCCCGGTCAAAATGCCGACGATGGCGAGCGCCGCTCCTAATTTGTTGTTACCCTTCATGCGAGAACCTCCTGAATTGGATTTGGGCGCGTTTCAAATCGGCGGAGGAAGAACGTCCCGAAGGTTTTGTCGGCAAATTTTGCCGCTTTTGAAGCGACCTTCGGGACGGTTTCAACGGGCTCGAAACACACCCATTGGATTTCAAGATTGTTTGGCGCTCAGCAATTTTTGCGTGCCGGGCAGCAACAGTACGATCAGTAATATTGTGCTCAGGATTGGCGCCGGCAGGAACATGGAGAAGCGCTGGACCTCCGTCACGTTATGGATGCCCATCGGGTAGCCGCCGATCATGGACATGAGCGCGGCAAAGATGCCGACCGGAACCGCCCACGACTTCCGCTTGAGCGCCGCAAAGATGAAGACCGCCCAAGCCGCCGCGCCCCACCAACTGACCTGCTGTAAGATCACATACATCCCGTTCCAAAACGTGCCGGTATTCACGGCAAATTCCGTCGGATACTGGAAGGTGGTCTGAAACTTGGAAATCGGGGCGACGCCGTCAATGAAAGTCAGCACGTAAGCCAAGCCCGCGACGAAGGTCAGCGTGATGATCTTCCCGTTCACGCCGCCGACGAACAACATGCCGAACCACATGACCGCCGCCAGAAGGAATACCCACATGGTTGGGACGGGCAAGCCGCTGTCCATGGCGGGGATCATGGGGAAGAAGCCCGCCAGCAGGAGGACGGTCGCGGCGACCGCGCCCCAGAACCATGCCCAATCCTGTTTCTTCAGGAAGCCCCACAGCACAGCCGCGGAAAGCGCGCCGGCTGCCGTTCCCAGCCAACCCAACACCGCGTAGACGAAGCGAACGGTATTGCTCTCTTCCCATTCGCCCGCCGCAAAATGCGTGTGAATGACGGTATTGTATGTGTCTGCGATGAAATACAGGCACAGGATTCCCGCCACGATGCCGAGAACCGCGAGGACGGCTCCAAGTTTGTAATTGTTCTTCATTTTCATTCACTCCTTTTGTATCAATCCTGCGATGCGGCGCGAACGCCGCAATTCGCAAAGTTAATGAATAATGCCGTTGGTTTTCATCCGCCGACGATCGGTCTGGCGAGCGCGGCAACGAACCCGCTGACCAGCAGCACTGTCACCGCCAGCCCCGCGTTTATCAGCAGGAGGCGGACGTTGAGCCGTTCCTTTTCCGGCGTCATCGCCCGGGCGCGCCCGAGGACAAGGACGCGGTAGAGGGAAATGCCGATCATGGCGAGAACGAGGATGTGCTTGATGGACAGCATCGCCGAATACGCGTTCCCAAACGAGAATAACGCTTCGTACTCCGGGCTGCGGTTGGTCATCAGCAGCCCCGTCAGGATCAACCCCGCCATGCTGACGTACACCCAGACGCTTTGCCGCTTCTGGAAGATCGTCATCACCTTTTTGACCTGGGGTCCCGCTCCCAACGCCTCTTTGACCGAAGGCATAAAGGACAGCGCGGTGACGATCAAACCGCCCATCCAGACGGCCGTGAACAGGTCGTGGAAAAATGAAACCAGCGCAAAGACGATAATTTTTGCAGTCATGTCACTCCTTTCTTTCAGGATTGGTATCTGGAAGTTCCAGGTTGATGGTGCGGGATGGATTCGGCGCGCCGGGCGCCTCGATGCGATTTGCCACGCCGCGCACTCCGCGCACGTTTTTTGCCAGTTCCTCCGCCGTCTCGCGCGCCTCCAGCGAATCCATCCTGCCCGCCAGGTGCGCGATGCCGTTCAGCACACCCACGCGCAGATCCGCGGAGGCGGTGCGCGCGTCAGAGGCGAATAAGGTCAATATCGCCGCGCGCAGGCTTTCGTCGGAGGAAAGAGGCGGATGTTGAGTCATCATAAACCTGCCCGTAGTATACGAACCGTCATGGGATCGTTGTACGACTTTTGTCGTGTCGCCCCATAACCGATTGTCACGTGTCGCGCATGTCTTTCGTCCTGTTCGGTCCGTTCCGCCGGGTTTCTCAGCGATCCCGGAACGACCGCCCGGCGGGATTTTGGGAACGGGATGTATAATGACGCGCAGAGCAACGGTAAAGGCGAGAACCGATGAACAAAGACAAGGCTCTTCATCACGCGGGCATATTGAAAGCGGTGTCGTATTTTTCGGGATTGGACGACGCCGCGCTGAATCTGTTGGCGCAGTCGGCGATACGACGCGCTTACGACGCGGGGCAGGTTGTGTTGATCGAGGGCGAGCCGTGCGCGGGGTTGTACGTCGTCGAAAGCGGATGGTTGAAGGCGGTCAAGATCGGCGCGGACGGGCGGGAGCAGGTGCTTCAAACGCTTCGGGACGGCGAAGCCTTCAACGCCCTCAGCGTCTTCACCGACGCACCCAACCAGGCGACTGTGTCCGCGTTGGAGGATTCAGTTGTATGGCTGGTTCAGCGCGAGTTTCTCTTGAGACTGATGGATGAACATCCTCCGCTGGCGCGGCAGGTGGTGAAGGACCTGGCGGGACGCGTCATGCACCTGGTCCGACTGGTGGAGGATTTATCGCTGCGTTCGGTGGAGGCGCGTCTCGCACGGCTGCTGCTTGAGCAGGCGGAGGGCGGCTCGGTCCAACGCCGACGCTGGGCGACGCAAGCCGAAATGGCATCCCGCCTCGGCACCGTGCCGGACGTGGTCAACCGCGCGCTGCGGAAACTCGCCGAGGAGGGCATGATCCACGTCGCGCGTCATCAGATTCAGATTTTGGATAAGGAGGGGTTGAAGACGATCGCGCAAGTGATCGAATAGAAAACTGATACATTTATAGTGTCTCGTCATTGCGAGACGCCAGCGCTCTTCTGGCGGCGAAGCAATCTCCTCGTTATATAGGAACATACCGTAAAAGCGGAGGATTGCTTCGGGGAGAACGCCCTCGCAATGACAGATGTACAGTAGAGAAAACCGATAAAAGTCGTTGAAAGTATCTCGCTCAAGGTGTATGTTCGCCATGCCTTGAGCGAGTTTTTATTTTTGGAAAGAGACCCTAAAGGTTTTTCTAGAAGATCCAATAGATCATTTGTTGGAAACCATCGTTGAAAATTTCTCTTGGTTTGCGATGGAAACCTTTAGGGTCTTGCCATGTATCGGAGCATTCCATGACACCACTCACCGACCGACCCATTCCCCTCATTGATCCTCGTCTCTGCGACGGCTGCGGATTGTGCGTGCGCGCTTGCCCCACCAAAGCGCTGGCATTGCAGGACGGGAAAGCCGTTGTCGCGGACCCGCTGGCGTGCGAATACAGCGGTCTGTGCGAAGCGGTTTGCCCCACAGGCGCGATCACGCGCCCGTTCGAGATCGTGGTTGCGGAGGAAGAAATTGCTTCCCCAAATTCGACAAAAGTCGTTGAGAAAGATGGGACACCCTTCTACAATGCAAAGGATGACAAATATCTGTAACCATGAAAAGCCGCATAATTTGCGCTCTCCCCTGGCAGCGTCTACCAGGGCAAGTTGTTGCGCAATCTGGCGGTAGAGACCGCCAAATACGCGCAGCGTCAAGTATTGCATGAAAGGAAAAACAACCATGAGCTGGTCAATCAAACTACTCAAAGTCAAAGGCATTGACATCAAGGTCCACCTGACCTTCGTGTTGATCCTCATCTGGGCGGCGTATCGCTGGAGCGTCAGCACGGGCGAAGGGACGCAGGGCGCGCTCTTCGGCATCGTCGCCACGCTGCTGCTCTTCCTCAGCGTGACCCTGCACGAACTCGGTCACAGCCTGCAAGCCATGAAGTTCGGCGTGCGCGTCAAGGACATCACCCTCATGCCGATGGGCGGGCTGGCGCAGTTGGAGGAGATCCCGGAAGAGCCGAACAAGGAACTGCGCATCGCGATCGCGGGACCGCTGGTCAACTTTGCGATTGCCGCGCTGTTGATCGGACTCGGCGCGCTTCTGGACGCCCGCGCCCTGGTCTCGCTGGAGGAATTGCAAGCCTCGCTCGGAAGCGTCAGTTGGAGCGGATTGCTGGCGTATCTGACCTCCGCCAACCTGATCCTCGGTCTCTTCAACCTCATCCCTGCCTTCCCCATGGACGGCGGACGCGTCCTGCGGGCTTTGCTCGCAAAGAGAATGGATCACGCCAAAGCCACGCGGGTCGCCGCGCAGGTCGGTCAGGGACTCGCTTTCCTCATGGGACTGTGGGGCTTTATGAGCGGAAGTTGGACTCTCGTTCTCATCGCCATCTTCGTCTGGATGGGCGCGGGGCAGGAAAGCCAGGGGGCGCAGGTCAAGCGTACGTTGGGCGAGGCAACTGTCGGTCAGGCAATGACGCGTTCGCCTCACGTGCTGAGGGTCAACGATTCGCTGTCGAAAGCCGTCGAGTTGACGCTCTCCACTTCGCAGGCGGATTTCCCCGTGCTGGAATGGGGAAGCAATCGGGTCGCGGGTTTGATCGGAGAGGTTGACCTGCTGCGCGGACTTCAATCACTGGGCGCGCACGCCGCGGCGCGAGAGGTCATGCGGACGAAGATCGTCGCTGCCAGCCCGGATGAATCGCTCCATGCCGCGCAACAAAAGATGGCGGCAAATCGGACGCGCGCCCTGCTCGTGCTGAATCCCGAAGGCGAACTGTTGGGCTTGCTCACTGCGGACGACGTGAACGAAGCCTACCGCCTGATGGCGATCAATCCGCAATTGGCGGTGAGCGCGCAGTGAGGTTGTTCCGTTTCATACCGTTTAGCCGACAGGCGAACTGTCGGCTAAACGGAGGAACTAAGAAAAGAGAATCGAGAGAATTGGAGGATTCGAATGCAGATCACAAAGGACACCCGCGTATCGGAAATCCTGTTGAAGTATGGCGACATCGCCGACGTGATGGAAATCTTCGGCGTCAAACGCGTCGGGAAATATTCCCTGCGGATGTTCCTCGCCAAAGCGTTGACCGTGGAATGGGCGGCGCGCGTCCATAAGGTTCCGCTGGATGAGTTTCTGGGCATCTTACGGCAGGCAATCCAGCGCGCTTCCGAACAGCGCGCGTCTGAACAAAAATAATCAACAGGAGAAAAAATGTCGGAAACAAAACGAAACTTATCGGCATGGACAATGAGCGTAGTGATCCTGTCGCTGCTGCTGTTCTTCTTTGCCGTTCCGCACACGCTGGAGGATTTTGCCCTGGGCGAACCGGCTAAGAACGGCGTCCCGGCTCCGGCACTTGCCCTGGTCGTGTCGGGGTTGTTTGCCCTGCAAGGCTTGGCGCTCTTTTGGGCTGGTCAACGCGACCGCCGGAGTTTTTATATCCATGCGGGATTGGGGATCGTGTGGCCCCTGGCGGCGGGTTTGGCTCAATTGCCGGTTATTCTCGCCTCCAGCAATTACCGTTCCGGATTCATTTCAGTTCTTTACGTGGTTGGGATCATCGTAATCGGCGTTTTGCTTTTCCTGGCTTCCCTGCAAGCCTTGAGAACAGGCGGCGCCGACATGCAGGCGCAGAAATAAGATGAGCGGACTGCGCGAACATTCAGATGTCCTCAGGCGGCGGGCGCCGTTTTTGCTGCCGCGTTTGCGGAGAAGGAAATGACGCGCCGAAATTCCAAGGAGAAACCATGATCAAAAAATTGTTTTTAGGATTCGCGACGGTCTTGCTCGCCTCGTGCGGGATGATGTCCGCCCCAGGCGTGGAGGAGCCGACGCCGATCCCAACCTTCACCCCCGCCGCCGGGCAGGATGCCGCTGTAAATCCGTTGCCCGCCCTCGGCGGCAAACAGAGCGGCGACCTGTTTGTGTGGATCTTCAGCGATCCCAATCCTCCGTCCCGCGGCGACACCACGCTCGAAGCGTTGATCTTCGACGCGGAAGGACAGCCCGTTTCCGACGCGGCGATCACCTTCGACATTGACATGACGAACATGAGTCACGGCAAAAATGTGACCGTTGCCGAATCGCTCGGCGATGGACGTTACAGCGGCGACGTGTTCTTCCTCATGCCCGGTCCCTGGCGCGTCATCGTCGGCGTCGAGCGCGCGGACGGGACGACCACCGTGCGATTCGATTTCATGGTCAATTGGTGATTTTGGAGAAATGACATGTTGAATTTGACAACTGCGATCATCGCCAGCCTTGTCGTCATGCTCGTCAGCGCGGGAGTTGGTGTGTATCTCTCGCGTTACAGGTCGTCGGTCACCGAAATGCTCGGCATGATGATCGGCATGACGCAGGGCATGATGACGGGCATCGCCGTCGGTTATTTCATCGGCGCGGCGACGGACATGTTCATCAGCAACCTGGTCGGCGTGACCGTCGGTCTCGCTTTTGGAATTATCTTCGGGCGCGTCGGCGGCTTGATGGGCATGATGGACGGCGGCATGGGCGGCGCGATGGGCGGCATGATGGGCGCCATGCTCGGCGTGATGCTGCAATACCTCTACAACGGCTGGGCGATCCTCATCACCAACGTTTTGATCGCCGCCATCTACCTCGCCTCGATGATCGCCCTCGTGCGCCTCGTGCGACAGGGCGCGGCGGCGCAATTGGAGACCGACCCGGTCTGTGACATGAAAGTGGACCCCAAAACGTCCCTCCAGCACGTTCATCAAGGGTACACGTATTACTTCTGCGCGCCAGCCTGCCAGCGCGCGTTCGCCAAAGACCCTGAAAAGTATTTGAAAAAACAATGATAAGGATTTACGAATGAACAAATTTCTCAACAAATGGTTTCGCAAATTTCACCGCTGGCTGGTATTGCCCTTCACTGCATTACTACTGACCGTCATCTTCGCGCGCGGCACGGCGCTTGGCGACGCCACCCAGCGCATCCAGGCGGCGCTCATGATCGTCATGGCGATCACCGGCTTATACCTGTACCTGCTGCCGTACTGGACCAAATGGAAGCGGCAGAGGGTGAGAGCAGAATGACCCCTGTCGTAAAAACCGCCAACTCGTTGGAATGGCTGGAAAGCCGAACGGAGTAAAACATGACCAATGCCATCGAAGTCGAAAACCTGACCAAGTATTACGAAAAATTTCTTGCCGTGGACCGCATCAACTTCAGCGTGAGGCAGGGCGAGATATTTGGATTTCTCGGACCGAACGGCGCGGGGAAAAGCACCACCCAGCGGATGCTGACCACGCTTCTCACCCCGACCGAAGGGCTGATCCTGATCAATGGGCATGATCTCGCCCGCGACTCGTATCCCGCCAAACGGCAGATCGGGCTGGTGCCTGAAGAATCCAACGTCTACACCGAACTGACCGCCTGGGACAACCTGATGTTCACCGCCAGCATCTACCGCGTGCCGCGCAATGAGCGGGCAAAACGCGCCCAGGAATTGCTGGAAACCTTCGGCTTGTGGGATAAGCGCGATATCAAAGCCGAGAACTTCTCCAAAGGGATGCGCCGCCGACTCAGCATCGCCATGGCGGTCATCCACAAGCCGTCCCTGCTGTTTCTCGACGAACCCACGCCCGGGCTGGACGCGCAAAGCATCCGCGCGATATGGGAGTTGATCCGCCAGATGAACGCGGAAGGGACGACCGTGTTCCTCACCACGCATCAGATCGAAGAAGCCAATCAGTTGTGCGACCGCGTGGCGATCATCTCGCACGGCAGGATCGCCGCCATTGATACGCCCGAACGTCTCAAAGCAAACTTCCGCCGCGTGCAATCGGTGGAGGTGGCGCTCGAGCCTTCAGAGACCCTAAAGGTTTCTGAAACCTTTAGGGTCTCGAACGGAGGGTTGGAATCCCTGCCCGGGGTGACGACGCAGGTCAAGGTCGGAGACAAGACGCGGCTGTACACCGAGGACCCGTCGGCGCTGATTCCGCGCGTCGTCCAGTATGCCGAGTCTCACAACCTGCGAATCGTCAGCCTGAATACGCTCGGTCCCAGCCTGGAGGATGTCTTCCTCGAAATCACGGGTGGGCAGTTGGGCGCGGTCAAAAATGAAACAGACGATAAACCCGCCCGGCGCGGGATGGGAGGCAGAAAATGAATTTCGAGCGAATCAAAAACGAATTGGCTCAAGCCTGGACGGTGGCGCTCAAGGACGTGCGCGTCTATTACCTGCGCCCCGGCATGATCATGTTCGGCTTTCTCATGCCGTTCTTCATGTTCTTCTCGTTTTCAGTGAAGCGCGACGTGGGCGCGGCGGAAGGGGTGGCGCGCCTGCTGGCAATGGCGGTCTTCTTCACCGCGGGCGCGGCGGGACCGTTCATCATCCCCACCGAGCGGAAGATCGGAACGTATGACCGCCTGCTTGCCGCGCCGATGTCCCTGATGACTCTGCTTCTGGGTAAGACGGCGGTGGGCGCGTTCTTTGCCATTGCGGTTTCGGGCGTGTCGCTGCTGGCAGGGTTGTTGTTCTTCGGCGCGGAGATACTACAACCGGGTTTACTGGCGGCGGGCATTGTGCTGGGGGCGTTCTCCTTTTCCACGTTGGGATTGGCGTTCGGTTCCATGCCCACCACCAACCCCGGTGACGTACAGATGCCCAGCACGCTCCTGCGCTGGGGTCTGCTCTTCATCAGCGGCGTTTTCATCCCGTTGAGCGAGATGGCTCCCGCTGCGCGGGCGCTTGCCTATCTCTCCCCTCTGACCTACGCCCAGGATGTGATGAACCACGCCGTTTTGGGGAGTGGAGCAATCAACCCCTGGCTCGATCTGTTTGTGCTGGCGTTGAGCGGCGTGTTGTTTTTGATCCCGTCCGTCAAAATGCACCGACGGGCGCGTGTGTTGGGGAGGTAAACATGCCGCAGCCTTATTTCCTCATGTCGTTGCTTTATCTGTTCCTGGTCGGGCTTGCCGCGCTGGCTTCGATCCTGACGGGACTGGAGATCATCCCGTTGTTCGGGAGCCTGAAATGGTTAAGGGTACACCTGGTCACTCTCGGCGCGTTGACCGAGATCACATTCGGGCTTGCCCCAACCCTGGTAGCGACCGCGCGCGACCTGCCGCGCCCGAAGATGCGCTGGGACATCTGGCTGAGCCTGAACGCGGGCATCGTGCTTTTGTTGATCGGAATTCCCACCATCACGCGCGCGCTCATCGTCACAGGCGGGACGCTCGTGGGCGTCGCCGTGGTGTTGCTCATCAAGCAATTGCTCGACATGCGCCCGGCGCAAAGTCAGCGAAAAGCCTCGAATACGGAGGGGCGCAGGTTCTACATCACCGGCTTGAGTTACCTGGTGATCGGCGGATTGGTCGGCACGGGCTTGTGGCTCGGATGGAGCGAGGCGCTGCGCATCGCGTCTCCCATCGAGGTTCACGTCCACACCAACCTGTGGGGCTTCGCCGCCATCGTTCTGGCTGGCTTGCTGGTGGATTTATACCCCTCGTTTGCGAATCGCCCGTTGGCATGGCAGCGGAGCATTCCGTGGATCTACTGGTCAATGACGCTCGGCGCGCTGGGATTGATCGCCGGTCCGTGGCTGAACGTCAGCCTGTTCACCGTCGTCGGGCTGATCCTGCACACGCTCGGAAGCGTCCTGCTACTGGTCATCGCGATCAAGCCTCTCCTCGGCGAGCGCGGCGCGTGGACGCCCGGCGTGTGGCATTTGTTCACGTCGTACGTCTGGTTCTTCCTGCCGGTCGTGGTCGCGCCGTTGATCGTCGCCCGCGCCTCGAATTTCCCCGTGCAGGAGATTTCGGGAAGCGGCGGTCCGATCCTGATCTTTGGCTGGATCGTGCAATTCGGCTACGCCCTGGTTCCCTATCTCTTCACCCGCTTCTTCGAGCCTCACAAACCCGCGCGCCTGGGCGGGACGTGGCTGAGTCTTGCCGCCGTCCATGCGGGGAGCGTCCTGTTCTGGGTCAGCCTCTTCTTCCCGAACATCGAAGCGGTCGCGCGGGCGGCTGCTTACGGATTCTGGATCCTCTCCGGGATCCCGATTTTGATCGCCCTATGGAAGAGTCTGCATTCCGGTTTGTAAAGGACGGAATCCCTTTTTCTTATTCGGCTCGTCCGGGTTAGGAGACATCATGCACGAAATAACAAGCATCCTGATTGACTTGTTCATCATCTTCACCGCGGCGAAGATCGCCGGCGCTTTGTTCACGCGGCTGAAGCAGCCGTCCATTGTGGGCGAGGTGCTGGCGGGCATCCTCATCGGACCGTACGTGCTGGGCTGGGTGGGCGTTCCGAACGAGAGTTTCATCCACTTGTTCGGCGGCGACGAAGCCTCCGCTCACACCGCGTTGACGCTCACGCTCGACGTGCTGGCGGAACTGGGCGTGATCCTGCTGCTCTTCTTCGTCGGCTTGGAAACGCGCGTATCCGAATTGATGAAAGCGCGCGGGCGCGCATTATGGGTCGGCATATTGGGCATCCTCTTCCCCTTCGCCTTTGGGTTTGCGTTCATGCAACTGCTCGGGCGCACCGACCTGGAGTCCGCCTTCGTCGCCACTGCGATGGTCTCGACCAGCATCGGCATCACGGCGCGGGTGCTGGGCGAGATCGGCGTTTTGCATCAGCGCGAGGCGCGCATCATCCTCGGCGCAGCAGTCGTGGACGACGTGCTGGGTCTGCTGCTTTTGTCCGTTGTGAGCAGCACGGCTGGCGGCGGCGTGGATGTTTGGCAACTCCTGCTGACCATCCTCGAAGTCGCGCTCTTCTTTATATTCGTCGTATTGCTCGGCACGCGCATCGTGCGGCGGTATTCCATTCGCCTGGAGCGCGCGCCTATTCAAAACGCGCCCCTGTTCGTGACGCTGGTGGTCATGCTCGGTTTCTCCGCGCTGGCGGGCGCCATCGGGTTGGCGGCGATCATCGGCGCGTTCCTGGCAGGCTTGATGCTCTCCGAAGCGAAGGAACGCTATGACCTCGAGCGCCAGGCGAAGCCCATCTACGAATTCCTCGTCCCGTTCTTTTTCGTGGTGACCGGCACAAAGGTTGACCTGACCGCCTTCCGCGATCCGCAAGTCCTGGGGCTGGCGTTGGGCGTCACCGCGCTGGCGATCGTCGGCAAACTGGTCGGCGGCGGGCTGGCATCCATCGGGCTGCCCACGCGTTCCGCGCTGGTGATCGGCACGGGGATGACGCCACGCGGCGAGGTCGGTCTGGTGGTGGCATCCATCGGCGCCAGTTTCGGCGTCATCTCCGGCGACGCGTTCTCCGCCGTCGTATTCATGAGTCTGGCGACGACCCTGCTCGCGCCTCCCGTCCTGGTCTGGCTGTATCGCGGACGCAAGGCAAAGGGTGACGAATCTCAAAAGGATGCCGAAAGCCGCGGCTCTTCCCATCCATAAGCGGGATCGCCCCTAACGATTCCCGCGTTCTTCCAATCGTTTCGGGTCGAGCAGGACGATGGCTTGCTTCTCCACCCTGAGCAGATTCTCAGCCTCGAGCGTTTTCAGCGCGCGGCTCAACACGTCGCGCACCGTGCCAAGCCGCACCGCCATTTCGTCGAAGGTGGTCCACTCGCGGCGCGGGACGACCAATTGTCCATCGCGCAGTTCGGCGTAACGCAGAAGCGTG
>JAANMT010000209.1_pt1 | contig 62258 bp, 51 predicted proteins | sample 7279711 | NCBI WGS metagenome assembly JAANMT01 (sample SAMN14094538, study PRJNA606508) | bioreactor metagenome | isolation source: A lab-scale SPAN reactor treating ammonium-rich wastewater day 1 | place: Ireland: Galway | collected 2017-01-16
GCCACTCAGGAGCAGAATCTCCCCTTGGGGCAACGGTTGCTTGCGCCCAAATACCGCCTTGCCGGTCTTGTCGAAAAGGGTGACTTCCACTTGATTGCCTTCGAGGTCCTTGATTTCCACCGAGCATTTATCGCTCAAGTCGGCCTTGTTTCTTCCACCCTTGGCCATCACAAACTGTTTCCGGTTGACCTCAAAGTAGTGTTCCCACTTGAGGGGCAGCTCGTCCAGTTTCTTCCGGATCTCGGGCGTCACCGGCTTGTGTTTGGGATTGGGCGATTTCTGATCGTTGGTCGCCCAGATGAGTTGCACCTCGAACTTCTGCTCCGCGCCTTGTCCCAGTTCAGTGACTTGCGCGGGCAGCGGCCAACCCAGCAGCAGAAGTGGCAGTACCACCAGCCAGTTTGGCGGGAACGTTCGTGAGAGTGTCATCGTCATGATTATTGGTAGGTGTCGGTGGGTGAGAAATCGGCCAGGCTGTTCTCTGCGGGATAGGACAGCCAGACCAGCGTTGTGCCGGAATCGTAGTCGCGGTAGGTGAAGACCTCCGCTTGCGCGGTCTCCGTTTCCAGCGCACCAAGCACCTTCGGAGACGAAAGCTGTTGGGATGTAATCAGGACGCCAATCGCCAGCACCGCCAGCGCACCGGCGGGAACGAGCAGACGGCGCAAGCTGAGGAGGAGGGAGGGGGGCTTCGCCGCAGGCTCGACGTTTTCCAATCGCTGGATTTCGCGCCGGATTTTGGACCAGTAGAACTCGCGGGATTCGGGCAGCTTGATGTCCGCTTCATAATCCGCCACGGCAGCCCGTGTGTGCTTCAATTCCGTGAGCAGGTCCCGGGCATCCGCATCGCGCGCCGCGTAATTTGCCATCTCCCGCGCTTCGCCGTCCGGCAGTTCGCCGTCCAGATACGCCTGCAACTTCAATTGTAGTTCCTGTTTCATGTCACCCATCTCCATTCACTCCGACTTTCTTAAATCTGCCAGCAACACCGCCATCTTGCGGCGCGCGTAAAACAACCGCGACATCACCGTGCCAATCGAACATTCCATCGCCTTGGCAATCTCTTTGTATTCCATGTGTTCGAACTCATGCAACACCAGCGCCGTGCGGTGCGCGTAAGAAAGCTGGCTCAACGCCTGATCAATGCGTTGCCGCAATTCCGCGCGCTCCAGCCCCTCGGTCGGGTTCACCGTCACCACCGGCATCTGCCGTTCCACGCCGCCGGACTCTTCGTCCAGGGCCTCGATGGACTCGGCTCGCTGCCGTTTGTGCCGACGCAACTGGTCCAGGCACAGGTTAATGACGATCCGCGTCATCCAGGTGCCGAAGCTCGATTCGCCTTGAAATTGCTTCAGCCGTTGCCAGGCCTTGACCCAGGCCTCCTGGGAAAGATCCAACGCCTCTTCCTCGTTCCGCATCATGCTGTAGGCCCGCGCGTAAATCTTGTCCCGATGGCGGGCCACCAGTTCCTCGAAGGCGACCATGTCACCCGCCTTCGCGGCCGTTACCAACGACTTGTCGTCGGCAGAGGAAAAGTTTTTTTCACTCATCGGTTCGACGGGGTGGAATTATCTGCTATTCAAGGCCCTCTAAAGTTTTCCCTTGGTGGAAGGCAGGCGTCCGGCAATGCGCGGATCCCGCTGGCAGGCAACGTCCACGGCTTTGGCAAACGCCTTGAACAGCGCCTCGACGATGTGGTGCGGTTCGTCGCCATAAAGCAGTTCCAAGTGGAGATTGCAGCGGGCTTCATTGGCGAAGCCCTGGAAGAACTCCCGCGCCAAACCAAACCGGAACGCGCTCGACATGTCTTGCTGGCGTTCCTTCCGGCTTAGTCGCCGGTATGAATGATCGTTCAACCCGCGCCATACGAGACAGGGTCGCCCGCTGAAATCTATCACGCACCGTGCCAGACATTCGTCCATGGGCACGTAGGCCTCGCCGCTGAAAGGATTGCGCGGATGAAAGCCCGCGCCGTAGCGGCGGATGCCTCGTTTATCGCCCAGCGCCTGCGCGAACGCCTGTCCCAGCGCAATGCCGCAATCTTCGACCGAATGATGCGCATCCACCTCCAGGTCGCCGACACAACACAACGTCAGGTCCACGACCGCGTGCTTGGCGAACAACACCAGCATGTGATCGAGGAATGGCACGCCCGTCTTGACCGATCCCCTGCCCTGGCCATCAAGTTTCAGCTTGATGGCCACGCGAGTTTCCTTGGTCGTCCGCTTTACCTGTGCGTGCCGGAGTTTCATTCACGCCAATAAATCAGACTCCGGGCAGGAGAGAAACATCAAATTCCAAGCGGCTAGTTGCGCCCGGCCGCCTCGGACTGGATTTCGTCAATCTGCTTTTGCAGGGACTCCGGACTGGGCGAATGGGCCTTTGCCATCATCAGCCATTGGATGGCTTTCTCTGGATTGCCAGATTCGTGCTCCAGCTTGCCGAGTCGGACGGTGATACCCAGAAAGCTTTGCCGATCAGGCTCGCCCTTGCTGCCTTCATTCTGCTGCCAGAGGCGATAGGCGTGTTGGAGAAGGTTTCGGGCGCGCGGGAGGTCTTTGTACGATTCATAATACAGGCGACCCAACTCGAAGTAGAGTTCGTGGGACTGTGGATTGGCCTTCAGCCCCTCGCGCAAGAAACGTTCAGCTTGATCGGCACGCTTTTGATCCACGCGCAACCAGTAAGCGCCCACCGCGTAAGTCTCCACCCGTTGCGGGTCCAATTCCGCCGCCAGTTTCAGCCAAGGCAGAATCTCCCGCGCCTTGCCACCTTCGAGATGGGTGTGTTCCGAGACAATGAAGTGTCTGCCAAAGCGTTCGATCCAGTCCGCCGGCTTGCCCATGAATGAAGTATCGCATTGGTGGCACTCCGGACAACTTTCCTCGCCGTGGTCGTGCGTACGACCATGGTCGTGAGCATGTTCGTCAGCTACTTCATGATCGTGCTCGCACTCTGCCGTGGGTACGTGCGGCTTGGCCTCCTGTGCTGCCGCGTTTTCCCGTCGTTCAGCCGCGACGGCCTGGTCGAAGATGGACGGATAAAAACCACTGTGGAGGTACACGTCAGCCTTGACGGCGAGATGATTGGCAAACAGTCGCCGCCCTTCGCCCAGCATGACCTCCAGCGCGCCGCCCGAATACCGCTCGTCCTCGCGCGTGACGCGTGGGTTCACCCAGGCGCTCAAGCTGAACGCCAACACCAACATTAATACGAGGAGTAAGACGGGGCGTTTCATGGTGCATGCCGCATTAAATGATTGAACCCTGTCGCCAAGCATCCCGGCTGGCTGGCTTCAGAGCGCCCCACATCGGTTTCAGCCTTAAACCTCGCCGGCCATCGGCAACTTACTCCAAAATCTCTTTGGCAGATGCTGTTCATCCTAACGAAAGACTTTTGCGCCGGAACACCAACCACGCCGCAATCAGGAACGCAAACATGTAGGCGATCCAATACGCCGTCGCTCCGGTCACCACTCCCCAACTGATCAGCGGCTGTTCGAAAAGCAGAAGATCGCGGTAGTTGAACGCCCATTCCAAGTGGGGAATGGAGAAGTAAATCAGGGTGAGCGCTGTTTGCGCCGGTTCCGTCAATCGAAGCGCCACTTTGTGCAGGTGCTGTCCCACCATCAAAATGCCGCCAACCACGATGAACGAAATGGTGACGTTCACGGAGGGCGCGCTGAACAGGACCGATCCCAGCATGGCCATCGCCACCACCACGCCCAGCATCATCCAGTGGAGCCACGCCGCCTGAAAGTATTGCGCCACGGGCCAGGTATGATCCCGTGCGGCCGTCACAACGCCGAGGAACAGGTAAAAAGTAATCACCGCCACGCCCACCGCCAGCCAGCTACCCAGGAACTTGCCCACCACCACCTGCCAGCGCGTCACCGGCTTTGCCAACAACGGGAAGATCGTCCGGCTTTCGCGTTCAGCCGGAATCTGGCGGGCCGCCGTCGTCAAGGCGATTACCAACGTGGCCAGCCAGATCAACGCCAGACACAGTTCCTTCAGATAACCGCTGATCCGCTTGTCCTCAAAAAACGTCGTGCTGCCCGCCAGCAACGTCAGCAGTGCCGTCAGCACAAAAAGGACGTAAAAATCCTTCCGGCGATAAAGGTCTTTGATGACCACTCCCGCGAGGGCGAAAATCGTGTTCATGGCAATGCGTTGACTTCGTACCCCACAATCTTCAGGAAGATCTTTTCGAGATCGCAGTTGTGTTGCTGAACCAGATCGCTGACCCGCCCTTGGACCCTGAGTTCCCCCTGGCGCACAATGGCCACGCGATCACACACCGTTTCCACCTCGCCCAGTTCGTGGGAGGAGAAGAACACCGTCTTGCCCTCGCTCTTGAGGCGTTGAATGATCTCTCGCACCTTCATGCGGCCCAACGGATCCAATCCGCTGGTGGGTTCATCCAGAATCAACAGGTCAGGGTTGTTGATCAGCGCCTGGGCCAAACCCACGCGTTGCTGCATGCCTTTGGAATAAGTTCTGATCTGGCGCTTGCCCGCGTGTTCGAGTTCCACCAGTTTGAGCAGTTCCGTGATCCTCTTGTCCGCCCCCGCGCCGTTCAGCCCAAAGATGCGCGCATAGAAACGTAACAACTCCTCCGCCGTGAGAAACTTATAGTAATATGTGTTCTCCGGTAGGTAGCCGATCCGCTGCCGGGCAATGGGCTGGCGCACGTCAATACCAAACAAACTCGCCGTCCCACTGCTCGGCGGGACGAATCCCAGCAACACGTTCATCGTGGTGGTCTTGCCGGCACCGTTCGGTCCCAAAAAGCCAAACACCTCGCCCGCGTTGACTTCCAGGTCAAGGCCAGCAAGGGCCACTTTCGTGCCGTTCCGCGATTCGCGGTTTGGATACTCCACCCGCAGCCGCTCGGTTTTGACGATCACGCTCATGGTCCGCCTAACTGATTGTTCACACTCACCTTACGCCTATAGCAAATCGCCCGCCAACGTCAACACTCCCGAGGCTGCTATTGGAAGCCGTGTTCAACCAGATTAGCGCGACTCTTGGGCCCAATTCAGGCCGAAGCGGGATGAATCTGCACGCTACTAAACGGCGCCCGGGTTTCGCCTGACTGACGCCAGGAATCGCCTCGGCACGGTGCCCCAAAACGGTAACGGTGGGCGGTGAAAACGGTGGTCTCAATACATTCTGTCTCCTCGCTCTTTCTAGTGGAACCGGCACGGAGGCTCGGACGCCGCGGCAGCTTTCAGCGCGACCATGGGCCACATTCCCGCCCATAAACCTGCCATTGGTGGCCGCCGGCGTGAGGAGGCGGATTTGCCTAATGGCCAACCCTTTCCGCCTCCTCACGTCGGCGGCTACGGTTCAGGGGTTCAAAGCGCGAACTTGGGTTGGGGGAATTCTCTCCCGGCGGGAGCGGAATCAAGGGTGAGGAAGAGTCGCCGCCTCGTGCTAACCTATCCGTGGCGTTTGTGCCCGGAACGGCCCAACGCGAGAGTTTTCCAATTGCAGCCGCACAGTTTCCCGCAGGAACTGGTAGCCGCACCTCTGACGACTCAAAAAGTCAACAAGGGCACGACCACTCGTGCCCTTGCGGAAGTTAAATTCTCCGGCTGCTGGCGTCGTTACGCGCCCATGCCTTCCTCGAACGATCCCGCCGCCAGCGGGAAGCACAGATGATCGCGCACGTAAGCCATGCCGTTGGCGCTCGTCGCATCCAGATCGCGATATGCGCTCTCGGCTTCCACAATCAGCGGCGCGGTCTTGCAGTTCATCACCTGGCAATAGCGTTGCGGGTAGCCCACGTTGATCAGCATCTCCACATAGCGCAGCATGTTCAGGTCGCCGGACGGGATGTCCACGAATTGCATCGCGCGATCCGGCCAGTTGGGTGCCATCGAACGCAACGGGAAACCAGGCCGGATCACGAAGTTCTTCACGTGACAGGCATAGATGCGCGAGCCGACCTTGCGGAAACGCGTCTCCCAGCTTTCGCCTTCCCAGCAATGCGAAGGATCGGCGTTCACCGCGAGACATTTGTCGCCGCCACAAATTTGCACCAGCATGTTGAAATCATCCGCGCACATCGCCGCCGTGCCGGGATGGATTTCATGCGCCAGGTAAAGCCCAAGCTTGCGGGCGTGCGTGCGGATTTTGCCGGTCTTCTTCACGAAACGGTCCTGACCTTCCTTGAGCAGATCGTAATCGCCGCCCTTCCAGAAACCCCACGGATAGCCGGTCGCCATTTCCCAGCCAAACGCCACGCCCCAAAACATGGGCACAATTTTCACCCCAAGCTCGGCGCACAAATCGAGCAACCGGAGCAGGTAATCCTCCGTCCACTTCTCGATGTCGGCGGGCGACTTGCGCGCCACGTCAGGCGGCAGGAACGGACGAATGGTCGGGCTGCCCGTCCAAGCCGTCGTATGAACCCAAAAAGGACAATGTGCGGACACACCATCCAAGGTCATTTTGGCCTTGGCAAACGTGGCTTTAATCTCCTTTGCGGACATAAATCCCGCGCCGTCTTGCAGCATGTAATTGGATGGCTGCGCGCCGGACGCGCCGGATTTCTTCGCGTAGTCGAGGAATTGAGCGAGGTTCTTCGCGCCGTGTTGCGCGCCTTCGATGCTGGGGTGGAAACAGTTTTGCGCCATAACAAGTAAAAGTTGTTGGTTCTTCCGACACCATGAGAAATAGCGATAGCCAGACTGGAATTCAACTGTAAAGCATGTTCAAATCGAGTAATCAGTTCCACGCGATGACAACGAAACACGCTTATGCACCGAACGATAACTGAAAACTGATTGCCAGACTGAAACCTGCCATGCCTTGCTTCTACGACACGCACGCTCACCTGGATTTCCCCGATTTTGCGGCGGACCTGCCGCAGATCATTGAACGCGCCCACGCCGCGGGCATCACCACAATCATTTCCATCGGCACGGACTCGGACAGCAGTGCCCAGGCGATCAAACTGGCCGAACAGTTTCCGTGCGTTTATGCCGCTGTGGGCTGGCATCCCGGCCACGTGACCGCCGCACCGGCCGATGTTCGGCCCGCGTTGCGCGAGTTGGCCAGTCATCCCAAGGTCGTCGCGATCGGAGAAACCGGACTGGATTATTATCGCCTGCCGAGCACACAGAACGCCGGGTCGCCCGCGGACGATGAACACTACAAGCGACGCCAGGCGGAGTTGTTCCGGCAACAATTGGAGGTTGCCGCTGAAGCCGGTTTGAATTGTGTCATTCACCAGCGCGGTGATTGTCTGGCTGATACGCTCGCCCTGCTCACACCGTATGCCGATCGGGTGCGCGGGGTGTTTCACTGTTTTGCCGGCGATGCTGATGCCATGCGGCGAGTTCTGGCGCTGAACTCGATCGTGAGTTTCACTGGCATCGTCACGTTCAAGAACGCGCAGAGTGTGCGCGACACCGTCGCCGCCACGCCGCTGGGACAATTCATGTTGGAAACCGATTGCCCGTATCTCGCGCCCGTGCCTTACCGCGGCAAACGATGCGAACCAGCGTACGTGAAGGAGATTTCCGAAGTCGTGGCCAACGCAAAAGGTTGCACGCTGGAGGAAATGAGCGCCGCAACTTGTGAAACGGCGGAAAAATTCTTCCACGGCCTGGGTGAGCGCGAGGGGGCTTGAGAGCGGGAAAGTATCCACAAACCAAAAACCAAGAACCCAAGCACCCAAACACCCAATGACGTGACTCGAGGATGCGAGCCTATTGGGTACTTGGGTCTTTGGGTCCTTGGGTGATTCAGCCTTCTTCCAACGCCTCCGCCAGCACCTCCACCAAATGCCTGGCCCGCACCGGCGCGAGGTGATCAATTTGATGACGGCAACTCGTGCCCGACGCGATGATGATGGTGCCAAACGGTTGCGCGCGGATTTTATCAATCAACGGCTTCGCCACCTGGAGTGACAAATCGTATTTCGATTCCATCATGCCAAACGCGCCGGCCATGCCGCAGCAACCAGTATCGAGATAAGTGACTTTGCGCTCCGGCAACCGGGACACCAGTCGGTGAGTGTACGATGGATTCGTCAGCGCCTTGGCATGGCAATGCACATGAATGGCAACATTCACAGGTCGGGCTTTGAAGCGGAGCGACGTCGGTTCGCCGCGCAGCAATTCGTCCAGGAATTGTTCGGCCAGAAAGCAGCGGCTGGCCATGCGCTCCGCGTCGGGCAGTTTCAATTCCCGATAATCCTCCAGGAACATTGAGAAGCACGACGGCTCCAGAAAGATGATGGGCGCATGGTCCTCGTCTGCGGCCAACAAACTGAGATTGTGGCGGCCAAGTCGCATGGCCTCGTCGAGGTTGCCCTGACTGAACGCTGGTCGCCCGCAGCACACGCGACCCTGCGGCAGCACCACCTCAAAACCCGCCGCCTCCAATAACTTCACCGCCGCGATGCCAAGGTGCGGATCGTGATAACGGACAAAGGTGTCATCCCACAGAATCACCCGTCCTCGGGTGGGCGGGCGCGGGCGCTGATGCAGCGCGAACCAGCGATCAAACCGCTGTCGGGCGTAGCGAGGCAGCGGGCGCTCGGCAGTGATGCCGGTCAAACGCGCCAGCACCGTCCGCAACAAACCGAATTCGAGCAGCAGATTGGCGACGCGCGGCATCACGCACCCCAGGCGGCCGAGCCGATCCACTGAACTGAATAAACGTTGGTTGAACGTCAGCCCATTCCGGCGGATGCGCGCGTACTGCAACTCCGCCTTTAGCAGCGAGAGATTCACGTTGGAAGGGCACTCGGTGGTGCAAGCCTTGCAGGAGAGACAGTGGATCAACGCGGCATCCAGTTCCGCTGCCCGTAAGGGATCGCCGCTCTTGACGCCACGCTGTTCCAATGCGGCGCGGATCGCGTTCGCGCGCCCGCGCGTGGACATGATTTCCTCGCCGGTCGCCACGAACGTGGGGCACATGGTGGGCGCACTTTTCCGACAGCCACCGCAACCGTTGCACTGCTCCAGATTGCGCGTGAACGATTCGTCCTTGGCGGCAAACGCAAGCATTGGCTCGAAGGGCAACTTCAAGGCATAGCCCGCGCCGAAGCGCAGATTCGTGTCAATCTGATAACGGCCATCGTCAATCAGTTTGCCCGGATTAAACAGGTTGTGAGGATCAAACGATTTCTTGATCTCGCGCATGAGTTCATAAAGTTGCTCGCTCATCTGGTGCTTCAGGAACTCTGTGCGCGCGATTCCCACCCCGTGCTCGGCGGACAGGGAACCTTGGAACTGCCGTACCAGCGTCGCGACTTCCTCGGAAACCTGCCGGTACTTCTTCACGCCTTCCGCCGTATGCAAGTCCAGCACCGGTCGCACGTGGAGCAACCCGGCCGCCGCGTGCCCATAGAACGAAGCATGCAAACCCAACCGGGTCATCAAGGATTGCAGCCCCGCGTAATACGCCGGCAAATCCTTGGGTCGCACTGCCGCATCCTCGATGCACGTGACCGGCTTGGCGTCACCCTTGCACCCCGTCAACAGGGAAAGCCCCGCCTTGCGCAAAGCCCAGACCAGATTGATCTCGGCCAGCGTGTGCATGATCCGTTTGCGGCGCCCCAGCGGTTTGCGCTCCATCGCGGCCAGCTTGTCCTCGACGTGGTCATAGAACTCCACGATCAACAGGGACGCGCACGGTTGGGCGTCGAGTTCGAGCAGGTCGCGCGCTTCGGCGAATTCCCGCTGCCCGCGCGTCTGATCGAGCAGCACGCGATCAATATGCTCAATGGCCGCCGGCTTCAAATCCAACAACTCCACCGCTGCCTGCATCGCCTCTGCGATCGAGTCAAAGAAGATCAACCCCAATCCAATTTCATCCGGTGTCGGCACCAGCTTTAATTCCGCGGACAGAATCGCCGCCAGCGTGCCTTCGCTGCCGGCGAGCACGTGAATCAGATTGTCAGGCTCACGCACGACACGATCCAGGGCATAGCCGGGCCAGCGCTTGAGCAAACCCGGAGGGAATTCCTTCGCGATCTCGAGACTATTGAACGCCGCCATGTTGCCCATCAACTCCCGCTGCCGCGGCAACGAGTCGTGCCCTGGTCCCACCCGCAGCACCCGCCCGTCGCCCAGGACAATCTCCAGTTCATTTACGTGGTCCGCCGTGGTGCCGTAAATCGGCGTGCGTGCGCCGGAGGAATTATTCGCAATCATGCCTCCGATCGTGGCGCGCGAGCTCGTTGCCACGTCCGGGCCAAAGCACAAGCCTTCGGGGCGGAGGAATTGATTGAGTTGATCCAGCACCACGCCGGCACCCACCCGCACCGTCCGGCGTTCCGGATCAAAATCGGTGATCTGGCGGTTGTGGCGGGAAAAATCCAGCACCACGCCCTCGCCAATGGCGCCGCCCACCAGGCCGGTGCCCGCGCCGCGCGGAATAACCGACACCCCGGCGTCCAAAGCGGCCACAAGGACCGCACTGGCCTCGCGCGGAACGCGTGGAAAGGCCACCGCCAGCGGTTCGATCTGATAATGCGAAGCGTCGGTGGCATAGAGCTGGCGCGTCAGATTGTCGAAAGCAATCGGACACTGCGCGGCCGCCAGCGCGGCGAGTTGTTGCGTGGGCGTCATGCTCGTTGCGCGAGGCTGAATTTAGCGGTGCGCAATCGCGCTGACAATCTGGAATCCAAGCAAGGTGTCCACTCGTGAACATGCATGCCGGTCGCTTCGATGAACCCTTTTCCACGCTCCGTGACCGCTGGGGTCTGCAAAATCCGATTCGTGAACTGTGGACATCCCACCGACAACCCTTTGCATGAATACTACTTCGCCGAAAAGGCAAAGATCGTGGTGCTCTCGAACTTCTCCCCCGGGCGCAAGATCGTTGAAGGAAAATTCGGGTGGTTGATCGAATCGGGAAAATGTTGCGTCTCCAGACAGAACGTGCCTTGTCGTCCCGTGTAAAGCTGCACGCCCGGTTCGGTGGTGCGGACTTCCATGACCCGGCCACTCCAGGGATCGCGGGCACGCGCGGCAAGCACCAATGACTTGCCGCCGCCGTTGATGACAAAATTATGGTCGTAGATGGGCCGGGGTTTGATTTCATTGATCCGGGCGCCAATCAGTGAGGGCGTGGTGAAATCCAACGGCGTGCCTTTGACCGGAGCGATCTCACCCGTGGGAATCAAGCTGGCGTCGGTGGGTGTGTAGTGGTCGGCGTTGAGCCAGAGTTCGTGACCGAGCACGTCGCCGCCGCCGGCCAGATTGAAGTAGGCATGGTTGCAGAGGTTGACCAGCGTGGGTTTGTCAGTCGTCGCCGCGTAGTCCAGACGCAATTCGTTGGCGTCGGTCAGGGTGTAGGTAACACTGGCCGTGAGGTTCCCAGGAAAACCTTCTTCGCCGTCCTTGCTCAAATAAGTGAGCCGCACGGCGGCGTGGTCCATTGCGCCAGGGAGCGATTGGGCCTGCCAAACCACATTCGCAAACCCCTTGCGTCCACCATGGATGTGATTGGTGCCCGCGTTTGCCGTGATCTTGTATTCCACACCGTCAATCGTGAACCGCGCGCCGGCAATGCGATTCGCCACCCGGCCAATCAACGCTGCGGCGGGAACGGCATTGCGTCCGACGTAGCCATCCATCGAAGCCGAACCAAGCACGACGTTGGTGAAAGCGCCAGTGCGATCCGGCGCTTGCAGGTCGCTGATAATCGCACCGTAAGTGATGATCTTGGCCGTCATGCCATGAGCATTACGCAGGATGAATTGCCGGATTTCAGTGCCGTCATCGAGCTTGCCGAAAACCCGTTCCTCCAGCCGGGTCAGGGTCGCGGCGGTGGCAGTGGTGGCGCAAAGCGCAGTGACGAGTGGAAGCGAGGATTTCATTTGCTGTTCAGTAAGGGTACTGGTTCTGTTTTCGCACGCCGGGAGTCAGAACAGAAGCCTGCGTCAAATGCTTCAGCAGATCAAGCGTGTGGCTGGCTGGTTTGACATTTTGCTCGTTCATGATGAAGCAATCTGACTTATTTGAACCAAGCCGGTCAAGCAATGGCGAACCAAGATGTTTCCAGGTTGCTTGCTATTCGGGCAACCTTTTGGCTTCAGCCGTCTTGGTCAGAACCAAGATTTTCGGTTTACGCCCAATCTGGTTCTCGCCATCTTCAGCCGCGCAGAATGGAAAACTCGACTCAAGCTTCCGTCGGTCCTCGTTGGTGGCGCAACGAGGACTGGCTCGCTGTGCTCGCCGGAGGTCTGTTGATTGCCAGCACCCTTGCCTTCTGGCGTCCGGTCCTGCCGCAGTTCAACTGGATGACCGCTTCCCACTTCGCCACTGAAGTCCGGTCCGTGCTGGGTCGCACGACGGAATTGAGTCAGTTGCGGGTCCGCGCGACGCAGCAGGGAGAAATCGCATTGGCTGAAGCGCTCTCCCAACTCGGCAACGCCCTGGCGAAAGAGGAACTGCCGGCGATACGAGTCGCGGTGAAACAAGTCGAAGCGGCGGCAGCGAGAGCGACGGCGGCAGATGCTGGCAAGGCGGCGCTGAAATTCCTTACCTCGCTGCGAAGCAAGCGCACGGGCGCGCTGCGCACCGTGGTCAGTGCTGAGAATCTGCAACGGACATTCGTGTTTGGATTAATCTACCTGGGAATTGCCGGACTCGCGGTACGCCTGCTGGGCGGGCGGGTGGCAGAATTCATGGCTGGATTTGCCGTGGTGTTTGCATTGGCCTGGGGCGCGCAATTGCTGGCCGGCAATGCCAGGATCAACGATTTGGGTTTGGAGTACGTCATCTTCGCTCTCGGACTTGGGCTGTTGTTGAACCACGCGTTCCATCTGCCCGATTGGTTGCGCCAAGCCGTCCGCACGGAGTTTTACATCAAAAGCGGCCTCGTGATTCTCGGCGCGGGCATTCTCTTTCAGGAAATCCTCCAGGCCGGCGTGCTCGGCCTCGCGCAGGCCGTGCTGGTGGTAACCGTGGTGTGGTATTTCTGCTTCTGGTTCGCGCGACGATTGCGGGTGGATGACGAGTTTGCCGTGATGCTCTCGACGGCGGTTTCGATTTGTGGTGTCTCGGCGGCCATCGCGGCGTGCGGGGCGATTCAGGGTGATCGCAAGAAACTCTCCTATGTTACGTCGTTAGTGCTCATCGTCGCGTTGCCGATGATGGTGCTCATGCCGTGGGTGGTGAAGCACTTTCAGATTCCTGAAATCGTCGCCGGCGCCTGGCTGGGCGGCACGCTGGACACGAGCGGCTCGGTAGTGGCCGCAGGCGCGTTGATCAGCGAGCCGGCGATGAAAACTGGCGTGATCGTGAAGTTTTCGCAAAACGTGCTCCTCGGGGTGGCCGCGTTCGGCCTGTCGGTTTGGTGGACGATCCGTCAGCGTGCCTCGGGCGGCCAGCGGCCCAGCGTGCGGTTGATCTGGGAACGGTTTCCCAAGTTTGTGCTCGGCTTCATCGTGGCGTCGCTGGTGTGTTCCTTCGCGCTGGATGCCGCGCTGGTGAAGGAAACCAAGGGTCTGCTCACCGGATTGCGGAATTTCTGGTTCGCGCTCGCGTTCGTGTCCATTGGGTTGGAAACGAAATTCACGGACCTGCTGCGGATGGAGGGAGGCCGACCCGCGTTCGCGTTCATCGGCGCGCAGGGCTTCAACGTCATCTGGACGCTGATTCTTGCATGGCTGCTGTTCGGCGGGATTCTATTTGCGGTGCCGGACATCAGATAAGCGCCCCGGCGGTGCGAGCCAGAATGATGGATTGGTCTGAGTCTGGCAGGCGTGGGAGGACGCGCACTATCTTTGCCCAGGAACTGCCATTGCAGCGTCGAACGCGGCGGTTACAGCAGCAATCAATTCTCCGCGCACCCGGCTGACCCGGTCGTTGTCACGCGTCGGATGTACACGATTCGTCAGCAGCACGACGTAGAGTTTTCGCTTTGGGTCCAGCCACATTGAGGTGCCGGTGAAACCGGTGTGAGTAACCGCCGGACCGAAACTGCCCGAATCATTCTTCGTTAATCCCCAACCAAGCGTGCGATGCGAACGGGTGTCGAACTGCCGCTCGCGAAGAAAGTCCTCCATCACAAGCTTGGGAAACAACGGACTGCGCCCATCCAGGCCACGCAGCATTTCCGCGGCGAACGTTCCAAGGTCTTCCGCCGTGGCGAACAAGCCGGCGTGGCCCGTGATCCCCTGCCCTGCCCGCGCATTCTCGTCATGCACCACGCCGCGCACGAATTCGCCGGTGTCCGGCAAGCGTTCGGTGGGCGGAATTCGCGAATGTAATTTCACCGGCGGATTGCGAAAGGTATTGGTCATCTGCAACGGGCGGAAAACCAGCTCGCGTTCCAGTTGCGCGAGCGGTTTGCCGCCGATGCGCGCGGCGATTTCACCGGCGAGAATCATGCCGGGGTCGCTGTACCGGTAGTTCTGCCCTGGTTCGTTTTCCAGCGGCGTGGCGTAAATCGCGGCGAGCAATTCCGGATAGGAATTGACCGATTTGTAAAACGGTTTCCAAGAAACAAGCCCGGCGGTATGCGTGAGCAAATGTTCAAGCGTGATTCTCTCGCGCCGCCCCTTCTCCTCGGCGGTGGCCGCGGTGGAGATGAATTCCGGCAGCTGCCTGCCGACAGGTTCATCCAGCCGCACCTTCTCCAGTGCTGCCAATCGCATGTAAACGGCGGTGGTGCCTGCCACCTTGGTGACCGAAGCCAGATCGTAAATCGTTGTCGTCGTCACTCGAAGGCCGTCCGCGTAATCAAACTTCCCCAGCGCCGCCGACCACAGAACTTTCTCATCCGTACCCACCGTCACCGTACAACCGGGATACGCGCGGTCTTTGATTCCTTGTTCGAGAACCTTCTCCGCCACGGTGAGATCGAGGGTTGCCGGTGCCGCCGTCACCCAAGTTGGGCCAGCAAGAACAATCCCGCCCAGTAGGAGGCTCAATTGAAATGCGTTTCGCCAGTTCATGCGCAAAACTGATACGCAATGTCCGAAGGTGGCGCACTGAAAATCTGCCGTTCGCAAGCGAGTTAGCGGTGTGGCGCAATGCGGCGTCCGCGACTGAAAGATTGTCCCCGCAAAACGGCGCGCTATAGTTCTCACCGATGAAGCGCAAGACGCGACAAGAGATTCTGGACCTTTACTTCCTGGACGCCCGCAGCCGGTTGATTGACCTCGCGGCGTTTCTCGACCGGGTGGAGCGTGCCTCCGGGCCAGACGATTTCCGCCTGAAAGCCTTTCGCAAAGCAATGCACGAGCTTTCAGGCGCGAAGAAACAACGGACCAGACGGGTTTTGCTCGCGTTCAGTGACCCGACCAGACGACCCATCCCAGCGGCGACCACCAAAGCCGCCTGCGGCGCCTGGCCGGATGCGCGATGAATTCAAAGTGATGCAGCACGACCACGAGCAGAGTATGAGATTCAGATTAGGATCAGGATTAAGATCAATTGAATTAAGGGGCTGAAACCACATGAAATACATCGAACCTCACGCTCACATGGTCAGCCGGGTCACGGACGATTACGTGCGGATGACCACGGCGGGCTGTGCGGCGGTCTGCGAACCGGCCTTCTGGGCGGGCTTTGACCGCAGCTCGCCCGACGGCTTTTACGACTATTTCTGCCAGTTGACCGAGCACGAGCCGAAGCGCGCGGCGAAGTTCGGGCTGAAACATTTTTCCTGGCTCTGCATCAATCCCAAGGAATCCGAGGACGTAAAGCTCGCCGATGACGTCATCGCATTGATTCCGCAGTTTCTCAACCGGCCAAACGTGCTGGGCATCGGGGAGATTGGGTTGAACAAGAATTCGCGCAACGAACTCAAGGTGCTCGAAAGGCACGTGGACCTCGCCGCGCGGCACAATCAACTGATCCTGGTCCACACCCCGCATCTCGAGGACAAACTCAAAGGCACACGGCTGATTCTGGACGTGCTCAAAAGTGACCGGCGCATCAAGCCCGGGCGCGTCATCATTGATCACGTTGAGGAACACACCGTGAAGCTCGTGCTCGATACCGGCATGTGGGCGGGCATGACCCTTTACCCGGAAACCAAATGCACCCCGGCGCGTGCGATTGACATACTGGAGACCTTTGGCAGCGAACGGCTCTGGATGAACAGCGCCTGCGATTGGGGCGTGAGCGATCCGCTGGCGGTGCCGAAAACCGCGTTGGAAATGAAACGCCGCGGGCATCTGACGCGCGCCATCGAGCGGGTGGTGTTCCAGAATCCGAGAAATTTCCTGAGTCAGTGCCCGAAATTTAAGCTAACCGAGGACTAAAGTTTGACGCCCCGGTTCGTCCCGCAAAGCGTGCCGTGGCACGAACTCCGCGCGGCGACACAAACATCCTTGTTTTTCCCCCACCAGCGCCGCATCCTGCCGGCAGGTCAGTACATCCGATGTCAGCTCATCAAGCCAACCCATGTCCCTCGCCCGTTGCACGGCTCCACTGGCGCCCCGTGACCCGGCGGTGGCTGGTTGCCCCGCGACGCCCGCCGCTTTTGGGGAGCTTGCGGACACTCTCTTGAAATGAAAATGTCCATCTGGCAACGCCTCAACACCACCCTGGCCTTGATGATTGTCCTGCTGTTGGCCGGCTTCGCGCTCGCGTGGTGGATCGAACACACCCGGTCGGAAACCGTACGTGCCGCCAAACGCCTGGACAATGAATATACCCGGATTCGCCATGCACTGGTCCAAATGAGCGACACCCTGCGCAGCGCCCTGCTTGATCCCCCGGCCGAGGGCAGCGACGTCGAGCGCAAACAACTGCGCGACGCCGAGCTCGACCTGGTCACGACGCTCCAGACCATGAACGCCGGGGCGGGCAGCTTGCCGATCCTGGCCGACACCGTCCGCTCCCTGTACAATTTCAGCCACCGCACCTACGTTCCCTTTCACACGAACGCGTTCACCCGGTTGGCGAGCGACCCTTCCGCAGTGCGTGAACAATATCGCAAAGACTACGCCTCCCTCCTGAAGGAACGCGACCAATTGCTCGCCGAAGTGCGCACGCAAATGGAGGTCCTTCGTCACGCTGGCGACCAACGCGCCACCCGCACCTCCATCATCGGCTCGATTCTGATTTTCGTCGTGGCCGTCGGCGCCCTCCTTGTTGCCCGGCTGCAATCTGCCGCCGTCACGGTTCCGCTCAACCACCTCGTTGCCGTGATGGAACGCATGCGCGGGGGAGACTTCACCACACGCGTCACCCTGGATCGGCAGGACGAATTCGGCGTCCTGGGTGACGGACTGAACCGGCTGGCGGATGAATTGTCGGTCTTGGTGGGCCAGGTGCAGCGCTCCGGTATCCAGGTGAACATGACGGCGACGGAAATCGCCGCCACCGCGCGCGAGCAACAGAGCACCACCACGGAGATTGCCGCGACCACCGCGGAGATTGGGGCCACTTCGCGCGAAATCTCCGCCACCTCGAAGGAACTGGACAAAACCATGACCGAAGTCCGGCAGGTGGCGGTTCACACCACGGACCTGGCCAATCAAGGCCAGACCGCCATTGCGCGAATGGAGACGAACATGCGCCAGATCATGGACGCCTCGCGCAGCATCAACACCAAACTGGCGGTGCTGAACGAAAAGACCGCCAACATCAACACCGTCGTCACCACCATCACCAAGGTGGCGGACCAAACGAATCTCCTGTCGCTCAACGCGGCCATCGAGGCGGAGAAGGCCGGCGAGTACGGCCTGGGCTTCGCGGTCGTCGCTTTGGAAATCCGGCGCCTGGCCGATCAGACCGCCGTGGCCACCTATGACATTGAGAAGATGGTCAAGGAAATGCACACTGCGGTGGCCGCCGGCGTGATGAGCATGGACAAATTCTCCGAGGAAGTGCGGCGCGGCGTGGAGGAAATCCGGCAAGTGAGCACGCAATTGGCGCAGATCATCCATCAAGTCCAAACCTTGACCCCCCGATTCCAGACCGTGAGTGAGGGGATGCATGCCCAGGCAACGGGCGCCCAGCAGATCAGCGAAACCCTCACCCAACTAAGCGAAGCCGCGCATCAGACGGCCGATTCATTGCGGCAGTCGAATCTGGCCATCGAACAACTCAACGAAGCGGCCCGCGGGCTCCAAACCAGCGTGGCGCGCTTCAAACTGGAGGCCAAATGAGGCCATGCTGTTCCTGCTTTTCCAACTTGGCCATGACCGTTACGCGCTGGACGCCGGACGTATCGTAGAAGTGGTGCCGTTCCTCGCGCTGAAGCGAGTTCCCCAGTCGCCGCGTGGAATGGCTGGGCTGTTCATGTATCGCGGACGGGCCGTTCCCGCGCTCGACTTGTGCGCGCTCACGTTCGACCGACCCGCCCGCCAACTGCTCAGCACCCGCATCATCATCGTCCATGCCGGCGAGTCTCCCCAAGAGGAACCACTGTTGGGGCTGATTGCCGAGCGGGCCACCGATACACTCCGGCGGGAGGCGGGCGCTTTCGTGGAGGCCGGCATGAAGCTGGCCGGCCCGTCGTTTCTTGGTCCGGTGCTCATGGACGAACGCGGTGTGATTCAGTTGATCCACGCGCACAAGCTCCTGACCGACGGCGTGCGGGCGCAGTTGGTTAATCCGTTATCCGAGGTTGGCCATGAACACCATTGAACGTCTGCTGCGCGAGGAGATCGGGCTGGATGCCGCTGCGATTGGCAACTCGGTGCTTGATCGCACCGTCCGACGGCGACTGAAGCTTCTGGGGCTGAACCAGCTTGAGGAATACCTGCGGCGGCTCAAGGACTCCCCGACGGAGCTGGAGGAGTTGATTGAATCCGTGGTGGTGAAAGAAACCTGGTTTTTCCGGGACCGCGAACCGTTCAACGTGTTTGCCCGCATCGCGCGCGAATGGCTCTCGCAGCATCCGACCGGCACGTTGCGGGCATTGAGCCTGCCCTGTGCCACCGGTGAAGAGCCTTATTCCATGGTCATGGCGCTGCTCGACGCGCAAGTGCCGCCGCACCGGTTCGAGATTGATGCCGCCGACATCAGCGCGGACGCCCTTGCTCGCGCCCGGGAAGCCGTCTATCGGAAGAACTCGTTCCGGGGAGATGACCTGAGCTTTCGGAAACGCTACTTTCAGTCCACTCATGCAGGTTATGCGCTACATTCCGAGGTGCGTGAGCGGGTGCGTTTTCACCACGCCAACCTGTTGGGTGAAGCCTTCATGCACCGCCGGTCACTTTATGACATCGTTTTTAGCCGCAACCTGCTCATCTACTTCGACCGCGCCGCACAAGCCAAGGCCCTGGCCCAACTCGCCGGCTTGCTCACACCGCACGGCTGGCTGTTTGTCGGGCCGGCGGAAATACCCCTGGCAACGGCCAATGGCTTTGTCGGCGCCAACTGGCCAATGGCCTTTGCGTGCCGGAGAGCGTCTCCGCCATCAGCCATCAATCACGGCGATCATGGCCAACGGCTGCCCGTCACTTCGATCAATCCCAGTCGCATGGACTCCCCAGCCCAACTGACGATTGAGCCGGGCGACTCGCCGACGCCCCCAAGTGCCGTTCACGCCGTTGCGGAGGAGCCGTCCGACCTGGAAGTCGCCCGCCAACTGGCCGATGCCGGACGACTGGACGAATCCGTGGCCCTCTGCGAAGCCCACTTGCGCCAACGGGGTCCTGCCGCCGAAGCTTATTTCTTACTGGGACTCGTGGGAGAAGCGCGCGGCGAAGCGCAGGCAATCAACTACTATCGCAAGGCACTGTATTTGGAGCCGAACCATTACGAAACCCTGCGGCACATAGCCCTGCTGCTGGAAAAGAATGGCGACGCCAACGCCGCGCGCACCTTCCGCCGCCGCGCCCAACGAGTTCAACCCGCCGAAGAGGGAGCGGGAAAACCAACGTGATTGAACCGTGAACCCGCCCCCTTCTCTCACTCCAGCCGAGGTTTCCGGCGCGGCCCAATTGCACGTCACCGCAGCGGACGAAGAATCGGCGGTGTCGGTTCACGATTGTTGGAATCAGATTGGCGTGAACGGCAGCGCTCGATGCCGGGAACTGGTCCGCTATGTGCATTGTCGCAACTGTCCAGTGTACTCGGCGGCGGCCTTGCAATTATTGGACCGTCCGGTGACGGAGGAACAGCGGCGGGAGTGGACGGCCCGGTACGCCCCGGGGCACCACATCTCCACTCCCGCACGGATATCCCTCGTGGTGTTCCAAGTGAGCGGCGAATGGCTGGCGTTGCCGACGCCGGCCTTTCAGGAAGTGGCCGAGCGTCGCCGAATCCACAGTCTGCCCCACCGCCGCGACGGCGTGGTGTTGGGTCTGGTAAACGTGCGCGGGGAATTGCTCGTGTGCGCCTCCCTGGGTCGCCTCCTGGGCATTGAGGCCAAAGCGGACAAACCGCCTGCCGAAAGCCCGAATAATTCAGCCCTCGGTTCCTCGCGGTTGTTGGTCACCATTTGGGACGGCAAACGCATCGTCTTTCCCGTGGACGAAATTCTCGGCATCCAGCGAATCAACGAAGCGGAACTGCACGAACCGCCGGCCACCGTGACCCACGCCGTCAATCGGTGTTGCCGTGGCGTGGTTGCCTGGCGCGACCGCACCGTGGGCGTGTTGGATGCGGAAGTTTTGTTCTCCGTTCTAAACCGAAAACTTGCGTGAAGAAACCGCCGCCAACCGAGTTTGAGAACCTCTCCATGCTGGAACTCTTCCGCGTGGAGACGGAGAACCAGACGGCCGTCCTCACGCACGGCTTGCTGGAGTTGGAGCGCGGCCCCGCGACGGCAACGAACCTTGAGGCCCTGATGCGGGCGGCTCACTCGCTCAAAGGCGCCGCCCGGATCGTAAACTTGAACGCGGCAGTCCGCGTGGCGCACGCGATGGAGGATTGTTTCGTGGCGGCCCAGCGCGACCAACTGGAGTTGAGTCACCCCCAGATAGACGTCCTGCTGCGCGGCGTGGACCTCCTCCTCAACCTTGCCAGGCAGGGTGGGGCAAACGATGACAGTGCCGCAGACAGTCATGCCGGTCAGATTGAGGACTTCCTCGCCGCCATAGCGGAGTTCATGCCGAATTCACATTCGGGGAAGCCCAAATCGAGGAAACACCATCCCGAAGTGAGTAGCTCGTCCAGTAGTGGAGTCCCCGCAGCGGCACCGGAGTCAAAGCAAGACGCCCCTCCGGAAAAGCCTTCTTCCCCTCCTCACTCGTTTCCCGCAATGACCACGCACGAAGCATCCGCGCCCTCCGAAGACGCCGACCGGGTGCTGCGGTTGACGGCAGAGAATCTGAATCGGCTGTTGGCACTGGCGGGAGAGTCTTTGGTGGAATCGCGCTGGGTGCGGCCATTCTCGGATTCAATGCAGCGTTTGCGGCGGATGCAGGCCGACCTGGAGCACACGCTTGAAGGTTTGCGCCAGGCACTCGAAGGAGAAGACTTGTCGGAAGCCTCCCGGGCGCGGGTGAATGAATTGTTTCAGCAAAGCTCGGAACATCGGCAGTATCTGGCCGAACGATTGGAGGAATTGGATTTGTATGACCGCCGGGCGGCGCATCTCTCCAACCGGCTTTATCTGGAGGTGCTGCGGACCCGGATGCGGCCATTCGGGGAAGGCGCGCAGCGTTTTCCGCGGATGGTGCGCGATCTGGCCCGTTCACTGGGCAAGCAGGTGCGGCTGGAGATCGTCGGCACGGATACGCCCGTGGACCGGGACATTCTGGACCGGCTGGAAACCCCACTGGCCCACTTGCTGCGCAACGCCGTGGATCACGGGTGCGAAACCCCGGCCAAACGGGAGCAAGCGGGGAAACCGGCGGAGGCGGTGATCCGCTTGGAAGCACGGCATAGCGCGGGGATGTTGTCGGTGGTGGTGGCCGACGATGGCGCCGGCTTGGACCCGGAGCGCGTGCGGCGCACGGTGGCGGCACGCCGACTGGTGGCGCCGGAGCTGGCCGAGCGATTGCCGGAACCTGAACTGTTACAATTCCTGTTTCTTCCCGGTTTCACGGTGAAGGAGTCCGTCACGGAAATCTCGGGGCGCGGAGTGGGATTGGACATTGTGCAGAACATGGTGCGTGGGGTGCGCGGGAGTGTACGCGTCACATCGCAGCCGGGTCGCGGAATGAGTTTTCAGTTGCAGTTGCCGCTGACGTTATCGGTGTTGCGAACCTTGTTGGTGGAGGTTGGGGGCGAACCGTATGCGTTTCCACTGGCGCAGATTCGCCAGGTGTTGCGGGTGCCACGCAAGCGGGTGGAGACGTTGGAGGGGCGTTATCACTTCCGGCTCAGTGCGGCGTGCACCGCCTTCCAGGCGGGTCCGCCCGGGAGCGGCGCGCAGCCGAAGACCGGAGTAATGGATTCGCCGATGGCTGTTTCCGGGGTGTCTGGTTCCGGCTCAACGGGTGATCGGCAAATCGGGCTGTTGGCAGCGCATCAAGTTCTTGATACGGGTCCGGCGTATCTGCCGGGGGCGGAATTGCCGGTGGTGGTGCTGGGCGACCTCCGCACCTCGTATGGTTTGGTGGTGGACCGCTTTCTGGGCGAACGGGAGTTGGTGGTGCAGCCGTTGGATGCGCGGTTGGGCAAGGTGAGGGACATTAGTGCGGCGGCGTTGATGGAAGATGGGTCGCCGGTGTTGATCGTGGATGTGGATGATTTGTTGGGGTCAATCGCGCGGTTGCTTGAGAGCGGCGCGTTGGCGGACCTGCCGGGAGCTTCGGTCGCAACGGGAATACCCAAGCGCAAACGCATCCTCGCCGTGGATGATTCGCTGACGGTGCGGGAACTTGAGCGAAAGTTGCTGGAGACCCGGGGATATCAGGCGGACGTGGCGGTGGATGGCATGGACGGATGGAATGCCGTGCGCAGCGGGGTTTATGACTTGGTGATCACGGACGTGGACATGCCCCGGCTGGATGGGATAGAACTGGCCACGTTGATCAAGCGGGATCCGCAGCTTAAATCGCTGCCGGTGATGATCGTCTCCTACAAAGATCGGGAGGAAGACCGGTTGCGGGGGCTGGAAGCGGGCGCGGACTATTACCTGACGAAAGGCAGTTTCCAGGATGAAAGCCTGCTCCAAGCGGTCCAGGACCTGATCGGCGATCCGGAATCGTGAGATCAGGAAGCCGGCGGCGAAGGCTTTGAGCAGCCCGATCAGGCTCAAGCTCGGCAGGAAAACGTCGCATCGCAGGTTCTGGGTTCTGTAGGTGGATTGGTGTTCGATGAGAATCGCAATCGTCAATGACTTGTTTATGGCGGTGGAAGCCATGCGCCGCGTGCTATCGAACGCGACTGGTCATCGCATCGCCTGGATCGCGCGTGATGGGCTGGAGGCGGTGGAACGTTGCGCGCAAGATCGGCCGGATTTGATTTTGATGGATTTGATCATGCCCCGGATGGACGGGATTGAGGCCACGCGCCGCATCATGACCAAAACACCCTGCGCGATTGTGGTCGTGACGGCGAGCATTGAGGAAAGCACCTCCAGAGTATTTGAAGCCATGGGCGCAGGCGCGCTTGACGCGGTCAACACGCCGGTGCTCAGTGAACCGGGAAGTCTCGCGGGCGCGAAGGCGTTGCTGGCCAAGATTGACACCATCAGCCGGCTGATTGGCCCCGCTGCGGGAGGACAACGGGAAGCCCCCGCTCTGAAAACCGCGCGGATTCCCGGTCCGCAGCCCAGTTGTTTGGTGGCCATCGGGGCTTCCGCCGGCGGCCCCAGTGCGCTGGCCAAAGTGTTGGGCGCGCTGCCGGAGCGGTTTCCCGCGGCGGTGGTGATCGTCCAGCACGTGGACGAACAATTCGCCGCCGGCCTGGGCAACTGGCTGAACAGCCAAACGGCGCTGTCGGTGCGCCTGGCGGAATTTGGAGAGCGCCCCCAAGCCGGCACGGTTTATCTGGCGGCCAAATCGGACCATTTGGCGCTGAACGACCGCAGCCAACTGGCTTACACCAGGCTGCCGGACGACTGTTGGTATCGCCCGTCGGTGGATGTTTTCTTCAAGAGCGTGGCCAGGCACTGGCAGGGGCCGGCGGTGGGCGTGCTCTTGACCGGCATGGGCCGGGATGGCGCCGAAGGTTTGAAGACGTTGCGCGACCGGGGTTGCCTCACGATTTCCCAAGACGCCGCCTCGTGTGCGGTTTACGGCATGCCTAAGGCCGCCGCCGAACTGGACGCCGCGAGCGAAATTTTAACGCTGGACAAAATCGGTCCGCGCCTCACGAATATGTTCGCCCAACGAACGGCAACCTGATGGCTGAAAAGCACCACAACCCAAATCTGCACACGGACACCGACACGTCCCCGCAATCCCCCGAATACCACGTCATGGTCCTGTTGGTGGACGATCAGGCCATGGTGTGCGAAGCCGTGCGGCGCGCGCTGGCGTCGGAGACGGATATTGACTTTCACTACTGCGCCGATGCACACAAAGCCATGGCGGTGGCCACCCAAATCCGGCCCACGGTGATTCTCCAGGACCTGGTGATGCCAGGCATTGACGGCTTGATCCTGGTAAACCAGTTCCGCGCCAATCCGGCCACCCGGGATATTCCCATCATTGTCCTCTCCACCAACGAGAATCCGCAGGTGAAGGGGGAGGCGTTTGCCAACGGAGCCAATGACTATCTGGTAAAGTTGCCGGATCGCATCGAGTTGATCGCGCGGATTCGCTATCACTCCCGGGCCTTTTTGAACCAGGTGCAGCGCGATGCCGCGTATCGGGCGTTGCGCGAGAGTCAGCAGCAATTGATTGACAACAACGCGCAGTTGCTGGCGTTGAATCAGAAACTGGAGGAGGCCACGCTGGCGAAGTCCGCTTTTCTGGCGAACATGAGCCACGAGATTCGCACGCCGATGAACGGGGTGCTGGGGATGGTGTCCTTGCTGCTGGATACCGAACTGACGGATGAACAGCGGGAGTACGTGGAGGGCACGCGGTCCAGTGCCGATGCGCTGTTGACGATCATCAATGATATTCTGGATTTCTCGAAGATCGAGGCGGGCAAACTGGAACTGGAGCATCATCCGTTCGAGTTGCACACGTGCCTGGAGGAGGCGTTGGAGTTGCTGGCACCCAAGGCGGCGGAAAAGCGGCTGGACCTGGCGTATCACGTGGATGATTCGATCCCGAAGATTCTGGTGAGTGACGTAACGCGGTTGCGCCAGGTGCTGGTGAATCTGATCAGCAACGCCGTGAAGTTCACGGCGGCGGGCGAGGTGGTGGTGGAGGTGACGCCAGCCGCGCACGGGTTGCGGGCCCTGGAGCCGGGGCATGACGCAGATACGGATTATGTCACGCATCCGGAGCAGTGGTTGCTGCATTTCGCCGTCCGGGATACAGGTATTGGAATCCCACTGGAGAAGCAGCATCGGTTGTTCAAGTCCTTCCAGCAGGTGGATGCCTCGACGACGCGGCACTACGGCGGCACCGGGCTGGGGCTGGCCATCTGCAAGCGGTTGGTGGAGTTGATGGGAGGACGCATCTGGGTGGACAGTGACTTGGGCAAGGGGGCGACGTTTCACTTTACGGTGTTGACGAAAGGGTCGGCCGCGTCGTCGCCGCCAGCTTGGCAAGCACCGCAGCCGGCATTGGCCGGGCGGCGATTGCTGGTGGTGGAGGATAACGAGACGGTGCAACGGATCGTCCGGCATCGGGCGGAGCAGTGGGGGATGCAGTTGGCGGCGGCAACGGACGGGCCAGCGGCATTGGCGTTGTTGGCACAGGAGGCATTTGACGTGGTGGTGTTGGATTTGCAGTTGCCAACGGTGGATGCGTTGGGACTGGCGCAGGAGATTCGCCGGCTGCCGCGCGGGCATACACTGCCTTTGGTGTTGCTGACTTCGGTACGGTTGCGAAGCGACGATCCTCGCCCGGCAGCGCTGGGGATTTCGCTTGCGGTACATAAGCCCGTGCGACCGGCACAGTTGCTGGAGGCTTTATGCCGGGCGATGAACGTGCAAGCGCAGCGGGAGAAGAAGTCGCCCGTGACGCCGACCCTGGACGTAAATCTGGCGAGCCGGATGCCGCTACGGGTGTTGTTGGCGGATGATAACGCGATCAATCAGAAGGTGGCATTGAGTGTGTTGCAGAGGTTGGGGTACCGGGCGGAGGTGGCCAACAACGGGTTGGAGGTGATACAGGCGTTGGAGCAGCGGCCCTTTGACGTGTTGTTTCTGGATGTGCAGATGCCGGAGATGGATGGCTTGGAGTGTGCCCGGGCGATTTCGCAGCGATGGACGCGGGACAAGCGGCCGGTGATTGTGGCCATGACGGGGAATGCGCTGATGGGGGACCGGGAGAAGTGCCTGGCGGCCGGGATGGACGACTATATCTCGAAGCCCGTGCGGATTGTCGAGTTGCAGTCGGCGCTGGAACGATGGGGGCCGACGAAGTCGCGCAAACACGACACGGACTATTTTCTGCGCCATCCGCAGTCTATTTCCGCAGGTTTGCTGGATGAAGCGGCGATTGAGGAGTTGCGCCAGATGCCGGCCAGCGAAGGGGTCAGCATGTTGACCGAGTTGATTGGGCTTTACCTGGACAGCGCGCCGGGACGGATCACGCAGATTCAAGAGTTCCTCAACGATGCACAGAAGCTATCGTTCCATGCACACGCACTGAAGAGCATGAGTTTGAATCTGGGCTGCAAGCGGATCATCGAGGTCGCGCAACGGTTGGAGGATTTGGGGCGCGCGGGAAATCTCAATGCCGCGCCGGACCTGCTGCGAGAACTGGAAACCTCCTTCACCCAGACCAAAGCTCAATTGACCATTCTCCGTGACGAGGAGGCAAGGCAGAGGGCGTTGGGTGGCTGAAGCGGCGTTGCCCCACAACCCGCAGCACCCGCCCGCCCCGGCAACCAAAGTTATGCTCATCCGCCCCCGACGGCTTTCACCCGGTGACACACTCGGGATTGTGGCCCCTGCCAGCGCTCCGCCGGACCCGGTCAGTATTGATCGCGCTGTTGCCGTCCTTGAAGGGCTGGGTTTCCGGACACGGTTGGCGCCCCGCGTCCGCCAACGCCGGGGTTACCTGGCAGGTACGGATCGCGAGCGGGCCAGCGATCTAATGCGGATGTTCACGGATCGGAGAGTCCAGGCGATTCTCTGTGTGCGCGGTGGTTACGGCACGGCGCGTTTGCTCCCACTGCTCGACTATCGTGTCATCCGCGAGCACGCCAAGATTCTCGTCGGTTACAGCGACATCAGCTCGTTGCACTGCGCATTGTTCACCCAGGCAAGAATGATTTCCTTCCACGGGCCGATGCTGAATTCCGACTTCATTCAACCCAAGATGCCGAAATTCACGCTCCAGAGTTTTCTCCGCACACTCACGCAGGCCGCCGCCCCCGGTGGAATCTCCCAGGGCTACCGTCGTAGCACGGTGAAGGTCCTGCGGCGTGGGGTTGCCCACGGCCAACTCATGGGCGGCAACCTCAGCTTGCTTTGCACGACCATTGGCACGCCGTGGCAACCGCCCTTCCCGGGCCGCATTCTTTTCCTGGAGGACGTGGGAGAGTCGCCTTATCGCTTCGACCGGATGTTCACGCACCTTCTCAACTGCGGCCTGCTCCAACAAGTGGCCGGGGTGGCCATTGGCCTCAACGCCGATTGCGAAGACCCGCAAGCTGGCCGGACCAAGGAATACCGTCAGACCCTCGAAGACGTCCTCAAAGAGCGTCTGGTCGGATTGAAAGTCCCCGTCATCACCGGTCTGCCCTTCGGCCATTCGCCCCACAACGCGACGCTGCCGGTGGGCGTTTCCGCCACGCTTGACGGGAACCGAGGCGAGTTGTTCCTCGACGAACCGGGCGTCCGTTGAGCCGCCGACGGACGGCGGCTGTCCTTGGCCTGCCAATGGAGAGCCTTTGCCGTCACATCCGCCCGCCGTCCAAGCTGGGCGCGCGATTTGCTTCCATGGAATGGTTTGACACGACAATACATTTGCCCATGAAGCCAGAGACGTTCATAAAGTTGTTTGAGGAAATGGTGGACCTAAAGATCCAACTCCAACTCGCCTCCAGCCTGAAACTCAACCCGGAGCTTTCCAAGGTGCTGGCGGCAAAGCGCGAAGCCGATCGCCGCCGATTGGAACAGATTCGCACGGAACTCATCCAGTTCCTATCCTGACCGGCCGGAAGGGCCAATCCGCTTGCCATCGCGCGGTGTGAACCTAAACTCCGCGCCCGATGTTGAACCTGAGCACGCTGAATCCCCAGCAACGCCTGGCCGTTGAAACGATCCAAGGCCCGGTGCTCATTCTCGCGGGCGCCGGCACGGGCAAGACGCGCGTGATTACGTTTCGCATCGCCTACCTCATCGCCAAGGGCGTCGCGCCGGAGAACATTCTGGGCGTGACCTTCACCAACAAAGCGGCGCGAGAGATGAAAGAGCGCGTGGCGAAGTTGATTCCCAAGAAATCAAGGAACGGTGATGCCAACTCTCTACCCACCGTCAGTACCTTCCATTCGCTTTGTGTGCGGATACTGCGTCAATACATTGACCGCCTCGGTTACAAACGGAATTTCGTCATTTACGATGAGTCCGATCAGCTTGGTGCCATTAAGAAGATTTTGGCCGGCATTTCGGCCAAAGGCGAGAAGACTGATCCCGCGGCGGTTCTCGGCTTGTTGAGCCGCTTCAAGAATGGCGGCGAACGCGCGGCGGTGTTTGGCGAACCCAGCGTGCGCGCCTTGGCCGAACACATTCGCGCCCGTTACGAATCCGCCCTGCACGCCTGCAACGCCGTGGACTTTGATGATCTAATCCTGCTCACGCTCCGCCTGTTTTCCGAGCACGCAGACGTGCTGGCAGCGTGCCGCGCCAGGTATCGCTATGTGATGGTGGATGAATATCAGGACACCAACGCCGCGCAGTTTCAGTTGGTGAAGTTGCTCACCCAGGAACATCGCAATCTGTGTGTGGTGGGGGACGACGACCAGAGCATTTACGGCTGGCGCGGCGCGGAAATCGGCAATCTGCTCGACTTGGAAAAGCATTTCCCCGAGGTCAAAGTCGTGAAGCTGGAACAGAATTACCGCTCCACCACCACCATTCTCACGGCGGCCAATGCCATCATCAAACACAACGTCCGCCGCCGCGCCAAACAGCTTTGGTCCAACAAAGGCCACGGCGCCAAGATTCTGTTGCGCGCCTTCAACGACGAGGAGGAAGAAGCCCGCAGCGTGGTGGAGCAGATTGAGTTCGGGCGATTGACGCGCCGAGCCACCTGGCAGGACAATGCCATTCTGTTCCGCACCAACCAGCAATCGCGTCCGCTGGAGACCGCCCTGCGGCAGGCCGGGGTGCGCTATCATCTCATCGGCGGCCAGAGCTTCTTTGACCGGCGCGAGGTCCGGGATTTCCTCGCCTACCTCAAGACCTTGCTCAATCCGCACGACGATGTCAGCCTGCTACGTATTGCCAATGTGCCGGCGCGCGGTTTGAGCGAGGTGACCATGGAACGTTTGCTCGGCGCGAGCCACGAACGCAAAGCCTCCGTGTTTGCGACCATGAAGAACCCGTCCGTGATCGCGACTTTCCAATCGCGGACTCGTGAAAGTGTCGAGGCCTTTGTGACGCTCATCGAACAAACGCGTCATGCCTTACAGTCAGACAGCGCCACCCACGACCCCCGCGGATTGCAGAACTGGGCGGATCACCTGCTTACGGCCTGTGGCTATTACGACGAACTGCGCCGCTCGGAAAAGAACCGCGAATCCGCCGAAAACCGCGTCCGGAACTTGAAGGAACTGGTGGCGACGCTGGACGCCCACGCGCCCGCTTCGCCGCTGTTCGAGCGGCTGCAAAGTTTTCTGGAGCACATTTGCCTCGACTCTGACCGTGAAGAAGCAGACGAAGCGCGCGGCGATGCCGTCACCTTGATCACGATGCACAGTTGCAAGGGTCTGGAGTTTCCGCATGTCCATATTGTCGGCCTGGAGGACGGGTTGTTGCCGCACACACGGTCCAAATCCGAAGGCACGCTGGACGAGGAGCGCCGACTGTTCTACGTGGCCGTCACGCGCGCGATGCAAACACTCACCATCAGCCACTGTGCGGGACGGAAAAAGTACGGCCAAATGATGCCCTGCCATCCTTCGCCGTTTCTCAAGGAGCTACCGCCCGAACTGGTGGAACACGAGGACGAAAAAGCGAAGCGTCCGGTGGCTGCCAACGCCGGGCGCTCGCTCTTTGCCGCCATGCGCGAGGCAGCGCAATAGAATCTGGTCCTTGGCTGTAAGAGGGATGAGCCCCAAGTTGACTCCTGTATTGAGTCCACGAGTGGGTCTGGTTCTGCCGGGCATCGTCGAGCCAGCCAAGGCGCATGATTCTGAAGTCGGGAGCAATGTATTCGCCGCCTTCGCGGAAATTGAGGATTGTGGTTCCTGGACTTTTCCCATTTACCATTGCCTTCCGTGGGCATAGGTTTGCGGCATGAGTCGGGGCAGACAGGGCTCACTCGCTAATCCGGGTCGCATCAGAGAAGCAAGGCATTGCTCATCCCTGAGGGAGATAATCACACCATGAACATTGAGCATGATCGCCGTACTTTCCTGAAATCCACCGCCGCGCTGGCTGCGTTGACGGTTTTCCCACTGGAAGGCTTTGCCGCCGCGTCCGGCAGCTTGAACCCGTCACCGCGCAAGAAGCCGCCGGGCGTGATTCGGGGCGCGTTCTTTTATCCGCCCGCCGAGGTTGTGTTGGCCGGAAAGAATGAAGACCATTGGAGCAAGCACGAATGGTTCACCTGGCCGGGCAACCAGTTCGCTCCGGAACAACAGCAGGCCAAATTCCTCACGCGATTGCGCGGGATGACCCGCGACCTTGAACTGACGCTCGCGCTGGAGGACCAGGCCATCTACACCGACGCCGGCATCCGCGCATTCATTAACAGCCTCGAAACCGCGAAACCCGACGCGCTGTTGCTGTTCAATTTCTGGAACAGTTTCAGCGCCAAGCTGCGACCCATCCTTGAGGCGTGGAAAGGTCCGATCATCCTCTACCAGCCGGTGGGTGCGAATCATCAGTTGCCGCCGGAATACTTCCGCACCGCGCCGCGGATGCAATACATTCATTCCATCGAGAACTGGGACGCGCTCGAACGCGGATTGCGCGCGGTCCACGCGATGACGCGGATGCGCCAGAGCCGTTTGTTGCGTGTCTCGGGCAGCCTCAAACAGGAAACCGATGCCAACGAACTGTTCTTTGGGATGCCCATTCACGGCGTGCCGACGGATCACTTCAACCGAATGTTCGATGACGTGGTGGTGTCCTCGGAGATGGAGCGGCTCGCCCGCGCGGTGCGCCGCCGCGCACGGCGGGTCACGGATTTGAGCCAGGACGCCATTCGCGACGCGGTGCGTTCCCACGCCGCCGTCCAGAGGATCATGGAACTTCACGACGCCGACGCCATCACCATCGAGTGTTTGATGCTGAAACATCGCAAACCGTGTCTGAGCTTTGCATTGAACAACGGCAATCTTTTGCCGTGCGGCTGCGAGAATGACTTGAACGCCACGCTCACGTTGATGCTGGGCGCGAACTGCTTCGGGCGCGGCGGCTTTCAGCACAATCCCGAGTTCGACACGGAGCAGAATCTTTACTTCGCGTCGCATTGCACCTGCACGACGCGATTGCACGGCCCGCGTGGCAAGGAAACGGCCTACGACCTGCGCCCGTTTTTCCATCAGATGCCCCAGACGCTCGCGCTCGACGTGCAATGGCCGCGCGGCGAAACCGTCACGCTCTGCAAGTATCACAGCGGAAAGCAGCAGTTGGATGCCTGGCGCGGGGAAGTGATTAGCTCACCCACCAGCCCGCCCACTGGCGGCTGCGCCACGCGGACGCTGGTCAAGATAGAAGGTGTGACCGACGTATGCAGCGTCTATGGCGGCCCGCATCCGGTGCTGTACTGTGGCGACTTCGCGCGTCACCTGAAGACGCTGGCGCAACTCTACGAATTGGAGATCCGAACGAATTGTTGAATCCCCTGCCCTATTACCACCGCGCTGAAACAATGTTGAACCACCCAAACCGAAAGACCACCCCAATGAAGAACTCATTTTCCTCCAACCGGCCCGTCGTCACGCGCCGGGAATTCCTCAAGACCAGTTCCACCGCTGCTGCCGTCTTGGCTGTCGCCACGCCGGGCCTTGGCCAGACCAAAACAGAAGCGCTGGCTGTGGCCGGCGGCACTAAAACCGTGACGTTCCCCAATGACCGCTTCAATGCGTTGGTTCGCTGGCCGCGCTACAGTCAACTGGAGAAGCAGGCGGTCGGTGATTTGCTCGACAGCAACCGGTTTTATCAGGAACTGCCGCTCTTCGAGCAGGACTGGAAAGAATATCTCCAGGCAAACTTTGTCAAATCGCATATCAACGGCACGAGCGCGTTGACAGCCATGTTCTTTGCGCTGTCGCTCGACCTGCCGCCCGGCAGCGAGATCATGGTGCCGTCATACACCTTTTTCGCGACCATTGCGCCGATGCGTTTCTTTGGGTTCGTGCCGATCTTTATTGATTTGGACCCGAAGACGGCATGCTTCGATCTCGAGGATGCCAAGCGTAAACTCACACCGAACACCCGCGCACTGGTGCCGATGCACTCCTGGGGTATGCCGTGTGAAATGGACAAGATCAACGACTGGGCCAAAGCGAAAGGTTTGATTGTCTGTGAAGACGCAGCGCACGCGCACGGGGCCTCCATTGGCGGCCACAAAGTCGGCACGTTGAGCAGCATGGCGATTTACAGCTTTCAAGCCTCCAAGGTGATGCCGACGATTGAAGGCGGAATGGGGATCTATCAAACGAGGGAGTACTACGAGCGGGCCACGGCGTTCGGCCATTATGAAGCCCCGCCGACTTTCCCAGAGAACAGTCCGTATCGTCAATACGACGGCACAGGTTTTGGCCAGAAATACCGCATGCACCCGCTGTCCGCCGCGATCGGCCGGGTGCAACTTCGCGGTCTGGACGCGATCAATGAGGCCGTGAACCGGCGCGTGCGCCGGTTGAATGAGCGTTTGGTGCAATTGCCGGGCTTGAGCGAACCGTGGCTTCGGCCCGACATGAAGCGAGTCTATTACGCGATCAACATGCTTTTGCTGGACGAGAAGAAAGCCGGATTTACGCGCAACCAGGCGCTGAAGGCGCTTCAGGCCGAAGGCGTGAGATTCGGCGGATTCTCCGGAGGCTATCCTGAGCAGCACAAATACAAGCTCTACTCGGAAGCCAAGTGGTGGCATCACCCGGTCAACGTTCCCGCAACACTACGCGGGACGGAACACGTTAACCGCACCGCCCTGCATCTGCCCCTGTTCTACGAAGACGCTCCCGAACTGGAGAACCAGTATGTGAAGGCCTTTGAGAAAGTCTGGGCGCGCAGGGGTGAACTGGCAAGGCTCTAACCCGCATATTTCACACGCAGACGAAAACCGTCAGGCGTCTTTGCCTTACGTGCTTGCTCTGGCAAGCTGTCGGCGTGCAAAAGCTGCCGCGTTCATTTTACGACCGCGACACGGGGTTGGTTGCCCGGGAGTTGCTGGGCAAACACCTCGTCATCCGATCGGACGGTGTGCAACGGATAGGCCGGATCGTCGAAGTGGAGGCGTATCTTGGACCGCACGATCTTGCGGCCCATTCGGCGAAAGGACGCACCCAGAGCAACCAAGTCATGTTCGGGCCACCGGGACATGCCTATGTCTATTTCATCTATGGCATGTATTACTGCATGAACGTAGTCACGGAACGTGCCGGCCACGGTTCGGCCATACTGCTGCGGGCGATTGAACCGGTGCAAAACGTCGAAGGCCGCACATGCGGTCCGGGTCTGCTCTGCCGCACCCTGAAAATTGACAAGCGCCTGAACGGCCATGATCTGCTCAGTGACGATTTCTTCATCGCCAATCCCGCAGCAGCGGAACCATTTACGATCGTCAAGCGCCCGCGTGTCGGCGTGGATTACGCCAAACATTGGGCGAAACGGCATCTGCGGTTCTATCTGAAGGGCAATCCTTTCGTTTCCAAACCGTGAAGCACCACAATCACCGGTTTGCTTTCCGCCGGTAATAAGTTCAAGCTCCCGGCATGAGCTTGGTGCTTCCATCCGCCGATAAACTGGCCCAACTCGCGCAACGCATGACCGCGCTGGGCGTGCAGGAAAGTGACATTGAGGAGACGTTTGTGCGTTCCGGCGGCGCCGGCGGGCAGAAGGTTAACAAAAGTTCCTCCTGCGTGATGCTTTTGCATCGGCCCAGCGGGTTACGGGTGAAATGCCAGACCACCCGCTACCAAGGCATGAACCGTTTTCTCGCGCGGCGGTTGTTGCTCGACAAACTTGAGGAAAAGCAGCGGGGCTACGTGGCCACCCAGCGCGCGGAGAGGGAGCGAATCCGCCGCCAGAAACGCAAACGTTCGCGCCGCGCCAAGGAACGCATCCTCGCGGCCAAGGCCCGTCAAAGCGAAAAGAAAAGCCTGCGCGGCAGGGTCAGCGCGGATTAGCCGCCGGCAGGCTGCCTGCCTACAACAATTCCCGTCCGCCGTAGCCCGCGTCCAGGTCGTGCCAGTGTTCAATTTCTGCCTCGTCCTGTTCCCAACAGAGAAACACTTCGCGACCGCCGATGATGGCGGGAAAATCCAGCAGCCCGCGTTCGAGGTCTTTGATGAAAATCTGGCGCGCCTGAAATTCGCCGAGCACCTGCTGCGTGTCGGCCAGCGCCCGAATCCAGTTGTTCACCAAATCGCCGCCCACGTCGTGACCCGGACTCATCAGCCCGCTGAGGCGTTTGTCGAATCGCTCCAGTTCGCGGCGCAAATGATTGAGTTGCTGCAACCATTGGCGCACCTGGGGCAGTAATGCCTGCGCTTCCTCCCGCGTGTAATGCTTTTCAAAACGGTAAGCCATGCGGTCACGGGCGGCGCCAGCCGGGTATTTCCCCTCGGCGCGAGGGCCGAGTCGGGTGGATTGCCGGGAGATACCGATCGGGCTTCATTCCACTTTGGTTGAATCCAATTTCTTCTGCACGGCTTCGTTCGCTTCCACGGCCAGGGACTTGCGCCAGGCTTCGCGTGCCTGCTCCGGCTCATTCAAAGCCGCGTAAATATCCCCCAAATGATCAAAGAGGGTGGCGTCCGGCTCCTCGGCGGCGGCCACGGCTTTGAGCATGTACTCCAGCGCCTCGCGTGGTTGATTCAATTTGAACAGCACCCAGGCCATGCTGTCGAGATACGCATCATTGTCCGGCTCCGCCGCCAGCGCCCGGGCGATGAGCTCACGGGCGCGCTCCAGGTTTTCGCCTTGCTCGGCCCACATGTAGCCAAGGTAATTCATGGCTTCGTGAAAGTCCGGCGCCAGTTCCAGACACTTCTCGAAATAACGCGCCGCCTGCTCGCGGTCGCCATGACGCTCCAACGCGGCGCCGAGTTGAAAGAAGAATCCCTGATTGAGCCGGTTCGTGTCGGTAGCCAACGCAATGACTTCGGCAGCCGTGTAATGCTGCACCGCGTCGGCATAGTTCTTCTCCCGGTTGTGGGCCACGCCCAGGAGATACTCGACCACGAAGTTGGAGGAGAACTTGGCACGAGCCTGATCCAGCACCACGATGGCGTCTCCGGCATCGCCCAGGGCGATTTGCGCCGCCGCCAGATCGTAATGCGCCTGCTCAAAGTTGGGGTTGAACAGGACGACATTCTTAAAGCGCGCCACCGCGTCGGCCCAACGTTCCTGCTCGTAAGCGAACCGGCCAAGTTGGTAGTGCGCCTGGGCATTGGAGGGATCATCCCGGAGAATTGACTCCAGCAACTCGGCGGCGCGCGGACGATCGTTGGCGCGCAGATAGAGGTCCACCAATTTGATGCGGACCATCTCATGCAGTGCGGGAAATTCACCCTCCGGCTGCAACAATTCGCGGTAAATCTCCGCCGCGGTGGCCGTGTCTCCAAACAGATTGAAGCCATCGCCAAGTTTGAGACGCTGTTGCGGCGATGGCAGGGAGAGTTCCCGAACACGGTTCAAGACTTTCAATCCCCGGGCGTGAACCGCGTCGCGCTGGGTGGGGAATTGCATCGCGTAATTGGCGTATAGCTCGGCCACGGCCATCAGGAAGTCCGGGTTGGTCGCCGGACGCTGCGCCGCCTCGTCCAGCGTCTTCAACGCGGCTTCGGGCTGTTTGGACTGGAGATAACCGAGGAATAGATTCTGGTAGCCCACCAGCGCATCGGGCATTTGCTGGACGGCTTTACGACTGGCCTCGACCGCCTGGGCATGCTGGCCAAGTTGGGCATGCACAAAACCCAATCGCGCGAAGATCATGCCCGACGCATGGGGCCGGGCGGCGGCGGACTGCAACAACTCCAGCGCTTTCTCCGGCTGCTGGGTCTGGAGCAGCCGGCGGGAAACCTCCAGCGTCAGGTTCTCGTTGCCCGGATCCGCCTGCGCCGCCTGCGTGAATTCTGCCAGCGCGAGTTCCGGCTGCTCATTCAAATCGTGGATCACGCCCGCCGCGTAATGCGCGTGGGCCTTTGCCCGTTGCCGTAGCGCGTTTTCCGCCTCCCGGGCGGCCTTGCGGGAATTTTCCTTTCGCGCACTCTGTCGCACACCCTGGTCCGCGCCCTCCGAAGCGTTGCCGGCAGGCACGCTGCGGCATCCGGTTATGAGCCAGACGCTCAAACCGAGAACGGCAATCGGGTGAAAACAGTGGCGACTCATACCGTACAACAAACCACGCGCAGCGGCGGAAGCCTCCACCGCTGGCGTGGCAGGGTGTCGAACGCCCCGGCAGGAAAACTACTTCTGCCAGGTGCGCTTCTTGTGACGATGCTGACGCAGCTTCTTGCGCCGTTTATGTTTGTTGATCTTCGCCTTGCGGCGCTTTTTCAGTGAACCCATAGGTTTCGCGGTTAATATACTACTTTGTTCAGCGGATATTCAATAATTCCTTCTGCGCCGTGTGCCTTGAGTTGCGGGATCAAATGACGCACCACGGCTTCATCAATGATCGTCTCCACCGCCACCCAGCCCGGCTGGCTGAGTTGCGAGATGGTGGGATTCCGCAACGCCGGCAGACTGGCGAGCAGTTTCTGCAAATTCTTCTGCGCTATATTCATCTTCAGACCGACCTTCGATTCCGCCTCCAGCGCCCCGCGCAACAACAACGCGAGCGTTTCGATCTTGTTACGCTTCCACTTGTCCTTCCAAACCCTGTGATTCGCGATCAAGCGCGGCGAGGACGTCAGCAGGGTTTCCACGATGCGCAGTTTGTTCGCGCGCAGGGAAGAGCCGGTTTCCGTCACCTCGACGATGGCATCCACCATCTCATGCGCCTTCACCTCCGTGGCGCCCCAGGAGAATTCCACCTCGGCTTTCACGCCATGCTGCTTGAGCCAGCGTTGGGTCAGATTCACCACCTCGGTGGCAATGCGTTTGCCCTTGAGGTCTTTCACCGACCTGATGGGCGAATGTTCCGGCACTGCCAGCACCCACCGCGTAGGCTGGCGGCTTACCTTGCTGAAGATGAACTCGCCCACTTCGTGAACCTTGGAATTGTTTTCAATGATCCAGTCGTGGCCGGTGATGCCCGCATCAAGCACGCCATTCTCGACGTACCGACTGATCTCCTGCGCGCGGATCAGGCGAATGGACAGTTCCTCGTCATCCACATAGGGCACGTACGACCGGCTGCTCACTGAAACATTCCAACCCGCCTTTGCCATTTTCTGGAGCGCGGACTCCTGCAAACTGCCCTTGGGCAGTCCAAACCTCAACACTTGCTTGCTCATCTTGTTCAATCGAAACCGGCGGTCAGTTCACCGCGGGCCGCATGGTTTACCCGATTTATGGCAGGTGAAGCGAACTTTTTTTGAACCTTAATGCACAACCACCGAATATCGCCTTTACACTTTTCGCTCAGAATTGCAGATTATGAACGTGTCTGTTTCGACTGAACCCAGCCGGATCGGGAACCTGAGTCAACAACCCGAACTCGGAAACCAACGCCAGTCCGCCTTGGAAACCGCCCTGCAGCGGTCCCAGAATTATTTGCTCGGCATTCAGAACCCTGAGGGCTACTGGCTGGGCGAACTGATGGTGGATTCCACACTGGTTTCCGACATGCTGGCTTATCACCATTGGAACGGGAAGGTGGACCCGGAATGGCAGCGCAAGGCGGTGAACCATCTCTTCTCCATGCAGTTGGCCGATGGCGGCTGGAACATCTACTATGGCGGGCCGGCGGAAGTAAACGCCACCATCAAAGCTTATCTCGCCCTCAAACTGGCGGGCGTGCCCGTCACCGACCCCCGCATGTTACGAGCACGCAGTGTGGCGATGAATCTGGGCGGCGTGCCCCGGATGAACACGTTCTCCAAACTTTATCTCGCGTTGCTCGGCCTGTTCCCGTGGGAATACGTCCCAACGATCCCGTGCGAGGTGCTGCTCATCGGCAAATGGTTTCACGTGAATTTCTGGGACATGAGCAACTGGTCGCGCGCCATGCTCGTGCCGCTGGCCATCATCAATCATTTCAAACCCACACGCCGGCCGAAGGGCAATGTCACCCTGGATGAACTCTACCCACAGGGTTTTCACGAGCGCGACCTGGCCTTGCCGCCGGACCCTGACCGACTTTCCTGGCGGAACTTCTTCCTCTGGCTCGATCGCTTGCACAAATTCGCCGAGTGGTTTGCCCAGAATGGAATTCATCCCTTCCGCAAGCTCGCGTTGAAGAAAGCCGAGCACTGGATGCTGGAACGCTTCGAGGGTTCGGACGGTCTGGCGGCCATCTATCCCGCCATGCTCAATTCGCTCATCGCCCTCAAGGCCCTGGGCTATGCCGACGACCACCCGCAAGTGGTGCGCGCCGAGCGCGAGTTGAAGAAGCTGGAGCATGAAACCGGGGACAGCGTGCGCATTGAACCGTGTCTTTCGCCCGTTTGGGACACGGCGATTGTCACCATGTGCTTGCGCGAATCCGGCGTGCCCGAGGATCATCCGCAGATCAAACGGGCGGCGGAATGGCTCATGACCAAGGAAATCCGTTTTCGCGGCGACTGGCAGTACAAAAACCCGGTGGACGTGGAACCGAGCGGCTGGGTGTTCGAATTTGAAAACAAGTGGAATCCCGACGTGGACGATACCGCCATGGTGCTGTTGGCCTTGCGCCAAATCCCGACCGACAATCCAGCCAGGCGCGACGAATGTTTCCGGCGGGGATTGAACTGGATGATGGCCTTCCAGTGTAAGGACGGTGGCTGGGCGGCCTTCGACAAGGACTGCACGAACAACATCCTGGAGAAAGTGCCGTTCGCCGACCACAACGCCATGCTGGATCCCGAGTGCGCGGACATCACCGCGCGCATTCTGGAATTGCTCGGCTACGAAGGCTGGCGGGCCGACCATCCGCAGGTGCAGAAAGCACTGGATTATATCCGGGCGCAGCAGGAGGAGGATGGCTCGTGGTATGGCCGCTGGGGCGTGAATTACATCTATGGCACCTGGCAGGTGTTGCGCGGCTTGCGCGCCTTGAACCTGAACATGAACCAACCGTGGTTGCTCCAGGCGCGCGCCTGGCTCGAAAGCGTTCAACAAACCGACGGCGGTTGGGGAGAGCGCTGCAACACCTACGACGATCCAGTGTTCAAAGGCCAGGGACCAAGCACTGCGTCTCAAACCGCGTGGGCGGTGATGGGCTTGTGTGCGTTTGACGACCCAGACCTGCCCAGCCTCAAGCGCGGCATCGAATATCTCATCCACACCCAGAACCCCGACGGTTCCTGGGCCGAAGACGAGATTACCGGCACCGGTTTTCCGAAGGTCTTTTACCTGAAGTACGACATGTATCGCAACGCCTGGCCCTTGTTGGCGTTGGCGACCTATCGGCAATTGCTGAAACGCCCCGCCGGCCAGATGCCGATGGTGAATGGTCACCCGCGCGCAATCCACGAATCGGCTTCGCTCCGGCCTATCGCCAGCCATCGCAACTAACGCGACGCTCGCCAGCTTGCGGTGCGGAAAGTTGACAGCGTCCAGCCTGCTCACCATGCTCCCACACGCAAATGGTCGAGCAAACCGTCAACATCGTCGCCAATGAACGCGCCACGGACCTTTACTTTCGACTGGTGGTCCGCGCTCCACAGATCGCTCCGCTGGTTCAACCCGGCCAATTTGCCCACGTGCGCATCCTGCCGCTGAAGGACGCGCTGCTGAGACGACCGTTCAGCATCTTCCAAGTTGAAGGCGACACCTTCTCGATTCTCTACAAGTCGGTTGGCAAAGGCACGGAAGTGCTCTCTCGCATGCGTCCCGGAGAGGACCTCAACGCCATTGGCCCGCTCGGACACGGCTTCACGGTCCCGCGATCCGGTGGCGAAACTCCACTGCTGGTTGCGGGCGGATACGGCATGGCGGCCATGTACTTGCTGGCCCAGCGCTCTCCGCAAACAGGCATCGTGTTCGTTGGTGGTCGGCGGCGCGTGGACATCTTGTGCGAAGACGAATTCCGCGCCCTCGGCTGGGAAGTCCGCGCCACCACCGAAGACGGCAGTCACGGAGAGAAAGGCTTGGTGACCCAGCCGTTGATCGCCGAACTGAATCGCGCCACTGCGGGACGAAAATTGTTTGCCTGCGGCCCCACGCCCATGCTCAAAGCCGTCGGGCGATTGGCCGAGGAACTCAACGTGCCGGCGGAACTCTCCATGGATGAACACATGTGCTGCGGCGTCGGTGTCTGCCTCACCTGTGTGATCCCGGTGAAGTCAGGCGAGGCCTGGGAATACCAGCGCACTTGCACGGAAGGGCCGGTATTCGATTCCCGTCAAGTGCTGTGGGAGGTGGCGGGGTGAAATCCGGAATCCGAAATCCGATGTCCCAAGTCGCCGGCGACGCTCGCGAGGCGAACCTGTCCGTGCAGATTGGCTCACTGCGGATGCAAAACCCGGTCACAGTTGCCTCCGGCACCTTCGGCTACGGCGTCGAATACGCGGAACTCCTCGACCTCAATCAACTTGGGGCCGTCGTGGTGAAAGGCATCCGGCTCAAGCCCGTCCGCGGCAATCCCACTCCGCGCACGTTTGAAGTCGCCAGTGGATTGATCAACGCCATCGGCCTGCAAGGACCGGGGGTGGATGGCTTCATCCAGAAGTATTGGCCTTTCCTCAAAGGACTGAAGGTGCCAACGATCATCAACATCTGGGGCACAACGGTCGAGGAATACGCCGAGGTCGCGCGGCGCTTTGATGCACTCGGCGGTGTCGGCGCTCTGGAACTCAACGTGTCCTGCCCCAACATCAAGGAGGGCGGCGCGCAATTCGGCACGGACTGCAAACTTCTCAGCCAGGTCGTGGCCGCGTGCCGCCAAGCGACGCGCCTTCCGTTGATCACGAAGATGAGTCCCAACGTCGTGAACATTTCGCCTTATGCAAAAGCCGCCGAAGACGCCGGCAGCGATGCCTTGGCCGTGACCAACAGTTATCCGGCCATGGCAATTGATATCGCAACCCGGCGGCCCAAACTTGCCAACGTGACCGGTGGGCTGACCGGACCCTGCATCAAGCCCATCGCCATCAAACTGGTCTGGGAAGCCGCGAAGGCCGTGAAGATTCCGATCATCGGCATGGGCGGCATTCAGAACGCGGCGGATGCCATCGAATTCATGATGGCTGGCGCGACTGCGGTGGCGGTGGGCACGACGAATTTCTACGAGCCACAAACCGCGCTGCATGTGATCAAAGGAATTCGCGATTTCATGCAGCGCAACGGAATTCTTGATGTCAGCGAGATTGTCGGGAGCGTGCGACTCCCGAAATGATTTCGGGCTCTCTTCCCAACCCGACTGGCCATCGCTATCCCCACTTTCCACCGTGTGGTTGAACTTGCACCATCCCGATCATCTCTGGAGTGCGTGACCTGGAGTTCCCGACGGTGCATCACCGGGGATGGAGTACGGTCGTGCCCACTCAAGAAGCTCGCGAGAAACTGATTTTACGGCCCGTTCCCAAAGGCAAATCTCTCAATCGTGAATCTTGACGCTCGGCACGGCTTGTGGTTGAGTGGAGGCGCAAGCGAGCCGCAAATCAGCGAGTGTCCTTACCGAGCTTGCTCCTTTGAGCCCCTGACTCCCTTGGCCGTTTGGGATATGAATCCGGCTGGGCATCTGGTGGAGCAGGACGCAGCGGAATCCGGGCAATCCGGCCTTCCGCTGCTGCGGGGAGACTTTGGTTTTGCTGCGTCCCACCTTCTCGCACCCGCAGCCCGAAGCAGATCTTCCAATGGAGTCGCAACGGTCCAGGCTGCGACGGTTCCTTGGCCCGACAACATCTCAAACCTTCTGCCCGGTCGCTCAGTGCCACGGTTGGCGACTCCCCGGGTAAACTCTTCCTGCCTATGACCGCGCTCCGGGCCCAGGTGTTTCCGTCCACCCACTGGAGCGTGGTGTTGTCCGCCCATGCCGACGACCCCGCCCGCGCCCGGGAGGCGCTGGAAAAACTCTGCTCCGTTTATTGGTATCCGCTTTACGCCTTCCTGCGTCGGCGCGGTCATCAGCCCGCCGATGCCGAGGACCTCGTGCAAGGGTTCATCGCCCACCTGCTGGCGCGGGAGTTTTTTCAGATGGCCGATCCCGACAAGGGCCGCTTCCGCTCTTACTTGCTCGCCTCGCTGAACCATTTCGTGGCGGACGCTGCGGAATGGTCCGGGCGACTGAAACGCGGCGCCGGCCATCCGCTGCTCTCGCTGGACGCGACGCTCGCGGAGCAACGCTACGCCCAGGAGCCAGCCGATCCCAGCGACCCGCAGCAACTCTTCGAGCGGCGCTGGGCGCTGACGTTGTTGGACACCGTGCTGCAACGGTTGGAACACGAAGCCGCGGAGAGCGGGCGCGCTGAATTGTTTCGCCAAATCAAAGGGACTCTGCTCGGTGACCACCGCGGTGTGACCTATGCCGAACTGGCACCGCAACTGGGCCTGAGCGAAGCCGCTCTCACCATGACGGTGCAACGATTGCGGCGACGCTATCGGGAGCTGGTTCGCGAGGAGATCGCCCACACCGTGAACCAACCGGTCGAAGTCGAAGAGGAAATGCGTCACCTGTTCCAGGTGTTGGGCGGGTGAAGGTCAAAAGTGCCGGTTAGGTTTTGGTGCCGATGCCGTAGTAACAGTTGAGGGATCATAATGTGAATGACGCGAGGGCCAGTGAAGTGTCGGCGACGAAATGCCCTGTGTGCGGCGCGGGGCTGGCTGCGGACGCACCACTGGGGCTGTGCCCCCGCTGTCTCATGCGCGAAGCCCTCGGGGAAGGCGAGCCGGCGGAACAGTCCGAAGCGCTGCCGTTGGGGGGCTTTGGCGATTACGAGTTTCTGGAGGAACTCGGGCATGGCGGCATGGGCGTGGTGTACAAGGCCCGCCAATGCAGCTTGCATCGCGTGGTCGCGCTCAAGATGCTCCTCGGCGGCCAGTTTGCCGGCAAGGTCGCCTTGGGCCGCTTTCGCGCGGAAGCCGAACTGGCAGCTCAACTCCAACACCCGAACATCGTCGCCATTCACGAAATCGGAGAACAGGACGGCCTGCCCTATTTCACGATGGATTTCGTCCCGGGCCACAGCTTGGTGGAGTTGGTGCGTGACCATCCGTTGCCCGCCCGCTCGGCGGCCGGTTACGTGCAATCCATTGCCCGGGCCATCCATTACGCGCACGAACAAGGCGTGCTCCATCGCGACCTGAAACCATCGAACATCCTCATTGATGCCTTCGATCAGCCGCGCATCACCGACTTCGGTCTGGCCAAACGTCTCACCGGCTCGACCTCGGATCTGACGGCCACAGGCCAGGCCATTGGCACGCCGAACTTCATGCCGCCGGAACAGGCTTCCGGCAAAACGAAGACCAGCCATCCCACCAGCGACATCTATGGGCTGGGCGCGGTGCTGTATTACCTGATCACCGGGCGTCCGCCGGTCATGGCGGAAAACGCCAGTGCCGCGCTGCGCCAGTTGCTGGAGAACGAACCGGTCTCGCCCCGGGTTTTGAATCCCGGCATCCCGCGTGATCTCGAAACCCTCTGTCTGAAATGTCTCCAGAAGGAGGCGAAACAGCGGTACGCCTCGGCGGCAGAAGTGGCGGACGAACTGGAGCGCTTCCTGCGGGGCGAGCCGATCCTGGCCCGGCCCGTGAGCACCGCCACGCACCTCTGGCGTTGGTGCCGTCGCAAACCCGTGTTGGCAACGTTGGCGGTGGTGGTGACGGCCCTGGCGGTGATTTCCACCATGACGGTCGCGCGCATGAAGGTGGCCCAAGCGGGCCGGGAGCAGGAGCGTTACCGGGCGAACATCCAACTGGCGGCGGCGCACATTGAGAATGGCGATGTGGATGAGGCGCTCGAATCCCTCCTGCAATGTCCGCCGCATTTGCGCCACTGGGAATGGGGGCATCTGGTTGGCGAATGTCATCGCGAGGTGCTGGCGCTCGACCACGCCCGTGATCCGCTCACGAATCTTGTGACCCAACTCATCCAGCCGCAGTGGAAGTGCGGGTTCAGCGCCGACGGCCGGCGCGTCGGAACCGTCCATCCCAGCGGTATCGTGCAGGTTTGGGAACTGCCCTCGGGCAGGCCGTTGTGGAGTCTGCGCGCAACGAATGAAATCGCAGCGGGAATTCTTTGGCTGCCTGACTGGTCGGGTGTGGTCCTGGCCCGCGGCAACCTGGTCGAGCTGGTTCCCGTGGCCAGTTCGGCGCCCCGGCTACAACTTGAAGGGCACCTCCATGCGGTGCGGCGGCTCGCGGTGAGTCCGGCTGGGCAGCGCATCGCGGCCCTGGCGGCGGATGACACCATGCGCATCTGGGATGCAACCAGTGGCCAGCCGTTGGCACAGTTTCCGGTTATTGCCGGGGGCCAACGGGTGTTCTTCACCGGGGATGGGCGCCTGGTGGTTGCCGTGGCGGATCAAGCCGTCGCTTACGACACTGATCGCGGAACCGTGTTGGTGCGCATGGCCGTTGCCGCGCAAGACGCCCTCGCCGTACTGCCGGACTCGGCAGCGGAGCGGTTTGTGAGCATTGCGGTAGGCTCGCGTTTCATCGGCCACCGCTACCGGCTCATGACCACCAACGGCCTGGTCCGGGATTTGGGTGAAATTCCACAACGGCACTACAAGGACGCGGCGTTCAGCCCGGACCGACGCGCCTTTTGGACCAGCGGAATCGAAGCCACCGCCGCCGTTTATGATGCCGGGACAGGTGAGGCGATCATGACCCTCCCCACCCGCGTAAACCACGGATGTTTCAGTCCGGATGGAGGGCGATTGGCCACCCGCGGAGGAACTTCAACGATTCATATTTATGACCTGGCCAGCCGCCGTGAACTACTGAAACTGCGGGGCCATCGCGAGCCGGTGCATGATCTGGCTTTCAGCCGGGACGGCCGTCTGCTGGTGTCGGTGAGTGCGAATGGAGGCGTCAAGGTATGGAGCGCTCAACCGGGCCGGGAAATCTCAGATCAAGTCGGCCTGCCTTGGGGGATTAGTTTCACCTCCGATGGCCGCCGGTTCGCCTACGCGCACCTGCCGGATTGGATCGCCATCCGGGACACCCAGAGTGGCCGCCTGATTGCCCGTCTGCGGCGGCAGCACCGGATGTGTTTGACGCTGGCCTTCCGTCCCGATGGCCGGCAGCTCGCCACGGGTGACGGGTTTGGTGAGACGGCCATTTGGGACGTCGAAACCGGCAGCTTGCTGCGCGTGCTCCGGGGGCACGGCCACATGATCAAACACTTGCTCTACAGCCGCGATGGAAGCCGTCTGTTTACGGGCAGTTATGATGGCACCATCCGCATTTGGGATCCGGATTCCGGCCAGGAATTGCAGACGCCAGTGAAGTCAGAGAACCTGATCGAGTCCTTTGATCTAAGCCCGGATGGCCGGCACCTCGTGGTGGCCGACAATGACGCCGCCCGCATCTGGAATCTCAAAACCGGCCAACTCCAACACGAGTTCCGGGAACATTCGGGCTGGACGAGGTGGGTGCTTTTTACCCCGGACGGCAGCCGGGTGGCGCTGACCAGTGAGGATCGCAACCTGCGTTTGTGGCATGCTCGTTCGGCCAAATCTCCCATGCGTTGGAACCTCCGCGGCAATTCCTTTACCTTTGCGTTCAGCCCCGATGGCCGGCGCGCGGCGTTTCGCGTTTCCAAGACTCCGTGTTATGCCACGGACGCACCCACCTTGGAAATCTGGGATGTTGAAGCCGAGCGTCAACTCCTGGCCTTTCGCGGATCCATGGAGATCGGTAATATCGCCGGCTTCTCGCCCGATGGCCGCCGTCTCGTCACGGATTGGTGGGATTCCAAGGTGCGTCTGTGGGAAGCCTTTCCTTGGACGGAAGCAGAATACCCTGGCTCGGCCAACCAGCCGCTTCGGGAACGGATGCGCCTGTACGCCGACCAATACTGGCGGGAACGGCTGGCCGCCGAGCGCGAAGCGGACGACACCAACGCCACGCTCACGGTCGAACTACCCTTTGACCGCTCCAAGCTCCCGGTCCGTGATCCCGCCACGCCGCCCCACCTCATTGACCTCACGGCGCACTACACCGGCGTCTTGAACGAATGTAGCTACCTCGATCCAGCAGCGGATTTCATGGGGATTGACTTGCGGAACGCTCCGAACGGCTTGGTGCATTTTCAGGACGTGCCCTTTGACATGCGCGGGCTGATCCAACTGGCTCACGCTTCCAGGGATGTTCTATGGTGGGATTACCCGCGGGCCGTGGAACAGATTCCCGTCGCCCGGGGCTTTCGCACGCTGCACGCGGTCCTCGGCAGTGTTGGCGGCAACTATGGTAGCACGCCGGAAGGCCAGGCCATCGGCGCACTGGTCCTGCATTACGCCGATGGCACCCGGCAGGAGTGCGAAATCCTCTATGGCCGCCACGTCCGTGATTGGTGGACGCACGCGGATTCACGAACCGACACTGACCTCGCCCAACTGGCGTGGGAAGGGCCGCACGCCTTCCCGAAGATTCACCCCACGCGGCTGCGCATTTTCCACAGCTCCTGGGAAAATCCTCACCCGGACAAGCCAGTTGTGAGCTTGGATTTCGTATCGCGGATGACCACCACCGCCGCCCCATTCCTGATCGCGGTGACCGTGGAGTGAAGATCGGCTCTTTGAAAACCGCTCCGGCGTAGCGGCGTCTCGGCAGGGCGCCGCCAACTTGCCTGTGCGGAAAAAGAGTGCGGCGCTCTACCGAACCGCCGCTACGAGGTTTTGAAACGGATTCAAGAGGGTCGGCGTTTTCGCCCCCTCCAACTTTTCCTTCATTCGCGCGCTAGTACCGTGACAAACAAATTCTGACACAAGGTAGGGCGCGTCACTCCGTGCGCGCCGAGGCCTGCAAATCGCTTTCCCAAAGGCGCGCACGGAGTGACGCGCCCTACCCCCCGCAGGATGGATCGAGACTTCTTTGCCGCAGGGCTAGTCTGCCTTCTCTGTCGTGTTCCGCCGCCGCGACTGCACGCAATAACGGCAAGCATCCCAGTGATCGCCTGCCGGCTGTCTCCCCTGAACTCCTTCGCCCAAGGCGGCGATAAATCCGCCGCACTCCAAACGCTGCGCGAGGTTGGTTAACGCGGAAAGGTCGCGAAGCGTTTGGAGTGCGTGCGTCTTCAGCGCCGCTCTTCGCAGGGGAATGACGCTTCGCCGGTTCGGGGGTTCAAAGCGCGAATCTGGATTCGGCGAAGTCTCTCCCAGCGGGAGAGCGATCAAGGGAGAGGGGGGAGAATGTTCTGGATTACAGCCTTGTTTGATTCACCTGGCAAACGCCACGCCTTTGACGCGCTCTCCCTCACCCCCGCCCTCTCCCGCTGGGAGAGGGAACGACTTCCGCCGGTTTCGTGAGCAATCGCGGGATGCTCATTCCCCTGACGCCGGCCTCGCCTCCGACCTCCAGGGTGAGCCACCAGCCACCCGCGACGCCTCGTTTTCCTTTCGTGACCTTTCGGGTGTTTCGTGGTTCCAAGCATCCCCCGACTTTTTTTTCATCCGCCCGTTAGGTTTTCCAGCAGATGCCGTAGTACCCAATGAACCCCCCGTGTGGGGTGAATCCGCACGGGACAAAAACCAATGAACCTATGAAAACCAAACTCAAACTGAACCAACTGTTCCTCAACTACTTCAGCGCAAGCTCGTGGCGAATATGCCGGGCCGGCCCGATCTTCGCCGCCTGCCTCTTCGGGTGGCTGCTGACCGCACAGGGGGACCCAACAATCAACTCCTACGCTACCTACCCCATGGATACCAACGCCAGTTTGGGGGCTACCGTGAGCTTCTGGGTTTTTGCCACCTCTACCAACCCGCCGATAACCTACCAATGGCTCCATGAGGGAACGAATGTGCCTGGCGCCACAAGTCATATTCTGGTGCTCTCCAACCTCACCCTGGCCCATGCCGGTGGCTACATGGCCATGGTTTCTAACTCCATCGGCGGTTTCACCAACAGCCGCACGGCCATCCTCACGGTGGACCCCACGTTTACCCAAGTCATGGCCGGACACCTGACCTCCGACACAGCCGGCGGCTGGAATGCCAGTTGGATTGATTATGACGGCGACGGCTATTTGGATGTGAGCTTCGCTCCAGGAGGAAACCGTACGGTGGCAACTCCGCTCTACCGTAATGAGCGCGACGGCACGTTTCGAAAAGTGACCACCAATGCCATCGGTCAGACAGTTGTGAGGGCTTACACCCATGTGTGGGGGGATTACGACAACGATGGCAAGCCGGACTTTTTCGTTCCCAACACCGGGACGATGAACGACATGCTCTTTCACAATGACGGGAACGGAAAATTCACGAGGATCACGACAGGGCCTGTCGTAAGCGACGGGGCTAACTCCATTTGCGGAATTTGGGGCGATTACGAACGGGACGGCTTTCTCGATCTCTTCGTGACGGCTACAGGGTGCCCGGGCCAGAATGATATGCTCTACCGAAATAAGAGGGACGGAACCTTCCAGAAGATGACCGCACCGGAGGTGGGACCTCTCGTCAGCGACGCTGCCGCGAGCGATTACGCGGTTTGGGCGGATGTGGACAATGACGGTTGGCCGGAACTTAGCCGGACCATCGCGCCCGCGTGCAGCGGCGGAACGGCGTCATGGACCAACGAGGTCTGGCACATTGACAGCGAGGGGAAATTCTACCTGATGGACATCGGTGAGATGAAGAAGGGCACAGGACGCTTCACCATCGCCACTTGGGCGGATTATGACAACGACGGCTTCCCTGATGCGGTGGTGTACGTTGAAAACGGATTAACGAGGTTTTATCACAACCTCGCGGGTCAAGGCTTCACCAACATAGCCGCCAGCACTTTCCCGACCCCAATCACGAATGGCTATCCATGGCACCTCGGTGATTATGATAACGACGGGTGGCAGGATCTCCTTGTTTATGAGACTTCGGTGAGCGCCTTGTACCGGAACAATGGGGACGGCACGTTCACGAGACAATATGTTGGCGGCCCGACCGCCGCGGGAGGATGGCTGATTTCGGGAGATTACAACAATGACGGCTTCCTGGATGTATTGATGCAGTACGGATACGGTATCCGCAACTCCCTGTTCCGGCACAACGGGAACGACAATCACTGGCTGAAAGTGAAGCTCGATGGCCGGGCCTCGAACCGCTCCGGCATCGGCGCCAAGGTGCGCGTCCAAGCCACCATTGGGGGACGGACCTTCTGGCAGATGCGGGAAATCTCCGGGCAAGGGATTGGCTTTGACAATGGCCTGCTGGCCCACTTCGGCCTGGGTGACGCGACGAATGTCACCACGTTGCGCATCGAATGGCCCTCCGGGATCGTGCAGGAAATCCCGAATGTCGCCCCCGACCAGTTCCTCACGGTGGTGGAATGTCAGGGTTACACCAACGCCTGCCCGTCCTTCACCGGGGCGACGCAGGACACCAGCGGCCTGCAACTCACGTTCACCGAACCAGAAGTGGTCGGGACGCGCTACGTGATCGAAGCCTCCAGCGACCTGGTGCATTGGACCAAGCTGAAAGCCTGCACCAGCACGGGCAGCACCGCGCAATTCACCGACCCTGCCACCACGAATCAAACGCAGCGCTTCTACCGGCTGCAAGTGCCATGAGGTAGGGCGCATGAATCTCCTTCCGAGTGGAAGGCGGGCGGGTTTTGGAGGTGAACTCCGTGTGTCCGCCAAGACCCGCTGAAGTGGAAAGTTATGAAAACTACGCGTTACCCGCCCGCGCCGCCCGCTGTGGCTCCGACTGCCAGGGTGAGCCACCATTCGCGCGCGTCGGCTAATGCTGCGACAAAGAAGTTGCGTTACGTCGGGCGAATTGTTGGTAGGGCGCGTCACTCCGTGCGCGCCGCAGCCTACAAAATCGTTTTCCCAAAGGCGCGCACGGAGTGTCGCGCCCTACCCTGTTGCGAATTTTGTATCTCAGCGTACTAGCCTGGCTTTCGGGTCGTGCTACAATGACGCGACTTCGCGCAATAACGGCAAGCGTGCCAGTGGTCACCCGCCGGCTGGCTCCCCCCATCAACCGGCCGGTGGTAGCCGCCGACGTGAGGAGGCGGATTTCGTGTTTGCCAACCCGTTCCGCCTCCTCACGTCGGCGGCTACGGTTCCAGAGTTCAAGGCGCGATGTTTGAATCGGAGAATTCTCTCCCAGCGGCCGGGATCAAGGGTAAGAATTGCCTGAACAGGTTCGCGCATTGAACCCCTGAACCGGCCAAGCGTCAGTCCCGTGCAAAGAGCGGCGCTGAAGACGCACGCACTCCAAACGCTTCGCGCCCTTTCAGCGTCAACCAACCTCGCGAAGCGTTTGGAGTGCGACTGATTTATCGCCGCTTTGGGCAGAGGGATTCAGTGGGAGAATTGCCCGAACAGGTTCGCGCATTGAACCCCTGAACCGGCGAAGCGTCAGTCCCGCGCGCAGAGCGGCGCTGAAGACGTACGCACTCCAAACGCTTCACGCCCTTTCAGCGTCAACCAACCTCGCGAAGCGTTTGGAGTGCGACTGATTTATCGCCGCTTTGGGCGCAGAGGTTACCCCGAAAGTGTTGTGCAACCCAGTGCAAATCAGCAAACCCACTTTCATGCGAAGTGGTGGCTCGAAGGGCCGGGGGATTCATGGAAAGAGGCGTCCGCCGGCTTTTCCAGTGTCGTGAGTCGGCAGTGGCAGAGTGTGGATGCGGGGCACGGGTGTTGATGGTGCCCGAAGGCGTGAAGCAATTACTCGCTGGCGTGGGCCATGCGCTCCTCCTCGCCACGGCGCATCTGGAAGGGCGCGCTGCGGGCAATCTCCCACACCAATCCGGATAGTCGGTAACGGTGGCGCGAGAGATTCTTGGTGATCTGGTCCACGGCGCATTTATCGTAGTACTCCAAGCCACGGCCCAACGCATAGGTAAGCATCTTCTCGGTCAGGCAGCGCACGAAGTCGTCGCGCTTCTGCTTCAGTAGAATGTGTTTGAATTCTGCCGCGCCATTGAACGATTCGCCACTCACGAGTTTGCCGGAAGCGTCAATGGCCTGACCGCCGTCCTGCTCGCGCCAGGCGCCAATCGCGTTGAAATGCTCAAAGCCAAAGCCGATCGGGTCCATGCGGGCATGACAGGAGGCGCAATTGGGATTGTCGCGGTGCTGTTCCATGCGCTGGCGCAACGTACCGGTGAGGGCGGTTTCATTGTCCTCCTCGAGTTCCGGCACATCCGGCGGGGGTGGCGGCGGCGGAGTGCCCAGGATGTTATCCAGCACCCATTTACCCCGCTTCACCGGCGACGTGCGCGTGGGGTTCGAGGTAATCGTGAGGATGCCGGCCTGCGTCAGTAATCCGCCGCGTCCCGTTCCCTTCAACGAAACACGCTGGAACGCTTCGCCCTCAATGCCCTTGAGTCCGTAAAGCCGCGCGAGCGGTTCGTTCACGAAAGTGTAATCCGCATCCAGCAACTCGAACAAGCTGCGATCATTTTGCAGCACAGCCGTGAAAAACAACTCTGTCTCCCGCTGCATGGCCCGGCGCAACTCGTCGTTGAAGTCGGGAAACTGCTTCGCATCCGGCGCGACGAGGGCAAGGTTGCGCAATTGCAGCCACTGACCGGCGAAGTTCTCCGTCAAGGCCGTGGCCCGCGGGTCTTTCAACATTCGTTTGATCTGAGCTTCGAGATGGCGCCGCAGCGTGCGGCGTTCGGCGTGGCGGAAAAGCTCATCGTCGGGCATGGAACTCCACAGGAAGTAAGACAGCCGCGAGGCAAGCGCGTATTCGTCAATCGGGTGAATGTGTTTGGGATTGCCCGGCTCGGGCTGAAGCTCTCCGCGAAACAGAAAGTGCGGCGACACCAGCACCGCCTGTAACGTGAGTTTGATGGTTTCCTCAAAGCTTCCACCCTCGGCCGCCAGCGTCCGGTAAAGCTTCATCAGCCGGTCAGTCTCCTCACCCGACACTGGACGGCGAAAGGCGCGGCGGGCGAAATTGCCGATGACCTGACGGGCGCAGATCTCCGGGTCGTTCCCAGGTTCGCAAACAAAGATGCGCCGATGCGATTCCGGCAACGGTTGCGGCTCAACCGGCCCGACGATTTCCAGATAATCAATGATGAGATTGCGGTCGCGGTTGTCGGGATTGGGGTCGTTGCGATTGACGAAGTTGTTGATGTAAGCGGCGGCAAAGCGTTTTTCGCCGGCGGTCAGGCGCAGGCGCAACTCGTAAACTTCCGGCGAACGCTCCAGCGCGTTCACGTCAAACACCACCAACGGCTGATTGTCCAAGCGGAATTCCATGCGCGGAGGTTCGTTTCCGGCACGCTGACCGAACGCGCGGGCACGCAGGACATACTCCCCGGCCTTGGCGAATTGCGCCGCGGTGAACACCTCCCCTTCGCGGCCCATCATCAGCGCCGTGTCGTCGAACAAGCCGCCCGGCGCGGTGGATTCCAGCTTCTCCGCTTCAAAGCGCTGCACCGGGCCGTGGGTGGAATCGCCGGTCACAATTGCGGCCTCGAGGATTTTCTCCGCCGCGCCCAGATACTTTTCCAGCAGCACCGTCGAGAGCGAGAGCGCATCACCGATGTTGTCGAACCCGTAACCGGTGTCGTCCTCGGGAAAATCCGTCGCGGGCTGGAAGTTGACGCCGACGAGGTCGCGGATGGTGTTGTTGTATTCGGCGCGGTTGAGCCGGCGAATGGTAACGCGGCCGGGATCAGGATTCGTGCAGTCGAATTGGAAGAACCGGTGGTTGATCCAGGTCATGATTAACTCGCGCTCTGCCAGGGTGGGTTGCGGTTTGTTCTCCGGGGGCATTTCGTGCGTCCGAATGTTGTTGAGGACCTTCTCGAAAATCTCGCGCTGTCCCTCGGTTGACTGTTCATCGGCGAAGGCCCGCAAATCGAGTTCGGCGCGCTTCCGCACCCCGTGACACTCGTAGCAAAAACGCTCCAATAGCGGCTTCACTTTGGAGATGTAATCCGGCCCCGAAGCACTGGCCTGCTGGCTTGTGGACGGCTTGGGCCGGTCGGGCTGGCGCGCTGCGGCGGTGGCAAGGTTCATCCCCGCCAACCACAAACAAACGATCATGACTTGAACTTGGAACATAGGTTCGACTTTGGATTAAGCTGGTTTGACGTTTCTGTCGAACGATTATTTGAACAAACTCACCGATTCCTCCCCCTGCAACGCGCCCTTGGTAGCCGCCGACGTGAGGAGGCGGATTTGCCTGATTGCCAACTTTTTCCGCCTCCTCACGTCGGCGGCTACGGTTCCGGGGCTCAAGGCGCGATGTTTGGATCGGAGGATTCTCACCCCATCGGCTGCGCGCGATTCACTCAAGTTCCCAGCCCGGCTGAATGTCATCGTCACTGGAGGTGCCGCCCGGGTGACGCATCAGCTTCCGCTCGGCAAGGATACCGACCATCGCGGCGTTGTCGGTGCAAAGGCTTTGTTCCGCCAGTTGCAGCGTGATCCCCGCGCGGGCACAGGCAGAGGCCAGTTGGCGGCGCAGGGCGCGATTGCAGGTCACACCGCCCGACGCCGTCACGCAACGCACGCCGAGGCGCTTGGCCGCGCGCACGGTTTTGGCCACCAGCACCTCCACAATCGCCGCCTGAATGCTGGCGCAGAGGTCGCGGATTTGATGTGGGCTCTCCAGCAATCCCGGATGGTCCCGCAGAAAATAGCGCACCGCGGTCTTCAGGCCGCTGAAACTGAAATCATCACTGGCGTCGTTGAGCAAGGGACGCGGGAACACAAACGCGCTTGGATTCCCCTGCTCTGCCAGCCGGTCAATCTCCGGGCCTGCAGGATACGCCAGGCCCATCAATTTTCCGGCCTTGTCAAAACATTCACCGGCCGCGTCATCCATCGTCGAGCCAAGCACACGATGCTGCAATTCCGCCGCCACGTGAACGAGCAGCGTATGGCCGCCGCTGACAATCAGGGACACGTTGGGTTGAAAGCGATCAAAGCCGGCGCGGGGCGGCGTCCCGGAAATCCACGGCGAATACAAATGCGCCTCATGATGATGAACGCCGATGAAGGGCTTGCGCAGCGCGAACGCCATCCCCTGCCCGGCTTTCAGCCCCACCATCAGCGCGCCCGGCAGACCGGGCCCCTGCGTGGCGGCAATGGCGTCCAAGTGGCCGGGGGACACGCCTGCTTCACGCATGGCAGTATGCGCGACCGGCAGGAGATTGCGGAGGTGTTCGCGCACGGCGAGTTCCGGTACCACACCCCCGTACTGTTCGTGTAGTTTGATCTGCGAGGAAACCACGCTCGACCGCACCTCGCCGGACCGCACCACCGCCACGCTGGTTTCGTCGCAGGAAGTTTCAAAGGCGAGCAGGGTCATGGTGTAGTGAAGCGGCGGAGTGACGGAGTCATGGCAATCATCCACCCACAGATGCGCCAATCTGCCGCTCGCCTGAACTCACTTCGACGCGACCTTTTCCGGACGCTTGCCGGACGGCGTGTCATCGGTCGGCGCACGTTCGGTGAAAAGTATGATCCCCTTGAGCAAGTCCATGGCGTGGTCCAATTGCGGATCGCGCATGGCCCGAACGCGCTCGCGGTCCTTTTCCTCCAACGATTCAATGCCCCCGGGAGCGCGTTGCAGGAGAATGGCGCTTTCCTCTTCGTCGGTCATGGTCACGATGAAGTCTGGCGTGATGCCTTCCTCGTGAATGACCTTGTGGCTGGGCGTGTAGTATTTGGCCGTGGTCAGGCGCAATGCCGAGGCGCCGTCGGGTAACGGTATGATGCTCTGGACCGAGCCTTTGCCGAACGTTTTTTCACCCACCACAAGGGCTTTGCACACGCCCAGCGCGGCGCAGTCCTGCAGGCAGCCCGCCACAATTTCCGACGCACTGGCACTGCCGTAGTTGACGAGCACCACGACCGGCAGGTTGCGAAACTCGCCGCTGCGACCGGTAACGTTGCGCACGGAACTCTGGCCCGCCGTGGCGCCCTCAGTGGTGACAACCAGTTGGCCGCGCGGCAGAAATTTTTCGCAAACGGCCACAGCTTGATCGAGCAGACCGCCGGGATTCCAGCGCAGATCGAGAATCAGCGCCTGCATGCCCTGGTTCTTGAGCTTGCGTAACGCGGCGTCGAGATCGCCGCTGGTCTTCTCGCCGAATTGCGTCACCCGCACGTAACCTATCTTGGAATCATCCAGCGGAAACTCTTTCTTTCCGTTGATGTCCTTGACCATCTCGACCTTGATGATCGCGCGCGTGAGTTGGTGGTCTTTGCTCTGGTTGGCAGACGGGCGAAAAGTGGTGAGCGAAACCTCCGTGCCCGGCTCGCCGCGCAGCAACTTCACCGCGTCGGGCAGGGTCATCTTCTCGGTGCTCCTGCCGTCAATCTTCACGATGCGATCACCGGCTAGAATCCCCGCCCGAAAGCCCGGCGTGTCTTCAATGGGCGCCACCACCGTCACGTAGTTGTCCCGCATCTGCACCACGATGCCCAAGCCGCCGAACTGACCCTGCGTGTCGCCTTGCAGTTCCTTGAACTTGTCGGCATCGAGAAATTCACTGTGCGGGTCCAACTGGCCCACCATGCCGCGCAGTGCGCTGTGAACCAATTCCCGGTACGTGAGCTTCTGGCCGTCCACGTACTCCTTGCGAACCTTTTCCATGACGTAGGAAAAGAGTTCAAGGTTGGGATAAACCGAATCCTGCTCGGCGGCGGCGGCGGAAGTCAGATAAAGGCGCGCACCGACGACGAGATTGATGGCCAACAACACCGTCACCACACTGTAAACCACGCTTCGTTTCATAGCTGCATCATGCTTGCTCAGGCTGAAAATAGAAGACCTCGGGTTAATTGGCAAGAAATGCGTTGGCCAATGGCCAAGCGCACACAATCTGTCGCCGCCCTCGCCGCGCCTCCGATCGCAAGCTCATTCGGTGGAGAGCGGCTTGACCTCAACGCGAACCTCCGGCGGATACGCGTAATCGTTCCAGAGCCGGTCCAGTTCCGCACGATCCGGCGGGCCGTCTGCCACGACAAAGCGATAACGGGAAACATACGGCTGGCCGGGAACGATCTCCCAATCGCCGAGTTGTGAGGGCGCAAAGCAGACGAACGGTTCAGTGGGATGCAGCCGCAGCGGTTGCGGCGCGCGGAAGTTTCCGGGGTGGCCCAGAATCGCCACCCCCGCTAACTCGCCGTCCACCACGCCGCTGATGTGACACCACCGCGCGCGGGTTTCATTGCCGCTCACCCGGTTCGTCTCGCCTTCCGAAGTCAGGAAAAAGGCATTGGCTTTGCCATTCCAATCCCAAGGTCCGCGGAATCCCAGTCCACCGTAGTAATACTTCGGGAGTTTGAGCGGACTCGGGGACGCACATTCCTGCGTGGAAGTGAGATCGAACATCCAATAAGGCTTCCCCGCGTCACTTCGCAGATTGTAAACCCGCACCTCCCATTCCTCGTTCAGCGCGGGCTTCTCCTCGGCTGCGGTCATGTCCACAAAGCGGTGACGCGTCCGGAATGCGCCAAACACCGGCCCGGTCCAATACGTGAGCGCGCCGGCATACTCCACCCGGCCTGAGCCTTGACCCATGTTCCAAAAATCCGGCGCGCGTCCTTCGAACTCGGTTTTGGTCCAGGGAAACCAGATGCCGTGATGATGCGCGTGATTCGACGGATAATCGTCCGTCACCGCGCGACCGGATGGACTAAAAACCGGATGAATGTAACCGCCTCGCGCAAGAATGGGTTTGATGTTCGGACGCGGCAATTCCCCCGGTCGCGCCTGGTATTCCAACACCGGTTTGCCCCCGCTCGTAATCTTCAGCTTCTTTCCGTCGCGCTGGATGTCCACCCCGCCGCCGGTTTCAGGGGCGGGCGGCGCGCCAGCTACCAGTTCAAACACCGCCGTCTGATTCTTTGCCAGCTTCGAGAGCACAAAACTCGCGCGCCCGTTCAAATCAATTTGCAGCGCAACCGGGTGACCTTGCGCGTCGCGCAATTGCCAGTCTCCCTGCTTGGACTCCGGCGGCGCAAAGGTAACGAGTGTTTGGACGCGCTCGTGGTCGCCAGCAGCCACCGTAACCCGTGCATTGTCCGCCGACGCAACCGTGGCCCATCCGACTGCGAGCAGCGCGACCACCAAGATTGAATTGAAGGGGCGAAGTTGGCTGGCAGATTTCATAATTAGTGGCGTCGTGGCCGGGAAACAATAAAAGCGCGGCGAACCGTTGGCAAGCGGCGCCCGCAGGTGGGATTTTGCGCGCGAAGCCTTGGCGACCTGAGCCAAGGCTTCACCTGCAAGGGTAAAACGGGGGGCCGCCGATCTGTGAACGGCGCTCCGTCCGCCAGCCGACCCGTTCTCCGACCGGAGGATTGCCCAACCTCACCAGCTCTTGATCACACCGCCTTGGATAACTCCCCTAAGTCAAGGCTTGTCAGCAACTCGGGACAGGCGTAAAAGAGCGACATGAGCCGAGCCTCTCAGTTCACCAATGGCCTGTGGCTCCCGGACAAGCATACTGTTCGGCTGCCGCATGCATCCTTGTGAAAAGAAAATTTGATCCTTTTGGCTGGCCACCCCTGCAACCAAACAACCAAACCCAATGAAAACTAGAATCCTACTGTTCAGTCTGATCGCCCTAGCCTGGGGCGTTTCGTTTAGGACCAGCGCCCAGAACGTAATCCCAACAGACGGGCTGGTGGCAAACTACCCATTCAACAGCAACGCCAATGACGTTAGTGGCAATGGCAACAGTGGCCTAGTCTTTGGCGCGACCCTGGCTTCTGACAGGTTCGGCAATCCCGATAGCGCGTATCATTTTGGTGGCAGTGGTGACTATGTGTTGATCGGCGCTAGCCCAAGCCTGAACATCACCGGCGACCTCACAATTGCTGCGTGGGTTTACCTTTCCAACTCGAACGTTGACGCCAACGCCGTCATCTTCAGCAACATGCTGGAACTTTCACCGCACAATGGTTACTCATTCCGACTCTGGGATGGTGACAAACTGCGCTTCTTTTGCGGCGACCAAAACCTCTTAGCCACTACACCTCTCGATGCTGAACTGTGGACTCACGTTGCCGTCGTTCTGTCTGGCACCACTGCCACCACTTATATCAATGGGACGTTGGACTCGTCGGCCACAGTTGCCGCACCTACCAGCAGCAGCGTCAACCCCACGATTGGTGCTTCACAAGAGCGGGCTTATGGCTGGAACGGGGGGATCGATGATATTTTGGTTTACGACCGTGCGCTTTCACCCGTTGAAATCAGCGAACTTTCTCAGCCTGTCCCCGAACCGACAGTATTGACTCTTGTCGGTGTGGGCGTTATCTGTACGCTACTTCGCATCTCCCATCGTCGATCCCAAGAATCGGGCCGCTAGCCCACATCACACGCGCTCACAAGTTTATGAAGCTAGACCTGGATTCCATATCGAAGCGATTCTGCGGCGCTGGCATGCTTGCCCTCGTGGCCCAGCAGTTTTTCCCCAAAGACATGCCAGCATGGCTTGGCTGGTATTCGGTCGTGGCGATCATCATCGGACTTTGCTTTGTGCTGGCGCATGAGATTGTTTCGCGCCGGCGAGCGCAGCGAGCAGCGAAGCTCGGGGAGCCTGTGAGTTTGTGATGGCGAGCGTAATGCCAGATCTCTGGAGCGAACTGTGCCCCGCCGGGCGGTCAGACGGTTTGAATGATTTGTCAGCGACTGTTGCAGCCGTCCGGGGCTTGCATTCCCAACGCCACCACAATACCGTTGTTCGACTTTCAGTTCTGCGCTCCGCGGTCTGTGGCCCGGCGGCGGTCGTGGATCTGGATGCACGGTTCAGTCGTCCTGTTCGCGAATGGAGACCAATTCAAAAAATGGAAGCAGACTGTCGCCTTGGTCCGTAACAGCGCTCATCGTGCTTTTTGTCCTGGTCGCTCCATTCGCTCTGCTCTGGCTTTCTCAGTGCGATTTCATCTACTACCGGCATTACAACCGTATCAAGGCGTTGGTAGAGAAACTGCCAGACGCCAAAATCACTGATACATGGCTGCACAGGGACATCACGCTTGAGGACTTCGGATTCGATGTGCAGGTTCGCCAATGCGAGCCCATCCGGCTGAATTTCTATGAAGGAGGCGACTGGTATCGCGATTTCGGGACAATTGATGGGATCATCTTCTCAAAACCATACAACCCAGCAACCAACGATTATGAGATTACGATGGTCTCTTGCGATGAGCTTGCTCGGGCAGGAATACGTGTTCGCAATCTTGCGGACACAATCTCTCAACTGGAGGCCGTCTTGGCCTACCTCAAGAGCAGGCCAGACAATCAGTCTGACACACCTCGAGGCGGAGCGTATTACATTCGGATTTATTACGATTTGAATGCATACAAGCAGACCCAGAGTGCCACCTCCCGATAAGCCGACGCAAATCATTGAGCGGGTACGAGTCTAAGTGGGTTACTTCTTAAATACGATAACGTATTAGTGTTGCGTTTTAGAGGCAGCATGTTATGGAGCTGGCATGCCGCGACACAGCCCTTTTCAAATCATCCTATCGGAGTCTGAAAAACGCGAATTGTCCCGGCGCGCCGCCAAATATACGTTGCCATATTTTGAAGGCGCGCGCGCCAGAAGGATCCTCCATGCCGCCGCAGGGCTGGCCAATGATGAAATTGCCCGGCGCTTGGATACACGCCGCGAAGTGGTCAGCTTGTGGCGCAAGCGTTTCTTCGCCGAACGCCTGGCGGGCTTGGAGGAACTCCCCCGACCGGGCCGCCCCCGGTCTTTTCCCCCCAGCAGTCGTGGTGCAAATTAAAGCCCTGGCCTGTGAGTTGCCCAGCGAGCGTCAAGTGCCGCTGGCGCGTGGGAGTGTGCCCGAGATCGCCCGTCATGCCGTTGCCTCCGGTCTGGTGGCCAGCATCAGTGATACGACCGTCTGGCGCTGGCTTCACCAAGACGCCATTCGGCCTTGGCAACACCGGTGCTGGATTTTTCCGCGTGATCCGGACTTTGCCGCCAAAGCCGGACGCCTCTTGGACCTCTATGCGGGAGTCTGGCAGGATCAACCACTGCGCGAGGATGAATTTGTGCTCTCGGCCGACGAAAAAACCAGCATTCAGGCTCGGGCTCGCATCCATGCCAGCGAACCACCTCGGCCCCATCAGGCCAGGAAGGTGGAGCATGAATACGAGCGCCGGGGAGCGTGGGCCTATCTGGCGGCCTGGGATGTGCATCAAGCCAAAGTCTTTGGTCGTTGCGAAACGCAGAGCGGGATCGCCCCCTTTGATCGGTTAGTCGAACAGGTGATGGGACAAGCTCCGTATAAATCGGCCCGCCGGGTGTTTTGGATTGTGGACAACGGCTCTTCCCACCGCGGCCAAAGAGCGGTCACGCGACTGCAAAACCGCTATGCCAATTTAACGTTGGTGCATGGCCCGGTGCATGCCAGTTGGCTCAATCAAATCGAAATCTACTTTTCCATCCTCCAACAAAAGGTGCTCACCCCAAACGAGTTTCCGTCGCTGGCGGCAGTGGCGGAGCGACTGGCCCAATTTGAACGGCATTATGAACAGATCGCTCAACCATTCCAGTGGCGCTTTACGCGCCGCAATCTTAACGATTGGCTGGAAAAACTCGCCCAGCAAGACCACCCACAATCAGCCTTGGCGGCCTGACCAGGAAAATACGTTAGGGAACTTACGAACCGGCCCACTAAGGCTGGGGCGAGGCGATGCTGCGCAGGCAGGCGCTTTTTTGCGCCACACTCTTTCTTCCACTTGTCGGTCCCGCAACCGAGGTTCTTGGCAGGACGGTCACGAAGACGCTTAAAGCAGGACACCGTAGTCCAGCGCTTTACTCCAGAAACCACCTATATCTGCTACACTTGCTCCCCTGTGGTGGCCCCCAGACCCGCGAGCAGCGACGCGATGTAGGGCACATCCGCCGGCACGGTGACTTTGGGATTGGGCGCGTCTCGGCGCACCAATCGCACGGGCTGGCCGATCAATTCGCACGCCGCCGTGTCGTCCGTCACCGTGAGTCCGCGCCGACGCACTGCTTCCAACGCGCGGCGTATGACCTCCACGCGAAAGGTCTGCGGTGTTTGCACCGACCACAACCGCGCGCGATCCACGGTGCGCAAAATCGTCTGACCGTCCGCGGATTCCTTGATGGTGTCGCTCACGGGCTGCGCGGCGACGGCCGCACCGGTTTCCCGGGCCGCCTGAATCGTGGCCGCAATCAAGTCCCCGCTTGTGCAAGGCCGCGCGGCATCCTGAATGGCAACGATCCGCGCGTGCGATGAAATGGCCCCCAATCCGTTCCAAACCGAGTCCTGACGTTCAACCCCGCCCGCGACGAAGCAGTGCTTCTTGCGAAAGCCGAAGCGCACGGCCAGTTCCTGAAAAGCCGCCTGCCTGCCCTCGCGCACCACAAGGACGATTTCATCAATGCACTTCGCGTCCTCGTACCGCTGCCAGGTGTGGACGACCACGGGCCGTCCCGCGACTTCGAGGAAAAGTTTGTCCACGCCTGCCCCCATGCGAGTGCCCTTGCCGGCGGCGACGATAATGGCGCTGTTCATTGGCGGCAGACTACGGACAGTGGGTAAAAGTCAAAAGTGCAAAACACCGCCCATCGTCTGCGCGACTTCGGTGGAACGATGCGGTTGGATTAGGGAGCGCAGGTCGCCGGCCTGCGGTTTTTGGCAGCCCGCCAAACACCTCGTTTCACCATTGCCTCGCGCACTGTTTGTGATCGAGAGGTTTGGGCGACGACGTTGTTAGCAGGCGTCGAAAGGGAAGTTTGCGCGACGAAGTTTTCGGCGGGCCGCCGAAAACGGCACGCGGGACG
>JAANMT010000210.1_pt1 | contig 62216 bp, 60 predicted proteins | sample 7279711 | NCBI WGS metagenome assembly JAANMT01 (sample SAMN14094538, study PRJNA606508) | bioreactor metagenome | isolation source: A lab-scale SPAN reactor treating ammonium-rich wastewater day 1 | place: Ireland: Galway | collected 2017-01-16
CTTCTTTCGTTCTACTTCTGTGAGATGGACTTCATGTTTTTCGTTTGCCATCCGTCCATCTTATCCTCACCCTACAACTTAAGCAAGTTGAGGTACTAGCCCTCTCCCGCAGGGAGAGGGGAAAGGCGCAGTGTTTATTCCATCCAATCTTCGATTTTCAATTTTGGGATTTGCTGGAATCCATCTGTGTTGTTTGTAACCAGCGTCACACCAAGACTCAACGCGTGCGAGCCGATGAGCATATCCATTGAGCCGATAACTTTTCCTTCTCGTTCCAAATATGCTCGTACAACTCCGTAAGCGGCTGATGCCATTTGGTCAAAGTCCGCGATTTCGATGGGTAGCAGGAATTGTTCCAAAGCGGACAAATTATTCTCAATTTGATTGCTCTTATTCGCACCGCATGCTAATTCTGCAATTGTGATACTTGAAACTCCAACTTCACCTGGTTCGCAGCGAGTTAACCGCCGAATCAGTTTTTGTGGTTTCTGACGAATCAATCCAATGCAGATATTCGTATCCAGCATGTATTTCATGAAAAGGCATCCTCACGATTTTGGGCGGGCGGTTGGTTCCGTTCACTCATAAAATCTGCCGAGAAGAGGGCGAGGCTGTCAAGCAATGTTTCCCAGGGTGTCTTATAGGGAAGAAGCACGACCGCATTGCCAACCCGCTTGATATAAACACGGTCGCTTCCAAAGCGAAATTCTTTGGGAAGTCGCACTGCTTGGCTTTTTCCATTTTGGAAGAGTTTTGCTGTTTCCATTTTATCTCCTTTGGTATATATCAATAGTATATATTATTATGATATTTCGTCAAGCCTGCCCTGTAAATACCAAAAATCTGAAACTAATCTTACTTGCCTAAAAATCTCTGCAACTTGTTCAACGCTGCGTCCATGATACTCCAGTGACAGGCGGTCCTGATACCAGAGTTTGGAAAGTTCCCAAACTTGGTGGAGTGTAAGAACTTCTCCGCGTGGGAGGTGATTTCGCTTGCACCATTTGTCAATCCATTCTTCCGACTGGAAGAGAAGCATGGTCGCTCAGGTGAAGACCAGGTCATCGTACCAGCGCGAAAAAGAAAGTGGAAAGTGGACAAGTAGATTGCTATTTGTCACTTTGCCGCCTTGCACTTCCAATTGAACAGATTCGTTGTTTTCCGTGCATTTCGCTTCGATGACCGCGTCTGCATGGAGGGCGGCGGGGATGCCGAGCATATCCCAGGCGCAGTTGGCGTAATAGGTCTTGCCATTGGCATGAACTTTGAAGTCTGTGGGAGTCGCGGAGAAGGGCCAAGCCATGCGAACATTCGATGTGTTTGGATCAAGAAAGAATTGGTGACGATTATTTAATTCTTTGTAATATTCAACCGCTTCTTCAACGCTGATGTTGAAGTGGAGCGCGGTTTCGTCCACGCTTGGAGGATGAGTCACGTCCGCGAAGTGTTGATAGACGAAGTGCCTTACTTGCCAAAGAACATTCTCGTCTTTCATCTTTCCACTTTCTACTTTCCACCCTTCGACTCGCTCAGGGCGGCGCTTTCCAACGACTTCAAAATCTCCTCCGCTCGATCAATTCTCACAATTCTCTCCGCCACCATCTGCGCGGCGACCTTTTCGATCAATTCTCCGCTCGCGCCTGCCGCGATGGCAACCTGGCGTGCGTGCAACGACATGTGTCCGCGTTGGATGCCTTCGGTGGCGAGGGCGCGGAGGGCAGCCATGTTTTGGGCGAGACCGACAGAGACGATGATCTCCGCCAATTCATTCGCGGACTTGACGTTCATCAACTTAACCGCGGCTTGCGCGGCGGGGTGGACCTTGGTCGCGCCGCCGACGATTCCCACCGCCATCGGCATTTCGAGCGTGCCGACGAGGTCCCCGTTCTTGTCCTTGCCCCAGGTGGATAATGAAGTGTATTTCCCTGAACGAGCAGCATAGGCGTGCGCGCCGGCTTCGATGGCGCGCCAGTCGTTGCCGGTGGCGATGACGACCGCATCCACGCCGTTCATGATGCCTTTGTTGTGTGTCGCGGCGCGGTACGGGTCGGTGGCGGCGAATGCCCAGGCTTCGATGATCCCATCGCGGACCTCCTCGCCTGTGAATTCGTTGGGGCGAGGCTTGCCCTCGCCCTGGATTGGGGCAAGCCCACTCCCTACGGTAAACGCCAATTCTTTGACCGGGATCGTGCACCTTGCTCTTGCAATACGGCGATCCGCCAGGTTGGACAAAATACGAAGATGGACCTTCCCACCTGTGATGGCTTCTATATGAGGAGCTAATCGTTCGCAGGCGGTGTTGACCGCGTTCGCGCCCATTGCATCGCGGACATCATAGATAAGATGAATAACAAGAAAAGGACCGACAGGCGATGATTCGATGACTCGAACTTCGAGGTCACGCGCGCCGCCGCCGAATTTTTTGAGGACCGGGTCAATCGAGTCCGCTTCGGCGAGGAGTTCGGCTTTGTGTTCATATAATTTCAGTTTCGCTTCGGAAAGGTTCGTGATATTAATAACCTGCACCTGTCCGATCATCAATGGATCGGAGGTTGTGGCGGTGAATCCGCCGCCGGCGCGGGCGAGTTTTGCCATGAACGACGCGCCCGCTACGACGGAAGGTTCCTCGATCGCCATGGGGATGAGTACGTCCCTGCCATTGACCGTGAAATTCAATGCGATGCCCAATGGAAGGCTGTGCAGTCCGATCACGTTCTCGATCAGATGGTCGGCGGCTTCAGCGGAGAGACCGCCCAGGGTCCACGCGGACAGGTCTTCGGGAGTCTGACCGGCTGCGTCCGCTAATTTGACGCGGCGTTCTTCGAGAGTCGTGTTGTAGAATCCGGGAATGCGGGAAGTCGTCATGTATACACCTTTCGCCAAATTGTAAGCCTGCCATCTTTCAAAATCTATCACATTTTATGGGATAATTCGAGATATGTTGCTAACCAGAGAACAATTGCAGGAACGTTTGATCGCCCTGCACGAAGCCAGTCTGGAACTGGTCAAGAACGTCGCCCTGGAGAATTTGCTGGAGCGGATCGCCGCGGTCGCATGTGAACAGGCGGATGCGCGGTATGCCGCATTGGGGGTGCTGGGCGAAGGGCGCGCGCTCGAGAAGTTCATTACCGTGGGGCTGAGCGAGGATCAGATCCGCCGAATTCCGCATCCGCCGCTAGGGAGGGGGTTGATTGGGGAATTGATGAATGTAACGGGTCCCTTGCGCGTGCCGGTCATTCAAGAGGATCCGCGCTCGGTCGGGTTCCCCGAAAACCACCCGGTCATGGTCTCGTTTCTGGGCGTTCCGATACGTGTGGGGGAGAAGCAGTTGGGGCAGATCTATTTGACGGACAAGATCGGGGCGGATGAATTTTCGGCGGACGACGAGAAGATCATTCAAATGCTGGCGACGTATGCCGGCGCGGCGATCCAGAACGCCCGGCTCGTGGAGGGGATGAAGGACCGCGACCAGGCATTGACCCGGCGCAACGAAGACCTGACCCTGTTGAACGATATCGCTTCCGTCCTGACCTCGAGCCTGGAACTGGACGAAATACTCAATAAGACCCTCGGGCTTGTGATGAACTATATGAGGGTGGAGGCGGGCGAGATATTCCTGTTGGAGGAGGACGGAAAGACCCTGCAAATGGTCCTGCATCGCGGGCAGGCGGCTGAAGCCTTCTGGACGCGGAATCTGTTCAAGGTGGGCGACGGTTATATCGGTATTGTGGCTGCCGCCCGCAAACCGCTGGTCAGCGCCGATCTCGCAAACGACGTCCGCTTTTTGCGTGAAGCGATCGTCACAGCGGGATTCCGCCAGATTGCGTGTATTCCCATGCTTTCGGGCGAAAATCTGATGGGCGTGATGAGCGTCGTGTCGCGAAACAGGGATCCTATAGACGACCGAAGCGTGGAAATGATGGCGGCGGTGGGCAATTGGGCTGGCTTGGCGATCGAAAACGCCCGCCTGCACGCCAACGCGCGCCGGCTTGCGATATTGGAGGAACGCGAACGCATCGGCATGGACCTGCACGACGGGATCATCCAATCCATTTACGGCGTGGGATTATCGCTCGAGAACGCGCTTCATTCGATGGAGGAAGACCCGGACGATGCCAAACGAAACGTGCAGCATGCCATCGTGGGACTGAATCAGGCGATTCGCGACCTCCGTTCCTACATTCTGGACCTCAGACCGCGGCAACTGGGCAACGACGGCTTGATCATCGGCATAAAACGGCTGATCGCCGAGTATCGCGCCAATACTTTTGCCGAAGTCAGGTTCACCGAACCCGATTCGGACATGAAGGAACTGCCGCAAACCCACATACTGGCTTTATTCCACATCTGCCAGGAGGCTTTAGCCAATGCAGCGAAGCATGCGAAGGCGAAAAAGGTGCAGATATCCATCTGGTCAACCGATACGCGGGTGCTTATGGAGATCATTGACGACGGCAAAGGCTTCGACGTGGATACCATAAGCGCCAATATCGGTCATGGACTTGCGAACATGCACACCCGCGTCCGTTCCGTGGGCGGCGAGGTGGATATTTCATCGGCTCCGCATGGCGGCACGACCGTTCTTGCATGGGTTCCACGGGCGCGAACGCATGAAACAGGCGGATGAAATGATTCTTTAATGTTGAATCACAGAATCCTGAGTCTCGTTCACCGCTTATCCATCGAATTCTATAACGCGTTTTTTTAAGACCGAACGTCCAAACCTGCGTTCGCGCCGATCATTCGACCGCCCGACCCTATATGTGGGGTGTGGATAGCTCTTCGATGGATACTTGGCTGAAACGAGTGTTCTATGAAAGAACCCCAACGAACATATTCACGCGTCGAATCTTTAACGTTGAGCGACCTTAAAAAAGCGGATGTTTTAAAACAAACGTAGGCTTTACGTGTTGTTATTTTCCATGACTATCTGCTAGAATGTTGTCGCGCTGATGTAAAGGATGTGGAGAATAACTCACATCTTACAATCCCTGTAATATCCTGTTACAACAAAAACAAACCCGAAACAAGCCGCTGGCAAGGCGGATTAATTCGACATGGCTTGCAGTCATGTATCACCATCGCAACGGAGCAATGTATGAACGCTGATCAGGCATGGCAATCGGTACTTGGACAACTCCAAATGGAAATGCCCCGCGCTTCCTTCGATACCTGGGTACGGGACACCAAACCCGTTTCCTACAAGGACAGCACCCTGACCATCGGCGTACGCAACGCGTATGCCCGTGACTGGCTCGAAAGCCGACTGGCAGGCACTGTGAACCGCCTGCTCCTCAATATCCTGAACTCATCTGTCAACGTTCATTTTGTCGTTCACGGCAACGATGGCGAACGGATCGCCGACGAATCGCCCTCCTCCACCCTCGAAGCCCTCGATCAGACCGAAGTCGAACCTGCGGAGGCTTACGAACAGCCTTCGCGTAGTTCGAACATGAACCCGCGTTACGTCTTCGACACGTTCGTGGTGGGTTCCGGCAACCGCCTGGCGCACGCCGCCTGCCTCGCTGTGGCGGAAAAACCCGCCCGCGCCTACAATCCGCTTTTTCTTTATGGGGGGGTGGGGCTTGGCAAGACCCATTTGCTCCACGCCATTGGGAACGCCTGTCAGGCGCGCGGGTTGAACGTCTTGTATGTATCCTCCGAGGAGTTCACCAACGACCTGATCACAGCCATCCGCACGCACACCACGCAAGCCTTCCGAGAGAAATACCGCTCGACGGACGTGCTTCTGGTGGACGACATTCAATTCATCGCCGGGAAGGAATCCACCCAGGAGGAGTTCTTCCACACCTTCAACACCCTGCACGGCCAGGATAAGCAGATCATTGTGTCCTCCGACCGGCCGCCCAAGGCGTTGGTGACGCTCGAGGAACGTCTCCGCTCCCGCTTTGAGTGGGGTCTGACCGCCGACATCCAGCCGCCCGACCTCGAAACCCGCCTGGCGATCCTGCGCACAAAAGCCGAACGGGCGGGCCGCAGGGTGCCAAATGAAATCCTGGAATTGATCGCGGAACGCGTGCAGTCGAACATCCGTGAACTGGAAGGGGCGTTGAACCGCATTCTGGCTTTTACCGACCTGAGCGGTTCGCCCATGACCCCCAACCTGGTGGAGGTGGCTTTGGCTGATCTCCTGCCTCAGCGCAGCGACGTCGAACCTGCCAGGATCATCGAACTGGTTGCCCGCGAGTGGCAAATTCCCGTGGAGGCGTTGCTTGGCAGGGATCGTTCACACAAGATCGCCCAGCCGCGCCAGGTTGCCATGTATCTCCTCCGCAAGGAGACGAATTCCTCCTTGCCGCAGATCGGCGAGGCGCTTGGCGGGCGCGACCATACGACCGTCATGTACGCCATCGAGAAGATCGCGAATGAAATCGAGACCAAGACAGACCTGCGGAAGAGGGTGGTGAATGTCAAGCAGCAGTTATACGGTCAAGCCGCGGTGGTATAGCCCTCTCGCCCCGATGAATTTCGGGGCTTTTTTATGGGTGCAGGCAAAGGCTGTTCGGACGGGATCCGTTTTCGGTTGCGCGCGAGGCGGGAATTCCGAATCCTGTGTTATAATGCCGCCGCTCTCCTCGTCAAAAGGAGGCGCATCTTGCCTGGGACGGGCAACAAGCGTCCCTGAGCGGGTAATAAAATCCCGCTAAACTCATCCTGCCGGATGCCGACGCCCTGGCGCCGCGCGTTTGCCGGCAGAGTTGTAAGGAGAAAAATGGCTGTTATTTCCATGAAAGCCCTGCTCGAGAGCGGCGTTCACTTTGGGCATCGCACCAACAAGTGGGACCCCCGTATGAAGCCGTACATTTTCACGGAGCGCAACGGCATTCACATCATTGACCTGCAGCAGACCTCGAAACTGTTGAACCAGGCGTACAATGTGGTCCGCGATTCTGTGGCGAACGGCGGAACGGTTTTGTTCGTCGGCACGAAACGCCAGGCGCAGGAGACGATCGCGGAGGAGGCGACCCGCTGCGGCATGCCCTACGTGACCGAACGCTGGATGGGCGGCACGCTCACCAACTGGTCCACGATCCATGCCCGTATTCAGGAGATGGAACGCCTCGAGAAGATGCGCGATAACAACGAATTGGATCACCTGACCAAGAAGGAGGGATTGTTGATCGGCCGCGAGATCGTCCGTTTGCAGACCCGCCTCGAGGGGTTGCGGACGATGAAACGCCGCCCGGACCTGTTGTTCATCATTGACGTGGGCAAGGAGGACGCGGCGGTTCACGAAGCCAACCTGCTCGACATCCCGATCGTGGCTCTGGTGGATACGAACTGCAACCCGCAGAACGTGGATTACGTCATCCCCTCGAACGACGACGCCATTCGCGCCATCAAGTTGCTGGTGGGCAAGATCGCGGATGCCGTTCTCGAAGGCAAGGCGATGCGCAAGGAGGAGGACGCGGAAGCCCGCGAAGCCGCCGCCGAAACGCCAGCCGAACCGTCCGCCCGCAAGCCCGTCCGCAGGGTCGAACTCGAAGATGAATTGGATGAGGGCGACCTGTTGGGCGAATCCACGCTGGCGAAGTTGAGCGCTTCACGCGAGGAAGAGACGGAAACCCCCGGGGAAGAAGGCGGCGAAGCCAAAAGCGGCGAAGCAGCATCCCCCGAGAAAACCCCGGAAGAATAATCGAATGGTTCGAAGAAGGATACTGAAGAAGGATACTATTGCATGGAAATTACGACTGAAATGATAAAAGAATTGCGCGCCGCAACCAATGCCGGCGTGCTGGATTGCCGCAAGGCGCTCGTGGAAGCGAACGGCGATTTTCAAAAGGCTGTGGACTGGCTCCGCGAGAAGGGTATGGCGACCGCCGCAAAGCGCGCCGACCGGGAAGCCTCACAGGGCGTTGTGGAGTTGTACTCGCACGGCGGAGGACGCGTCGGCGTGATGGTGGAAGTGAATTGCGAGACCGATTTCGTGGCGCGCTCGGACAAGTTCCGCGAACTGGCGCATGAGATCGCCCTGCAGATCGCCGCCGCCGCGCCGCGTTATATCAGGGAGGAGGAAATTCCAGCCGAAGTCCTGGAGCATGAAGCGGAGATCGCCCGCGTCCGCGCGAAAGAGGAGGGCAAGCCCGAAAACGTCGCCGAAAAGATCGTGCAGGGACGCATCGAAAAATTCAAGGACGAGGCGGCGCTTTTGCGCCAACCCTATATCCGCGATGAATCCATCACGGTCGAAAAGTTGATCCTCCAGGCGGTGGGCGCCATCGGCGAGAACATCGTCGTCCGCCGCTTCCAGCGCTGGGAACTGGGCGAGAGTCTGAACAATTAATTCAAATGACCAACCTTCGGGTTGGTCATTTTTATAAATCCCTCACCCCGCCCTCCCCTTTGGAGAGGGGTCCCGCAGGACGAGTGAGGTCAAGGAGAAAATATGACCCAATTCAAATACAAACGCATCCTCCTGAAGTTGAGCGGCGAGGCGCTCGCGGATAAATCGGGCTTCGGCATAAACGTGAACGAGGCGGAAGCCATCGCGAAGCGCATCAAAGAGGTGCACGACATGGGATTGGAGGTGGCGGTGGTGATCGGCGCGGGGAATCTGTGGCGCGGCAAGCAGGGACTGGAACGCGGCATGGATCGCTCCACAGCCGATTACATGGGCATGCTCGGCACGGTGATGAACGCCATGGCGCTGATGGACGCGTTGGAACGGCAGGGGGTCCTTACGCGGGTCATGTCCGCCATCGAGATGCGCGCCATTGCCGAGCCGTACATTCGCCGCCGCGCCACCCGTCACCTCGAAAAGGGACGCGTGGTCATCTTCGGCGCGGGGACGGGCAATCCGTTCTTTTCCACCGATACCGCCGCGGCGTTACGCGCCACCGAGATCGAAGCGGACGTGGTCATCAAGGCGACGAAGGTGGACGGTGTGTACGATTCCGACCCGAAGAAAAATCCGGACGCCAAAAAATTCACCGAACTCACCTACATTGACGTGATCAACCGCCGCCTCGAGGTGATGGACAGCACCGCCATTACCCATTGCATGGAAAACAAGATCCCGATCCTCGTGGTCAATCTTTGGGACCCTCACGCGCTTCTGTCCGCGCTCAAGGGGGAACCGGTGGGGACGCTGGTTCACGGTTAGCAAAACGATCATTCCGACAGGAGAGAGGCTTCCTTCTCTCCTGTTTTTGATTTGAGAGACTCTCATCTTTCTTCAATTTCCCCTCACGATGACGCGCTTGTATAGCAATTTTCATGGTTTTGGTGTATCCTTAACCGCAACTTCATTTCCAATTTTCAGGAGACTGTGGTGATAAAAGACATCCTCAACGACGCCGAATCTCGAATGCGTGGAGCAATTTCCGTCCTGCGAGACGACCTGGCGGGCATCCGCACGGGACGCGCCAGCCCGGCCCTGGTCGAACGGCTGCACGTCGAATACTACGGTACGCCCACGCCCCTGCAGCAACTCGCCTCGATCAGCGTCCCCGAACCGCGCTCGCTGATGATAAAACCCTTCGACTCCTCCACGATCAAGATAATCGAAAAAGCGATTCTTTCCTCCGACCTGGGCTTGACTCCCAACAACGACGGCAAAGCCATCCACCTCAACCTGCCCCCGCTCACGGAGGAACGCCGCCGCGAACTGGTGAAACACATGCACCACCGCCTCGAGGAGGCGCGCGTCGCGGTCCGCAACATCCGCCGGGACGCGCACAACGATATGCGCGAGTTCGAGAAGGAAAAACTCATCTCGGAGGACGAGTTGAAACGCGGCGAGGAGGAACTTCAAAAGTTAACCGACAAGTACATCGAAGAGATCGCCGAGCAGGGCAGAAAAAAAGAAGCGGAAATCATGGAAGTATAGGCGGATCTTGTGCCGACACGATCCGATGATTCAATGCCAACTCCCTCCATTTCCATCCCTGCCGATAAACTTCCCCGCCACGTCGCCATCATCATGGACGGCAACGGGCGCTGGGCGTTATCGCGCGGGCTTCCCCGTCTCGCGGGGCATAAGGCGGGGACGGAGAACCTTCGCCGCGTCATCCGCTCCACCGCCGAATTCGGGGTCAAATACCTGACGATCTATGCCTTCTCCACCGAAAACTGGGGACGTCCCATGGAAGAGGTGCGCGGACTCATGTCCATCCTCGAAGACGTCATTGACAAGGAATTGGACGAATTGAACAAGGAGGGCGTGCAACTGCGCCACATCGGGCGGTTGGAACGCCTCGCCCGGAAACTTCAGGAAAAAGTGCTGGACGCGATCGAACTCACAAAGAACAACGACCGCCTGGTGCTGAACGTGGCGTTCAACTATGGCGGTCGCGATGAGATCGTGCACGCCATCCAGAAAATGATCAAGGACGGCATCGCGGCGGAGGACGTCACGGACGATCTCGTGAGCCGTTACCTCTACACGGCGGGCGTGCCGGACCCCGACCTCATCATCCGCACATCGGGCGAGTTACGCGTGAGCAACTTCCTGATATGGCAGGCGGCATATTCCGAATGGTACGTCACGCCCACTTATTGGCCCGATTTCGACAAGGAGGAATATCGCCGCGCGCTGGAGGCATTCGCCCGGCGAGATCGCCGTTTTGGAAAGGTCTCCTCCAGCGAGCTCGAGGCGTCCAATGCTTAAGCGCACGCTGACGGCTTTGGCGATCGCGGCGGTGGGTTTACCCGCGGTCATTTATGGCGGCGTGTTCTATTTTTTGATCATGGGGGCTTTTCTCGTCGGCGGCGCATGGGAATACGTCCGCTTGTACCGGGCAGTCAAACTCGAGCCCAGCGAACCCGTCACAGTTGGAGGCGTGCTTGTGATACTCACCGCACGCTTCTTTTTTGCGGATCTCGCCATCCCGGTCTTTGTCGCGTTGGCGCTTCTCGCCATGGCGGTGCATCTCTTTGCCTTCGAACGCGGGCGCGATCACGCTGCGATTGATTTCGGCGTCACAGTGGCGGGCATCGTCTACCTGGGCTGGATCGGCGCGTACCTGCTCGATCTTCGCAATCTTATCAGCGCTGAGATGGGCGTTTGGTGGTTCCTGCTGGTCCTGCCGCTCGTATGGGCGGCGGATACGGGAGGCTATTCGATCGGCGCGGCGTACGGAAAGCACAAGATGGCGCCGCGCCTCAGCCCAAGGAAAAGTTGGGAGGGATATTTTGCCGGCATCTTCACTTCCGTTCTGATCGGCGCGTTCTTCGCTTATGCGTTCTCTTCGCTGGGACCGCAGCCCCTGGGCGGCGTCATCAATCCCATGCAGGGCGCGTTGCTCGGCCTGGTGATCGGAACGCTTGCGCCGCTGGGCGACCTGGGCGAGAGCATGTTCAAACGTCAAAGTGGCGTGAAGGATTCCAGCAACATCTTTCCCGGTCACGGCGGCTTTTTAGACCGCATCGATTCGTGGATCTGGGGCGCGGCGATCGGTTATTTTCTGATCCAGTATTTCATCTTATAAAAAGGAGGCTTATGGACATCACAAAAGACCCAACCCGAAACCTCGCGCTCGAACTGGTGCGCGTGACGGAGGCGGCGGCGTTGGCGGCGGGTCGCTTTATGGGACGCGGCGATAAGGAGGCGGCCGACCAGGCTGCGGTCAACGCGATGCGGATCGTCCTCCAGACGGTGGACATGAACGGAGTCATCGTCATCGGCGAAGGCGAAAAGGACAACGCTCCCATGCTGTACAACGGCGAGATCGTGGGCAACGGCTCAGGCATGGACTTTGACGTTGCCGTGGACCCCATTGACGGGACCCGCCCCCTGGCATTTGGCCGCTCTAACTCGCTTTCGACGGTCGCCATCGCCCCGCGCGGTTCCATGTTCGACCCGGGACCTTTCGTTTACATGAACAAACTCGCGGTGGGGCCCGAGGCGAAGGGCGTGATCAACATCGAAAAATCCATCACAGAAAATTTGAAGGCCATCGCGCAGGCGAAGAAGAAGGACGTGGAGGACCTGACGACGATCATCCTCGACCGCGACCGTCACAAGGACATGATCGCGGAGATCCGCAAGGCGGGCGCGCGCATCCGCCTTCTCCCGGACGGCGACGTTGCCGCGGCGCTGATGACCGCCTGGCCCGATTCCGGCGTGGACGTGTTGATCGGCATCGGCGGCACGCCCGAAGGCGTGATCGCGGCTTGCGCCCTGCGCGCCATGGGAGGGGAAATCCAGGGAAAGTTGTATGCGCGCGACGAGGACGAACTGCGGCGCGGGCGCGAAGCGGGCTACGATTTCGACAAGGTGCTTACGATGGACGATCTTGTCTCGTCGGAGGATGTCTTCTTCACCGCCACCGGCATCACGGACGGCGAACTGCTCAAGGGCGTGCGATACTTTGGCAGGGGAGCCACCACCGATTCCCTCGTGGTGCGCGGCATGACCGGCACGGTGCGGCAGATCAGCGCCACACACCAAATTGACAAGTTGAGGCAATTGAGCGCGATCAAATATTAGTCTTCGTCATTGCAGGGCAGCGCCCTCCCGTCGAAGCAACCCCTGTTTCATCGGGTGTTCGCCTCGCAGCGAACACCCGCAATGACGAATACGTTTCTTGACACCATCTTTCGTTGGGGTATAATCCCCGTCGCCTTCCTCGCTAGCTCAATCGGCAGAGCGGGCGGCTGTTAACCGCTAGGTTCGAGGTTCAAGTCCTCGGCGAGGAGCAATAGACCCTGCAAAGGGTCTTTTTGTTTTCCCCATCCTATCGCAGATGTCAACGATCGTTTGCCTGATGGACTTGCGTAATGCCGTCAATTATGTCAAGATTGTGCGGAAGAAAAGATCAAGTCCTGCAAACGAGACTTCCATGCGCAAATCAATTGTCCTCGCCCTGATCTTTGCAGTGTTCCTCACTACCTGCGCGCCGACCGGATGGAATGGCGTCTCGACCCCGCTGGAGATTACCGCCAGGGTCGGCGCCGTCATCGCCGAAACCGTTGAGCCGCCCGGCACGGAGAATCCTTTTCCGATGCCTGAACCGCCGACCGTCATCCCAACGCTTCCATCGTCCAGGCTTTCCCCAACCGAATTGTGGGCGTCTCCGCGCCACCCCCTGCGGATGGACGAATAATGGGCGAGCTCGATGTGGGCGATCTTCTGGATGGAGCGCGCGTGACGTTTATCGAGCGTGTCCCTTATGGCGGGACTGCCGCTTATGATATCCTGCCGCCCGGCGGTACGGGTTTCCATTGGGCGAACGGCATGTTGATGGGTAGCACGCTGACGAACGAATAAACCAGTTCCCGGAGGTCGTTGTGAATCGAATACGCATCCTTATCGTTATTTGTCTTGCCCTGATCCTCTCCTCCTGTGGTTCCAAAACCCAACCAGCCTCGAGCGAAGAGTGGACTCAACTCGCCTCCATGCCAACGCCTCGTTCCGAGATGCCCGCCTCGGCGGTCGGTTCGATCATCTATGTGCCGGGTGGATTTGGCGGCGAAAGGGTTCTCGAAGCCTACGATACGACCACTGATACCTGGCGGAGGCTTGCGGATCTGCCTGAGCCTCGGCATCACTTAATGTCCGCTTCTCATGGCGGCAGGGTGTATATTTTTGGCGGGGGCAGTTCGCTGGTCAATTGGACGCCGCGCGCAGAAGCATGGATGTATGATCCAGCCAGCGATGCGTGGCAGGCAATCGCGTCCATGCCGGAACCGCGTCTGGCTGGCGCGGCTGTGACGCTCGGCGATCACATCTACATTGTCGGCGGAACCGGCGGGAGCAATGCCTTGTTGCGTTACGATCCTGCGCGCGATGAATGGAGGAGTCTTGCGAATTTATCCCAGGCGCGCGAGCATGCCGCCGCAGCCGCGCTGGACGGGAAGATCTACGCGTTGGGCGGACGCTGGTCGGGAATGGGTGAACTGACCTCGGTCGAAGTTTACGACCCGATGGTTGATTCGTGGTCGGACGCTCCGTCCATGCAGACCGCGCGCGGCGGCTTTGCCGCGGTCATCGTAAATGGGAAAATCCATGCCATTGGCGGCGAGGCGTTGACGGGTAAAAATCAGGCGTTGACCAGTGTTGAGGTCTTCGACCCCGTTTCCGGCGTGTGGGAACCGGGTCCCGATCTACCTCTTCCGTTGCATGGCGTTCCGTCGGCGAACGTGGACGAGGTCGTTTACGTTTTGGGTGGGGCGGATCGCGCCGGCGCGATATCCAATCAGGGACTCGTATTCTCTTTCAAGCCATAGTGTCAAGGTCCTTGCCGGGAGGATGGTATTCAAACCCTCGACGCCGGAGTAAAGACCCCAAGCGGGTCTTTTTTGTATCGTCGTCTGTAACAAATTCACATTTGACTTTTGGGGGGGAAAGGGGGTATAGTATATATGTCAATTTCCGATATATGCAGAAAAGGAGTGAAACATGAATGCCCCTGCTCGTATTTTTGCCATGCTGGTCTGGCTCGGTGGGTTGTTCGCGGCAGGCGTCGTTATCCTGGCGCTGACCGCCTCCCGCGTCGGGGAACACAGATCCAGCACCTACGGTTATGCCTACTATCTTTTCCAGCAGGGCTGGGGGGGCGAGATCGGGATCGTGCCGCCCGCCTTCACCCTCGAACGGACGTATACCGAGACGCAGTTCAACAAGGACTCGAAGCAGTACGAGGAGGTCGAGAAGACCGAGCGCTTCGACCTCGTGCCGAAGTCAATCGGCATTGATACGGATCTGGATTACGAAGAGAAGATCCGCAGTCTGTTGGTGTTCAACGCATTCGAGGTTCACAACCGGGAAACTTATGTCGTCGCGAATACCACCAATTATGCGGGCGAACTGCAAGTGAAGATGACCACGCCGGAAAACGCGAATTTGATGTACGATTACACCATCACGATCCCTTCAAAGGGGAATCTTGTGATACGCCCCGTGATGAACGGATCGGTTGCCCTGCTTCCCGACATGCAGGCTGGGGAGGAAGCGGATATTATCATCACCTATTCCACCAAGGGCATGGATATTTACAAGTACAATCTTTCCGCCTATCAAAACAACGTCGTTCAAGGGCTGACCGCCAATATCAAACTGAATACGAAGAATTACGCCATTTACCGCGAGGGCTTGCCCCACACGGAGACGGCAACCCCCGATGGCGCCACCCTCCAGTTCACTGTGAACGATTTTTCCACGACTCAGGACATGGGCGTCGCCTTCCTCGAGCGCCAGAGGTATCTCGATCAGATCCAAACCGTGATGAACTACTCGCCAGCCTCCCTGGCGCTCTTCCTGGTGGTGGTATTCCTGTTTTCGCAGATCTTTGCCGTTAAATTCAATCCCTTCCACTATCTCTTCCTTGGGACGATCCACGTTTTCTATTACCTGTTCGTCGCCTACCTGATCCGCTTTTTTGGCATCGTCCCAACCTTTGGGCTCTCGATCGTGTTGACCGCCGCCATGTTCATTCTGTACGCTCCGAACGTGTTTGGCAGGTGGTTCGCCTTCCGCGTCGTGGGCGTGTACCTGTTCCTGTTGACGGTGGTCTTCTCGCTGATCTTCCTGATGCCCATCTTCCAGGGATTGCTGTTCGTGGTCCTGATCTTCCTGATCTTCATGTCCGTCATGGTCTTTGTCGGCCGTTCGGACATTTCCAAGTGGCCCATCGTAAGCGAATAGCGCGCTGACCCGCGCGGCGAATGAAGAAAGAGACGGCGGTTTTTTCCGCCGTCTCTTTTTGCCAGTTATCCAATGATCTCGTTTGCATCCACAAATCGCCCGTGCGAAGAGATGGAAACGCGTTTGTCGAATTCAGCCGGTTGTATCGGCGCGTTCCTTTTGCTATAATGATCCTGACCCCACAAAAGGAGCATCCTTATGACATCTTTCAGTTTCAATGACGCCATTCGTTTCAAACTGGCAACGCAACAGGAGGATACGGGCGCAAAGACGCAGGTATTTCTCGGCGTTTTCGTCGGCGTCCTCCTGCGCTGGCTGTACGGCATCGTGGTGGACGTGGTGATGGGCGGTCCCTGGAACTTCGGAAGTTTGTCCGTCATCATTGCCCGCATCGTCATTGCCCTGATCGTGACGCTCTTCGTCTTTTCAGGGTATTGGGGCAAGGTGAAGGATCAACCTGCCGGTATGCGGTTCCTGAATTCGCTGGTCTACGGCTTTTCGATTGACGCCCTCGTCGGTCCGTGGATGTATTAGGAGGAAAAATGAACTCGTTCAGTTTCAATGACGCCATTCGTTTCAAACTGGCGACGCAACAGGAGGATACCAACGCCAAAGTGCAGGTATTCATTGGCGTGTTTCTGGGCGTTGTCCTGCGCTGGATTTACAGCGTTGCCGTGAACGTGATCAGGAACAACGCTCCCTGGTGTTTCGGTCCCTGGACGATGATCCTGCTCCGCCTGGCGGTTGCCCTGGTCACCACCTTCTTCGTCTTTTCAGGATATTGGCAGAAGGTGAAGGACCAGCCCGCCGGTATGCGCTTCTGGAACGCGCTGGCTTACGGCATCGCCATGGACGTTATTGTGAGTTCGTGGATTCCCTCCGCCGCGTGCTGACGCGTGACAGGGTAAATACCAGATAAAATCGAGCGCCGACCGCAAGAAATAAGACCGACTTTGGCAGATTGCCGCTGTGGCAGTATCCGCAGCCTCATGGTTCCGTCATAACGATTGAACGCACCATCAACACAAGGAGATGAATCATGAAACGATGGATACTGTTTGCGCTCGCGCTTGGACTGTTGTTTGCCAGCGCCTCCCCGGCGATGGCGGCGGGACCCGGCGGTACGCGCGGGACGTTTGCGCTGGCGGGGAAGATCGCCGCGATCGGCGATGGAAGCGTCACGATCCAGGTCCTGGCCGGTAACAAGATCGTCAAACCCTACGTTGGTCAGGAATTGACCGTCGCCGTGACGGATTCCACGCGCTTCCTTTTGAAGAACGGCGCAGTGACCACACCGATCGCATTTGCCGATCTGAAGGTTGGCGACGCGGTCAGCGTCAACGGGAGGTTGGCGGACAATGTTTGGACTGCCAGTCGCATCACTGTTGGCGCCAAACTGGTTCACTTTCCGTAATTCACTTTGCTCGAATCAGAAAACGGGCTGGAAAGCCCGTTTTCTGGTTAATCTCTCAATGGCGGATGTTCACTTCCCCAATCTCTTCTTGAACTCCGCCGTCAACGCGGGGACGACCTGGAACAGGTCGCCCACCACGCCGTAACGCGCCTGTTTGAAGATGGGCGCGTCGACGTCCTTGTTGATGGCGACGATGACCTTGGCGTTTCTCATGCCGACCAGGTGCTGGATCGCGCCGGAGATGCCGCAGGCGATGTACAGGTCGGGTGTGACGACCTTGCCCGTCTGCCCGACTTGATGGGAATAGGGGATGTATCCGCCGTCAACCGCGGCGCGCGATGCGCCGACCGCGCCGCCGAGGACGTTCGCCAATTCGGTGACAAGCGCGAAGCCTTGTTGCGCGCGCCAGATCTCGGCTTGCTTTTCGTCCATGCCATCCGGCGGCGTGAGGGACGGATTGTTCGAGACGCCGCGTCCGCCGGAGACGATGACGCCCGCGTCACCCAGATTGACCGCGCTTTCGGATGCGGAGTAACCCTCGACGGTCGTCAACGCCTCGGCTTTGACTTCCACATTGATCGGCGTCCCCGATTTGCCCGCCTCTGGTTCAGGTTTGGGGAAGAAGCGCGAGCGGATGGTCGCCATCACAGGCTTGCCCGAGCAAACGGTCTTCTCCAGGACCTTGCCTTCGTAAATGGGACGCGTCGCGACCAATTGATCTCCGTTCGCTTCGAGCGCGGAGATGTCGGTCAATACGCCCGTGTTCAAATCCACTGCGGACATGGCGGCAAGTTCGCGGGTGCGCGCCGTCGTCGGGAACAGGATCAGGTCCGGGGTCTGGGCTGATGCGAGCGCCGAGAGAGTCGAAGCGTAAGGTTCGGCGCGGTAATCCTCCAGCGCCGCGTCGTCCGCGACGAAGACCTCGTCGGCGCCATATTCGAATGCAGACTTCACGACCGAGTTGACGCCCGATCCAAATACAACCGCGCTCACCGAACCCAGCGTTTTGCCGAGCCCGATCGCCTCCCACGAAGCGGGTTGGATCTCGCCCTTGAAGTGGTCAACGTAAACGAAGGTTTTCATAGCACTTTCTCCGCAAGGATTTTTTCAGCGAGCGTTTCGGCGACGGCTTCGGGCGTTTCGCCTGTGATCATCTCGACGACCGTTTCGCGCACGGGTGGGTTCATCAGTTCGATGCGCGTCACGACGGCGGCGGGCGCTTCGACGCCGAGGTCAGCCAGCGACCATACGGGGATGTTCGCCTTCGACGCTTTGCGGATGCCCATGAACGAGGGATAGCGCGGTTCGCCGATGCTTTGGACGACGCTCAGGACGGCGGGCAATTTCGCGCCGACAGTGACCCTGCCTTCCTCGACGACCCGGTCAACGATCACGCTTCCATCCTGGACTTTGACCTGCCCCACCCACCCAAGCATGGGCAACCCGAGGACTCTCGCCGTCTGCGCGGCGGTGAGCCCCGATCCGTTGTCGAGCGTCTGCCGCCCGAACATGACCATATCCGCGTCGCCGATCTTTTTGATCGCCGCGGCAAGGACGCGCGCCGCGCCGGCCGAGTCGATGTTTTCGAGCGCGGGGTCCGAGACGAGGATGGCTTCGTCCGCGCCCATGGCGAGCGCGTGCTTGAGCGCTTCCTTCGCGGATTCTGGTCCGATGCACAGCGCGGTGACTGTCCCGCCATTGGCTTCCTTTGTCAAGAGCGCGCCTTCGACCGCGTACTCGTCGAACGGGTTGATGACCAGCGGCGCGTCCCCCCACGTGACCTGCCCGCCCTCGGCGCGTACCTTCGCCTCCGAGTCCGGGACTTGTTTGATACATGCGATGATTTTCAAAGTCGACTCCTTGATTGTTATTGTCTGTCATTGCGAGTCTTCGAGAAGCAATCCCCTCGCGGCGATGGAGATTGCTTCGCTCCGCTCGCAATGACGAGGCAGTGGTGGGGATTGCTTCGGGAAGAGCGCCCTCGCAATGACGGAACGGCGTGGATTATTGTAAATATGCCATCACCACCAACACATCCGCCGCGGTGCCGGGGTCAAAATTTATCCAACTCGCGCGGTTCAAGAAATAACTGGATACCATCAAGAACTTGATAGATGCGTCTTCGAGACAGCGTCCCGATGTATTCGCCGAGTTGCGATTTGTCAACGGTCAGAATCTGTGAGGCGTTCACAATGCTTTGTTTTGGCAGGTTGGCCTCTCCCTGTTCCAGCAGGACATTGCCTTTCAAATCGGCGTACTTGAGATTGGATGTGATGACGCAGACAATGATGGTTCGTATTCTGCTGTGATTATGCAGGTTGTTTTGAACGACGACGTGCGGATGTATATATCCAGGTTCGGAACCGACGGGCTCGTCAACCTCCACCCAGTACACATCGCCCTGATTGATTACCATTGCCCCTCCACAAGGCGGCGGTGAGACTTACGCATTCTGCGGCGCAGTTCCTTCTCCGCTTCATCGGGTTCATCGGCATATACGGCGTTGATCCCTTCCAATATCTCGCGGTTTTCCTGTTGGCGAATGAAATCCTCCAATGCGATCACAAATAAACGGCTGCGGGAGATTTTCATGCGACGGGCAAGCGCATTTGCCTGAGAGAAAAGGGACTTGTCAATCGAAATTGCAGTCTTTATGCTTTCCATTATTTATACCTTTCGTTATACTCAAAGTATAACCAAGGATGTTTTATTAGTCAATTAGCGATAATCCACGCCGTCACCGCCAACACATCCGCCGCGAGGACTGTCGCAATTTCGTTTTGGCGAGCTAAAGCCCTATGTCTCGATAAACTCAACCGCCACCTCAGTTCGTGGAAGCCCGCTCAAATGGATTTGCGCCATCAGACTTCGAAAGTCCTGTGATCATACATACTCATACACGGGCACTTGCAGCATGCGTTTGGGTTTCTTCTGTTCCCAGACCAATTTTTGCAGGCGCTCCACTGTCTCGGGTGCAAAGAGTTGTTCGCCCGTTTCCACATTCACCCGCGCGGGAACGTTTTCGATGACGATGAGTCTGCCTTCCATTTCGAGGGTATAGGTGACTTTCTTTTCAACCAATTTTTCGTTCCATGGATAGTCGCTCATGTTACTTTCTCCTTGCTTTCCAATCAATCCATTCGTCGGGATCTGGCTCATATATCGTGACGATGCGTATCAAAGGGCGGGATGGATAAGAACATTGGATATGGAGTGGTCTTCCTTGCCGCGTAAAGCCCGGCACCAAACAACTCGGTCCATACTTGTCATCGGGATAGTCTTCAATAATCTCAGCGCCTGCCACTGCTTCGCGCAATTCTTGTATCGTAATATGCCGCAGGATACTCCGGTCAGCAGCATGTTTTGAGTATTCAAAAAGCCCTGACGCAATTTTTTCGCGTATGTCTTTAATCATAATATGAACGCCAGTATTATCAACACATCCGCCGCAAGGACGGCAACAAGCCCGAGCAGACTGAAAACCTTTTGCCAGAGTACCCATCTCCGCTTGTTCTCCACCCGCTTGAGGAAAAAGTCCCTGAAGGGATAGATCGTCGGCTCGCGGGTGAGGCTGTCATAAATGGATCGGTAGTAGGCGTCCGTTTTGAACCAGAGTTTGTACGTGTTGTAAAAGAACAGCAGGCTGAAGAACAGGAAGGCGATGACAAATCCGAGGGAGGGCTGGGTCATGGGCGCGGTCTCGTTTCATTGTATCCGTGAAAAGTTGGCGAAGCCAATGTCGTTTGATACTCCTCCGGCGGATAAGTTTCCCGGTTTCCGAGCCGCGCGATCGTCATTGGATACTGGTCTTGCTGATGATTTTGCCGCTTTCCAGGTCCAGGTCGCAGGCGTGACCGTTGATCGTGTACGTGGAAAGCGTCATGCCATCTTCGTTGAACCTTACGCGCGAGTAGAGCGTGTAAGGGTCTGGCTTCTCCGCCTTCCATAGCATCCTTCCATCCAGGGAGACGCAATACAGGTTGGATTCGCCGCGTGGAAACCCCGAATAGCTTTCCAACACGACCATCCCATAATATGTCTGGATTGATTTGTCAATTTTGGTGTGAAGAGGTTGAAGGTCCATTCACTCTCCTTGCGGATTTATTGCGTTCCCGCGATCTCCGAGGCGGATTCTCCCTCGACGAACCACGCTCGCATCGTGAATAGAATCCCCAAACTGACCACGGCAAGAACCCCGATGATCCCCTCGATGGCAAGCGCGCCCACGATGGGGAGGAGGTAGACCGCAACCGCATCCACGAACGCGTGCCACAGGAGCGCGAGCCAGAACCACACCGGTTTTCGGTAAGCCACGCTATATAAAACCATGATCGAAAGCGACAAATGCAAACAGATCGCGAAGAGACGCTCGATGCCGCCCAGGAAACCCATATAAAAAGGCGAATTCCAAAAGGCATCCACTTGCTGTCTCGTCAATTCGATCTGCTCGGCAGGGATGCCCAACGCCCCAAGGTCAGCGTTCCGCATGACCACCATATTGACCAGGGTCAGGATGGCAAGCAAGCCCAAAATGAAGGCTTCCACGCCGCCGTGTCCTGCTCCGACCAGAACGCCCTCGCTCCACGTTTTGACGTTCTTGAGGCTGAATTTATACAAGATCCAGCGCGCGGTTTCCTCGAAGATGCCCGCCAGAAGGCCGAGGACGATCGCGTTGAAGATCGCCGACCAGGCGGAGGGGATGGACAACGTTCCACTCTGGAACAGGGCTGTCAGACCGAACACGACCGGAATATGAAGAACCTGCGAGGCGATGAACGTCAACGCGCCGGCGAGCGCAAGTTTCCATGAAAGACTGAATTTGCGCGTGAGATACACAACCAGAACGACGGGCGTTGCAAGCATGATCAACACGCTCGAAGCGGAAGCGGCAAGTAACATGGCGTCTCCTTTTCATGCAGGCGAAGGTCACGTTTACCGAAACTGTCGCCTCAATATTAACTCTGCCAAAACCCCTCGTCGTATGCGGGCGCTTCACAGCGGAGGGGTTTGTCTGCCCGTTCGCCGAGGGCATAACCAGCCTGGATCAAGGCCTGGATTTCGGAACTGCCTTCGTAGATCATCGCGCCCTTGGAGTTTCTCAAGTAACGTTCCACGTCGTATTCGTCGCTGAATCCATACGCGCCGTGGATCTGGATCGCTTCGTTCGCAGCGCTGAAGGAGGCTTCAGTGGCGAACTTCTTCGCAAAGGACGTTTCGCGCGTGCAACGTTTGCCTTGATTCTTCAACCAGCCAACCTGATAGTAAAGCAACCGCGCAATCTCATAGTCCTGCGACATCTTCGCGATCTTCTCCTGAATGAGTTGGTGTTCAGAGATCGGCTTTCCAAACGTCGTGCGCGTCTTTGCATACTTTACGCTCGCTTCGAGACAGGCGCGGATGATGCCCGTCGCGCCGGATGCCACGGTGTAACGTCCGTGGTCGAAGGCGGACATGGTGATCTTGAATCCCTCGCCTTCCTCGCCAAGCCGGTTCTCGACTGGCACTTTGACATCCGTAAACGAGATCCAGCCGGTGGAGCCTGCGCGCACGCCGAGTTTGCCGTGGAGGTCGCCCGTTTTTACGCCGTCGCTGTGCAGGTCAACGATGAAGGTGGAGAGCGCAGAAGAAGGTTTCGGGGAGGATAGATCTGTTTTGACGGTGACAAGCGCGAGGTCCGCTTTGGAGGCGAGGGAGATCCACATCTTTTCGCCGTTCAGGATGTAGTAGCCGCCATCCCGTTTTGCATTGGTCCGCATCGCCGCCACGTCCGACCCCATGCCTGGTTCCGTGAAAGCGCCGCATCCGATCTTTTCGCCTTTTGCCAGCGGCGCGAGGAACTTCTGTTTCTGCTCCTCGGTGCCCCACTGGAAGAGCGTCATCCCGCACAGCCCGGTATGCACCGACATGACGACGCGCAGGTGGGTGTCCATCGCTTCGAGTTCTTCGCAGGCGAGACCCCAGGCGAGGTAGTCCATGCCCTGACCGCCGTAACGGACGGGGAAGGGCAGCCCAAGGATGCCGAGTTCGCCCATGCGCCCGAGCGTGAAGGGGATCGGCTCCTGTTTGCGGTCGTATTCCTTGATGACGGGCGCGATCTCTTTTTGGACGAAGTCGCGCACCATTTTTCTGATCATTTCGTGTTCGGGGGAGAGGGAGAAGTCCATGTATGTTTCCTGTGTGAAGGTTTTCTTTAATTATACCTTGTGGATGACCTTCGCCCCGCTTTGAACAAAATTGAACCGCGAAGCCGCGAAGAACGCGAAGAGACCTCGATGACACGAAGTAGGCTCCATCGCGGCGTTCAAAAAACTTCGCGCCCTTCGTTTCTTCGCGGTAAAAACGCCCCCGCTCCTTAAACAAAAAAATGCCCGACGCGTTTTGACCTCGCGTCGGGCTATGGGATGGGGGTGTCCTCTATCATGATTTCCTTTCGACACCCATGTTGCTCAACTCGTCCGAATTGAGGTTCGAGACGAGCAGGTCCGCGCCAGCGATGACGGCGAACACGAGCAAACAGATTACGACGGCAACGACGAACATAGGGCGCCTCCTTTCTCATTGATATATCCAATTAACCGCTTTTCATTCCTAAAGTTGTATCCCCTAAGAGTACCGAAATGTTTTACTCGTGACCGATAAGGGATGCGCTAAAAGTCATATACAAGACGACGAACTTCGTTTTTTGTTCCATTGCTATCTACGAGATTCCTTGCAGAAATGTTGTGAGCAGATTTAAATCACATAAGCGCCGCGAAATTCCCCCAGGTTGACAAAACCGATCTTTGGGATAAAATTCATCCCGCCAGACGAATTGCCGAAGTGGCGGAATTGGCAGACGCGCTACGTTCAGGGCGTAGTGAGGGTTCCCTCATGTGGGTTCAAGTCCCACCTTCGGCACACGAACGTCAACCTGAGAGACTCGCTGTGAGGCGGGTCTTTTTATTTACGTGGGTTCGGGACAAGGATGCGCAGGCGCATTTGGAGGCTGTTTTTGGGCTTATGACGAACGAAAAATGGAGGTCGGCGGGTGCGCCAGGTGGTATAATTAGGGAAAAATCAGGCATGTTCTTCATTAGTTAAGAAGTTAAGACGCGGAGTTACAGGAACTCGTTTCTTCGTGTCTTTTTTATGCCGATACCCCTTTTCAGAGAGAAAATAATGGTCGAAGAAAACATTCTTGCTGGAACCGGAAATGGCAACGTCCAACACGTTGACATCGATTCCCAGATGCGCGAAGCCTACCTGGATTACGCCATGAGCGTGATCGTGGCGCGCGCCCTACCCGACGCGCGGGACGGATTGAAACCTGTCCACCGCCGCATTCTGTACGCCATGCAGGAACTGGGCATCCGTTCGAATTCGGCTTACAAGAAATCCGCCCGTATTGTGGGCGAGGTGCTGGGAAAATATCACCCGCACGGCGATTCAGCCGTCTATGAGTCAATGGCGCGCATGGCGCAGGACTTTTCCATGCGCTACATGCTCGTGGATGGGCAGGGGAACTTCGGTTCGATTGACGGCGACGCCCCCGCGGCGATGCGTTACACCGAAGCCCGCCTCCAGAGACTGGCGGAGGAACTGCTGGCGGATCTCGACAAGGATACGGTGGACTTCGGTCCGAATTTCGACGACACGCTCGAGGAGCCGCTGGTGCTGCCCGCCCGCGTCCCGAATATGCTCCTCAACGGCGCGTCCGGCATCGCAGTCGGCATGGCGACCAACATCCCGCCGCACAATTTGCGCGAACTTGCGGACGCCATCGTCTTCCTCATTGACAACTACGAACGGATGGACGACATTCCCCTCGATGAGTTGATGAAATACATCCAGGGACCGGACTTTCCCACAGGCGGCATCATCGTCGGGCGCGCAGGCATCGAGTCGGCGTATGGCACGGGCAGGGGACGCATCGTCGTGCGCGGAGTGGCTCACATCGAAGAGGATAAGAGCAACAAATACAACATCGTGATCACGGAGATCCCATACCAGGTCAACAAGACGACCCTGATCGAACGGATCGCCGAACTCGTGCGCGAGGACCGCATTGACCAGATCGCCGACCTGCGCGACGAATCGGACCGGCGCGGGATGAGCATCGTGATCGAACTCAAGCGCGGCGCGCAACCGAAGAAGGTCCTCAATCAACTTTACAAGTATACGAACCTGCAAACCACGTTCGGCGTGCAAATGCTCGCCCTCGTGGACGGCGAACCGCGCACCCTGCCTCTCAAACGCGCCCTGCAAATTTTCATCGAGCATCGTCAAACGGTCATCGTCCGCCGCACGAACCACGATCTGGCGAAGGCGCGGGCGCGGCAACACATTCTGGATGGATACCTGATCGCGCTGGCGAATCTGGACGCCGTAATCAAGACCATCCGCGAATCACAGGACGCCGACGTCGCCAAGACCAACCTGATGAAACGCTTCAAACTGACCGAGGTACAGGCGCAGGCGATCCTCGATATGCAGTTGCGCCGACTTGCCGCCCTCGAGCGGTGGAAGATCGAAGAGGAGCATAAGCAGGTCGCACAGCAGATCGCCTACTTCGAGGACCTACTTGCAAACCCGAAAAAGATCCTGGCGCTTATTCAGGATGACATGCGCGAACTTGCCGAGAAATACGGCGACGACCGCCGCACGCGCATTGCCGCCGACGCAACCGACGAACTCAGCGAGGAAGACCTCGTGCAGGACGAGGCGGTGTTGATCAGCCTGACGGAGCGCGGGTATATCAAAAGGGTCGCCGCGACAGCCTTCAGGTCACAGAGCCGAGGCGGGCGCGGGGTGAAGGGACATGAAACGAAAGAGGAGGACGAGGTCGTCGCGCTCATCCCAGCCCGCAGCCTCGATTCGATGCTGTTCTTCTCGGATAAGGGCAAGGTTTACAGCGAAAAGGTCTATCAGATCCCGGATGCCGACCGCACGTCGAAAGGCATCCCGCTCGTCAACATCCTCGCGCTGGGACCCAACGAACACATCACCGCCGCCATCGCGGTCTCGGATTTCTCCGCGCATGGATTTTGCATGATGGCGACGGTGCGCGGCAAGGTCAAACGCGTGGCGATGGATGAATTCGCCTCCGTACGACCTTCGGGCTTGATCGCCATGAATTTGGAGGAGGGCGACCAATTGGGCTGGGCGCGCCTGACCAGCGGGGATGACGAAGTGATCTTCGTGACGGAAAACGGCCAGGCGCTGCGCTTCCACGAAAGCAAGGTGCGCGCCATGGGACGGCAGGCGGCCGGCGTGCAAGCTATCCGGCTCAAGAAGGACGACGCGGTCACGAGCATGGATGTCGTCGAAAAGGACGGTTCGCTTCTGGTCGTGACCTCGGGCGGATTCGGCAAACAGACCCCGCTCAGGGAATATTCCCCCAAGGGACGCGCCACAGGCGGCATCGCCACCATTGACCAGAAAGCGATCAAGGAGATCGGCAGGATCGTCGCGGCGCGCGTCGTGCAAAAGAACGACGACCTGACGATCATCACCGCCAACGGCGTCGCCATCCGCATCAAGAACAGGACCGTCAAGCAGGCGGGGCGCGCCACCAAGGGCGTGCATCTCATCAAGCCGCAGCCGGGCGATAGCGTCGCCTCGGTCGCCCGCATCTCGGCGGAAGACCTGAAGAAGGCGGGCGCGGAACTCGCGGATGAGAAACCGGAACCTCAACCGGCGTTGATATGAAAAACGGAGCGGACAAATCGTCCGCTCCGTTTTTTGCCATTATCGAAATCAAATTCAGTCAATCACAGGGTCGAATGTGGGGTCCGGCGGCGTCGCCGCGGCGACACTTGCCATCGAAAAGAACGGAGGCAAGCCCCTGACGCCAAAATCACGACTTGCAGAAATTAGAAGACCGACATGCTGCCCGTAACGAACATTACCATGATTCCCAGCAGGCAGACGGTGATCAACAGCATGACCGAAACCAGGAAACGTTGTTGCGCCGTCATGCCGAGGAAATTTTTGCTTTTCCTCTTGCGGGGGGGCGCAGCGACGGGAGCCGCGACGGCTTCAGGTTCCTGACGCAGTTCGTTCGGCTCGTCCTCGTAAAGCGGCGATTCGGATAACTCGCGTAAATTATCGAACATGGTTTACCTCGGCGCAAAGTATATCATGCGAACAAACGCAGGCGCACGTCCCCGAATCGTACTGCTATGATTTTGCCGTCGTCGTCGCGCAACTTCAAACTCCCGTCGGATTCCAACCCGATGACTTTTCCAGAAACCGACTTTTCGCCTCCCATCTCCACCCGCACCTGCCTGCCGTAATAGGCAAGTTTCTTCTCCCACGCAGACATGAACGAATCCGTTCCCATGTGGGGGCGCAGGGCGATGATGTTGGCGAGGGTAGCGTGCAGGATGATGTTCCGGTCCGGGGCGTAGCCGAGCATGTGCTCCAGGCTTATGGCGGGGAAACCCAGGATATCCGTACTTGGGACCGATCCCTTCGCAATGTTGATCCCCAGGCCGATCACGATGCTTTGCGCCTCGTCCTCGAACCAGGTGGCTTCGATCAATATGCCCGCCGCTTTTCGTCCGTTCAGCAGGATGTCGTTGGGCCATTTGATCTGCGGATCGAGTCCAAGCGTTTGCAGGACATCGGCAAGGGCGAGCGCGGCAAGCCCAACGGTCCGCGAAAGAAGCGGCTTTTCCACATGCGTAGGGCGGAGGATCAGGCTGAACGCCAGCGCCGTCTTCGGGGGCGTGAACCACGGACGATCCAATCTTCCCCGTCCCATCGTTTGTTCATCCGCAACGACCAGTGAAAGATCTCTCGCGCCTTTCCTTGCCCAGTCCAGCGCCTCGTCGTTCGTGGAACCGACGGAATCGAAATAATGGATCGCGCTCAAGTTGAGGGTGGCGAGCGCGGATTCAAGTTCCTGTTGGTTCATTCTCAATCGCCTTTTCATCGCGGGGTGAATTCCGCGTTATGACGGTCATGGTAACACGAACCACGGGTTGATGAACCCCCCGCCCTGGCGGACTTCAAAATGCAGGTGCGCGCCCTGCGAGTTGCCGGTATTTCCAGCCGTGGCGATCTGCGCGCCCGCAGAAACGCTCTGGCACACGCTCACAAAGTACGCGCTCAAGTGCGCGTACACCGTGGAATACCCGTTGCCATGATCTATCTGCACCACGTTTCCATAGCCGTAGTTCCAGCCGCCCTGCGCCATGGTCACCACGCCGCTGTCGGCGGCATACACAGGCTCGCCCTCGCCCGCGGCAATGTCAATGCCGAGATGCCCCGACCAGTAATCGTTGCCGGAAAGAAAGCGGTTGTTGGCGGGCCAGATGAACCCGCCGCTTCCCACCGCTCCGGCGGGACACGCGCTCTGGCTGGTGGACGAGGTTCCCGACGCGCCGCTGGCGATGGTCGGCACGAGCCATTGCACGAACTCGCGCTCCCCGCCGGGGATCATCACCCACGAACCCGATTCGATCTTCGGATTCGTCAGGTCAATGTCGTTGCCCGGAAAACCCAGGATGTCGTCAACGCTTGCCTTGAATTCGTCCCCCACCGATTCGAGCGTGTCGCCCTCCTTCCACTGATAAAAGATGCCGTCGGTGGGCGGGATGTTCAACACCTGACCGGGCTTGAGGCTGTGCGGGTCGTCCTGCAACACGTCGTAGTTTGCCCACAGCACGGTTTCCGGTTCGAGTTTGAAGGATTCCGAAATGGCGAAGATCGAATCGCCGCGCGCGACGCGATACTCCACCGGTTTGTAGCGCGGCTTGTCGGTTGGGACGTTGGTCTTGAGTTGGATATCCCTCTCGATGGAGGCGAACGCTTCAGGACCGCCCAGGGCTGGCATCTGCACCTGGGGCGGCGCCTCGTCTGGAGCCGCGGTCGGCACGGGCGCGGACGCCTGCACGACGGTCGTGGGTCGTTTCCATGCGAACGCGCCGAGGACGATTCCCATCACGACGATAACCGTTATAAACCAACTGACGATATTGAACAGATTGTTTTTGATAAATGAACCGAGTTTTGTCATTCGATAGTATGCGATGCCTCAGGGAGGATGCGCCATCGTTCGCTAACTGTCTCTTCCGAGGTTCTCGAGGAATTCCTGGTTGTTGCGGGCGCGGTCGAGACGCTGGATGATCGCCTCCGTCGCGACGGCCGGATCCATGCCGGCGCCCTGCGGCTGCTGGGTGGTCATCTGGATGTACATGCGCCGCATCAGCCAGACGCGCTGTAACAGGTCGGGACCCAGCAACAGATCCTCGCGACGCGTGGACGAACGTTCGATGTCCACCGCCGGGAAGATGCGCCGTTCCTGCAATTTGCGCGAGAGGTGCAGTTCCATGTTGCCGGTGCCTTTGAACTCCTCGTACACCACGTCGTCCAAACGGGAGCCGGTATCCACGAGGCAGGTGGCGATGATGGTCAGCGAACCGCCTTCCTCGATGTTGCGCGCCGCGCCGAAGAAACGTTTGGGCGGATACAACGCCGAGGGGTCCATGCCGCCCGAAAGCGTACGCCCGGATGGGTTGACGACCAGGTTATAGGCGCGCGCCAGGCGGGTGATCGAGTCCATCAAGATTACCACGTGGCGTCCGATCTCCACCAGCCTCTTAGCGCGCTCTAATGCCAATTCCGCTGTGCGGACATGGGCAGTCACCGGTTCGTCGAACGTGGAGGCGACCACTTCGGCATCCACCGAGCGGTCCATGTCGGTCACTTCCTCCGGGCGTTCGCCGATGAGCGCCACGATCAAATGCACGTCTGGATATTTGGTGGAGACGGAATTTGCGATCTGTTTAAGGATGGTGGTCTTCCCCGCTTTGGGAGGCGATACGATCAGCCCTCTTTGTCCCCTGCCGATCGGGGCGATCAGGTTGATCAGGCGCGGGGCGAGCGTGTCGTGGTCGGTTTCGAGATCAAATCGTTTGTCTGGAAAGATCGGGGTGAGATTTTCAAAAACAGGCCTTTTGGACGCTTCTTCTGGGTCCAGCCCGTTGATCGATTCGACTTTTAAAAGTCCGTAGTGCCGTTCGCTTTCACGCGGGGGTCGCACCTGCCCGATGATCAGGTCGCCCGCCCGCAGGTCGTGCCGCCGCAACTGCGCCTGCGAAACGTACACGTCCTGGTCGCTGATGCGGTAGTTCGTGGCTCTCAAAAAGCCGATGCCTTCGCTCATGATCTCCAGGATGCCGCCGCGCAGTTCGATGCCTTCCTTCTGCGCCTCCGCCTCGCGGATCATCATGGCGAGTGTCTCTTTTTTCAGGCGGTTGGCGTTGGGAATGTTCAACGCCTTCGCCATGCCGCGCAGTTTTGAGAGGGGTTCGTTCTCAAGTTCGAGTATTTTCATGTTCGTCTCTTTGTGTTGGAATGATTTGGATGAATGCAAACCCAACCAGCGCTCCCTCTTGGGGCAGGCTGGGGAAGTCCCTTATGTTGTTTGCGGGTGTATTGGGTGTTCTGTCAAGGTCATATCACGCGCCACCCATGCGGGTTGATTTGTCCTGCTTTGGATCGCGCCATTTGAAACTCTGTAAATCAACGGGGGGGAAACGCCTGTATTATAGCACTTTCAAGAGGGCGGTGCAAGAACTTGTTTCTCCAACCGGACTTTCAAATTTGAGAGCAGGGCGCGTTGCGTCCGCCTTGCCTGTTCCTGCACGAACCCAGCCAGCAGCCTGTTCACCTTTACGAAACGCACGCTCTGGGTGACCTGCGTCCTTTGGTCGTTGGAAGGCCGGAACCAATAGTGAAAAACAACTTCGATGCCCGGTTTGGCGTGGGTGTGGAATTCGAGTTCCTCTTTGGGGTTCGTCAGGCGGATCATGGTGTAACTTTTCCTCTTATAGGTCACAAGCCCCATCCACAGAAACGTTTCCACCGTGTAAAAGGGACGCAGGACAACGCCCTCCGCGCTCCTTTTCTCCTTTAGCACGTCAATCTCCGTAAGAAACGGTTGAAGCCCGATCATGTTGATCGGTTCGGAGAGATGATCGTAAACCGCGTCCCGCGCGCGATCAATGAAAATGTTCAGTTCGAACGAGCCCATCGTAAACACTACTTCTGTATATCATACAGTATCCTGTTTTGCAATTCCCAAAGGCGGCGGTACAAACCATCCTCCCGCAACAGGCTGTCGTGCGAGCCTCGGTTCACGATCCTGCCGCGATCCATCACGATGATCTCGTCCACGTTCTCCAGCCCGACCAGGCGATGTGTGATCAACAGGGATGTCCTGCTGCGCATGATCTTGAACAGCGTATCGAGGACCTGCTTTTCTGTGATCGGGTCGAGGTTGGCGGTGGGTTCGTCGAGGATCAGGATCGGCGCGTCCTTGAGCAGCGCCCGCGCAATTGCCAATCGCTGGCGTTCGCCGCCGGATAATCTCAGTCCCTGCTCGCCAATGAATGTATCGTATCCCTTCGGCAGGGAGGCGATGAACTCATGGATCTGGGCGGACCTCGCGGCGGATTCCATTTCCTCCTGGGTGACTCGCGGACGCGCCAGCCGCAAATTCTCGCGGATGGACGTGTTGAAGAAATAACTGTTCTGCGAGACGAGAGCGAATCTTTTCCGGACCTCATCCTGATCCAACGATTTGAGCGACTCTCCGCCCAGGCTGATTTCTCCAAACTCATACTCCCAGAATCGAAACAGCAGATTGGCAATCGTGCTTTTCCCTGCGCCGCTGGGACCGACGATGGCAATCGAAGTCGAAGGTCGCAGGTCGAAGGTCATGTTTTGGAGGGCGGGGGTGTATGTGCTGGGATAGGAGAAAGTCAAATCAGTGATTTGTAATTGGCTATTGGTAATTGGGGACTTTCCACTTTCCACTTTCCACTTTTCACTGACCACCGGCTCCGCATCCACTACTTCGAATAGCCTCTTCGCCGCTTCGCGCGAGGAATTCCACATCTGCGCGGCGAGGGGCAGGGGATTGACCGCTTCGAACGAGGCGAAGGTCATCAGGGCGAAGGTGCCGAGCATCACGCCTTTGATGTTCCCTGCGGTGATCTGTGGAATGACGAGGAACAACACCAGCCATAAGCCCAAATTGGTGAGGAACGTTCCCAGCGCCGAATGGACAGCGTTGATGCGCGCCATTTGTTTTTGCGTCGCGCCGTATTGATCGCCAACCGATGCGATTTGTTTTTCGCGGTCTGCTCCGCGACCGAAGGCGAGCAGGTCTGCGAGACCTTGAATCCCATCCACGAGTTGGGTATGGAGGTCGGCGCGTTGGGTGATGAGGCGTTCTCCGGGTTTGCGGCTCAAGGCTTGGGCGAGGAGGGGTAGGATCAAGCCCAAAGCGAGGAAAAAGCCGAGGAGGACAACTGCAATCGTCGGGTAGTAGGAAGCGAAGAAGAGAGCGGTGAAGAGTCCAACGAAGATGGCGGTCAGGGAGGGGGAAACGACGCGGACGTAGAAATTTTCCAGAGTCTCCACGTCGCCAATGACGCGGGCGAGCAGGTCGCCGGATTTGTAATCCATCAGGCGGGCGGGAGCGAGGGGTTCGATACGTTCATAGAACCAGACGCGCAAACGGGCGAGCAGGCGGAAGGTGACGTTGTGCGAGACGAGGCGTTCGAGGTAACGAAAGACCGCGCGGGTGATGCCGAAGAGGCGCGTCATGACGACGGACACGCCGAGGTCGGCAACCGAAGTGGCGATGGCGGCGGTGGAGATGAGCCACGCCGAGACGCCGATAAGCGCCACGCTCGAGCCGATGGTAAGGACGCTGAGGAGTACGGAGAGGGCGACAAGGTTCCAGGAGCCGGTGAGGAAGGAGAGCAAACGATTTACGATCGAGGATCGAGTATCGAGTATCGAGGATCGGAGAATTGGAGAATTGGGGGATCGAGGATCGAACTTTCCACCCTTCGAGAGTCTCAGGACAGCGCTTTCCACTTCTCCGTTTTCCACTTCTCTACTTTCTACTCCTCCACTTTCCATCTTTCCACTTTCTACTCCTCCACTTTCCATCTTTCCACTTTCCACTCCTCCACTTTTTATTTCCCTCCTTGCAGCCTCATACGTTTTCACCATCTCCGCATACGTGCCATTTTGTCCGATGAGTTCGTTATGCGTGCCTTGTTCGACAATGCGACCTTGATCGAGGACGATGATGTTATCTGCTTTGAAGATGGTGTTGAGGCGGTGCGCAATTGTGATAACCGTTTTGCCCTGCATGAGTTTGCGCGTGGATTCTTCGAGCAGGGATTCGGTCTCGGGGTCGAGGCTGGAGGTGGGCTCGTCGAGGATGAGGATGGGGGAGTCTTTGAGGAAGGCACGGGCGAGGGCGAGGCGTTGCGCCTGTCCGCCAGAGAGACGCGCGCCGCCCTCGCCGATGACGGTCGCGTATTTTTCGGGGAGTGTTTCGATGAAGTCGTGCAGGTGCGCGGCTTGGGCGGCTTCGATAATTTCTTCGTGAGTTGCATCCGGTTTGCCAAGTTTTATATTGGCGGCGAGGGTGTCGTGGAAGAGGTGGGGTTTTTGAGGGACCCAGGAAATCAAATTATGAAGGATGAAGGATGAAGGATGAATTGAACTATTGCGTGTTGCGTACTGCGTGTCTGAATCCGTGTGTACCTGTATACGCCCCTCTGTCGGTTGAATGAATCCCAACAACAGATTCACGAGGGTGGATTTTCCCGCGCCTGTTTTGCCGACGAGGGCAATGTGTTGTCCTGTTTGAATCGTCAGGTTGATGTTTTCGAGCGCGGGACTTTTTTCATCAGGATATGTGAAAGAAACATTTTCAAACTCAATGGATGAAATCGTTTCACTCGACTGGTCACTGATCACTGATAACTGTTCACTGGTAACTGATAACTGCTCACTAACAACTGGAATATCCAATATCTCAAAAATCTTCCTCGCCGCGGTCGTGCCGGACATGCCTGCGTGGAAGCGGGCGCCGAGCATTCTCAGCGGCATGTAGAACTCGGGCGCGAGGATGAGCAGGAAGAAGGCTTCGCGGAATTCCATCACTTTGTAGAGCAGGCGGAATCCGATCTCGACGGCGATGATGGCGGTGCTGAGGGTTGCCAGCAGTTCGAGCGCCAGCGCGGAGAGGAAGGTGACGCGCAGTACGCCGAGGGTGGTGTCGCGGTATTGGTCGCTGACCTTGGCGATGTTCTTCGCGTGGGATTTGGAACGCCCGAACAGTTTGAGCGTGGTCAGTCCCTGCAGGCTGTCGAGGAAATGGGCGGAGAGGCGCGAGAGCGTGTCGTATTGGCGTTTGGTGACGATCTCCGCGCCTTTGCCGATCATGATCATGAAGAAGGGGATCAGCGGCGCGGTGACGAGCAGGATGAAGCCCGAAAGGAGATCCATCGGGAAGACGAAGAGCAGGATGCTGATGGGCACGAGCGCAGTGATGACCAGTTGCGGGAGATACTGCGAGTAATACGCGTCCAGCGCCTCGATGCCTTCGACCGCGGCTGTGGTCAATTCGCCGGTGCGTCGTCCGCGCGTGTAGGCGGGACCGAGTTTGAGGATGTGATCGAAGAGACGTTCGCGCAGGTCGGTCTTGATGCGCACGGCGACGGTGTTGGCGGTGACTTCAGTGACCCAGGTGAGGAAGGCGCGCCCGGTGATGATGAGAAGAATCAAGCGGAGCCAGTTTGATACATCCGCGAGGGTTTGCCCCTTGAGGAAGACTCCGTCCACGGTGGAGGCGACGAGGTAGGCTTGGTTGATCGTCAGCAGACCAGCCAAAAGTCCAGAGAGAACCGTAAGGAGGAGGGGGAAGCGGGTATCGCGGGTGAGGGTCAGGAGGCGGCGGTGCATGGTTGAGTTTCAGGTTTCAAGAAAACGTCCCGAAGGATTTGTTGAAGAACGTTGTTGCGTTGTTCAAACCTTCGGGACGGTGCGTAGCGTCAATTAGTAAATGAGAGTCTTCCTGTCCGTGCTGATGCGTTTGCGGAACATGTAATACGTCCAGCCCTGATAGGCGAGCACGATGGGGACGAAGATCAGGGCGACGATGGACATGACCGTCAGCGTGTATTGCGAGGAGGAAGCGTTGTAGATGGTCAGCGACCACTCCGGGTCGAGGCTGGAGATCATGACGCGCGGGAACATCAGCGTGAAGAAAGTGACCTGCGTCAATACGATGTGGAGCGAAGTCATGATGAACGCCCAGCCCTCCATTTTGCGGTTGATGAAGTAGATCGTGACCAGCAGCGCGGCGTAGGAGGCGATGGGTGTGACGCCCGGGTTGATGCCGAGTTTCGTGCGGATGTCGGTGTAGATGTAGGTGGCGATCAGCAACAGCGTGGTGACGACCACCGCGCCGATGTACAGTTTTTTGGAAAGCGCAATGGCGCGTTCGCGCATCTCGCCTTCCAGTTTCAAGCCGAGGAAGTTGGCGCCGTGCAAGAGGAAGACGACCACCGTGGTCAGACCGCCGATCAAACCGTAGGGATTCAACAGCGTGAACAGGTTGCCCGTGTAGATCATATCCGCATTGATCGGGACGCCGCGCGCCAGGTTCGCGAAAGCCGCGCCCAGCAGGAGCGAAGCCATGAACGAACCGATGGCGATCATCCAGTCGAAACGGTGGCGCCATCTCGGTTCGCGGTCCTTCGAGCGGTATTCGAACGAGATGCCGCGCAGGATCAAGCCGATGAGCAGGAGGAACAGGGCAAGGTAAAAGCCGCTGAACATGGTGGCGTACCAGTGCGGGAACGCGGCGAACATCGCGCCGCCCGCCGTGAGCAGCCAGACCTCGTTGCCGTCCCAGGTGGGTCCGATGGTGTTGATGATGGCGCGGCGTTCCTCGTCCTTTTTGCCGAGGAAGGGTAATAACATTCCCACGCCGAAATCAAAGCCTTCGAGGAAGAAGAAGCCGATCCACAGGATGGCGATCAGGATGAACCAGAGTGTTTGAAGAAATTCGTAGGACATAATAGACCTCCTGTCACACCTGCACTTGCGCGTAGGTGCAAGTGTTGCGAGGAGCGCTCTTTGCGACGAAGCAATCTCCTGTTGCCCGGAGACCGCCACGCGCCAAAGAGCGGCGCTCGCGGTGACATACTTAATCATCCGCCCCTGAGAACGACGGGGCGACGTCCACCGATTCGTACAGGGCGGCGTCAGGTCCGGCGATGGCGTATTTTTTCATCAGGTAGAACATCGCGCCAGCCAGCGCGCCGTAGACCGCCGTATAGCCGACGAGCGAAATGAGCAGGTCGAGCGTCGTCAGATTCGGTGAGACCGCGTCCTGCACCTTGAGAAGACCCTGCACGATCCAGGGCTGGCGTCCCATTTCGGTCAGGATCCATCCGCTGGTGTTGGCAATGTAGGGCAGGGCAATGACCCACGGAACCCATTTCATCCATTTGGCGTTTTCGATCGGTTTGCGCAGGGCGATCAGGAAGAGGAAAGGCAGCAGCATCATGATCAAGCCGACGGTCATCATGAAGCGGAAGGTCCAGTAGGTGACGACCATCAGCGGGATGTAATCGCCGGGCCCGTATTTCTGTTCGTATTCCGCCTGGATGTCGTACACGCCTCGGACCTCGCAATCGAAGTTGTTGCACGCAAGAAAACTCAACACCCTCGGAATGCGCCACGACCAGACCTCGCGTTTGCCGCTCAGGTCGCCGATGGTGAGGATCGAGAAATCGGCGGGCTGTGAAGTCTCCCAATGCGCTTCGATGGCAGCGAACTTCATGGGCTGCGTCTCGAACATGTACTGTCCGTTGGTGTGACCGCCGAGGAAGACCAGCGTGCTGGAGATCAAACCCACGATGGCAGCCATCTGGAAGGAGGCTTTGAAGATCTTCAGATTCTGCTTGCGGACGATGTGATACGCGCTCACGCCGAGGATGAGGAAGGAGGCGGTGGCAAGTCCCGCCGCGATGGTGTGCCAGAAGAACAGCCAGCCTTTCGGATTGGTGACGAGCGCAAAGAAATCCACCAGTTCGGCGCGCCCCGTTGCCTGGTTGATGACGTAGCCGACCGGGTGCTGCATCCAGCCGTTGGCGAGCAATATAAAGAGCGCGGACAAATTCGAGCCAATGGCAACCAGCCAGATGGCTGCGAGATGCACTTTTTCTGGAACTTTGCCTTCGCCGAATATCCAAATCCCAAGGAATGTGGATTCGAGGAAGAACGCCATCAGCGCCTCGATGGCGAGCGGCGCGCCGAAGATGTCGCCCACATAACGGGAATACTCCGACCAGTTCATCCCAAATTGAAATTCCTGCACGATGCCGGTCACCACACCGATGGCGAAATTGATGAGGAAGAGTTTCCCCCAGAACTTTGCCATCTTGCGATAATCCTCGTCGCGGGTCTGGTAGTAGCGTGTCTGCATATACGCGACGAACCACCCCAGCCCCAGCGTGAGCGGGACAAAGAGAAAGTGATAGACAGTCGTCAAGCCGAACTGCCATCGTGAAAGTGTGATAGGATCCATGGACTCTCCTTGAAAATGTGTACACGTGAATTGTCATTCTGAGCCGCGTAGCGGCGACACTTGCACCGCACGCAAGTGCAGGTGAGAATCTCTCCGCCCAGCGTAGAGACCCTTCGCTGTCGCTCAGGGTGACATCGCTAAACCAATACCGGCATCGCCAGCGGAACCCCCAGCGCCTCTTTTGCCAGTTCATCGAATGTGATGGATGCCATCTCACGCAGCATCGCCACTTGGACGCGCCCCCACTTTGAACGGACCGGGCAATTTACTTGGAATGGACAATCATCCTCGCCCTTGACCTGCAAACACTCCGAGAGCAGGATCGGACCCTCGAACGCTTCGACTACATCCTTGAGGCTGATCTGTGCGGCGGGACGCGGGAGCATCAGCCCGCCTTCGCGGCCGGGATAGGTGGCGATCAACCCCGCGTGCGCCAGTTGCGCCACGATGCGTACCATCAAGGCGGGGGGAATGAGCATTTCATGTTGAATTTCCGCCGTGGAGAGGCGCGTCCCTTCGCCGCGTTGGGCGAGGGCAAGCACTACACGGACGGCGTAATCGGTCTGGCGGTTGATCTTGAGCATGAGGGAGTATCCTGAAAAAATTGTGGCGTTAAACGCAAACGCTGACTCCGATTGTAAGCATTTCACCTTAACGGCAGATGTGTAAAATATCACAAAGGCGGGGTTATGGAAGTAATAAGCAAAACCCGCTCCCATTTATCGAAGTTCCATCTATTTGCCGGGGCGTGGATGTTATAATCCCTGAAAATTCCCTCCAGAGGTTTTACATGATTGATCCTGTAATTTTTACGATCGGTAATTTCTCGTTGCGCTGGTACGGCGTGATCGTGATGATCGGCGTGATCGTCGGCTCGTTGATCGTGGAGCGCGAACTCAAACGCCGCGGCGAAAACCCGGATACCATCTGGGATGCGCTGGTCTGGTGGGTGTCGTTCGGACCGACCATCAAAACCCCCATTGGTAATTTCCGTTTGGGTCTGCCGCTCGGCGTCCTGCCGGTTGGTATCGTCGGCGCGCGCCTTTGGTACGTGATGAACGCGATATTGGGAGGCAACCGCGCCTATCTCGAAGATCCGTCCCTGATATACAAAATATGGGAAGGCGGGTTGCACATCTTCGGCGGTTTTCTCTTCGGCGCGATCACCCTCCTGCTGTTCCTTCGCAGCCGGAAACTCGATCCCTGGCTGTTTCTGGATGCGGCGGGTCCTGCCGTGTTGATCGGTCAGGGCATCGGGCGGATCGCGAACTTCATCAACCAGGAACTGTACGGACCGCCGACGACTCTTCCGTGGGGGATTCCCATCGAAGCCGCGCATCGTCTTCCCCAGTTCGCAAGTTTGCCCGAAACGACCCGCTTCCACCCGACCTTTGCCTACGAGATGCTGTGGAATTTCGCCGCGGCGGGATTCCTCCTGTGGCTGGCGCGGCGTTACGAAGAGGAAGTCAAACCCGGAACCATCTTCGCAGGTTGGCTGTTGCTCGCGGGGTTTGGGCGCACGTGGATCGAAATCTTCTTCCGCCCGGACCAGCCGAAGATCGAAGCGTTGAACGTCAGTTATTCGGCTGTGGTCGCGGGGTTGATGGCGATTGCCGGCGCGATCCTGTTGATGATCCGTTACAAGGCGTTGAATCCCGCCTTTGCCGAAAACTGGGAGGATGAATATCGGATCGCCGGGCAATCGCCAGTGACGGGAAAAGAAACCGATGACGAAGACGAGGAAGTGAAAGCCCCTCGAGCAAGGAAGGCATCCGCAAAAATGCCCAAAGCAAAGCCCGAGGAAAAGGTTGCAAGAAAGACAACGACTCGCAAGCCTTCGACGCGGGCGAAAAAGGCACAGTAAATGAAAATTGCCCGAAGAGTTCTCTTCGGGCAATTTTTGTAACGCGCCATTTATGTCGCAAGGTTGTTTGGTAATGGCGACACGAATGTCACGTTAAGTGAATGCCGCGTGACGGGAAATTAATCCGCTGCGTGGACGTTCTCGGCTCTGGTCTTTGTCGGTTCGTACTCGCGTTTGTCGAAGCCGAAGCGTTCGAAGATGTCGGCGTAGAGGGCGACGATTTGCTCGCGGGTGAAACCCATGTCTTCATACGAATAGACGTGGTCGCTTTGAAAGGAGAGGGTTTCCTTGACCGCCTGGTCAACGATGTCTTCCAGTCCTGGTTTGTCGGGGTAGCCGAACTGCTCGTAGAATGCGCGCAGGACCGCTTCCGGGCGTTGGATCAGGTCGTCGTAGTTCAGGATCAGGTGTCGGGGGGAGGGATGCGAGTCCAGGTATTGGAGCGGGTGACTGTACCAATGCCGGGTCATATCCACGATCTCGTCAATGTACAGCCAGGTCTCTTTGGGGTCGGTGAACTGGCGTCTCGCGTAGTTGATCCACGAGACGGTGGAGGGGAGCATGTCGAGCGGGTTGCGGACGAGATAGATGATGCGCGCGTCGGGGAAGAATTCGGCGAGCGTTTCGATCTTGGGACTGAAGGCCGGGTTCTTCGCCACGAAATATTTCTTACCCGTCGCGTACATGTGACGCTGGAGCATGGATCTGTAGAACGACATGATGCGGCGCTTATGTTCCGGGGACAGGGCTTCGTCGAAGCGCTGGTAGTTCGGGAACTCGTCCATGAAGGGGAAGAGGAAGGTGACGAAGTATCCGTCCCAGATGTGCAGGTGGATGTTTTCGTCCTCTTCGGGCTGGAAGAATGAAATAGGGTGAATTTTGATTTTGCCGAGGGTGGCGCGGTCGAAGGCGTAGAGGAGGCGATGCAGGGCGCTGTTGAAGTATTTTTTGTCGAGCCGCGAGACGAATTGCGTGATCTTCTTTTGGGTGACGGAGGGGGTGAGGTAGATGTCCCAGGTGGTCAGGCTGGTGAAGGTTTCAGAGTCGCGTGAGAGCAGGCGATGGAGAAAGGTGGACCCGCTACGCAGGTTGCCCAGAATGAAGAGCGGTTTTTCGATCTTTTGTGTTTTGTGAGCGGGGAAGAGGATGTCGTCGAGCCAGAAGCAGAACCAGTGGACGAGCGAGCCGGGGACCCAGACGGTGTAAAACAGGAGAAGGAAAATGATCCGTTTTTTGGTGAGGCGGGCGGGGGTGTTTTTCGAGTCGAAGAACGAGCGGTGGAAAGTGCGCCAGAACAGGCGGAGGTTGTAGTGCATTGAATGAAGGGTGTCCTTTTCGTTTGCCGACTGAAGTCGGCGTTACGTTTTTACATGGAGGAAGCCCGGTAAAGGGCTTCCTCGTTTTCTATTCTATCAGCAAATTTCCTGTTTTGATGAATGAAAGGTCACGATTTTACCGACGGCATGGTCGTGTCGGCTGATATTTGCCCGCGTCGTTTGCGGAGGATGCGGATGAAGAGCAATCCCGCTGCGGCGATTTGCAGGATGTTCAAGCCGATGATGCCGATGTCAATGAGCGTCTGCCCGATCTCGGAGCCTGGGGAGAGGATCGAACGAATGGCGAAGGTGGCGAACAGCAGACCCGCCATGACCGCCAGGATGTCCTCCACGGGGGCATTCTTCATCATGGGGACAAAGGCGATGAGGACCACCATGGCGATCATCAACATGGGGAACGATATCTTGAACAGCAGCGGGCGCTGGAATTTCAATTCCACTTTCTGGTAGGGACCCGCGAAGAAGAAGTTCAGGAAGGCATCGTCGTTGTCTTCGGGAAGGATCTCGGCGGTGTTCTGCATCTTTATTTCCCAGGCGCGGCTGCCGGAAGGTCTCAGCCTCCAATCGTAGTAGGCGGGTATCTCTGCTAAAACCCACGTGCCGTCGCTCAACCTGACGGACGTGCTGACCTGAATGTAGATGTTGGTCATGAAATTATCGTACGGAAACCAGAAGTTTTGCCCGACGATCTCTGGAAACGCGCCCACGTACGGGTTCGTTTTATCGCGCGGCAGGCTGACGACGTAATAGTTGTTGATCTCGAAGGTTTGCATCTCCCCGTCAACGATGCCCGAAATAAAGCTGCCGGACTCGCGCAAAAAGTCCTTGTCGGGATCCATGGTGTGACAGAGCGATTCCGGCAGGAAGCTATGGTACTCATAGGTGAAGAAACCATCCGCGTCGGTTTCGCCCTGCGCGATCAGGTCGAGGTAGTCAATGCAGAATTCCTCCACGTCGAGTGTATCGCTGTCGTCGCGGACGTAGACCCAAATATCCTGCACAGGTTCGATGATGAGCGATCTTTCCTCCTGGCTGGAACTGGGAGGCAGGACCGCCAGGGTCAGGTCCACCTCGAAGATGCCTATCGCGTCTTCCTGCAACGCTTCGTGGTTGTAGGCGTCGAGGTTGGCTTGTTCGTCTGTGTCCGGGGGTTTTATCGCAATTCCCAGGTCGAGGGGCGAGAAGATCGCCAGCCCGAAACACGCGCAAAGCACGATGCTTATAAGGATGATCAAAAGGAACGGTCCGGCTTCGAATTTCATGACATTCTCCTTTGGCGAAGGTGTATTGCAATACTATACAGAAAACGAGGGGAAAATTCAATGGGGATGTACAAGACCCGCACATTCCCTTCTTTTGGCGGTTGCGGGAGTCCGCGCTGAGATCGGCGCTGGCGGGCAAAGACGATGGTGCTGTTGGCGCGGTGATTGGGTGACTGGCTGACAGACCTCGGAAGCCTGCGAGACTTCCGAGGTCTGGGTGGATCATCCCTCTTTCTCGAAACGCTCGTATCCCTGCCTTGTGAGCGCGGTGAGTTCCTCGAACAGTTCAGGCTCGACCTTTTTGAAGTTGAAGCAGGATTTTCCCTGCATGTGCTTCCTGAGTTCGGGGCTAATGTCCTTGAGCAATTCGGGATACATGTAAACGGGCATCAGGTAAAACGAGACGTAGTTCTTCCTGACCTGCGCGGAGGCGAAGAATAGTTCCTTTTTCCATTTTTGGCTGTAGCGACCGTCGAGTTGATATATGTCGCTTGTGTTGGCTGTGACGGTCAGTTTGGGAGCGAAGGGTTGGAGGATGCTTTTCAGTTCCTGGAAGACGGGTGCAAAGTCGGTTTGTTTGGGCATGGGGAACTCCTCACGTCATTACATCTGAAAACCAAATTCTTTTGTCATTTCAACGAGCCAGGCGAGGAGAATCTGCTTCCTGTCAGGAAAAGATTTCCCGCTGCCGCTCGAAGCGACAACTTCGTTGTGATGGTACTATGGCGAAACCAAGATCCTCATGTAGATCGGGTCGCCGAAGGCGAGACCGTTCGGGTCGAATGCCTGCCATGCAGATTCGTAGACGCCTTCCTCGAACGGCGCGATGAAGGCGATTTGGAGGGTCGCCCGGGTGCCTGAGCGGGCGGGGTACAGGGCAATCTCTTCTCGTGCGCCCAATGCCGCCCCGCCGATGCGCCGTAAACGATAGCCCGATGTCCAGTCGCAGGTGCCGCTGTTTTCGACCAGCCACTGTTTGTCAATGACCGCGCCGAAGGGGATGAACGAGTTGTCGGGGATGGTGAGGTCTTCGAGGAAGGTTAGATTGCTGACGCAGTTCGACTGGTCAACGGTGGGGAGGATGGTGGGTAACGGGATGACCTGCGCCTCGACCGTCGCCTGAGTGGGAACGAAGATGAGGGTCGGTTCGATGAGCGGCGCCTGGCTCGTGGGCGGGATGAACGGCGTCGAGGTGGATGTGGGGGAACAGGCTGAGGCGTAGAGTAAAGCCAATGGAACGATGAGCAGGCTTGCCCTGGGTTTGATCGAAGAGTTTCGGTTAGGCGGGAGGCGGGGGATCATTTCCGTAATTTAACCACGAAGACACGGAATCACAGAGATATAAAAACTCCGTGTCTCCATGTCTTATCATGCCCGAAGGGTACTGTGGTTGGGTTGTGTTTTACGCTTCTTCGTCCGAGCCGCCCGAGTCGTCGCCCGCGCCGATGTCGAGCGGGAGGGCGATCTCGCCGCTCAAAGCCTTTTGCCGGATGACGGTTTCGATCTCGTTCATCAGGTCGGGATTTTGGCGCAGGTAATCCTTGGCGTTCTCGCGTCCCTGACCGATGCGGATGTCGCCGTAGGAGAAGAACGCGCCCCGCTTCTGAATGACCTCGAACTTGGTCGCCAGATCGAGGATGTCGCCCGCCTTCGAGATGCCTTCGTTGAACATGATGTCGAACTCGGCGGTGCGGAAGGGCGGCGCGACCTTGTTCTTGACGACCTTGACGCGGGTGCGGTTGCCGATGACCTCGTCGCCCATTTTGATCGCCTGGATGCGGCGCACGTCGAGGCGGACGGAGGCGTAGAATTTGAGCGCCTGCCCGCCGGTGGTGGTTTCGGGGTTGCCGAACATGACGCCGATCTTTTGTCGAAGTTGGTTGGTGAAGATGACGGCGGTCTTGGTCTGGTTGATGGCGCCGGAAAGTTTGCGGAGCGCCTGCGACATGAGCCTTGCCTGCACGCCCATGGTGGCGTCGCCCATGTCGCCTTCGATCTCGGAGCGCGGGACGAGCGCGGCGACCGAGTCAATGACGATCACGTCAATGCCGCCGGAGCGGACGAGGGTCTCGGTAATTTCGAGCGCCTGTTCGCCGGTGTCGGGTTGCGAGACGAGCAGATTGTCAATGTCCACGCCGCAACGCGCCGCATAGATCGGGTCGAGGGCGTGTTCCATGTCAATGTATGCGGCAACGCCGCCCATTCGCTGCGCTTCGGCGACGATGTGCTGACAGATGGTGGTCTTGCCGGAGGATTCGGGTCCGTAGACCTCGGTGATGCGTCCGCGCGGGACGCCGCCGACGCCGAGGGCAATATCGAGGGAGAGCGAGCCGGTGGGGAAGGCTTCGGTTTCCATGTGTTTGGCTTCGCCGAGGCGCATGATGGAACCGTCGCCGTAGCGTTTGAGGATGTCGCCGACGGCTTTATCGAGGACGGCGCGTTTTGCGCCGTTGTCGCCGGTTATGATCTGTTCCTCTGCCGCGGCGGACGCTTTTGATTTTCGAGGTGCCATGAGGTTTCTCCAAATACGGGGTAAGGGGAAGAGAATTGTGTGTAGCCGAGAGTATAGCACAGATGTTCTGTTCGTCAAGGTGCGGGAGTGACCGTCGGCGTCAATGTCACCGGCAAAAACTCCAACTTCGGTTCGGGCGGCGGGATGACCTGGAATCCCTCCTTGTCGGTGAACGTGAAATAAGTGACCTGACCGGGGAAGATCTCCACCCAGGTTTGAATATCCTTCTCCTTGTAATTGATCGTGAGTTTGTAGATGCCGGCGGGCAGGTCGCTCAGGACCAGGTTTTCGTTGTAATACGGGTCGGAGTTGACCGCGCCCTGCGCGTACGTCAGCGCCCTGCGCAACGGCACTCCTGAAGGTTCGGGTCTCACTTCGAGAGGGTAATAATTCAACAGCCTGCCTTTTTCCTCCGTCACGCGCCCGACCAGCACGCCCCAGCCCTGCGGCGGGGACATCCACAGTTCGGGATTGTAGGTCGTGTAGAATGTATTACCGCCCATCCTGACCTCGAAATGCAGGTGCGGACCGGTCGTCGCGCCCGTCGCGCCGACCAGCCCGATCACATCGCCGGTTTCCACGTGCTGACCGACGAGCGCAATCGTCTCGCTCATGTGGGCGTAGATCGTATAGAGCGGTTCGCCCTTATAACCGAAATCATGTTTGATCGCCACCGCCTTGCCATACGGATCGTTGATATTATCCGCCGCTCCTGAAAACAAACCCCAGCCCGCCGAGACGATGATGCCAGGTCCCGCCGCGAGGATCGGCGTGCCCTCCTCTGCGCCGATGTCCACGCCGGTATGCACGACGTCCGGCGCGAAGAACACGCCGCCGTAGCGATATTCCGCCAGGGGCCAGTTGACGTTATCAGCGGCGATGGGTCGGGTGAAGTAAAAGTGATCGTAAGCCGAAACAGCCCAGGGGACGGGATACAGAGGCGGACGCCATCCCAGCACCGGCTCCGCGCCCGGAGTGGGGAGGACGAAACGGAACGGCTCAATCGTTGGACGCGGCGTCGGTTCCGGCTCCGCTGGAGGCTGGGTCGCTGTTTCCCCGGCTATGACCGCCGTTGGAGTTGGGTCCGCTCCGCGGGTGGCGGCGGAGACCGGTGCGCAGGAGGCGAGTACAAGAACAAGTATGGAATGCAATAGCCTGCTGTTGCGCTTCAGAAGCAGGCTTCCCGATTCCAAAATAAATAACTTCATGGCACAACCGTCGGCGGAGTGGGTGTGGGGGAGGGCGTGTTCGAGGGCGTGGGCGTACTGGGAGGCGTCCGGGTGGCGGTTGGCGTTCGTGTCGGGCGCGGCGTGCGCGTATTTGTCGGTGTAGATGTGGCGGTCGGAGTCCGCGTGGGGGTGAGCGTGGGCGGAAGCAGTTTGGTCGGTGTGACCAGCACGTCGGGCGGATACAGTTGGAGCATGGCGGAATACCAATCGAGTCCGCCGGTCAATACGAACTCAGTGAAGCGCGCGCCGCGATAGTAGGTGTGCCAGTTCGGCAGGGCAGGGACGCGTTCCCATCCGTATTGCGCGGCTAGAGAGGTGACGTCCACCCAGTAACCGGGAGGAATCTCGCTGTATGTCCCGCCCAGTTCATAGGCTTGCGGGTCGAGGTTGTAGCGGGCGCGCAGGTCCCAGGGAGGGTCGCGCAGGGGAATGCCCAGCGAACCGTCCTGAAGTTGCGTCCGCAGGTATAAGCGCCAATACGTCTGCGCGCCGAAGTCTTCGCGCACCGCCGCCATCCAGCCGGCGTTCGCCATAAGCGAGTTGATCGCGAAGGCGCGCCCGGTGTAGAGCCAGTCTTCGCCGAAGCCGGGATCGAGATCCGAGGTGATCGGAACGAAGGCGTTTTCGAGGCTGGCGAGCGCGTCCCAGCCCACCTCCCGCTGGACGCGTTCGCGCAGAGCGTTGAAGGCTTCGTCGGCAAGGTCGTGCAGTTGGGGCTGAGGCGCCCGCACGTCCGGGAGTTCGACCAGCGACCACCTGCCCGTCACGCCTTCCGTCACCGGCTCGCCGCTTGGCGCCCAAAGCGGAGCGGGCGTAAATTGCGCGGCTTGCTCGAATGTCTCCGGCATCGGGTTCGGCATGAGCAGGTCCGCCCAAGCCAGGTTTTTTACCTGATAAGGGAAGGGAGTCAAAGGCTGGAGGATCGTTCCATCGAGGGAATAGATGAGGATGTAATTGGTGTTCGGCGCGGGTACGATGGTGATGATGCGGTCGCCGGAGGCGTTCCATGCGGGCAGGTTTCCATCGCCGATCCAATGCGCGGGCAATTGGCGCGCCGCATCCCAGCCGTAGATTCCGCTTTTGCCGATGTTCTGCGATTGCGACGCCCAGGCGAGTTTGCTTCCATCCGGCGACCAGACAGGGTGCGATTCGACCGCATTGGGAGTGTTGCTCAGGTTCTGGAAGCGATCATCCCCCGTTTTATCGAGGTCGGCGAGGATGACTTCTCCGTTCGAGATGAAGGCGATTTGTCTTCCGCCGGGCGCCCAGGCAGGGGAATGGTCGGCGGCTGGGGAGGCAGTGAGGTGGATCGCGCCATTTGCCGGGTCGTCTGAGGAACCGACGACGATCTCGAGGTTATCGTTGTGGTACGCCTCGTAGGCGAGGAACGATCCATCCGGCGACCAGGATGGCGCGCCTTCGTATTCGGGCGTGTTCGTAAGGCGGGTCAGTTCGCCGCTGGCGAGATCCATGAGGTAGAGGTCCCAGAAGCCGAGGCGGTTGGAGGCGAACGCGATCCGTTTCCCGTCGGGGCTGGGCGCCGGGGCGATGTCGTCCCAGTCGCCGTTGGTGAGTCGTGTAAGAGGCAGTTGGTTTGGGATGTAGGCGAAGAGGTGGGCGTATCCGTCCTCCTCGATGGAGAGGATGACGATCTCCTGCGACTCATCCTGAACAGTGGGAGTGAATTCTTCGGTTGCGGTCGGTTTGGGGGTCTCTTCGAGCGTTGGCGTTTGCAGGGTCTCTTGCGAACAGGCGGCGAGGAGGAGGGCGAGAATCAAGAGAATTGGGAGGAGGCGTTTGGGCATGGAGAATGTCTATCGGGCAGGATCAGGCTTGCCCTGAGTTTGAATCGAAGGGTTCGGGCGGAATCACGTCGAATGTAAAACACTGCGGCTCTGCGGAGGGTCCATCGGGGTAGAAGAGGGTCGCTTCGAGTGTGTATGGGTTCTTCCGTTCGCCGCGAATGTGCATGGTGAATTCGATCTTCCAACTCAGCGGCTCGACGAGGCTTGCGCTTGTGACTTCGTCCCCGTCGCCGTCTTTGATGGCAACGTCGAGATGCGGGCGCTTTTGAAAGGGGGTTATTTCGATGTTGACGCGCAGGCGACGTCCATCGGGATAAGGCTCGGCGGAAAGCGACGTGATGCGCGTTTCTTCCGGCGTCATGCGGTCCAGGTGGTCTTCGGGGAAAAAGAAATCCATGGTCATAGAGTCAAATAGTCGAATAGTCAATAGTCAATAGTCAAGTAGTCAAATGGTCAAATAGTCAAATGGTCAAATAGTCAAGTAGTCAAATGGTCAAGTAGTCAATTGTCAAATAGTCAATCGTGAATCGTAAATCATAAATCATAAATCGCCTGGCTCATCTATGAAAAGTGTGCAAAAACATTCGCGTGTAGCGGACGTTCTCTAACGTCTGCACACGAATCGCACATGAGCCAATCGCCTCATTCGTCGAACAGGAACGTTGCTTCCGTATAAAGCCTCACGCCTTTGTTTTTCACGCGCTGTCCGACCCATTGATCGAGAAATTCCTGTTTGTATTCGATGGGCTTGGCGCTCGAGAGTTCGTGCAGCGGATAGTTCAAATGCAGGACGCGCGGCGAAACCGTGAAGCGCGTGATGCCTGTGGGAAGGACGATTCCCTGCCCAGCCAGTTTGAGGACGGTCCTGGTCTTGAAATGTGGGAAGATCACCAGCGCGGTGAGGTCGGGGTACGTGTTCCTGAACGAATCGATCAGGGTCTGGCTGGTGCGGTCGAGCGAGGCGCGGTCTTTGTACGTGTTCACAACGTTATGCAGCGTCTGGATGTGCGTGGCGAGATCGCTGGGCGTTTCCTTCAGTATGTAAAACCTGTTGTCGGCAAGGCGCACCTGCATGGGGACATACTTCGGCGCGTCCAGCGATTTATGCGGGTCCACTTTGACGAGTTCGATGCCCTTCACTTTGCGGAGCGAAGCCGCCAACGCCTTTACGCTCATGCCCCAAACCACGTGATTCCACGTTTGCAGGTTGACGCGGGGATAGTTGGGTTCCACCACCTGCGCCACGACGTGAGGAAATTCCATCACACGCAACGACGTGACGCGGTTCGCGCCGTCCAGCACCATGTAACGGTCGGTGCCGTCGTTCAATGGCATGACGATGGGCGGGTTGCGCAGGATGCCCTGCGCGCGCAGTTTTTCCACCAGCGGCAGGGTGCGCTGCGTATCGTGGTCTTCGTGCAGGATCAGGGATTCGACGGGGAGTATTCTAAGGGAGAGGTTGGGAATCATCGGGCGAAGGATACCATACATGAGTTAGCGGTTCAAAGATTCGAGAGCCGCCCGAAAGTCATCGGGATACGGCGCGGTGAACGCGTTGCGTTTCCCATTCAATTCGATGGTCAGGGAGCGGGCGTGTAACGCGGGACGCGCGATCAGGTCCGTTTCGGATGCGCCGTACAGCGGATCTCCCAAAAGCGGATGCCCCAACGCATAGGCATGGACGCGTATCTGATGCGTTCTCCCCGTCATCGGCATCGCTTCGACCAACGCCCCGGCTTGATACCGTTTAATGACCTTGTATCTCGTCTCGGACGGTTTCCCGTTCTTAGGGTCCACCATTGTGCGATGCTTGTGTCCCACGTTCGCGCGCAGCGGATGTTTTGCGATCTTTTCCTCCCATTTCGGATTCCCCTCCAGGATGGCGTGATAGACCTTCACCGCTTCGCGGTTTTCGAATTGCAGGTTGAGAGCGCGGTGCGTTTCCGCGTCACGCGCGAAGACCATTACTCCGCTGGTGACCTTGTCGAGGCGGTGGACGATCCACACTTTTTCGAATTCATCCTCCAGCATTTTGACGAGATATGGCACGCCCTTGTCCCAGCCGTCGGGAAGGACGGGGAGTCCGGCGGGTTTGTTGATGACAAGTATGTGTTCGTCCACATGTATAATCTTCATGGATGTATTTTACTGTATGGCGACTCTCTATCTGATCTGCGGATTGCCTGGCTCTGGCAAGACGACCCTTGCAAGGCAACTTGAAAGGGAGCACAATGCCCTTCGCCTTTGCCCCGATGAGTGGATCGCGCAAATCCTGGCAGACCCGGGCGACAGAACGGAAATGGATCGTTTGCGGGACGTTGTCGAATCCATTCAATGGGATGTCGCAAAACGTGCGCTCATAACCGGCGTGAACGTCATTTTGGAGAATGGCTTTTGGTCGCGCGAGGAACGGATCCGTTTTCGGACGGAAGCCGAAATCCTGGGAGCGGATGTCGAATTGCATTATTTGAGCGCTGGTATTGATGAGCTGTGGAGACGAATCGAAGAAAGAAACGCTGAACTTCCTGCCGGAACGTTCCACATCAATCGGGACGAACTGGATGAATGGGCAAAACTCTTTGAGACTCCGTCCGAAGATGAAATGCCTTTCTTGACACACTCATCATAAACGCATATTATCCAATCCATGAACGACAATGAAACCTTCAATCCCTTCCTGGTCGATTCTCTCAACCATCCGCTTGCGGGCCCCATCCGCAGGTTGCTGCATCGCGATGGACGACGCGAGTTAAATCAAATCCTGATTGACGACGAGGAAAACATCCTCCAGGCGCTCGAAGCGGGCGTGGAGGTCGAGTCGGTCTATTACGCGGGAGATGAAGTGATCTCCGAGAAGTTGAGAAAAAACCTCACGCCCGGCGCCACCATCCACGAGGTGGCAAAACGGACGACCAAAAAACTCTTCGAGAACGACAAGATCTCGCGCATCTTTGTCATTGCCGAAACGCCCAAGCCCAAAGGTTTGGAACTACTGAAGACCATCAGGAAAGATATTGTCGTTTTGGAGGATTTGAGCATTTCGGGGAACATCGGGAACATCATTCGCACCTCCCTCGCGCTGGATTTGGGCGGGATGATCCTGCTGAACATGGACCCGCTCGATTTGTATGACCGCCGCCTCATCCGCGCCAGCCGCGGCTACATGTTCTCCCTTCCCATTATGACCGCCTCGACGAAGGATTTCCTCGATCATTGCAAAGCGGACAACGAGACCCTGCTTGTCGCCGCGATGGACGCGGAAAAAAGTGTGGAGGCGATCGCCTCCATCCCTGAGCGATTGCTGATCGTCTTTGGCAGTGAGAAGGAGGGGTGTTCCCCTGAGATCGAAGCGGCGGCGACAATGAAGGTGCGAATCCCGATCAACCCCAGGGTCGAGTCGCTGAACGTCTCCGCCGCGGCGGGGATCACTCTGTTTCAGCGGATTCGATTCAATCGGATGACGGGAGAGTAGAAAGTGGAAAGTAGAAAGTGGAAAGTAGAAAGTGGAAAGTGGAAAGTAGAAAGTGGAGGTGGAACTTTTTGTTTGTGGAGGCGTCAAAGAGGGGAAAATACAATTTGGAGAAGTGAAAATGAAGAGACTATTCTTTTTCGGTTTGTTGACAATGATCGCTCTGACCGCCTGCGCCGGCGGTTCGTCTGCGTCCATTCGGGGGGAGTGGAGGCTGGTTTCGTACGGTCCCCCTTCGGAGCAGGTTTCCGCCGTCCCTGACGTGGAAACGTCCATCGAATTCAAGGACGGCCAGATGAGCGGGAGCGTGGGCTGCAACGGTTTCGGCGGCGAGTATAAAGTGGACGGCGATACGATCACATTCGACCAGATCATCTCGACGATGATGTTCTGCGAGGGCCCCGTCGGCGGGCAGGAGGCGGCGACGCTGGCTGTGATGCATGAAGCCGCGAAGTTCACGCTCGACGGCGATACCCTGACCATCACTTCGGCGGATGGCGCCTCTGCCATCGTAATGGAACGCAAGTAGGTTGGAGAAACGAGGGTGGAAAATAGAAAGTAGAAAGTAGAAAGTGGAAAGTAGAAAGCATGCCCTCCCGAAAGAGCATCGGGACGATGTGAGCGCAGTCGAAGGGTGAAAAGTGGAGGGTAGAGAGTGGAGAGTGGAGGGTGGGGGAAGTATTCAGTTTCCGGCGCGGTTATTGTTCTTTTCCAGCCAGCGCAGCATGAGCCAATGATGCGAATCCGGCTTTGCCCAGGGATGAGTTTCGTAAACCCGCCGGAGAGCCTCTTCGGCGCTCAAGCCTTCCAATAACATCAACACCGCACAACATACGGTGGGGGAACGGTTCATCCCCGCCACACAATGGATCAGGACGCTCTCGTTCTCTTGCAAACGGTTGATGACCCAATCCGCCTCTGCGCGGATTTCGTCCACCGTCATTCCCTTCGAACCTTCGCCTTTTTCGACGGCGCGGTCGTTGGCATGGAGCGCCCCGTCCTTCACCCAGAGGCTGGGTTTTTCGCCCAGGTTCAGGACGGCGTCAATTTCGGGGCGATACTCGGGCTGGTTTTCCAGCCCACCGACAAAGAGCCTGTTTTCGATCACGTTCCCATTTATGCTGAACGTTACGGGGTCGCCCCCGAAGCGGTCATAGAGGTCATACGGTTGGGGGACTTCGCGTTCGGGCATGGGCGGCGAGGGCGACCAGTCTCTTTCGAAGGTGAAGGATGGACCCGCCTCCGCCTGTTCGTGCGTAACGCTGGCGGCGAAAAAGTTCATGGTCGCATCCAGCGGACCGCGCATACCGAAGATGTGGAAGATATCCTCCATGCCCGGCATGATCCACGAGTGCATGATGTTGACGATGCGGGAGGGATCGTCAAGCGGGTATTGCCCCAGCGCGGCGAAGAAATCCGTCCGCTTGAGTCCCTGGACATTGGAAAAGGATAATTTCAGCGGGACGTGCCTGCCAGTCACCCGCTCCATGACGACGCCATCGCGTTCGAACAACTCTGATTCGACGATCTCAAGCCCCTGGACCTGCATGTGGATTTCGTTCCCGTTTTCCGCGAAGGAATCGAGGCGCGCGCCCTGCATGAGATGGGCAAAGGGATGTCGGACGATTCGGGTGAGTTGTTTCGTGGGCATGGTTAAGTCACGGTCAATTTTTGTTTAGTGTATCGTTCGTGGCGCTTCTCCACAATCACCCGTTTGATACGGTCGAAGCCTTCCCATATCTCGGTAAAGGATGTGTAGAGCGATGAGAAGCCGAGGCGGATGTTGTCGGGCGCGCGGAAATCAGGGATGACGTTCATTTCCTCGATGAGGGCGCGGTTGATGCGGTAGCCGTCCGCGTGGCGGATGGAGATGTGGGAGCCGCGTTGGACAGAGTCACGCGGGGAGCCGAGGGAAAAGCCCAATGGGGCGAGCCAGGTATCGGTTAAGAAAGAGGCGTAGTCCGTCATCAAAATCGCCTTGGCGCGGATGGCGTCCATGCCGGCGTTGAGAGTCGGTTCGAGGGCGGCTTCCATCGTGAGGAGCGAGATCATGGGTTGAGTGCCAACGAGGAAACGTTGTGCGCCGGGCGCGGGGATGTAGTCGAGGGCGAAGTCGAAGGGATTCTTTTGCCCCCACCAACCCCAGATGGGCGAGGTGAGTTTGTCTTGAATCTTTTTGTTGACGTAGAGGAAGCCGGGCGCACCGGGACCGCCGTTGAGGTATTTGTAGGTGCAGCCGATGGCGAAGTCTGCGTTGCAATCGTCGAGTGCGATGGGAACAGAACCGACGGAGTGGCTGAGATCCCAGAGGACGAGCGCGCCTTTGGCGTGGGCGAGGTCGGTGATGCGGCGCATGTCGTAGAGGTAGCCGCTTTTGAAGACGACGTGCGAGAGGGTTACGAGAGCGGTGTTTTCGTCAATGGCGGATTCGAGGGCGGCGAGGTCGGGGGTGATGTCGTCGTCGGTAGCGCCGATGCGGAGGATTTTGTGGTTGCCCTCACCCCTGCGCCCCTCTCCCATCGGGAGAGGGGATGGGGGTGAGGGAGATAACAGCTGTACAATTCCTTGCAGAATGTAAAGATCAGATGGAAAGTTGAACGTGTCTGTGACGATTCGTTTGCGATGCGGTTGGAGCGTCAGCGCGGACGCGGCGAGTTTGAAGAGGTTGAGCGAGACCGTATCGCTGACGAGGGTTTGACCGGGCGCGGCGCCGATCAGTCCCCCGATCTTGTCGCCGACGCGTTGTGGCGCGTCCCACCAGCCCTTGTTCCAGCCGCGGATGAGGTCGTGTCCCCATTCATTTTCAACAACTTGTTTTGCTCTTTCCTGTGCAGCTTTGGGCATACGACCGAGGGAGTTGCCGTCGAGGTAGATGAGGTCGGGGTCGGTGATGATGAATCCCTCGCGGTAGGAGGCGAGGGGATCCTGGGAGTCGAGGTGGTGGGCGAAGGAGAGGGATGGAGAGAATTGAGTCATATTATTACTACGAGAGGGGGGTGGGGAGTGGAAAGTGGAAAGTAGAAAGTGGAAAGTGGAAAATGGAAAGTAGAAAGCATGCCCTCCCGAAAGAGCATCGGGACGATGTGAGCGCAGTCGAAGGGCGGAAAGTGAGAAGTGGAAAAACGGCAATTGATAAAATCAACCTCAATATCCTATCCTCTCCCATTTTTCAAGAAATTGATTTTGTTCATATTCACGCGGTTGAAGCCAGAAACTTATTTTGCCGTCTTTTTCCCCACGATGCGCCAGTTCCTTTATTTCATTCGGCAACAAAACAAAACATTCCGGTTGATCTGTAACTGCATTTCGGCAGATGATTACAAAATCTGCGATAAGGTGATCAAGTTTGTTCCCAAGAGGAACCGGGCTTCTCCGCGAGAGGGTTTTGACTTGAATTGTTATGGTCTTTGTCGCCTCCCGATTATAAGCAACAATATCAACCCCTTTCGCGTTTCTGGCAGTTGGTAAAACATTCCACCCTAAACGCGAAAGTTTATAACATACATAGTAAAGTCCGACATTTCCTACTACTTGATTGTTGCCGGGCATGATTACTCCGCGTGTTTCCTTGTTTACCTTTCTACTTTCTACTCTCCACCTTGCTCATCGCATACTCCGCCAGCGCGGTGATGGTCAGCGACGGGTTGACGCCGGGGTTGGCGGGCATGACGGAACCGTCCACAACGTATAAACCGGGATAGTTGAAGACTTGGAAATCCAAATCAATCACGCCTTCGTGGTCGTTCCTCCCAAACGGGACGCCGCCCATCAAATGCGCCGTGGTCGGGAAGTTGAGCAGGCTGTCCGTGAAGGCGGCTTGCGGAATGCCGTTCACCTTTTGCGCCAGCCTGCGGGTGACATAGTTCCCGACCGCGATCTGTTTGGGCGGCGGATTCTCCGCATCGGGTTTGATGACCAGTCCCTTGCGGAAGAGCGTGAACGGGTTCCGTCCGAGGCGGATGTGCGTGAGGTTTTCATCCACCTGCATGACGAGCAGGATGGTCGTAAATTTTGCCCAGCGTGAGAAGAATTTAGCGTAGAGGAAATCAACCGGGTGGCGCAGCGCTTCCCAGATGGTTTTCAGGGAGCGGACAAACGCCGAATCCCCTCTCACGTGCGGCGCGGTCAGCACGCGGATAAAGGACGAACCGTCGGGATAGCGCACCGGTTCGATGCGCGTGATCTCGTCCGCCTGGAAGATGGAGGTGATGGCGATGCCCTGCGAGTGGTCAATGTGTTTGTCGCGCGTCGTCACGCCCATGATGTTCTCGCTGTTCGTGCGGACGTTATCGCCGAGTTTTGCGGAAATCTTCGGCAATGATCTCGTGATGTCGCGGCAGCGGAAGAGCAGTTCCATCGTCCCCAATGCGCCCGCGGCGACGATGACATTGCGGGCGCGGACGGTTTGTCGTTTTGCAAATGGATCGGTGGAGGAACGATAATGCACTTCATAACGCTCCCTCACCTCCTGCCCCTCTCCCTCAGGGAGAGGGGGTGGGGTGAGGGGCTGAAGCGGCTGGATGTCCGTCACATTGGACTCTCCGATGATCTGCGCGCCGTTCATCTCGGCGAAATACAGATAGTTTTTCGTCAGGGTATTTTTGGCGTTATACCGACAGCCGACCATGCAACCGCCGCAATAATTACACCCCGCGCGGACGGGTCCCGCGCCGCCGAAATATGGATCAGCCACGATCTGCCCTTCCTGCTCTGGATCGCCGAAGAAGACGCCCACGTCGGTGCGACGAAATGTATCGCCTCTGCCGAGTTCCACAGCGATGTCCTTCATCTTTTCATCGGAATACCAAAGCCTGGGATTTGTCGTGACGCCCAACATGCGGCGCGCGGTTCGATAATGCGGCTCAAGCAGGGACTTCCAATCCGCGAGGTGTTTCCAGGCAGGGGATTGGAATAAGCGCTCGTCCGGCTCCATCAACACGTTGGCATAGGTGAGGCTGCCCCCGCCGACGCCGCTTCCATGCAACGCGAGTTGACCGTTGAGGAAGGTCATCTGGAAAATGCCAAAGCATCGCAAAGCGGGAAGCCAGAGGAACTTGGGGAGGTTCCAGTTCGTCTTTGGGAACTCGTGGTCTTCGAATCGTTTGCCGCGTTCGAGCACGAGAACGGAGTATCCCTTTTCAGTCAATCGCATGGCAGAGACGCTTCCCCCGAAGCCGCTTCCTATAATTACAAAGTCATAAACTTGTTGCATCAACGCTATCCTCCGCAGTGAGTTGACTTGATTATAAGCGGTTAGCTAATTTTCCCTCCTCCCCTTCGTCACGATCCGAATCGGCGTCCCCAAAAATCCATATTCGGCGCGGATCTGGTTCTCCAGATAACGTAAATACGTAAAGTGCATCAACTTGGGATCGTTCACATAGATCATGAACGTCGGCGGATCGCTTCTCACCTGCGTTCCGTAGAACATTTTCAATTGTCGTCCTGCATGGGTGGGATGTGGATGCGCGTCCTGCGCCTTGTGGATGACCTCGTTGATCCTGGAGGTCGTCAATCGCGCCAGCCGTTCCTCCTGCACGCGCAACGCCATCGGCAATACCTGATCCACGCGCTGACCTGTCTTGGCGGAAATGAACAACAGCGGCACATAATCCATGAAGTTCAAGTCCGCGCGGATCTTGCGCGTGAACTCCTCCATCGTGAACGAATCCTTTTCGACCGCGTCCCATTTGTTGACGATCACCACGCACGACTTCCACTGCTCAAGAATGAATCCCGCGATGTGCGCATCCTGTGACGTGATGCCCGTCGTCGCATCAATCATCAATAACGCCACGTCCGCCCGTTCGATTGCCTTAAACGAACGCAGCACGCTGAACTGTTCCACGCCGGGTTCGATCTTGCCGCGCTTGCGGATGCCCGCCGTGTCTATCAACGTCACTTCCAAACCGTTCACTTCGATCTTCGTGTCGGTCGCGTCGCGCGTCGTGCCGGGGATCGGGCTGACGATGGCGCGTTCCTCGCCGACCAATTTGTTGAGCAGACTCGACTTCCCCGCGTTCGGCTTGCCGACGATGGCGATCTTGATGCTTTCGTCTTCCTCCTCCTCTGCCTGCTCGGGGAATGAAGCCACCAGCAGGTCGAGCAGGTCGCCTGTGTTTGTTCCGTGCACGGCGGAGATCGGGATCGGCTCACCGAGTCCCAACTCATAGAACTGGGTCGCGTTGTCGCGCCGTTCCTTCGATTCCGCTTTGTTGACCACGACGAAGATCGGCGGATAAAAAGAACCGTCCTCCAATTTCTTTTGTGACCGGCGGAGGATGTTCGCCACTTCGAGATCGGGCGCGGTCACCCCCGCTTCGCCGTCCGTGACAAAGAGAATCGCGTCCGCCTCACGGATCGCCACCTGCGCCTGAGCCTTGATCTCCTCGATGAAATCCGCCGAGCCGATCGAAAGCGGAGTCCTGCCGCCGTGCGTCGGGTCGATGCCGCCGGTATCAACGACATGAAACGCGCGTCCGTTCCATTCGGCTTCGCCGAACAGACGGTCGCGCGTGGTGCCGGGCGTATCGTCCACGATCGCCATGCGTTCACCGACGAGGCGGTTGAACAGGGTTGATTTTCCGACGTTGGGCCTGCCAACGAGCGCTACGATGGGTTTCATATGATTTACGATTGCCGATTTACGATTTGCAATTGACGCAACGCGCTCCATGAAACGCGTAACCCGCAACTCCCAACGCCTAACCTGCGCGCGCTTCGTCTGCATTTCGTTCCGCTCGGCGCGGGAATATCACGGCGTTGGGAACGGGGTGATGGTCGGCGTGCCGGGGATGGATAATACCACTTCTATCGTGCCGGGCAAAATGGATTCCACCTCCACGTTCTCGACCAGCACGTCCACGACCGGCGTGAGTTGGTGCGTGCCGGGTCCCAGCCCCGCGACGTCCACGGTGACGATCACATCCTGCAGCGTGAGCGCATCCAGCGTGGGCAGGGGACCGGAGATGATCACGTCCACTGTCTGCGGGAAGATCTGCACCGTCAAACCCTCGGTCAAGCCGACTACTTTGATGGCCTGGTTCGTGAGCGTCAGGCTGGTTTGAATGGGAGAGATGCCCACCGTCACCTGGACGGTCTGCGCGCCGACCAGGGTCACATTTTCAGGCAGGTTCAATGCCAGGCGCGTGGTAATATCCCCGTCCGCATCCTGTAGATCGAGAGCCTGGGTTTCCAGGATGCCGGGCAGGGAGTTGACGAGCGCCGGGTCCGATGCAAAGACCGTGACCACCGGCGGAAAGACCGAAATGTTCTCCAGGCGGTACCCGGCGGCGATCTGTCCGGTTACCACCACCTTGACCGCCATGTCGCGGAACCCGCCCTGCTGGCTGATCGGCACGCTCACCTGCGCGACGTCGGGCGTGATCGTCAACCCTCTTCGGATGACGTTGTTGTTTTCGTCCAGGATCTGGATCGGGTTCGATTGCTCGATGTTTTCCCGCGCGCCGTCCAGGTTCAGGGAGACGCGGGCGTGGATGGCTTGGTTCACGATGGATTCGGGCCCTGACACGATGACCTCGGTCGGGTTGATGGCCGCCTCGCCTGCCTGGTAGCCGATGGCGGGCAGCCCGCTCAGGGAAAGGTCAATGGGCAGGGGTCGGTGGGCGATCGGCTCGAGGATAACAGTGACAGTTTCCGGGTTGACGAGAACGATTTGATAGGGGCGCGCGAGGACGCGGAGTTGGATGTTCACCGGATGCGCGCCGGCGCTGAGTCCCGAAAGATCCAAAGTGGCTTGGATCGAGTTTTCCTGCGCGGTCAACAGTTCCCAGACGGAGCGCGGCGTGCGCAACGTAACCTCGACCTCGGAGGGAATTTCGCTGGTGACGATGAGGGTGGGGTCCTTGCCGACGATCTCGAGGGGGATCATATTGGGATAGACGCGGACCTCATCCGGATCCGCCGAGGTGACGGCGGAGATCCAGACCGATATGCCAAGCGCAAGGGCAAGCAGGAGGGTGCGAATGTTCGCGGCGAAACGGCGCATGTTGTCCTTATGGCGCAGGGAACCCGGCGCGCTCATTCATCCTTTCTTGGAAATAGATACGGGAAGAAACGTTTCATCCAGATGCGTTGCGGCGTGGTGGTATCGGGGCGGAAGAACGCGGCGAGGATCTTTTCGAGGCGTTCGGGATCAATGCGGCGGATCATACGCCCCGCGTGCGAGATGGATATGGAGCCGCTCTGTTCGGACACGACGATGGATACGGCGTCGCTGACCTCGGACACGCCCAGGGCGGCGCGGTGTCGAAGCCCCATCTGACGCTCCGGCGAACGGTTCAGAACCCCGCTCGCCGAAAGCGGCATGACGCACGCCGCGGCGACGATGCGCCCATTGGCGATGATGACCGCGCCGTCATGCAGGGGCGTATCGGGATAGAAGATCTGCAGAAGCAGTTCCGGCGTGACGTGGGCGCGCATCTGCACGCCGGTCTCGATGTATTGTTCGAGGCTGTCCTGCCGTTGGAGGACGATGAGCGCGCCGTGCTGCCTGGCGGAGAGCCGCGTGGCGGCTTCCACGATGGCGCCGAGGGTTTTGGACATGTCCACGTCCTGCGGCTGCGCGGCGGCGTTCAACGTCAGGGTGAAGATGCCGGCGCGTCCCAGCCGTTCGAGCGCGCGGCGGATCTCCGGCGCGAAGACGACCGGTATGGCGAGCAGGAGGGCGGGAAGCGCGTTTTGGACGAGCCAGGAAAAGGCGGGCAGTTCGACCAGCGTGGTGAACAGCACCAGCATGACCACCAGGAAGATGACGCCCCGCAGCAGGACCATCGCCTGCGTATCGCGCAAGGAGTACAGCACGGCGAAGAAGATGAGCGTGACGAGCAAAATGTCGAGGACGCTCAACCAGTCGAGTCTTTGAAAAATATAGAGGACGTTATCGAGTAGTTTTTCCATTATGAGCGTGCGCAGATGAAGGCGGGGCTATTCTACATCAGTCGGTGCGGAGGCGGCTGAAACCCGCAGTCGAACTGCGCTTCCCACCCCATGATAAACCGGTTTGCCGACCTGTTGCATTGTCAAACAATGGCACACTCAGATGGGACGCAGGACCCGGTCTGCGCGGAGTTGTTTGAAGAACAGGGCGGAACCTTTCGGCATGGATTCGTGGGCGGCTTCCGTCCATGCCTGCACGCCGAGCGAGTCCGCTGCCCGGCGTTCGTAGCCAGCCCGTTTCCAGACGGCGTCGAAACCGACCAGTTCCATGGGCGGGAAGACGAGCGAGGCTTCGCATTGCAGTTCGGCGGAAGCGCGTTCCACCTCATCCAACAGCAGGGGCAGGGCTTTTTCGGGGGGCGCCTTGGGGTCGAGGTAAAGGTCGAGCGTGCGCGCGACCAGGTTTTCCACCTGCCAGCCAGCCACGCCCACGAGATCGTTTCCCATTTGAAGGAGCAGGAAGGCTTTGTCGCCGAAGGCTTCCATCACGTCTTCGCTGGTCATGGCGCGCTTGCCCCGGCTCAGCCTCGTGATTAGTTCCGCGATCTTTTGCGAATCGCGCGGTTTGCCGCGCTGGAGCGAGAACGCCTCGGGACCCGGCCCGGGCTTGGAAACGATCGGGGGGACGGTTTCAGCCTCCGCCGAGGGGAGGAGGCGTTTCCACGCGTCGTTGACCTGCCTCCACAGATCTTCGTACGATCCGTTGTTTTTGATGACGACGGTCGCCGCGGCGATCTTCGCCTCCGGCGCGGATTGGGCGTCGACGCGCTGCAGGGCGTCTTCGCGGGTCATGCCGCGTTTGCGGACGAGCCGCTCGACCCGCACCTCGCGGTCTGCGTCCGTGACCCAGATGCTGTCGCACTTCCCGCGCAGGTCCGATTCGAGGAGTTTGATCGCTTCGATCACGATCACGTTTTGCCGGGAGCGCCGGACGAGCAGGTCAATCGCCTGGCTGACGTGGGGATGGATGATCGCTTCGAGTTGGGCGAGCGCCTGTTCGTCCGCAAAGACGAGCCGCCCGAGTTTGGCGCGGTTGATCTGTTCGTCCTTGTCGAGGAGCCAGACGCCGAAGGTATCCAATACGGGTTCGTAGCCGGGCGCGCCCTTCGCGATGACGCGGTGGGCGAGCATGTCGGCGTCAATGGTGTATGCGCCGAGGTGTTCCAACATACGGCGTACAACGCTTTTCCCTGTGGCGATGTTCCCGGTCAATCCAATGACGTATTTCCCTTGCCAGTTGCTCACGAAGACTCCATAAACGGTGATTTGATCTGTTCCATATTCAGTAGATCACGAAAACTCCGCGTAGATTGCGCTCTCTAGCGCAAATCAGGCGTTAGAGAACGCCAATTACGCGCTTTCGTGAAGTACTGATATTCTAATGTCATTTGACGGATTCTCCAATATTCGAAGTTTACAAGACCGTCAATTCGGTTGACGTTCCGTTTCCACGCGTGTATGATACGGTTGCCTCAGGTCGGTCGGGCGATCGCGGTCCTGCGTTGTTGGGATCGAGGAAAGTCCGCACTCCATAGAGCGCGACGTCGGATAGCACCCGGGGCGGGGAACCCTCCGTGAGGAGCTAACCTGCCGGATGAGGGCCACAGAAACAGACCGCCTCCCTCACCCTAACCCTCTCCCTTCGGGAGAGGGGACTCCCTTCCCCCATTGGGGGAAGGGCTGGGGATGAGGGAGGTGAGGGTGAAAAGGTGGTGTAAAAGACCACCGGCATCTGTAGTAATACGGATGGCCAGGTAACCCCCGTCGGGAGCAAGACCAAGCAGGGACGAAGCCATCTGCGGATGGCGGGAGGCTGCTCGCCTTCATACGTGCCCTCTCATGCGATGAGAGAGCCAGTCCCGGGTAGGTCGCATCGAGCGGTGCGGCGACGCGCCGCCCAGAGAGATGATCGCACAATGGCGCCTGGTTTCGATATGAGCGGAAAAATACCGCTCTACCCAACCTACAGCGTCACGGACAGAATGCGGCTTATAGACCGGCCTGGGGTGGTTCGAATAAAAACATCCCGCCACGTTCCATGTGGCGGGATATCCGTTTATCAGCTCTGCAACTGCATCAGCAATTGACGATATTGATCCGCGTTGGGCGGGTTCATCAGGAGGATCTGGTTGATGATGACCACCGCCTCCTCCTTCCTCCCTGATTCGAGCATGGACTCCGCCAGCGCGTCGAGTTCCCGGACGGCGTCCTCCATGCGCCCCGCCTGGTGGTACGCCTGCGCCAGGCTGCGGCGCAGGGTCGGATCGTCGGGGTGTTCTTCGAGCAGTTCCTCGATGAATGTGATCGCCCGCGCGCTATTGTTGTGCGCCTGCAAATGGGACATGTAACTTTCGATCTCTGCCG
>JAANMT010000211.1_pt1 | contig 62121 bp, 46 predicted proteins | sample 7279711 | NCBI WGS metagenome assembly JAANMT01 (sample SAMN14094538, study PRJNA606508) | bioreactor metagenome | isolation source: A lab-scale SPAN reactor treating ammonium-rich wastewater day 1 | place: Ireland: Galway | collected 2017-01-16
GAGCACGTCGGCCGCCTCGCGCATCGTCTCCCAGTCCGATGTGCTTCCCATAATAACCCCCACCAGCGGTTGCTCTGATTTCATAGTGCCTACGGTTTTTGGTTAGGTATTTGGAACGCGGCGATTCATCGCCGCTTTCGTCCTTCGCTTCCTTCTGCGGGCGCCGGGCGAGCGCGTCGCTTCGTCCAATAAAAACCAGAGCGCAATAAATTTCCGCACTCCCCCTGGGTTGGCGACCGGTAATGTACCGCAATACACTGGATGGGGGAAAGGACTTCAACGTGTCGCAACGGTTTTTCGTCTCGTCGCCGATTACCCAAAAGTTCGTCGCGCTGGCGGGCGACGAGGGACATCATCTGGCTCGCGTGATGCGAGCCAAGCCGGGCGACCGGATCGTGTTGTTCGACGGAGGCGGAGCAGAATTCGACGCACAAGTAACGAGTGTCGGCCGCACGTCGGTCGACCTGGAAGTGCTGGAACGACGCGAAGTGGATCGGGAATGTTCGTTTGCGATCACGCTGGGTGTCGCGCTGCCTAAAGGCGACCGGCAACGGTTCCTGGTGGAAAAAGCGGTCGAGTTGGGAGTCGGCCGACTGGTCCCGCTGGAAACGCGCCGCGGCGTAGCACAACCGACCGCCTCGGCGCTGGAGCGGCTGGAGCGAGCCGTGATCGAAGCATCGAAACAATGTGGACGGAACCGGCTAATGGAAGTTGCGGAGCCGGTGGAGGCCCAGCAACACTTTGCCGACGCGCCCTCCGATACCCTCCGCCTGCTCGCCCATCCCGGCGGTGAGCCGCTGGCCCGCGTCATGAGATCGGGAGTCTTTTTCGGCCCATCATCCCACGACTCCCAACGCCTTGAGGGTGACGCGCCGCGCGCGGTGGGAATCTATTTGGCAGTTGGTCCCGAAGGCGGCTTTACCGACGAAGAGGCCGCGGCCGCCACGAGCGCCAATTGGCGCTCGGTGGACCTGGGCCCGCGCATCGTGCGGGTCGAAACTGCGGCACTGGCGCTGGCGGCGTGGTGCGCCCTGGCGGATGTATGAGGCGTTGAAACGTACGCCGTGGAACACGGCGAAATCTCAAGCGGGTTAATTGTTGCCGGTGGCGGGTTTCTCATCGGCGGGCGTGCCTTCGGCGGAGCGTTTGATGACGCCGAACAATTGGCCGCCCTTGTCTCCGTGGCGCCATGTGCCGACGTACTGATTATCGTGAATCACTACGCGGGCGTCGAACGTGCCCATGCCGGGAATGGTCACGTTGTCGAGCGTAATGACCGGGGTGGTTCCCGCCCATTTCACCTCCAGCGGCATGGGCACGGTGCGGTCGGTATCGCCATACTTGATGCGCGCCTTGAAGAGCCAATAGTCACCCTCCTCAAGCTTCTGCACACTGGAGATCGTGTACTCCTCGCGGCGAGGATTCGGGTCATCCTGCCCCAACACCGTGAAGTGACCGGACAACGTGGCTTGAGAAAGCGTCTTTTTAAAGTTTTTGAATAGTACTTCCTGCGAGGGTTGCTCTTTTTGCGAGGGCTGCGGCGACGCGGGTGATTTTCCCTCGTCGGCCCGGCTGAAAGCGAGTAATGCACAAGCGAAAACGAGAGTCAGCAGCGGCGAGAAAGTCTTCATCGTTCTCGACTCCTTGAGCGGCGGTTCGGGGTGCAAAAGTGGCGTGTCTCACTCAAATCCTTTTCCCATTGTGCTTCACTCATGGCGCGTGGGGAAGAGCCGCTCGCCGGACCACCTTTTGTCCATTGGGCAACGTGTCGCTCGCAAGGCCAGGCTACTCGCTGGCGGGCGGCGGTTCGTATTCGAACTCTTTCCACTTCATGGCGCGGCGGAATGGTTCGATGCGCAGCACCACTTCACCGTTCTGAAAAATCCGCACCGTGCCGCTGGACTGGCTGACGACCACGGCCACCGCCTTGGTGTTCTTGGTGATGGCCGCCGCGGCCCAGTGCCGCGCACCCAGCCCCTTGGACAAGGTGAGCGAGATCGGCGGCGAGTCCAAAATGCGGCAACCGGCCGCCACCGCGCCGTCCCCCTCGATCACAAAGGAGCCGTCCAATTGCGCCAACTCCTTAATTGACTCGCGCACGCGGCGGTCGCGCACGTTGCGCTCTTTCCGGCTGTAACCCCGGAACGGATCATGCACCGCCGGATGGCTGTACTCCATCACCTTCCGCACGTCACCCACCACGAACATGGTGCCCACGGGTTTGCCTTCGCGGCCTTCGCGGCCGATTTCGACCGCCACGTCGACCACGGCCTTGAGCGTTTCCAGCGGCACGCGGGTCTTGAGCTGTCGTAGGTCGCGCACCGTGAGGCGCCCCAAGTGCTCATCGAGCCGAATCAGACTTAACGAATCGACCTTGCCTTGCTCGAAGCCGCTATACACCGCGACCACGTCCGAGCCGCTTTTGAGCTGCTCGTGCGCCACGGCCTCCAACAACGCTTGGGTCAGCTTCTCAAATACGGGCGTGTCGTCCTTTTGCAACACCACCGTGGCCAGGCCCGCTTGGGAGGCCCCTTCAATGTGATCGGCTTGATCCGAAGCGACCAACACCTTGGTGGCGTCGGAACGGGTCTTGAGCTTCTCCCACTCGGTTGGAGAATCGAGTAATACCAAAATAGCCTGGGCTTTGACCGAATCCGCCAATTGGACGGCTAAATCGTAAATCGCGGCAAGTTGACCGGAAAATCGCTGGGGAGTCATCCAGAACCACGCGCGGCGTGTGCGGAAGGAGAAGGGGCGGCCACAGCATCCTAAAGATATTTGGCCCGACCGACAACGGGCGAACCGGCGGATTTACCCGCTCATTCGGAAAGAAAACTAGCCACGGATGAATCACGGACGGAACAGGGATAAAGCAATAACCGATGAGGGAAAAAGGTTTTTTTATTTCTTCCACTTTCATCCGTGGTCCTTCCGTGTTCATCCGTGGCTCATTTTCCTCTGTGGCATTTCGATCCGGCCGACTTCATAATGGGCCGCGGCCTGAACAGTGGACACTTGAGAAAACGGGGGTACGATGGCGCATTCGGAGGACGTTTCCTATTTGGCTCGGGCGTCGAGCGCGTTTCAAGAGCATGCCTACCGGCGCGGGCCGCGAATTACGGCGGTCGAAACCTTGATTCCTGACGACGTGATGCCCGGCCTGATGCTGCTGCGGATTCACACCGACGCTGGAACCGTAGACGGCGACCCGGTGGTCGGACACGGAGAAACCTACTACGTCCCGCACGGAGTGGCGGCGACGATCCACGACTGGATGGTCCGCCGGCTGCTCGGCGCCGACGCCCTGGCGATCGAAAGCCATTGGCGCTTTCTCTACGAGCGCTGCACGTCGTTTGGCGGCCTGGGCTGCGAACTGCGCGCGATTTCAGCGATCGATCTGGCATTATGGGACATCCTGGGCCAGATATGCAGCCAGCCGGTGTGGCGGTTGCTGGGCGGTCCGGTGCGGGACCGTGTGCCCGTCTATAACAGTTGCGGCGGCCCCAGCTACGGCCGCCGTCTCAAGGGCGCCCCCGATAGCCAAGGCTGGCCCGGTCACGGCGACTTGGGGAAAGCCGGACCGCTGGAGGACAACTGGAGCAGCATCCACGCCGCGGGCGACTTGGCCGAAGAACTGCTGGCCGAGGGCTACCGGGCCATGAAGCTCTGGTCTCTGGACCGCATTTATCAGGCCAGCGGCGGCCACCGGGTCGGCTGGAGCGACCTGGAGCAAGGCTTGCGTCCGCTGCGCGAAATTCGCGACCGGGTGGGAATGAAGATCGAGGTGATGCTCGACGGACACGGCTTTTTCACCGTGGCGGCGGCGCTCCGCATCGCCCAAGCGCTGCGCGAGATCCAGCCGCTGTGGTTGGAAGACGTGATCCGGCCCGACAGCGTCGAAGCCATGACCGATTTCCGCCACCAGGCCGGAGTTCCCATCGCGGTGAGCGAAATGCTCGTCACCCGCGAGCAATACCGCTTGGTGCTGGCGGCTCGGGCGGCCGACTACGTGATGATTGACCCCACCTGGGTCGGCGGAATCAGCGAAACCCGTCGCATCGCCGAGTTGGCGCAGCTCTATAACGTGCCCGTGCTGATGCACGACTGCACCGGCCCGCTAACGCTGCTGGCCGGAATCCACGTCACGGCGGCCACCCCGATTGTGACGTACCAGGAAACGGTGCGCGCCCACATTCGCACGCTGTATCGCTACCTGATCGACCAGCCGGTGACGGTCCAAGATGGCCACATCGCCCTGCCTGAGCGCCCCGGCCTGGGCGTGCGGCTCCTGCCTGAGTTGTTCGACGCCCAACACCCGGGGTATCGGATCTCGCGGCTGTAAGTAATGCAGAGGTTAGGAGTTAGGGGGTGTGGGTTGAAAAGGCGGGGCCGTGGTGCGGTGCTTGTTAGCTACCCTGCCGAACTGGAAAAGGCCCGCGACGATGAAGTACGCGTCATCGAAATGGGGAATCCACCGATTCTCTAGTTGTTGGAGACCGCCCTCCGCCAAGCTTCCTTTTGTCGAGGCGGAGCATTAAGCGACCTTGTTTCAGTGTTCTAATCAAACTCGTTCATACTTTTGACCGGTGTGAGCGTTTCCGCTAAACTCCCACATATTTTGTAACGTGTCTCGTACTTCATCCGTTTTCCCGACACAACCAATCGTGTTCTCACATCAAGATGTATTATTCTTTCTTAGGAGATATCCATGTGTTGGTTCCGCAACTTCGCAACACGCTCTAGTTTCTCGTTCCAATTCGCTCCCCGCCGGTCAGCTCCGCGGGGGTTTACGCTGGTGGAGTTACTGGTGGTAATCGCGATCATCGGCATCTTGGTGGCGCTGTTGCTGCCGGCGGTGCAGGCGGCTCGCGAAGCTGCACGACGCATGCAATGCGGGAACAACCTCAAACAAATCGGCTTGGCCCTTCACAATTACCACGATACCAATCGCGCCTTCCCGCCCGGTAACATCGCCATTTGGAACGGCTCGATGTGGTCCGGGTGGGGCTGGACGTGGCACGCCAAACTTCTGCCGTTCATGGAGCAGAAGCCGCTTTATGAAGCGATCGGCAACAACATGAATACCGATAGCGGCGGCGCCACCAGTAGTTGGACGATCCTGGCGTGCGAGCAGACCGCCATTTCGTCCTTCCAGTGCCCCTCGCATCCCGGCGGCGACCTCAACTACGGAGGCCAAGGGAAAGACCAAATTAGCAACTACAACGGCGTCTGTGGATCGACCACGTTCAACGACGACGAAATGGACGGCCAGAACGATCCTGCTTACCGGGGCAACGGGATCTTCTTCATCAACAGCAACATCCGGTTCCGCGACATCGTCGACGGCACCTCCGGCACGTTCGCGGTGGGCGAAGTGCAGGTCAAGCTTTCCAGCAAGATGCCTGGCGACGATCGTCATTACATCTTTGCTCCCAACGCCGATGACAATCCGCCCAAAGACATTAGCGAATATCTGATCGGCATGGAAAAAGGCACGTACGGCGATCCGATCAACTCGGGAACTAACGAAGCGACCGGCAGCTATCACCCTGGCGGCTGTAATTTCCTCTTCGCCGACGGCTCGACCCACTTCGTTTCCGAAAACATCAACATGGACATTTATCAAGCCCTCAGCACCCGCGCCGGCGGCGAAGTCGTCAGCGGCAAGTGGTAATCGCTAGCTTTCAGCGTCAGCAGCCAGCAATCGGCTTCTTTCTGACCGCTGAAGGGCCGTGGATTTTGGGTAGGCCGCCTGCCGGGCGGGATATCCTGCGAGTTTGTCTTGCAAGTCGCGATCGGAAATTAGGTCCCGCCGGATAGGTGGGAGCTGCTTTCCGAAAGATCCACAATCTCTGAACCCCAATCCAGGAGATTATGCTTATGTTGCGTTTGCTTTGCTGCGTTTCGCTTGTTGCCTTGCTGACTGGTTGCGGCGAAGGAGATTATCCCACGACGCGCGTTACCGGCGCCGTGACCTACAACGGCAAGCCGGTCACGACGGGGAAAATCCGTTTCGTGCCGCTCGGTGAATCGCCCGACGAATCCTTTCCCGGCAAGCCGGCTCAAGGGGCAGTGCAAAGCGACGGCACGTTCGTCCTCACGACGTACAAGGACGGCGACGGCGCGATCCTCGGCAAGCATCGGGTCCATTACACGCCGCCGGAAGGGGGTGAGACGTCGGAGACGCAGGAGCTGGACGCCAATGGCGAGCCGAAACCCTCGAAAGCGTCGCAGAAGAAAGCCCCCTTCGCCAACTGCGGCTTCGCCCAGGAGAAGATCGTCGAGGTAACGTCCGGCGGCGAAAACGTCTTTAATCTGGAACTCACCACGGTCGCCGACCGTTTCAAAGGCTAAGAAGGCAGACCGTGCCAAGACGCACTCTCCGGCGAACGCTTGCGCGATAGGAAATTCAGTAGCTCCAAACTCGGGACGGTATTCTGCGGAATTCAAAGCAGCGAAACCGCAAACGCTAACGCTTGCGGTTTCGCCGCTTTCTATCAAGCCGCTGCGCGAACTTATCGTAGTAGGCAAAATGCGCGTTATTTCCCTCACCTCATGCAAATGCCTCGCTTGCGGCCAACCTTCCAATCGGATTCACGGCGCCTTTCTCTCAATCAATGAACGGTGAGGCACGCCTCAAATCCTTCCTGCCGTTCGATCCTACCGGACATTCAACTCCGCCGCATTCCGTAGCGTCTTGGTCCATTTTTCCCGCGTGGCCTTGGTCAGATCATCCGTGATCCAGTTCTCCAAAGGCGCTGCGGCGTTACCATGCCGCCGATATGCGGCCTATTCTGGACCGGTTAGGCTTAGATGCTGCTATTGACGAAACACCTCAGAGGATGACAAGTTCCCCTCCAACCTCTAACTCCTAACCTCTCTTGCGGCGAACTCGCGCTTACGGTCGAATGCGCCGATGATCGACACCTTTGACCCGTATCAGCAATGGTTGGAGATACCGCCTGAGGACCAACCGCCGGACCATTACCGGTTGTTGGGCGTTCCGCGGTTTACCGAAGATGCAGCGGTAATTGCCCGAGCCGCCGACGAGCGAATGGCGGCGGTGCAGCGATTTCAGGCCGGTCCGCGGGGCGAATACGTTCCGCTCCTCGTGAATGAACTGATGGGAGCGCGGCTGTGTTTGACGAACCCCAGCACCAAGGCTGCGTACGATTCCCAACTGCGGCGCCGGCTTGACACCCCGCGCACCGTTCCGCTGGCGCGGTTGGCGGTTCCGCTCGCGCAGCCCAGCACGGCGCCGGTGGTCGCTCCGCCGGCCGTGTCGCTTCCTCCTGCGCCGCCGACCGCCTTCGCGGCGCCCCGCCCGATGGTCGGCGTTGATTACGACGCTAAGGTTGACGCCGACGACGAGCCGCCCCCCGCCAATCTCGGCTGGCGATTGGCGTTTGTGACGCTGGTGCTGCTAGTGGGGTTGGCCGTGGGATGGGCGATTGTGCGCGGGCCGTTTCGACCGCCTCGCAGCGCATCGCCACCCGCCGAGGAAGGATCGCTCGCCGATGGTGGGGACGCTCCAACCACAATCGAAGATTCGCCCGCGCCGCCCAAGGTGGCCAATGAAGATGGGGCCGTCGTGCTGATGCAGGAATCCGATGGCGCGGTCAATTTTCTTCCCGAGACCGCGACGGTTCACGGCGAAAACGCCAGACTGGAATTACGGCGGGCCGAGGGCGTGATCGCCAATTGGCACTCTCCCGACGATTGGCTCAGTTGGGAGTTCCGCGTCTTGAAACCGGGCTTTTTCGAGGTCGAGATTGTCTACGGCGCAAGCGACGCGATGGAGGGCGGAAGGTACACGGTCGTCGTCGAGGGGCAAGAGCAAACGCGAACCGTCAATGCAACCGGCGGCGAAGATTCGTTCGGCCGCGATACGTTCTACTTGGCGCTCACGCGCAACGGGCGGCAAACCCTCGCACTCCGCCCCGAACGGGTCTCCGATGCCGGGCTGATGGTGTTCAAGTCGCTGCGTCTTGCGCCAACAGCAAAGCGTGAGAGCGAATAAACTCAATGACTGCTTGACCGGGCGCTGCTGACTCCCGGCGCCGCGCCGCCGCAAGCGTTTTTGCTGACTGTTTCGCCGCCTTCCGAACCGCTGTTCATGGTTTTGCGACTCGTCCCGAAATGTAAACATCGTCGCCGCAGCGCTGGACCGCACAATCTTCCAACGCGATGGCTTCCGCCATCAATGCTCTGCCTTGCCCGGCGATGGGCGACGGGGCAACGCCGCCGATCAGTCGAGGGGCGATGAAGGCATGTACTTCGTCAATGGCGCCCACATCATACAGCGCGCCAAGTAGTTGCCCGCCCCCTTCAACCAGCACATTCGTCATTCGCCGCCGTCCTAGCTCATCGAGCGTTTGCTCCAATCGCTCGCGGTGAGTGGCGCCGTCCAAGAGTAGTACCTCACAGCCGGCTGTCCGCAGCGCGCGGATGCGGGTTTCTGGCGCGGTCGAAGCGGCAATTATTAATACGGGCGCCGTCGAAACGGTCCGCGCCAGTTGACTATTGACCGAGAGTGACGCCGCGGAATCCAGCACCACGCGCGTCGCGACTCGCGCGCCAGGTGGGCGGGACGTCAGCAGGGGATCGTCACGGCGGGCGGTCTCGGCGCCGACCACCACCGCGTCCATGCGTCCGCGTAGCTGGTGGACCACCGCCCGTGACGCCTCGCCCGAGATCCATTGGCTGTTTCCCGTGTACGTGGCGATTTTGCCGTCGAGCGTCATCGCCCATTTGGCGATGACCCAAGGCCGCCCCGTTTCAAGCAGCTTCCGATAGGGAGCATTGAGGTTCCGCGCCTCGCGCTCCAGCAATCCCAGGACAACTTCGATGCCTGCTTCGTGCAAGCGTTGTAATCCTCCACCGTCCACCAGGGGGAAGGGATCGCGTTGCGCGACCACCACGCGCCGTACTCCAGCGGCGATGACCGCGTCGGCGCAAGGCGGAGTTTTGCCGTGGTGGCAGCACGGCTCCAGGGTGACGTACATCGTGGCGCCGCGCGCGTTGTCGCCCGCAGCCCGAAGGGCCTCGATCTCGGCATGCGGGCCGCCGTAACCCTGGTGCCAGCCTTCGCCCACCACGCTTCCGTCGCGCACCAGCACGCATCCAACTAGGGGGTTGGGTTCGACGGAGCCTTGCCCACGGGCCGCCAATTCCAGCGCACGGGCCATCGGGCGTCCATCGTCAGAGGCGAACCGCCAGTCGTCAGTCGATGGCATTTGCGGCTACTGGAATCGTGACCTACGTTTGGAATGGCGGGGACATTCCACCCTTATCGATACCCGCGTATCTCAATCTTATCACATGGGAATTCGCGCATGTCCGTGCTGGATTGGAAGCCCGTGGAAGAAACGCTGGCGGCGTTTCGCGCTGAATATGCGGGGTTGGATCAACTGGTCGAAGAGATGTTCGACGAGTTGGCGCACCTGCGCCGGCAGTTGACGGACCGGGCCGCCGACGTGGAATTTCATCGTCGCGAGGTCCAAACGCAGCGTCGCGAGCGCGAGCGGGAACAAGCCGAACATCGACGTCTGGCCGAGCAATTCGAACATCAGGAACAACGCCTGGCCGAGGCACTGACGCTCTTGGAGCAAGTTCGACATGGCCTGGAAGAAACGCCCGTTTCCTCGGCGTCTCATCCGGAGGACGCAGAGCTTCGGGCCGAAGCGGTGCGACTGGCCGCCGAACGCGACAACCTGAAAGCCGATCTCGATTCGGTGCGCGGGGAGCTAGCCGCGGTGCGGGCCGAGGCGCCTCAGTGGAGCCGACTGGCCGAGGAGCTAGAGCGATTGGGCGGCAGCCTGGAGGAACATCGGCGGCAAAACGCGCCGGGCGCCGAATCGCTCGCCGACATGGCCCGACTTGGCGCGTTGGAGCAGGAACGTGGCGCGCTGGCAGGAGAACTGGAGCAAGTTCGCTCGCACAACGCCGAATTGCACGAACGCTTGACCGACCAACAACGCGACCACGCCGAGCAAAGCGCGCGTCTGGCGGACGAAATCCAACAACTTCGACAACAGGTGGAGCGGCAAGCCGAAATGCTCGTTGCCATCGCGCGCGACAACGTCGTTCCGGCGCCGCCAAGCGCCGCGCCGCCGCCGGTCCACGAGACGCCGACGCCTGCGGCTGATCCGGTCGTCAGCTCCGTCATGGCGCAGTTCTCGCAGTTGCAACGCGACGTGGCGAAGCGACGTAAACGCAAGTAATGGGGGAGTTTTATGCACGCTTTATCGCAATGTTGCGGCTGGCTGTCGTCGGCCGTGCAGTTGATGCTTCCCGCTCGCGCGGCGCGGGCATCGCAGCCCGAATCACCCGGCGCGGCGCGTCCGGCGTTTCGTTCGTCCAATCCACCCGACGAAATGGACCCGTTGGTGGCGCAAATGTTGGCGGAACACCGGTATACGCTCCTGCTCCGGCCGCAGATCGCCGAAGGTTTAAACGAGCGACAGTTTTCCGCGGCGTTCGAAGCCTTTAGCGACGCCATGGCATTGGCGCCCGAAGGCGCCGTTGAGATTGAAGGATGGCGCGACGCCGAAGACAGCGGAGAGCCTGGCCGCGTGGTGCGCGTCGAGACGTTTTATCTCGACCGTTACGCGGTGTCGAACGCCCAGTATCAGCAGTTCGTCCAGACGGGCGGCTACGAAGACATGGCGCTCTGGGAGCCAGAAATCCTGGCGGGCGTCTTAGAATTCGTGGATCGTTCGGGAGAACCAGGCCCGCGGTTTTGGGAGAACGGCGCTTATCCGGCGGGCAAGGCCAACCATCCAGTCGTGGGGGTGTGCTGGTATGAGGCGGCCGCGTATGCGCGTTGGGTCGGCAAGCGATTGCCGACCGACCCCGAATGGATTAAGGCGGCCAGTTGGCCCATTCCCGCCGCCGACGCGCGACCTATTCAGCGCCGCTTTCCCTGGGGCGATTCGCCCGATCCCGCCCGCGCTAACCTGTGGGCGACGGGACTCGGCGATACGGCGCCTGTGGACGCGTTCTCCAGCGGCGTCAGCGTCGGCCAGGTTCATCAGATGGTCGGCAACGTATGGGAGTGGACGGCTAACCCGTTCGGCGCCTGGAGAGTCACTCCACAGCCTTTGGATCTGCCGCGTTCACTCAAAAGTATTCGCGGCGGCGCCTTCGACACCTATTTTGCCCATCATGCGTCATGCCAGTTCCAAAGCGGCGATTCCCCGTTGGCCCGGAAGCATAACTTGGGATTCCGCTGTGCCGTGAGTGATCGCGCCCTGAGCCTGGCCTGGAGTGCGAAACAGGACCTTCCCGCCGCCGCGTCCGCGTCTTCCTTGGAGTCGTCACCATGAGCCAACATGCCCTTTTGCCGATGGATTCTTTTCGCTTGGCGCAGTACGCGGTTCAAGCGCCTTGCTACATTTGCGGCGAAGGGAACGCCTTCGATTCCGAAACGTGTCGCCACTGTCATGCGCCGATGGCGCTCGCCCACCAGGCGCGTACGCAAAAGCTGCGTCCCTTGATGCTGGCGGTGGTTGGATCGGCGGGCGCCGGCAAGACCGTGTACCTGGGGATGTTGGCCGATATGCTCTCGCGTCCCAACCAGGACCTGCAACTCCTGGCGCGCGGGGCGTTCTCGCTCACGCTTCAACAAGCCACGATGGCCTCGCTGGCGCAGTGCGAGTTTCCCTCCAAGACGCCCAACGAGCCGGATCGTTGGAACTGGATGCACTACCAGGCGCAGCTCACGGGGCGCCGCACCGCCCTGGAATTAATCATGCCCGACATGGCGGGGGAAGCGATTCTGGAAGAAATCGAGCACCCACACGCCTACCCCGTGATCCGTGCCTTTTTCACCAAGTGCGTGGGAGCGCTGTTGCTGGTCGACGCGTGCCGGTTTGACGGTAGCGGCCACCAACAGGACGTGCAGACGATGAAAATCCTCAGCTACCTGGCCGAGTTGGAAAGCGATCGTCAACACGGCTGGGGGAATCGTCCATTGGCGGTCGTGTTCACCAAGGCCGATCAGTGCGACAACGGGTTTGACGACCCCGAAGAGTTCGCCCGCAAAAACGCCCCGGGCTTGTGGCGCCATTGCAAAGAGCGATTCCGCCGCAGTCGATTTTTCGCCGCGGGAGTGGCGGGCACGTGTATTCACCAACGCAACTTGGGCGGCAAAATCCTGACGCCCTTGCGCATCGAGCCGCGCGGCGTGGTCGAACCGTTCTTGTGGCTGGTGAACCAGTTCAAGTGACTTTAATTGCGGGTTGCGGATTACGCGACCGGAATCGTGCAATCCACGAAGACCGTTACTCGTTCCCCAATTTGCAACTTGCGCTTCGCAATTTGCAAATTGTATTTTCCTCTCGCAATTCGCCATTATGTGCGCCCCGCCCATTGAACAGGCGCTCTTCACCTCGCTTCGCGGCAGCTCCCGTGAGGGCTACCAAGTGGCGGCGACCAGTGCGGGTGTCATGGGTGACGAAGTCCGCGAGTTGGCCATCTGGGGACCGGCGCACGACTCGCTGCTGGACCCTCGCCAAGGGGCTCAAAGCGTCAACTTCCATCGGCTGGCTAGCGGGCGGTTTTGCGTTTCACTGACCAGGGCCTTGGGCGCCGAGTACAGCGGCCGAGGCGGCTGCCAGGTTTACACGCAGTCGTTGCTCGTCGCGCCGGAAACGCTAGAACGATTCGCCAACGACCCGTTTCGCTTGCTCGATGCGGCCCGGGCGGCGAAACATTTAACGCCCTACGACGCCATTCCGGAAACGCTCCCCTCAATTTCTCTCGTCGGTCAGGCGGCGGCGGTGAATGCGCTCCTGCTGACGCGCTTAGTGCGCGATCCCGGCGCCGACGCCATGATCGGCCTTTTGGACGCGGCGCTCCGCGCTCCATCGCTTGCGATTCCGCACGCACTCCCTGCGGCCCGGCGATTCGCGGGAGTGTTAAACCTGTTACCGATCGAGTGCCGTCCGGAATTCTCGTTCACCACCGGGCTGCGTCCTTCGGCGCGTCGTCCCTTCCGTTGGTGCGTTCTGGGCGACGATCCCGGAGAACGCCGTGAGATTGCCGCCTGCGGCGCCACGTTTTGGCCGCCGACGCGTGATCCATTGACCTCTTTGCCCGAAACCGGGACAAGTTGGGCCGGCTTGGTCAGCCCCATGCTTCGCGAACAAAAGTGGACGCAACTGTCCACCGCATTGAGCGTGGCGCGTCCCGGCCTGACGTGCGAACGGCTCAACGAATTAGCGACCTCTCTGGCGTCTTCTACGCGCCCGCCCGCCGTCGCGATAAACTAACACACATTCAACGTCGCGTGTTACGTTCCATCGCAATCCCCGCGGGTCGCGCTGCTGCTGCGCGACTCCGACCACCTGCGCTCCCATGCCCCAGAAAAAAATCCTCATGCTTGTTGGCGACTTCGTAGAAGATTACGAAGCGATGGTTCCCTTTCAAATGCTGCTGATGGTCGGTCACGATGTCCATGCGGTTTGTCCCGGCAAAAAGGCGGGCGAGACCGTCGCTACGGCCATTCACGACTTCGAGGGCGACCAGACCTACAGTGAGAAGCGAGGCCACAACTTCCGCCTGACCGCCAATTTTGACGACGTGGATCCCACCCGGTACGATGCCTTGGTGATTCCCGGCGGCCGGGCTCCGGAGTACCTGCGGCTTAACGCGCGGTTGCTCGACCTGGTACGGGCGTTTGACCAGGCGAAAAAGCCGATTGCGGCCATTTGTCACGGGGCGCAAATCCTGACTGCCGCGGGCGTCGTGCGGGAACGTCAATGCAGCGCCTATCCCGCCGTGCGACCCGAGATCGAACTTTGCGGCGGCAAGTATATTGACGCCAGCGAGCAGTTCGACAACGCCCATGTGGACGGCCACCTGGTGACGGCCCCCGCTTGGCCCGCCCACCCCGCCTGGATGCGCAAGTTCCTCGAAGTGCTCGGCACGCCTGTCGGCGTGGCATGAGGCCGGGATTGCCGCCCGCTCCTGGACAGTCTTCTCTTACCCGCGGCTTTCGCCGAAAGCCGAGGAGCGTCAGGGGTGCACCTTCGCAAACTCCACCCACAGCTAACAAGTTTTCTGCCTTAGGACTTCCCATGAGCATACTAGAACGCTTTCGTCTCGATGGTCGCCGGTTATTCATCACGGGCGGCAGCCGAGGTTTGGGACGCGCCATGGCGCTGGCGCTGGCCGAAGCGGGCGCCGACGTGACGCTGGTCGGTCGCGATGCCGAAAGTCTGGCCCAGACCGCCGCCGACGTGCGAGCCTTGGGACGGCAGGCTTCGACGCTGCAGGCCGACATAGCGCAGCCGGAAACCTGCGAACGTGCTTGCCAAGAGGCGTTGGAGGCGCATGGCCCGTTCGACATCCTCATCAACAACGTGGGCGGGCGGCGGGTTGATGTGCCAACACAAGACATGCCGCTGGATACATGGCGCAACATTCTCGACCTGAACCTGACCAGCACCTTTCTCTGCACCAAGATCATTGGCGGGGCGATGGTGGAGCGCGGCCAGGGCGGACGGATCATTAACATCGCGTCCATTTCTGGATTGGTCGCTAATCGCGATATCGGCGGACGTAGCTACGAGACGAGTAAGGCCGCGGTCATTCAGTTCACCCGCGCCGTAGCGGCCGATTGGGCGAAACATCGCGTGACGGTCAACGCCATTTGTCCCGGCGGGTTCCTGACCGAACCGAACCAGCGTTGGTTGAAGACCAATCCGCAGGTGATCGAGACGTTTCGCAAACAGATTCCGATGGGCGACTTGGGCGAACCGGAGGACCTCGGCCCACTGGCCGTGTACTTGGCGAGCGATGTCTCACGCTACATGACCGGCGCTGCCCTGGTGATCGACGGCGGCTACACCTTGTGGTAGGTCGCAGCCGCGGGACAGGCTTCCAGCCTGCCAGGAACGAAAGAAAATTGCTGGCAAGGACGCCTGCCCCACATTACCAATATTCATGGACGCAAAACAAAAAATCTTGAACGCCATCGGTCGTTGCCAAATCGAGCCGGTCGAGCCGCCGTCGCTCGATCAGGCCTGGATTCAGTATGACGACCCTCGTCGACAATTCGCCGATGTCTTGACCTTGGTCGGCGGCCGCTGCGTGTTTGTGACCAGTATCAAGGAAATCGAGACGCATCTGGAGCAAATTCCCTTTTGGCGCAACGGCAAGCAGCGGCTCACGCTCGCCACGGACATTACCGGGGGCAACGTCGATTTGGCGAGCATCGACGATCCGCACCAACTAGAAGACCTTGACTTCGTGGTCGCCGCGGGAGAGTTGGCCGTGGCCGAGAATGCCGCAGTGTGGATTACCGACGAGCGCATCCGGCGCCGGGCCGCTCTGTTTCTTACGCAGCACCTGGCGCTGGTGGTGCAGGCCGATCAGATTGTTCACAACCTTCACGAAGCGTACCGCCGGATCACGTTTGACCAACCGCGGTTTGGCGTGTTCATTTCCGGCCCGAGCAAGACGGCCGACATCGAGCAATCGCTGGTGATCGGGGCCCACGGCCCACGGTCGCTGACGGTGTTCGTGGTGGGTCCGGGAGGGGCGGAGCAGTGATGGAGTGGGGTTGCACGACTCCGCTTTTTCAATACTTCAACACTCTCATTCTCCCTCTTGCCTCCACATCGTTCGCGGTAGGGCAACGCTGCCGAGCGGTTTCCGGTCATTGCATCTCGTACTCGACATCCATTCCAAGCCGCATCTTGAGTTCCTCGAACTGGCGGATGTAGCGTTCATTCGAGGAATGGACGTGTTCCGCTTCGGTGATGAGTCGTAGCTTGTCGTCGTAACGAACGCCGCGTTTTTCGAGAATTGCTTCAAACCGCTCCAGCGGGCTGCCGTATACAATGAGCAGTTTGTGTTCATCGAACTGCACTTCCTGCGGCCGATTCGGATTAAGAACGGCGATTCCCGTGCAGCCGTCGTTCACGAGCATGTCTTCGTAATCCCACAGCGTGCTTTTGAGCACGGGCATGTCGATACTCTCGCGGTAGAGGTCGGCATGGCCCGCCGCGTCGCGATGGTGGCTGGTCTCCAGCACCACGTCCACCTCGCGCCCCAGCGGTTCAATCAGGTCCAGGAAAATCTCGAACAGCGTTTCGGCCGAGGCGGCGGCCATCAGCACCGGCACATTGGCGTGGTTTTCTTCATCACGATAGACGTCTTGCCGGTATCCCTGGCGGGGCGTGACTTTCAAATCGTACGAAGGCCGCACTGCGTCGGTCAGCAGGAAATCGCCGTACCGAGCGACTTTTAAATGCGACTCCAATTGCGCTTGCGAAAGTTGCTCAAAGCTGCTCTCGCTTGCGACCGCTTGCATGCTTTCGTGGAACACGTTTCGAAAAAATTTCTTGAGGAAACCCATGTTGGTAATGGACCTGGTTTGGCGACGAAGGGGCGCTCCGGCGGGTCTCGCGGAGCGGTTTCTAACGCAAGCGTAGGTTACGTTTCCGTCGCTTCGTCGCCGGTCGTCGTGCGCCACATCGCGTCAAATCGGCAAAGGGGTGGACGCCAATTACGCAACCAGCACAGCCCGCGTCGTCGTTGTAATCGGCCCTGAGGGCCTGATCTGGTATAGTGACGGAACGTGCGTTACGGACGGAAGTCAACTAATCGAGGGAGCCATATGCGTTGTGGAGAAAGCGGGGCGTCCTACCGGATCCGGTGGACGTTGGGGTTGTGGGCCGTCTTGGCGTTGACGATTGTGGGGGGGTGCCAGCGCCCTGCTGCGGACGATACCTCGTCCGTGGCGGAAACGGTCGTGGAAGAACGCGGGGCGGACGCGTCTTCGGCACAATCCGCGCCGCTCCTCGCCAGCGATGCTTCGCCAGCGAGCCGAGGCGAAAACCCGTTCGCCCAGCCGCGCGAAACCTGGCAGGTCCATTACATTGGCGACGCCAAGGTGGGACACGGCCGAATGAAGGTATCGCGGCGGGACGACGGCTTGTTGCTGATCGAGAGCGAGGAGCAAATCACGGTCGAACGCGGCAACTCCTCGGTAACGCAGCAAGTGGCGCTTACAAGTATGGAACAGCCGGACGGGCGCTTGGTGCGGTTCGAAACACAAGTGAATCTCGGGCCGACCACCACAATCTCTCGCGGAGAAGCGACCGGCGGCGGCGTCCTGCACATCGAAACCGAAGTGCAGGGCAAAACAATCGCGGGCGAAATTCCCTGGCGTACGGAGTGGGGCGGGTTTTTCGCCGCCGACCGTTCGCTCCTTAACGAACCTTTACAGCCTGGCGAGACGCGCACGCTGCACGCCTTGCAGCCGTTGGTGAACCAAGTGGGCGCAATCCGCCTGACGGCTCGCGATTATGAAGAGACGCCGCTTTTGGTCGGAACGCAACGCCTGCTGCGGATCGACGTGCGGATGACGGTGGCCGGCGTGCCGATTGACGTGACCATGTGGGCGGACCAGCGCGGCGAGACGTGGAAAACCTTCCTGCCAAACTTGCAACAAACGTCCTACCGCGCTTCCAAGGAACTTGCCCTGACCAAGAACGAAGTCGCCAAGTATGACTTGTTCGACGACATCACGGTTCCCGTCGCTACGCCGCTGGAGAACGGCCACGCGACACGGCGGGTGGTATACCGGGCGCGGCTCAAGAACGGCGATTCTTCCGAGGCGTTCGTGTCCGACGCGGCGCAAACGGTGCGCCGCGTCGATTCGCGCACGGCCGAGATTACCGTCATCGCCGTGCGGCCCGGCGCACCGCTGCCGACCGCAACCGAGACCGAACCGCCAACCGAAGACGACCTGGCGCCCAACAGTCTCATTCAAAGCGACGATCGCGGGATTCGCCAGATGGCGATGAGCGTGGCGCCTCAGGAAACTGACGGCTGGAAAATCGCCGTCGAACTGGAAAAATTGGTACACGGCGCGATCACCGAAAAGAACTTCAGTCAGGCATTCGCCACCGCCGCCGAGGTGGCGCAAACCCGCGAAGGCGACTGCACCGAACACGCCGTACTGCTGGCGGCCTTGTGCCGCGCACGGAGCATTCCCGCCCGGGGGGCGATGGGACTGGTGTACTTCCCGCAACCGCAAGGCGCCGGGTTTGCGTACCACATGTGGACTGAAGCCTGGATTGAAGACCGCTGGGTTCCGCTGGACGCCACGCTAGGCCGGGGCGGCATCGGCGGCGGTCACCTGAAAGTCGCCCACTCGAACCTCAAGGGCGCCGGCCCCTACGCCGCGTTCCTCCCCGTGTTCCGCGTTCTGGGACAATTGGAACTCGAAGTGCTCGAACAGGAATAGCGTGCGGCGCACTCCCCCGGATACGCTGCTTGAGAGTCCTACGTGCCCCAACGCGCCGCCTCCGAGCATCAGCGACTCCAACTGCATCGCATTGATGGCGTTTAGTGAAGACCGGCAGGACCATCGTCGGTTGGAGGCGCCAGACTAGGGTCAGACGATCGGAGGAACGTTGATCACGCACGTCGCTACGTGTACACTCAATTATTATCCTCCACGAACGACTTTCAGTTTCGTGTATTCACTACTTCATATTCTGCTTGTTGGTTGCATGTTCGTTTGCCCTTTCAATTGTCTGGGCAATTCGGTGGGGGAGCGTGTGCAACCATCCATTAAGCCGCGCACCGGGTGTTGCCATTGTGCGCATTGCGGTGGCAAGGACATTGGCGAAGACGCGTTCGCGACTGAACGTGGCGCGGAACGCCGGTCGGGCAAAACGCCCGACGTTCCTCCGGACGACGACTGTTGCCCCTGTGTGTGCCGAGGAGCGCTGGTCGAATCGGCAGGTTCGCGTTTTTCGGTCTTCCCGGCGTTCGATGACGCGATTCATTGCCCACTTGAAGTAGGCGTTGCGGCGGAACAATTGCTTGCTGCGGGATACTTTTCGGGAGACACTTGCGGTGCGCCGGATGGGGGTATATCCCTCGCCGGCTTTGGCCGCGCGCTGCGCGTGCGCATCGAGTCGCTTCTTATCTGATCCCTCGCGCATTGTTTTCTTGTGAAGGATTGTGGTTCCGCGCTCTTGGTCCCGCCATCCGATTTCATGGCGTGTTTGACGGGTTCTTCCGTTTCGGTTACTCGCGCCGCGAATAATCAACCGCTTGTGAAATAAACCGACAAGCGCGTCGCCCTGGCTTCTCTGAGCGTTCGCCTGTCAAGGATCGGGAATGTTTCGCCTGCGCTTACTACCTTGGGAATACGGCGTTCGTAACCTCCTGCGTCGCCCGGCTCGCACGTTCCTGACGCTGGGAGCGTTGTCGCTCGTGGTGTTGTTGGTGTTTATGATCGTGGGATTCATTCGCGGGCTGGAGCGTTCGCTGGCCGTCAGCGGCGATCCGCGGGTGGTGCTGGTGTACGCCTTAGGCTCCGAGGGGAATCTCGAAAACTCGGCCATCGCCGCGCAGACGCCCGGACTGTTAGCCGCCAGCGTCGAGGGAATCCAATGCCGGTATGGCGTGCTCCACGTCTCGCCCGAATTGTATCTGGGGACGCGCGTCTCAGTGGGCGATGCTTCGCCCAACGCCCTGGGACTTGTGCGCGGTGTCACGCGCACGGCGCCGCTGGTCCGTCGGCAGGTACGCTTGATTGAAGGACGCTGGCCCGGCGCTGGCGAAGTCATCGTGGGTCGTCTCGCCCACGCGAAACTGGGCTTTCCGCCGGAAGCATTGTCCATCGGAAACAAGGTCCAATTTGAGGGCCGCGCGTGGTCGGTTACGGGACGGTTTGCGGCCCACGGCTCGGCAATGGAGTCCGAGTTGTGGTGTCTCCTTCCCGACTTTCAGCAAGCGCTCCAACGACAGGACTTGAGCCTGGTGGCGACACTTATGGCGCCTGAAGCGTCGCCCACGGCGATCGCGTTGTTTTGCAAGGAACGCGTGGACTTAGAGTTGCAGGCCGTGGACGAGACGGCCTACTACGCCATTTTGCAGAAGCACTATCGACCCGTGCGAACGTTGGCGTGGCTGGTGGCATTCTTGATTTCGGGAGCGGGCGTTTTCTCGGGAATCAACACGATGCATGGCGCCGTCATGGGCCGCGTGCGTGAACTGGCGACGCTCCAGGCAATGGGGTTCCGCCGCGGCGCTATTTTGCTGAGCTTGCTGCAAGAGGCCGTGCTGCTTTCGGCCGCCGCATCGCTAATCGCCGGGTTCATGGCCTTGACGCTTATACATGGGATGCCGGTTCGATTCACCATGGGCGCCTTCACGCTCCAAGTGGACAGCACGGCGATTCTGATCGGCTGTGGCGCAGGTCTGATGATTGGCGTCGTCGGCGCGATTCCGCCCGCGATTCGAGCGATGCGAATGCCCGTGGCCGAAAGCCTTAAAGCGTTTTGAAGTTGTCAGTTTGTCGGTTTCTTGTTTTTGCTTAAGGAGTCGGAACGCATGAACCTTCGACCAGTTTACGCCGGAATGTTTCTCGTGACGTTCTCGGTTTCGGGCTGCACTCAAGATGCTGCGGGTCCTGCCGGCGCCGGCGCCAGTCCCGCAGACAGCGCCTATGTGTTGTCAGTTGAGCCGGCGGGCGCCCAGGACGTGGCGCAAGCGCGAAGCGAAGCCCAAGACGGCGACGACGTGGTAGTTGTCGGCCGCATTGGCGGCGAGACTGAACCGTTCCTCGAAGGCGCCGCGGCTTTCACTATCGTCGATTCCAAGCTTCAACCGTGCCCCGAGGAAGAAGGCTGCCCCACGCCATGGGATTACTGTTGCGATTTGAATTTGTTGGCCCGAAACAAGGCGCTCGTCAAAGTGGTCGATAAGGAGGGCCAACTTGTCAACTCCGACGCCCGGCAACTTCTGCACGTGCGGGAGTTAAGCACCGTCGTCGTGCGCGGTCAGGCGCAGCGCGATGATGCGGGGAATCTGACCATTTTGGCCCGCGGCGTTCACGTCAGGTAAATGACCTCGCCGCTACGCGTGAAGTGGTCCCGTTCGCTTCACGCCCGAAGTGATGGAACAACGCGACTCGCCGTTGATTGACGCCCTGTCATGCGTGAAAGCTACGATCTTCGCCAGTTAGCGATCCCGCGCGAGCCAGCACCGACGCGCCAACCCGCGCGGCGCCGTCGCTGGGTCTCGCGGTACATTGTGCCGGCGGGCGTGCTGCTGGGCTTCGCCTCGCTTGCGGGCTGGGCCATGCGCGACCGCTTCATGCCAATAACGCCGGTCACGGTCGTGCCGGTGGTGGTTGCCCGCGCGGACGTCCAATCGAGCGGGGCGCCGTTGTTCCAAGCGCCGGGGTGGGTCGAACCGCGGCCGACGGCGGTCTTTGCGTCGGCGTTGGCGGAAGGCGTCATCGAACAATTGCTCGTCGTCGAAGGGCAAGCCGTGAAGGCGGGCGAACCGATTGCCCGCTTGATCGACGCCGACGCGCGGATCACTCTGGAGCAGGCGGAAGCCGACTTGCAATTACGCGAGGCGGAACTCGCCCGCGCTCTGGCCGAAGTCGCCGCCGCGCAGCTGCGCCGCGAACAACCGGTCCACTTGGAAGCCGCCTTGGCCGAAGCCGATGCGCAGCTCACCCAAGCGGAAACCGAGCACACAACCTTGCCCTATCAAATTCAGGCGGCACAGGCTCACTTGGACTTCACGCGCCAGGCGCTGACGAGCAAGCGGGCCGCCAGCGCCGCCGTGGCGGGAGTGGCCGTCCAGCAAGCGCAAAGCGAACACGACCAGGCGGTCTCACGGTTGAAGGAGCTACTTCAATCCGAACCCCGACTGGAGCGACGGCTGGCGGCGCTTCAGCGACAACGTGACGCACTGGCTACCCAGTTGCAATTGCTCGTCGAGGAGTCGCGACACCTGGCCGAGGCGGCGGCCCAAGTGCAAGCCGCCGAAGCCCGCAAGCGGCTTGCCCTGGCGGAGGTCGCCGCGGCGCGGCTGCGTTTGGAGCGAATGACCGTGCGCGCGCCGGTTTCAGGCCGCGTTCTTGATCTTCTTTCGTACCCGGGGGCGCGCATGGCCGGGTGGAATTCCGAAACGCGACAAGGCGTCCACGCCGTGGCGAGCCTTTACGATCCACAACGGTTGCAAGTTCGCGTGGATGTGCGATTGGAGGATGTCCCGCTAGTGCGGCCCGGCCAGGCGGTAACCGTCGAAACGGCATCGTCGGCCGAGCCAATTTCGGGAAAGGTATTGTTTTCGACCTCGCAAGCGAACATCCAAAAAAATACGCTGGAAGTCAAAGTGGCGCTGCACGACCCGCCCGCGACGGTGCGGCCTGAAATGTTGGTCAAGGCGACCTTTCTGACGCCGGAACAATCGCCAGACAACGCGGCTCCCTCGGAACAACGTGAACGGCTCCTCATTCCACGTCCGCTCGTAACCGGAGACGGGGCCAATGCATTGGTCTGGGTGGCTACAGCCGAAGAACGTGCTCGCCGGCGCGCGGTAAAACTCGGCGGCGTGGTTGCGGGCGAGCTTGTCGAAGTACTCCAGGGACTAACCCCGACCGACAAGGTGATTGTCGGCGGTCGCGAATTGCTCGAAGACGGCGACCGCATTCGCATCACGGGCGAAGATCCTGTGCTGGGGGGAAGCTCGCTGGTCCACCGATGATTTTTTGATTTGGGTTGCATTTTGCTGGTCTGTCCCCGCGTTGGCCGCCAAAAGACGTCAACTGAAATTGCCAGCCCTTTTGGCGGGAAGCAGGTAGAGAACATGGCGCTCGTCGAGATTCGTGGGATCACTAAACAATTCCGGAAGGGCGAGGAGACGATTACGCCCTTGGACAACGTTGATCTCGATATTGACCAAGGCTCGTTCCTCGCGCTTATGGGGCCAAGCGGCGCGGGTAAGAGCACGCTCCTGAACCTGGTAGCGGGTATCGACCGTCCCACGGTCGGGCGGATCACCGTAGCCGGCGTTGAAATCACCCGGCTTTCGCGTTCGCAACTTGCCGATTGGCGCGCGGCCCACCTGGGCTACATTTTTCAGACGCACAACTTGGTTCCCGTGTTGACTGCTTATGAGAACGTCGAGCTTCCGCTTCTCTTGCTGCCCATGGCCGTGGGCGAGCGGCGTAAACGCGTGAATATCGCGTTGGATGTCGTGGGGCTAAGCGACCGCGCCGAACACTACCCACGGCAATTGTCCGGCGGTCAGGAACAGCGGGTAGGAATCGCACGCGCCCTGGTCGCGCATCCCACGGTGATTGTGGCCGACGAGCCGACGGGCAGCCTGGACGCCGCGACCGGCGAGCAAATCAAAACGCTGTTGCGCCGACTGAACGAAGAACTCGGCATGACCCTCCTCATGGTCACGCACAGCCCGGAGGTGGCCGCCATCGCCCACCGGCGGTTACGATTGGATCGAGGGAAATTCATTGAGCTGGACGAACCAGCTAGCATTCAACCCGGTGAATTTTGAATGCAATTCAAGTGTAGCGCGGTCGTTGGTCATGGCTGAAGTCACAAGTCTGCTGACTTCCGCCCCATGCCTGCATACTCGCGGATTCCGCAAGGACCAAGTGGTTTAACAACGAGCACCGGATCATCATGTTCCGCTTAACGCCCTATGTAATCAAAAGCTTGTGGCGAAATCGGGCGCGGACCGCGTTAACTGTTAGCGGGTCGGCGGTGGCTCTGTTCGTATTCTGTTTTGTTGGCGCGGTTCAGCAGGGGTTGGAGGAAGTCACCCGCGATCGTGACAACACCTTGATCGTGTTTCAAGAGAACCGCTTCTGCCCCACCTCCAGTCGTTTGCCCGGGGATTACGCGCGAATCATCGCCGAGGTGGATGGCGTCCGAGACGTGGTTCCGATTCAGGTCTATACCAATAACTGCCGCGCTAGCCTGGACGCCATCGTCTTTAACGGCGTGTCGCCGGAAAAACTCCGGCGCGCCCGCGACCTGCGTCTTGAGACGGGAGCCTGGAGTGACTTCGCCGCCAGACGAGATGCGGCGTTCATCGGTCGCCGCGCGGCCTTGCGGCGGGGTCTGGCGGTGGGCGACACCTTTACCTTGGGAGCCGTGACCGTACAAATTGCCGGGGTCTTCGCGTCTTCCAGGGCCGACGAGGAAAACCTGATCTACACACATTTGGAGTTTCTCCAACAAACGCGCACATTGGATTCTGTCGGTCTGGTGACTCTGCACGAAGTACATTTGGCCGACTCGGCGGATCCCGAAGAAGCGGCGGCGCGGATCGACCAACAATTACGGGCCGGTCCGGTGGCGACCACCACCCGTCGCAAGGGCGCCTTTCAGGCGAGTACACTCTCCGACTTGGTGGGCTTGATTCGCTTCTCGCATTGGTTAGGCTTCGCCTGCATCGGTTTGGTTCTCTCGATCGTCGCCACCACGACGCTGATGGCCGTTCAGGACCGGACCCAAGAACATGCCGTCTTACAAACCTTGGGGCTGCGCCCCTGGGGCGTGTTCCGGCTCGTGCTGGCCGAGAGCATCTTGCTGAGCGGGCTTGGCGGAGTGGCGGGAACCGTTGCGGCGCTGGGCGTGCTGGCGGCAACGGGACTTGCCGTGGGAGCGGAAGGCGTGACGGTCGCGTTTACTCCGTCGCTGGAATTGGCCCTGATCGGAATTATGGTGTCGGTCGTCACGGGCGTACTGGCCGGTCTTGCGCCAGGTTGGCAGGCGTCGCGCGCCGACCTCGTAACGGCCCTTACCGGGCGATAACCGACACCTCCGCAAGTCGTCCATCGTTCCCAACGAGCAGGGTGGTAATCCGTGGAACCTTCCAAACACGGCGCTGGCCACAAGGGATTGGAAGATCGGCTAACTTGGAATGGGCCATTCCTTGCGGGCGGACGGCAACAACGGCGAGATCGCTTGAACCTCTTTCAAGGTAGGCGGTTGGGACTGGTCGCAAAGGCGCTTGAGCGTATGGTAGACGTTCACCAGATCGCGCACGGTGGGGTATCGCCGCGCCTGAAAGAAGCGTTGGAGCTTGTGGTCAGCGGGGTCGAATAGCAACAGACCAAACTCCTGGTGGAAGAAATCGCGGACTCCTAGCGCGTGGTCATGGATCACGAAACAGATGTTGGGTTTGTCGATTCCCAGGCTGAAGGGGTTGGTCGTGACCATCGCCTTCAACTAACCGTTCATGAAACGCTCTTGCAATTGGCCCGGACGGAATTGCCGAAACCCGAAGCGTTTGTGTAGCTTTCTTGGTCCCGCCCTAGTGGCTGGCGCTATCTTATTGCTACTTTGGACGTTGGTTATCGCCCACGTTGCGTGGAGCAAACTGCGAGCCTGTTTGGAAAAATATCGCCGTTCATCTGGTAAAACGGACCATAGTGTGCCAAGATGGCTCGTTGAGTCCGAGGCGCGCGGAAAAACTTCGACATCGCAGCGTGGGAGACCGCATGCGACGACGCAATACCCACTTCCAAGTGGGCTAGGCGGTTTGTCATGTTTTCCATGACCCCAACGGCGGACTACCACGGAACCGGGCCAAATGATCCGTGAAACGCGCGAATGTAATATGAATGCCGAAGGCGGCGAACCACCACTACGGGACGTGGCGCCCGAAAGGGAACAACCAACCGAGGAGTCGCAGCGGTTGTTGGTGGCAATCGTGGAATCATCGAGTGACGCCATCATCAGCGAAACTTGGGACGGAATTGTCACCACGTGGAATGCGGCGGCAGAGCGTCTTTTCGGTTATGACGCCGCGGAAATTCTGGGGCAGCCGGTTGCCCGTCTGATTCCTCCCCAATGCGTGGAGGAACAACGGAACCTTCTGGAATGTTTGTATCGAGGAGAGTCGATCGAGCATTTCGAGACGACGCGCTTGGCGCGCGACGGACGTAGAATCGAGGTCTCGTTGACGGTCTCGCCGATTCGCGATGCAAATGGGCGCAACCTTGGAGTGGCGACGGTCGCACGAGACATTACCAACCGCAAACGTAGCGAAGCCGAGTTGGCGGCGCTACACCGGCGCGTCGAAGCCGACCTGGCCGGCATGGTGTACCTGCACGAGTTAAGCACGCGTTTGGCGGAGCAGGATGATCTTCCCTCGCTCTTGGAGGAAATACTCGACGCCGCCATTGCTATTACCCGCGCGGACATGGGCGGAGTACAACTCTACGATCAACTGACCGACTCGTTGACCTTGGTCGCCCACCGCGGGTTTAGCCCCGCGTGCCTGGACTACTTCGCCCACCCGCGGAAAGATCGATGTGCTGGCGCCGCACTGGAGCAGGGGGAGCGAGTTTTTGTCGAAGATATCCGCCACAGTCCACTCTTTGAACGTCCTAACGCGCTACGTCCCTTACTGGACGAAGGGATTCAAGCGGTCGAGGCCACGCCGCTGATCAGCTACGCGGGGCGTAAGTTAGGAGTTTTTACGACGCACTATCGCACGCCGCGGCGCCCCGACGCGGGAGATTGGCGGTTGCTTGATTTGTTGGCGCGGCAAGCGGCCGATTTTATCGAACGGGCCGAGGCCGAAGAAGCCTTGGAACGGGCACTGGACCGATTGAACCAGGTCCTATCGAGCATTACCGATTCCTATTTTGCGATTGATTCGGACTACCGGTTTGTGGAAGCGAATCCCGCCGCCATGCGGACGATCTTCCGTAACCTGTCGGTCCCCGAACTGCTCGGCCGCAAGATGTGGGAAGTCTTTCCCGAAGGGAAGTCCACGGAGTTTTATCACCAGTACCGTCGGGCCTTGGAAGAACAGTGCGAGGTTCACTTTGAAGGCCGCTCGGCAATTGTCGATCGCTGGTTCGAGGCCCACGCCTACCCGCGCAATGGCCGCCTGGAGGTGTACGTTCGCGACATTACCGATCGCAAGCGCGTCGAGGAAGAAGCCCGGGCCAAGGCCGAAGCGCTCGCCGAGGCCGACCGCCGCAAAGATCAGTTTCTGGCCTTGTTGGGCCATGAACTCCGCAATCCGTTGGCGGCCGTCGTTAACGGCATCCAAGTGCTGAATCGCACGGTGCGGCAGGATAAGAGCGCCCGGGCGGTGTTGGAGATTGTCGAGCGACAAACGCAGCAAATGCGGCGTTTGATTGACGACTTGCTTGACGTGTCTCGCATCACGCAAGGAAAAATCGCCCTCCGTCGCGAACGGATCGATCTGAACGAGTTAATCGAAGAAATCGCCCAGGACCACCGTGCCACGTTCGACGAAAGCGGGTGCGAGCTGGAGGTTCGGTTGCCATCTCATCCGCTGTGGATTGACGGCGATCCTTTGCGCTTGGCCCAGGCCCTGGGTAATCTACTCCACAATGCTTGCAAGTTCACCGACGCTGGCGGCCGCGTGATGGTCGTCGCCGACGAAGACCCGACGGAAGCTGCGGCGGTCGTTGCCGTGCGCGACACCGGGATTGGCATGAGTCAGGCCACTCGAGCACAGGTCTTTCAGGCGTTTCGTCAGGCCGAGACCAGCATCGATCGCAGCCGCGGCGGACTGGGCCTGGGATTGGCGCTGGTCAAGGGGCTGGTGGAGCTTCACAATGGCCGCGTGACGGCCGAGAGCGACGGGCCTGGGGCCGGCAGCGAATTCACCATTTGGCTGCCGTTGGCCCAACCGGCGCGCGGCGCCAACGGGGAAATTGAGACGCCCGTAGAGCCCCAAAACGAAGCCTGTTTTCGCGTCCTGGTGGTCGATGATTCGGCGGCCATCGCCTCGTTATTCGCCATGCTCCTGCGCAGCCAGGGGCATACGGTCGAAGTCGCCCTGTCGGGTGCGGCGGCGCTGGAGTTAATCCGTGAGTTCGGCCCCGAGGTAGTGTTCTCCGACATTTCGATGCCCGAAATGAACGGCTACGAATTGGCCAATCACGTGCGGTCGCAATCGGGACTGCGCAGTTTGGTATTGGTCGCGCTGACCGGATACGGACAACAGGAAGACCGGGATCGAGCGCTTCAGGCGGGGTTCGATTACCATTTGGTCAAGCCCGTGGACGTCGACGCGCTGGAGAGGTTTTTCGCGATCCTCGCTTGCGAACGTCCGTCGCGGAGAATGCGCTAGAGATACATCCCCAAGTAGCCGCCTTTCTCTTCGATGGTGGCCTGGAGTTTTTCAATGCGCTGTTTGGCTTGCTTGAGATCGCCCGCCGCAATATAGCGGTCAAACTCCACGGCCACCGAGCGCCGAACCGAGTCGGCAAACCAATCAACAATGGGTTCGGTGAGCCACGGGCAGGTTTCTCGGGTCAATTCCACGTGCAGATCGCAATGCTTAGTCCGCTCGTCACGATCGTCGGTGATCGCCACGCCGTCGAACGTGAATTCGATCATTCCCACGTCGGAGGAATTTGCCAGGTGGTAAACGCACTTCGCGTTGTACAGGTAGTACGTGTTGTGCGCGCCGTGCTTGTCGATACTGGCCTTGACGCGTTCGCAGAACGCGCGGAACTTGGGTGATGCATCCATTGGGGCGTCCAACCGGCCCACGCTGCGCAGCGGCAAGCAATCGAACGAAATCTCCACCCAGCGTTCCATGACGGAGCTTTCCTTGAGGCCCAAGCACCGGGAAAAACAAGCCAGCCAGAGGCGCGCTCCGGCTCTCGCCACCGGTAATGGATTGTAAGACGTTTACCAGCGTCTGGCTAGTTCGGCGGGATGCGTTTCAGCCCCACGGTAAACCAACCGTCTTCCGCCCGGAGCACAAAGTCGCGCAGTGTGCCAAGATTTTCGGGCGCATCGGGCGGCGCCAGGTCCTTGACGAATAGCTCCTCACGAAACATCCGCTCAAAGCGTACGCGGAATTTCGATTCGTAGAGCGCGCGCTGCCCAAACCGTGGCCGACGCCCCGGCCAGGCGACTTGCACGCGGCCTTGCCGGACGAGTTTCGGCCCCGCAGCCGACGTTTCGACGGCGTACACCGCGGCAATGTCGATCGGATAATCCAGAGCGTTCCCCTCGCTGGTGAAACCGGTAAAGTGAATCTGCAGCGTCGCTTGGCCGTCGCGGAACGCGGCGGATACGGGATGACGTTCGCGGAACGTGATCGACCAATCGCGGTCCATCTCGTCGTCTTCCGATTCTTGGGCCAGCCCCGGCGGCAGGTCTTCAGCCATCTCGGCAAAATCGGTGGCGGTGTAGGTGCGTCCGGCGATGACCGACTCCGACACGTTGCCGACTGCCGACTCGTGGACACGCACCGAGAGATCACCACCCACGTCACGCGGGGGCGGCGTCGGCGAACCGAGTTGCCGTTCGGTGGCGTGACGCGCAATGACCAACATCCGGTTCGTGGTGGTGCTGAACCGCAGCAGTTCTGGCATCGCGTGCCTCCGCAAGAGCGGAGCGAGGAACTTTTCCTGAAAACTTTCGTTCGGCTCCTCGAGTTGCTCATGAACTTGCTCGGAAAACTGCGCTTGGGCACGCATGGTGGCGCGACCCGAGGCAATGGCTTCGGCTTGCGGCAGGCTTTCTTTGGCCCGGCGCCAGGCAATGTGTTCGATGATTTTCAACTTGGCGGCAATGCAATAGATGTATGTCCGAACGCACGCCCGCGCAACCACGTCGCCCGCCGCGATTCCCTCGTCGTTGATGAATACCGAGTGCAGGGCGTCGATGGCGGTCGTTCCCGTGCTGTAGATCGTCACCGGCCCGTTCACGCCCACGTTGTGCGTGTTGGCCTGCGCGCGCAGGTTCAGCACCAGCGTGGCCTGCTCATCGTTCGGCTCCAGCAACAAATGAATGCGGCCGCGCGTGCGGCCGTGGCCCACAATATTTGTATCAAGAATCACTTCGCGGACTTCGGTAGGCTCGTCCACGTCGCGTTCGATTCCCACGGCCAGCAGATCGCGCGACACGCCGATGTGCAAGTTGGGTTGGTCAAAGTGGCGCCGCACAGTCGTGACCAAGTGGGGCGCCTGTCCCATGTCTTGCAGGAACGCCAGCACTTCGGCAATTTGCGAGGCTCGGTCCGTCGACGGCTCGGCGACATACGCCTGGACGCGGGCCTGGAGCAAGTCGAGCGCCTGGCGATACGTTGGCTCGAGGTTGGGATTGGCCAGCACGGCGACCCCGTTGGAGTAGTTGCGCAGCGCCTTTCGGAGGGTGACATACGGCTCCAACTCCAAGCCCTCGTGAGGCTCGTTCAAACGATCAATCACCGCACGGAGCACGTCTTGGTCGGGAGCCGATTCCTTGGTGGCCTCACGGCGCAGATCGCCCCAGCGCAAGTACGTTTTCCACGCGTCCTGCGTCGCCCGATCGCCCCGGGCAAGAAACCGCTCCAGCGCGCCCACGGCCGATAGCAGTTGCCGTCGCCGACGTGCGATATCTTCCGGACGCGGCGGGACGAAACTTTCTTTTGCCTGCTCGATTGCGTGCGGAAGATTGTCTAATCGCCAATCTGTCCGCTCGACAAACCAGCTTTCCAGGGCTTGTCGCGCCGCCACAAAGGGTTTTTGTTCCAACCCAGGGGTCCGCGTCGAAAGCGCCTTGAGGGTCGTGGCGACAGTCGCTAAAGAGGGGGGTTCGCTTTGTTTGAACGCCGTCCGCAGTTCCTCAAGGCGCAAGTGCTCGCGCCATGCCTTGCCGCGAGCCGATTCGCCCAGCCAGGCGTCCAGATCTGCGAGCGTGGTTTGGACCGTGGAAGCCGCCTCTGTTTCGGCCGATACCGTCCCACTTCCAAGCACAGCCACCGCGAGCCATACCGCCAGGGGCGCTAGCCGGTTGCCTTGCATTGTGCAAATCCTTGATTTTGAGCGTCAAAGGACAACGTTGTTCCCAATGTCAACTCAAACGTAGGTCAAGGAATTCGCTATTCCCTGTCTTTCATGCAGTTTTTGCAGGCGTCGCAAAGCCCCCTATTGATAATCTCAACGCTTTCTGTTTAGCTTTCACCCATTCCTGCATGGAATACGGACTTTCCTGCTTTTTTTTCCCGCCTTTTGCCCCTGCCTCTAGGAGTTTGAGAAATGCTGCGTACCGTGTTCAGCATGTTGGCGACGGTCTGCGCGATCGCGGGAGCGGTCACGGGGTTTGCCAGCGAAAATGTTGGCCAGTCCCCCGAAAAGCCAGAGATTTACATCAATTATGGAGAAGCCTATCGGACCGCCGCGGCTCAGAACCGCATGCTGCTGATCTACTTCCATCCACCGGCAACTTCGGGAGCGGTCGACGCATTTGAGTCGCAAGTCCTTATGCACGAGTCGCTCGCGTCGCGAAGAGATCGCTATGTCGTGGCCAAACTACCGGTCTCGGTCACGGGCGTCGTGGGAGGTAAAACCATCTCTTTGCTGAAACACCCAGCCTTTGGCGAAATGCACGGTTGCGCGGGCGTGGCGATCATTGACTTGGCGAACCGCGACAGCCAACACTATGGGCGTGTCGTCAGCGTGTTTCCGTTTAAGTCCGGACGACGCTTTGGACGGCAGGAACTGGCCGAGATGCTTGACCTCCCGCCCGGTTCGCTGACACAACGCACCTTAATTTTTGCGGTGCGCATTCATCCCGAGCGCCCCGCCAGCACCGAAGGCCGGTTCAGCGCCGTTCTAGCCTCCGAAACCGAGAGCCACTCCCGCCATCAGGCCGCCATTGGCGTGCAGGGGCACCACAATTGGGATTACCGCTTTCAGAATATCAATAGCCAACTGGGATTAACCGCCCAGGAAGTTTGCGCCGAAAGCTGGCCTGGACAAGACCTCGTGGACGCCGCGATTGAATGCGTCGATAGCTGGCGGCAATCGCCCGGCCACTGGAGCGCGGTTCGCAGCCGCAATTCGCTGTTCGGTTTTGACATGAAGCGCGGCCGCAACGGGATCTGGTACGGTACCGGGATCTTCGCGCGACGTTAAAGCAGATTTCAGGCAAATGTGAAGGAGCTTCGTGTGACGGCCTTCGCACTGCGAGTACGCTCTTTCGTGGCGGCCTGCCGCCGTCACCGCGAAAACGCACTCGCGGAGAGGTTGTGAATGTTTTGTCAAATCGTCGTAGCGGCGGGGTCTCGGCGCCGAATGCTTCGTTAAATGCCCCAATTTTCGGCGGCGCTCGCGCCGCCGCTACGGAAAGATTCGCAACCTCGGAGCGAGTGCGCCACAATGAAGTCCTATCGCACCCTCGTGACAAATGCGCTAGGAACGGGGCCGACCCTCCGTATTTGTTATTCGCCCACATGGGTGGACGCGGGAAGCGACGCCCAGCGTTGAACATCCAACGAAAGGCCGGCGCGTTCGCGCTGGCTGATGGCGCGGATGTCGTCCAGAGCGTGGAAGAACGCCGCCACGACGTCCGCGTCCCATTGGCTGCCGGCGCCTTCGCGGAAGATCGTCGCCATCTTGTTCTCGGGCATGCCTTTGCGGTAAGGACGGTCGCTCGACATCGCGTCGTAAGCGTCGGCCACCGCGCAAATGCGCGCCAAAAGAGGAATGTCCTCTCCCGCCAACCCATAAGGATATCCGCGGCCGTCCCATTGCTCGTGGTGGTGCAGCACCACCGGCAGCACGTCCGAGAGTTGCTTGATGTCGCAAAGAATCTTGTAACCCAACTCGGGATGCAATTTAATGTGCTCGAACTCGGCCTCGGTTAACCGGCCTGGCTTGCGCAAGACACTGTCGGCAATGCCGATTTTCCCAATGTCATGCACCAGCCCGGCCATGTACAACGTGTGTACGGTTTCGGTGTCGCAGCCCAATTCCTGCGCCAGGCGCACCGAGACTCGGGCCACCCGGTCGCTATGCCCACATGTGTAAGGGTCTTTGGCGTCAATCGCGGAGGTGAAGGCCCTCACCACGCTCGCCAGAAACTCGTTCTGCTGGCGATACAAGTCAATGTTGCATCCGTGGATGCCCAAGATGGCGCTGACCGAGTTGAGCAAGCTCGCTTCGATGGTGCCGAATTCCTTTGCTTCGCGATGGTTAATGGCCGCCAGCCAACCAAACAGGCGTTCACCTTCTCCCAAGGGAGTGACGATCAGTTCACGCACGGCCGGGAAATTCCACTGCTTGGCGGCGGTCACGTTCCGGTTAGCCACCAACGGACCGCTCCCCGAGCTAAGCTGGAGATCGTGAATCATCTGCTCGAGTTGGTCAATAGTAACCAGGGGCTCGCCGCGCGTTAGCAGCACCGGCTCGGTGCGGGCGCGATAGGTGATTTCACTTTCTTTGGCCACCGGCGCCAAGTACAAAGCCAAGCTTTCGGCCGGGAGGCATTCGGCCAACCAATTTAGGGCGCGACCTCCTAACTCCACGTCCGTGCTGGAGATGCGCAAGTTTTGGGTGATGTCGTAAAGGAGGCTGATTTCTTCGTAAGTCGAGGCGAGGTTGTCGGAGATTTTTCCGACCTCGTGCTCCAACCGACGAGACCGCGCTTCGGCCTCGATTTTACCGCTTACCGCCTGCACCAGACGTTGCAGCGCCGGAGCGGGAGTCGGCTGGGTCTGACGGAGCCAGCGAAACGCTTCTTGTTCGTCGCAGCCGAGCCAAGCGGCGTCCTCCGCCACGTCTTCGGTTTGCACGGGTTCCCGCGTCGCAACGGGCGCCACGGCAATGCGGCGGCGACGGCGATCGTCCTCCACCGGAAGCGCCACCAACGCGAAACAATCGTGTTCGGCCAGCACCTGTGGCGAAGTAATTTCGCCGATCCGCGCCGCCAACCACGCCCCGAGCGGCCCTTTGGCCCAGGACAAGGGACTGTCATCAAGAACAATCTGTCCCGATTCACGACTCCAAATCACGAAATCGGCGCCAAACCACTCTTTCAGCTCCAGACTGGCCGCGGCCAAAGCCTCATCGACGCGTTTTACCGCAGCCTCGTGTACGCCATGCGCAGAAGTTGCCACCAACGACATGTTCGTGCCCCTAAGTAAATTACTTCCGCCCGCGAATTCAATTGAAAACTTAGGTCACGAGAAGGGAGGAGGCAATGAAGCGACCCCGGCGCGGGGATTCAAACGCAGATAAAACCGATTGCAGGGATGCGACCATCCCCAACACGATAAATCTTGAAACCAGCGGCCGGTGCGAGGCGGTCGAAGGGATCGCCCTTGCGCGTGAAGAAATACTTGCGTGTCGCCTGGATCGATGGCGCATCTACCGGCTGTTCGCCTAAAGAGAGGAGCCCGTCCGCCGCGGGTGTTCACGGTACGCCGTTGCGGCCGCAATGTAATGTTCCGCCGCGTGTCGGATGAGCGCTCGATCGCGCTCTTCGCAGTTGCGGCGCACGCGGGCCGGCGCGCCCATGACCACCGAACCAGGCGGAATTTCCGTTCCTTCCAGCACTAGCGCTCCAACCGCCACCAGGCTGCCCGGGCCGATGCGGGCGCCGTTCATGACTACCGCCCGCATTCCGATCAGCACGTCGTCGCCCACGATCGCGCCATGCACGATCGCGCCGTGGCCGAGTGTCACGCGATCGCCCAGCACGCAGGGAAAACCGGGATCGGCGTGCAACACGCAACCATCTTGGATGTTGGTGTCTGCGCCGACGACGATCTTTTCCACGTCGCCGCGCAATACCGACTGGAACCACACGCTCGAACGCGGCCCGATCGTTACGTCGCCCACCACGACGGCGCCCGGCGCCAGGAAGACGGATGAATCGATTTGGTTGGGGCGAAACTCGGTATGAAAGTCGGTCATGGGGTAGAGGCTCGTCCCAAGACGTGGCGTAACGCTTCCGCTAACTCGGGATGGCGAAACGAGAAACCGTGCTCCAGCAATTGTTGCGGCAGCACGCGGGCGCTAGCAAATAACAGCCCGTCCGCCATTTCTCCCAACGCCAATTGCGCCGCGAATTTTGGCATGGGGAATAAGGTCGGCCGCTTTAGCACGCGGCCCAGCGTCTTGGTGAACTCTTGATTGGTCACCGGATGGGGCGTCGTACCGTTGACGGGCCCGCGCAGAGATTCGCTGGCAAGAATGTGCTGGATCGCGCGGATCAGGTCTTCCCGCGTGATCCAACTCCACCATTGGCGACCGCTCCCCATACGCCCGCCCGCGCCCAGTTGAAACGGGAGAAGCATCTTCGTCAGGGCGCCGCCTTCCCGGCTAAGCACGACGCCAATGCGAAGATTCGCCACCCGAATGCCCGCATCCGCCGCGGGCTGACACGCGCGCTCCCAGGCAACGCACACATCAGGCAGGAAGCCCTGCCCAGCGGAGCTTTGTTCGGTCAATTGCTCGTCGCCGCGATCGCCGTAATAACCAATCGCCGAGGCGGAAACCAAAACCCGCGGACGGCGCGGCAACCGCGAGAGCGACTCAGCCAGGAAGTGAGTCCCCTGTTCGCGGCTTTCGAGAATGCGGCGTTTTTTGGCGTCGGTCCAGCGTCCGTCGCCAATGCTCTCGCCGGCCAAATGCACCACCGCATCGGCAGTGGCCAGTTGATCGAGGTCGATCTCGCGGTCGCGATAGTTCCATAGCGCTTCGCCGGGTTTGGGCGAAGCGCGAACCAACCGCGTGACCCGGTGGGCGTCCGCCTCAAGCGCAGCCGTCAGCGGTTGGCCGATCAGCCCCGACGCTCCGGTGATGAACACGTGCATAAAACGTCCTCGCGCTAATGACGCGCGACGCAAGGCGTGACGTTAGCCAATTGGAAATTGAACTCGCAAGCGTTCAGGCGCCGCTTCGTCCGACAAGCTACTGAATTCTCGCGAATCCATGCGCCGCGACCTGGGTCGCCGGGCGAGGCTCCGACGCGCTGTTAGTGATCGCTGCCAGGGACAATCCGAAGATTGCGGTACGCGACCGGGCCGTGGTCGCCTTGGAACATCACGGGGCCGGTCGCGGCCTCCTTGCCGGTGACGCCGCTGGGCGTGGGACCTTTCATTTCGACGTTCTCGTGCAACGTTTGGCCATTGAGCGTGATCTTGACGAACTTCGCGTTGGCCGTTTTTTGGCCCTGGTCGTTAAATCGCGGGGCGCGGTAGTCGATAACGAACTTGTTCCATTCGCCGGGCTTCTTGGTGGCGTTCACCTTGGGCGGGGCGGCGCCGTAGAGGGCGCCCATGTCACCCCCGCCCAGCTTCTCTTTGCCGAAGCTGTCGAACACCTGAACTTCGTATTCCCCCATCACGTAGATGCCCGAGTTCGAGCCGCGAGGAACCAGCACTTCGACCTCGATGACGGCGTCGCCATATTTGTCCTGCGTATAAATGTCTACGCCGCCGCCTTGCACATTAACCAAGTGTCCCGGTTCGCCTTCAGGCTTTTCGGCAAGAACAATCTTGTTGGAATTGTTCTTGTCCACCGTAGCCAGCCCGACCTTCCAATGACTGCGTTCCTTCGGCTCCTTAGTTGTCCACCCGGAAAGGTCTGTGCCGTTGAACGGCTGTGCGGCCTCTTCCGCCCACGCCGAAGCGCTCATCACCACGGCCGCCAGTCCCGCCAGCATGAATCCACGTTGCATCTCTTAGTTTCCTTTGCGAGGAAGGATCAAAGCAATCAAGACGTTGTGGGGCTTAACTTAGTCCATGCGTCGCTTGCCGTCGAGCGTCGCGTTCGCGCCGGATGCGTCCAGCGCGCCGCTCACGGGAACAAGCCGCGGGCGAGCTTGGCTTCGGCCACGCGCTGAACGCCTTCGATGAGGGCGGCGGTGCGCATGTCGAGCTTGTCGCGCTGGGCGCGGAGCGTGGTGCGGCGAAAGGCGTCGGTCATCACCTTGTGCAGCCGGTCGTTCACCTCCTCCAACGTCCAGTTATAGTTCTGCGTATCCTGCACCCATTCAAAGTAGGACACCGTCACGCCGCCCGCGTTGCCAAGAATGTCGGGCAGAATGAACACCCCCTTTTCGTTCAGCACCTCGTCGGCTTCCAGGGTGGTCGGACCGTTGGCGCCTTCGGCCAACATCTTGCACTGGATGCGAGGGGCGTTTTCGCCCGTGATCTGGTTCTGCAAGGCGGCGGGAACGAGGATGTCGCAAGGGGTTTCCAACATTTCCCGATTGGTGATTTCCTGCCCGCCCTTGTAGCCGACCAAGGTGCGATGTTTGCCCACGTGGTCTAGAAGCGCGTTCATGGACAGGCCGCTCTCATTGTAAATGCCGGTGTTGACGTCGCTGACGCCGATCACCCGCACACCCATCTCATCCAGGAATTTGGCGGCGTTGCTCCCCACGTTGCCGAAGCCCTGGACGATGGCGGTGCATTGCTTGAGGTTTAGCCCCAGATGCGCCGCGGCCTCGGCCACCAGGTACACCAGGCCGCGGCCGGTGGCCTCGCGCCGCCCCAGCGAACCGCCCAAGGCCACGGGTTTGCCCGTAACCACTTCCGGCACGGTGTAGCCGACCTGTTGGCTGTAGGTGTCCATGATCCAGGCCATGACCTGCTCGTCAGTGCCCATGTCGGGCGCGGGAATGTCCTTGTCGGGACCGATCATGGTGATGATCTCCGAAGTGTAGCGCCGGGTGAGACGCTGCAACTCGGCCCGCGAGAGCGAGGTGGGGTCAATCGCCACGCCCCCCTTGGCGCCGCCGTAGGGAAGCCGCATCAAGGCGCACTTCCATGTCATCCACATGGCCAGGGCCGAGACTTCGCCCAGGTCCACGTCCTCGTGGTAGCGAATGCCGCCCTTGGTTGGCCCCATCGTAAGCACGTGCTGCACCCGATAACCAAAGACCGTCTCCACCTCGGCGTATTCATCGCGGCGAAAGGGAAGCGTCACCACCAAGGACCGTTGAGGGAACAGCAGCCGCTCGCGGATGTTGTCGTCCAGGCCCATTAGATGCGCGGCCTTGAGGAATTGTTGCTGCGCCAGGTGGAACATGGGCGCGTCCCACTCGGCGTGCTCCGCATGCGCGCGCTGCACGGCGTACCGAACCGCGCGAACCAATTGCTTAGGCTCGGTCTCGCCCTTCACGAGAAACGCCTGCGCTCCTTCCTCGACCGCCTTGGCGGCTACTTGTACGTCTCCCATGGACGAGAGCACGACAATGGGAGTTTGCCCCGCGTGTTGACGCATGCGTTCGAAGGTCTCCATGCCTTCGCTGTCGGGGAGCATAAGATCAAGCAGTACGACGTCGTACTTGTCTTTGGCAAACTGGGCCAGCCCTTGTTCGAGATGGTCGACCGCGGTGACTTCGAACTGCCCGTCGTCGCTTTTGGCCAGCACGCCTTCGATTAACTTGCGGTGAGTGGCGCTATCTTCGATCACCAACGCCTTGTAGGTCTTCATCGAGGCTTCCTTGAATGAATCGTCCCAGGGTGCGATGGTTGTCCCGTTCCCGCAACATAGCAGACGCGCCGGGCGTTATCCACGCAGGGGCGAAGGTTCGCCGTCGAGCGCCACGTAGTCGGCGTGGCGGAATTGAATACAATGGACGGTGGATGACGCGTGTGAAACCGATCGAACACGAATGGCTGACTGGATGACGCTTTACCCGACACACCTGGAACGCCAAGGCGATGGCCGCTTGGACATCGCTTGGAGCAACGGCGCCCACCGCACCTACCGGCCCGGCGCCTTGCGCAAGGCGTGCCCCTGCGCCACCTGCCGCGAGCAGCGCGGGGCGGAAGAGCAAGACAAAATGAAATCGCTGCTCAAGGTGATCTCTCCCGAAGAGGCTCTGCCGCTGACCATTGCACGGATGGAGCCGGTCGGCAACTACGCCTACAAAATCGTGTTCAGCGACGGCCACGACACCGGCATCTTTACGTTCGACCGCTTATGGGAGTTGGGCGAAGAGTAGTGCTACGTCGTCCCTTCGCGTAACATCTCGGAAAGCGCAGCCAATAGCGCATCGTCGCCCGCCTGAACGGCCTGTTCGAAGTTCTCCAGCGCGGCGCGCATCTGTTCCACCGTCTCGGGCAGCCGACTGGACACCTCGTTGGCTTCCCATTGATCGTCGGGCTTGACGTAAAGCTCCAAGGCCTTGGGGTCGTTCTCCTCGGGCGCCGCGTCGGTCCGAAGAAACCACGCTGGCGTGCGCAAGGCGCGCTCGGAACCGTGGACCGCCATCGCGCGGTCGCGGGGCCAGTCTTCGCCTTGCGCCAGGGGCGCCAGGCTCCGCCCCCAGATGTGCGGGGGAAGTTCGATGACTTGCGCCCAGTCGAGAAGCGTGGCGAACAAATCCGGCGGTTGTGCAATCGCTTGCGCGCGATGCGCCGATTGCGCACCATCGGGAAATCGCAACATCAGTGGCACGCGCAGCAGCTCGCCGTGCAATGCGTTATCCACGGGGCCGATGCGCCGATGCTCGCCCAGGGGATAACCCCGCGGCGAGGTTACCACGAGCAACGTGTCGTGTGCGCGCGAACTATCTTGAAACGCATGGAGCAGCCACGCCAGGCAGCGATCCAGCGCGGCAATCTGGCCCGCATAAGCGTGAATCACTCCTAGCTGCTCATCCGGATCAAACTTCAACGGCAACTGCCGCACGGGCGGATCGAGAAAGTCGGGCGGGGGCGGGTCGTCTTCGTCGGCCCATTGCGCTCGCAATTCCCAAGGCGCGTCCCACGGCCCTTGCATCGCTTCCAAGTGGACCCAGAACAAGAACGGCGAAGAGAGCCTCGCGAACCGTTCCATCGTTGCGTCAACCATGCGCGCCATGTGCGTCTGCTCGACATCGGTCGCAGGACGGTTAGAGACGCGCCGCGGCGTCTGGACCACCTCGCGAAATCCGGCGGCCCACGGCAGCCGCACCACGTCGGCGCTGTCGGTCAAACAGATCGTGTGGTATCCCTTGGCCGACAAGGCCTCGGCCAGCGAGGGGGACACCTCCTCGGGCATGTCGGCGTGGCGGCCGGTCCAGAACGAGCGATACCCGCGCGCCAAGTCCGGCGAATCGCTCAGCGCATGCTCGATCACCAGCGACTGACTCGCCAGTCGGTTGAAGGCCGGCGTATCCAGCCACGTCGCGCCGTAAGGGCCAAGATAACCGGCGCCCAAGCGGTCGATGACCAGCACCAAGATATTGCGAGGTTGCAAAGGCAGGATTGGAGGTTAGAGGTTAGGAATTAAGGGTAGGTATCGCCGATTGGTTGGGGAATAGCCGGCGACTAACAGTGCCGGATTTTGCGCTGGCGCAAAAGTTGCGCTCGCGAACGCATTGCGCTTGTGCAGCCGTTACGATCACAAAGGCTTTACGCCGGCGCGGAGGTTGTACTTGCGCGGACGCGGGGGCTACCCATTTTGCGATTCCAACCGCCCCTCAATCTTAAACGTGCCGTGCGCGCCGTAAAGGAGCCTTGGGCGTGCAACTTTCCCCACCTTACCCTGCTTCGTATAATTCCGAGAGGTTAGATTGAAGCGGCCCCTGCCATTTCGTGACTCAGGAAGCGGGCTTGCCCGATGCACATATGGCGGAGACACACCCATTACGGATGAGCACCACAACCGGACGGTTGTGTTTGACGGCACTGGCCTGGATGGGGCTGGCCGTGACACTCTTGGGCGAAGCGCCTCCCGCCGTAAACGCTCCTCCCGCGGGACCGGCGACGAAACGCGGCTTGATTGTCCGTGTGCCCTTGCCCCTTGTAGGCACGGTCGATACCCGGCTCAAGCAGGTCATCGATCAAGTGTTGGAGGAGGCAGAAAATCGCGATGATCGACTTACCTTGGTTTTGGAGTTTCATGGCCCGGCGGGTGAGACCGGCGAGTCAAGCGAATTCGAACGCTCGCTTTCTGTGGCTCGTTATCTTGCGGGCGAGCGTCTAAGTCGCGTGCGCACGATCGCGTGGTTGCCGCACAGCGTTACGGGACACGCGGTTCTAGCGGTCATGGCGTGCGAGGAAATCGCCATGCATGCCGACGCCCAGATCGGAGCCTCGGGAACCCATGAGGAGCACCTCGACCCGACCGTGCGGCGGGGCTACGCCGAGATCGCGGCGCGTCGCCGGACCTTGCCTGTCGCCGTGGCGCTGGGAATGCTTGACCCGGCGTTGGCGGTGTATCGCGTTCAGACGTTGGAAGGCGAGCAGTACTTGTTGGGCGAGGATTTGCGAACGCTGCAAAACGAGATCGCCATAGGCGAGAGCGAGACGGTCATCAACGGCGTTGAAACCGTCTTTAAGGAAGGCGAGGTGGGCCTCCTCGATGGCCGCGCGATGCGTCTGACGCATCACTTCGCCAGTCATTTGGCGAAAGATCGCCGGCAACTGGCTAGCGAACTAGGACTGGCGCCCGGTTCGTTGGACGAAGATCCGTCGCTTGGCGGCGGCTGGCGGGCGGCCCGGATCGTCGTGCAGGGGCCGATGGACCGCCGCAAAGTGAACCAGATTCAACGCGGCATTCAAGACGAACTCCAGCAGCGTCGCGTTAACTTCGTGCTCTTGGAGATCGAAAGCGCTGGGGGCGACGTGGCCGAAAGTTTGCGCTTGGCGAATTTCCTTGCGGCCCTGAACCCCAGCGAAGTGCGAACCGTGGCGTACATCGCGCGCGAGGCCCGTGGCGATGCGGTCTTGGTGGCGCTGGCGTGTGACCAGGTGGTCATGCGCGAAGACGCGGTCCTGGGCGGCCCCGGCGGCGCGGCGCAGGACGAGATTGCGGAGGCTGACCTGCGAGCGCCCCTGGAACGGTTGGCGTTCGAGAAAGGCCGCGATTGGTCGCTGCTCATGGCGGCCGTCCAGCCGCAGTTTCGCGTCCATCGCTACACGCACGAGGCCGGCGGCGAAGCGCCACGCTACTTTTCAAATGAAGAATGGGAGCAGCAACCGCAACCCGACGAGTGGCGTCGCGGCGGCGAGGTCGCCAACGCCGAGGGATTCACCGGGCGTCGCGCCGAGGAACTGGGCCTGGTTCGTTACCTGGTTTCCGACTTCGATGAGCTGCGCCAAGTTTACCACCTGGAAGGCGAACCGCGCCTCGTAAAAACGAATTGGGCGCATTCCTTAATCGAAGCTTTGGCCGATCCACGCTGGGCGGGCGTGCTGTTGTTCGTCGCCTTTTTCGCCTTGATGACCGAGGTCATGTCGCCCGGGGTGGGCGTGGGCGGATTTTTGTCCGCCGTTTGTTTTACCCTCTTCTTCTGGAGCCAATTCTTGAACGGCACGGCGGGCTGGCTGGAAGTGGCGCTCTTTGTATTGGGCGTGTCTTGCCTGGCGCTGGAACTGTTCGTCCTGCCGGGTTTTGGCGTCTTTGGGATCGGCGGCGCGGCACTGGTGCTGGCCTCGATCGTGCTGGCAAGCCAGACGTTTGTCATTCCGCAGTCGTCGCAGGACCTGGCCCAGTTGCCGAAGTCGCTGGGACGTGTGGCCGTGGGCGGTTTGGGCCTGGCGGCGGCCTTGATTATTATGCGCCGCATCCTTCCGCGAACGCCCGTTTACCAACATCTGGTGCTGCAGCCTCCCGAGGGCGAAGAACAATCGCTACGCGAAAACCGCGAATCGTTGGTGCATCTGGTGCATCTGGTAGGGAAACGCGGCCAGACCTTGACGCGCCTCGTGCCGGCCGGCAAAGCCTGCTTTGGAGATGAGGTAGTCAACGTGCTTAGTCACGGCGGCATGATCGAGAGCGGCGCCGAGGTGCTGGTGGTCGAAGTGACCGGCAACCGCGTGGTCGTCGAAGAGGTAGAATGAAGCGGTAGGGCGGGAAATGCAAATTGCAAAATTGGACGTTGATCGGGGGTGTTGGTGAGCGGAATCGGCAATGCGTACTCTTTCTCGACGCCGCGATTTCGCTTGCGGTTTCTCGGCGTCGGAAACCACCGCCAACCGACCACGAACAACGCAACAGCGTACTTAGGAACCTGGCCATGACTCCCTTGATTTGGGCCGTGGTGTTGTTGGGGGTGGCGCTGGCGCTGGGGGTGCTGGAGTTGTTCGTTCCCTCCGGCGGCGCCCTGGGAATGTTGGCCGTGGCGACGGCGGGAATGGGCGTGTTTCTTGGGTACTATTATGGCGGACTGGTAATGGGAACGCTATTCTTGGGCGCGGTGGTGGTGGCACTACCCGCGTTCTTGGCGGCTGCGGTGCAAATTTGGCCCCACACCACCATTGGCCGGTCGGTACTGATCGGCCTGCCCGAGCGCGACGACGACGTGCTGCCCGGCGACGAAACGGGCCGGCGCTTGCAATCGCTGGTGGGACGCACTGGCGTGGCGCGTTCCGACATGCTTCCCAGCGGCGCCGTGTTGATCGGTAAGCAAACCTACGACGCAGTGAGCCAGGGTATGCCCATCGATCGCGGCCAGCCCGTGCAAGTGATCGCTATCCGCATGCATTGCCTCGTGGTGCGGCCCACCGACGCCCTGGAGGCGCAACTTGCCACGGCGGAAGATCCATTGTCCCAGCCTCTGGCGGACTTCGGCCTCGATCCGCTTGACGATCCCCTGGCGTAACCGGGAGAACTTCGCTGATGCTGCTCGCGCAATTGGACCCGATCGAGTATTTCTGGATCATCCTCACCCTCACCGTGGTTGTGGGCGGGTTCCTGCTGACGGTTATCTTTGCCCGTTACATTCGGTTGATCGTGCAATCGTTTTTTACCGGCGCGGGCATCACGCTTTGGGACTTTGTGGGCATGACCTTTCGTCGGGTCAAACCGGAAACCATCCTCCAGGCGAAGATTATCGCCGTCCAAGCGGGCCTCCATGACGATGAAATTACGTCCAAGGCGCTCGAAGCTCATTACCTGGCGGGGGGCAACGTGCCGCTGGTGATTCGGGCCTTGGTGGCGGCGCGCAAAGCGAAAACCATCCGGTTGACGTTTCGCGAAGCTACCGCCATCGATTTAGCCGGCCGCGACGTCCTGGACGCCGTGCGCACCAGCGTCTACCCCAAGGTCATTGATTGTCCCGCGCCCAATTCGGGCCGCACTACCCTGGACGGCGTGGCGCAGAACGGGATTCAACTGAAGGTCAAGGTCCGCGTCACCGTCCGGGCGAACTTGCAAAAGCTCATTGGCGGCGCCACCGAAGAGACCATTGTGGCCCGGGTGGGGGAAGGGATCGTCAGCGCCATCGGTTCCGCCAAGACGCACTGGGACGTACTGGAGAACCCCGATAGCATCACCAAAACGGTATTGCGGGAAGGGAGCCTCGACCGCCAGACGGCGTTTGAGATCGTGTCGCTGGATATTGCCGACATTGACGTGGGCGACAACATTGGCGCCCGGCTTCGCGTCGATCAGGCCGAAGCCGATACGCGCATCGCCCGCGCCCGGGCCGAAGAACGCCGGGCGATGGCCGTGGCGGTGGAGCAGGAAAACACGGCCCAAATCGAGCACAGCCGCGCCGCGCTCGTGGCGGCCGAAGCGGAAGTGCCCCGGGCAATCGCCGACGCCTTCCAAAGCGGGCGGCTGGGCATTCTGGATTACTATAAGCTGCGCAACGTCCAGGCCGACACTGACATGCGTCGCTCCATCGCCACCGCAACGCCGGCGTAACGTCGGTACACTTTTTCTTCGTAGCTGAATTTGCAAAAATTCAGCACCGGTGTCACGCCGAATTCCGACGAACTCAGAATCGATCGCAAGCGGGTAGCGGCGCGCCGCCGTTCCCCAAGCGTGCTACACCAGATTCTTTACGGCTTCCAAGGCGCCGGCGTAGTCTGGTTCTTGCGTCACTTCCTTGCATGTCTCGGCGTAGACCACCTTACCGTCTTTGTCGAGGACGAACACGCCGCGAGCCAGCAACTTCAGTTCTTCGATGAGCATGCCCCAGTTGTTGCCAAAATTACGGTCTTGGTAGTCGCTTGCCGGCCGTAGGTTTTTGATGCTCTCGGCGCCGCAAAAGCGATTCATCGCAAAAGGGAGATCCAGGCTTACCGTCAGAGCGTGAATGCGGTCTCCCAGCGAATCCAATTCCTGATTAAACCGTTTGGTTTGAATCTGGCACACGCCCGTGTCGAGCGAGGGAACCACGCTAATCACTGCGGGTTTTCCCTTCAGGTCGGCCAGGGTAATCGTCTTCAATCCGTCTTGAAAATAGTGGAGCGTGAAGTCGGGGGCGGGTTGCCCGACTTGCACTTGGTTGCCCGCCAAAGTCATGGGATTCCCTTTGAACGTAACGGCGCCGGCGCGCGACATGGCTCTCCCTTTCGCATGAGTAAGAAGCAATGGGTTGCGTGGGACAGTATTGCGCTCGGGCGCGGAACGATCAAGTAGGCGCTGCTCAATGCGGAATGTGAAAAAATAAACGCGATCGATAGGCATTCTCTTGCGTTCCGCATTTCGCAATCTGCAGATGTTGCTCTCGGCTGGACGAATCGTTGCGGCATGGTTTATGCTTGTGATTCCTACGGTGCGTTGTTGTGTTTCGAGACCACGAGGATTGCATGGCAAAGAAGGAAGAAGCTCTGGAGGTTGAAGGCGTCGTCACCAAAGCCCTCGCCAATACCCGGTTTATGGTGCAATTGGATACCGGGAACGAGGTGATGGCCCACGTGGCGGGCCGGATGCGCAAGTACTTTATCCGCATTGTTCCCGGCGATCGGGTCAAGGTGGAGTTATCGCCCTACGACCTGACCAAGGGGCGGATTATCTTTCGCGAACGGTAAGCCGCGCGGTAGAGATTCCCCTTTCCTGTTGCTCGGGTTGCGTTGACGCCACACCGAGAACAGTTCTTTCCGCGCTTTTCGGCCACGCTTCTGGCGCTGCGCGCATCAGGTCCGACATTTGCACCCAATTCGCCACATTGACATGGGCGTCGGGCCGCCGATTTTCTAAAATTCTGAAACTTTGCACGCGGGAAGTAGGTTCCTATCGTGTCGCACGGTCGGGGTCCGTGCCGTCTTCTCATGCCGCGAATACGGAATGAACTTGGCGCGGCGCTCAATGTGATGCGTAGCGAGTTCGTGTTTCAACCCATAGGAGTGGTGAAGTGAAAAGCTGGTATTCTCAAACACTGGCGATTGGGCTAGCGGCCTTGGTCGCGGTTGCCTCAACACCGTCCCGAACCTTGGCGCAAGAGCAAGAGGGCATCCGACCCGTCGCGGTGGTTTCGATCGCCTCGATTGACGAGGTGCTCGGCGATATCGCCTTTCTGACCGAGACTGCCGGCCAGGGCGATTTCGGCAAGATGGTGGCCCTGCTTTCGGGCGGTTACACCGTGGGCATGGACAAGAAGCGCCCCTTGGGTCTGATCGTGTCGCTCGAAAACGATGAACCCAAAGGCGTGGCGTTTCTCCCTATCAAGAACCTGGATGCGGTGTTGGCGGGCTTGGAGGAGCAAGTTGGCAAGCCGGAAGACGCGGGCGACGGCATCTTGGCGCTTGGCGGTCGCGGCGGCAAACCGGTCTACGTGAAGGAGATTGAGGGTTGGGCCTTTGTAGCCCAGCAGGCGAACGACCTCGCGGACTTGCCCGCGTTCGATCCCGCGGCAATCTTGGGCGATTTGACGAAGAACTACACGGTCGGCGTCCGGATCAACGTGGGAAATATTCCCGCCGAGATCAAGAAAGCGGCCGTCGCCCAGATGAAAGCCCAGTTCGAGCGCCAGTTGGAGGAGAATCTTGATGAGCAACCGGAGTCGCAGCGCGAAATCACCGAACGCTATACGCGCACGGCGATGGAGCAACTGACTTCGCTGATTGAAGAAACAGAACAAGTGACGGTGGGCTTGCAAGTCGACGCTCAGGCCAAGACCACCCACCTGGATTTTGCGATGATCGCCCGTCCTGAGACCAAGCTGGCCGAACAAATGGCTCTGCTCAAGGAGGTCACGTCCGCCAACGCCGGCTTCCTGGCGCCCGAGGCGGCGGTCCTGGCGCATGTCGCCAACCGCATGACCGAGGACGACATCGCCATGTACCAGGACATGCTCAAGTTGGCGCGGGAAAACTCCCTCAAGGAAATCGACAACGACGAAGACATTGAAACCGAAGAAGCGCGGCAAATCGCCAAAGACGTCATTAATTCGTTGTTCGACGTGGCCGAAAAAACGGTCGCGGCCGGCAAGATCGACGGCGGCGCGGCGTTGTTCCTTTCGTCTGAAGGCAAAGCGTCGCTAGTGGCCGGCGGCACCGTTAAAGACGCCGCCCGCTTGGAAGCGACGCTCAAGAAGCTGGTTGAGGTCGCCAAGAATGAGCCGAAGGCGCCTAAGGTGAACTTTGACGCCGCCCAACACGCAGGCGTGCGGTTCCACACTATGAGCCTGCCGATTCCCGCCAAGGAGGACGAGGCGCGTCGCATCTTCGGCGAGAATCTGGACGTGGCCATCGGTTTTGGCGAGGAAACGGTGATTGCGGCGTTCGGTCCAGGCGGGATCGACACCGCGAAGAAGATTCTCGACAAATCCCAGGCCAAAGCGTCGGAGCACGTGGCGCCCGGTCAGTTGGTGGTCGCGCTAGGCCCGATCCTCAAGTTTGCGTCGGCGGTCAAGGAAGATCCCGTAACTACCATGCTTGCCGCGACCTTGGAGCAGAGCAAGGGCGAGGATCATATCTCGCTCAAGGCCGAATCGATCGAACGCGGGGTCCGCTCGCGCTTGGCGATCGAACAGGGCGTGCTGCAACTGATCGGCGCCGCGGTGAAGATGATGAGCGAAGGCGGCAAACAGCAAAAGCCATTCTGACGCTTGCTGTTGGGGCGCGATTCAATGATCCCCCAAGCGGCGAATGCTTTCTCAACGCCGGCCTCACAACAGGCCGGCGTTTTTCGTTCTTACCGCGAGAGGCTCAGTCCATCGTCGATTGGCGAGGCGCGTTTCTCTTTACCCCCAGTTGCTCGGCCAACGCCTGGGCAGCCTGATCGTGTTCGACGCGGCGGGAATCTTCGGGCCGTAAACGCTGGGCTAACTCTTCGTGGGCAAGTAGTTCCTCATAAGGCATGTGAAGAGACTGCGCCAGGATGATCGCCTTGCGCCAGTCGCGCACGGCGCGTTCGATCCGCCCTTCTAGCCAATGGGTGCTCCCTAACCAAAGCTGGGCCGCGGGCCGGCCAATGGGAAACACGCGCGCGTAGCCCTCTAACGCTCGCTGCGCCTGCGCTGCCAGATTGGCGTGATTGGCGACCTCGGCGGCGGATCCGTGCTCCCACAACCAATGGCAGGCGCGCGCCAAGTTTGCATAGCCCGCCAGCGAGTAATGCCCCGTGGGAGAACCTACCTGGTCGGCCAGGCGCAACCCGGCTTGCACGGAGTGAAGCGTGTTTTGCGCATCGCCTTGCCGCGAATAGGCCCACGCCAAAAGGCCCCACATCCCCAGTTGCGAGATGCGGTCCACATTGTGTTCGTACAAGGTGTTTGCGGTCGTCAATTGCTCGACGGCGGCGTGCGTCGCGTCGGGAGCGTTTTGACGTAGTAGTCCGTCGGCGCTGCCGTTCAGTCCCCACGCGCGCTGAAGGTCGTCGCCCCGCGCCGCGGCGGCCAAACGCAGTGCGTTCCACGTTTCCCGACCGCGTTGAATTTCTCCGCAGTAGTAGGCGCCTTGCGCCAGGGTGGCCATGGTTTCCCCCCACCGCCGCCAGTCGCCAAGACGATGCGCCAGGGCAATCGCTTCTTCCAAGTCGGCCAGCGCCGACTTGGCCTGCCCCACGCCCAAGGCGTATAGCCCGGTGACTTCCAGCACCCAGCCCAACGAGGCCGGGTCGTTCACCTCGCGAGCAATGGCCTTGGCTCGGCGAGCGTAACGCCGCGCCAAGACGTGCAATCCGCCCAGACCCGCCGAGATGCAGTTGTTGGCGTACGCCTGGGCCAACTCAGGCGACGGCCCCGCCTGCCGCGCAAAGTGCAGGTTGGCTACCAAGGCGTGCACCAAAAGCGTTTTTTGATTCGAGAGATAATAAATCTCCGCCAACGATTCATACGCGTGGGCGATTTCCAAGGCGGTTTCCCGCTGGAGCCGTTCTGGCGTGGATTCGGGCGAATCGCCGCGATGATACATCGGCGCTAATGGCGCCCCCTGGGCGGCCGATTCGTCGGTCGCGGGGTTGGCCCGGCCGGCGCGTGGCCTGCGTCCGGTAATTTGAGCCGCAAGGTGCCCCACAAAGCTGGCCGCTAGTCCTACCTTGGAATGCGGCGCCGGTCGCTTGTGCAACGCCAGGGACGTCAACAAATGTTCGCGGCTTTCCGCCAGTCGTCCCAACCCGAGATACGCCTCTCCCAACCGCCGCTCCCACGCCGCGCGACGCGGCGCGGGAGTCGCCAGCAAGTGCGCTTTGTCCAATTCCAACGCTTCGCGAAAGAAACCAATCGCTTCCTGGTAGGCGCCGCTGCCGATGGCGAAGCGCCCCGCCTGTTCCAGGTAATGGACCGCGCGCTCCGGTTCGCGGGCGTTGCGCCAGTGGTAAGCCAGGGCGCCATAAGCCGGAGGAGCGATTTCTTTCTCGCTGGCTTCGCGCCACTCGGCGATGGCTCGGTGAAGCTGCTCGCGCTGATAAAAGAGGAGCAACTGGTACGCTGCTTCGCGCGCGACCGCGCTGCGAAACAGGTACGTCAACTCGGGCTCGGGGATTTCTACTTCGATGATTTGCGTCCGCAGCGCTGCTCCCAGGTGGTCGCGCAGCCGCGGTCGATCCGGCTCCAACGGATAAACTGCTTGCAGCGTGCGGTATGGAAAATGCCGCCCAATGACGCTGGCCACCTTGACGGTTAACTGTTCGGGCGGCGCCAGACGGTCCAGGCGACTGGTCACCACGCCGTGCAGCGTGTCGGGCAAATTGAGCGTTTCCAGCCCTTGCTCGCCTTCCACCAACAGGCACTCACCCTCGACGATTTCCAATTGCCCGGCATCGCGCAAGGCGAAGGCCATTTCTTCGGTGAAGAGCGGATTCCCCTCGGCCCGGCGATGGATAAAGTCGATGGCCCGCGCCGGCAGTTCCGCCACCCCCAGACGCCGGCACGCCAGTCGAGCCGCCTGGGGTTGCGAGAGCGGATCCAACGTGAGCAGCGCGCAGCGCGGCGCCTCCAATAGCCGCGCCAGCACGTTCGGCAAAGGGGCGGCCACCGGACGCATGGCTAACACCAACAACAGTCGCGTGGCACGCTGGGCCGCCAGTTCGACCAGTTCCCACGATGCCGAATCCAACCACTGCGCATCGTCGAGCGACACGACCAGTGGGCGGCGGCGCGCCTCGGCCTCCAGCAACTCCACGAGCAATCGCCGCGTGTTCTCGCCACGTACGCGGCCCGTCATGTGCGACGTCAACTCGTTATCGGGCAGATCGACCGGCAGCACCGCGCGCAACAGCGGCGCCCAGCCGGCCAGGTCGGGAACGTCGCCCAAGCGTCGCTCCAGACGTTGCCGCGCCGCGTCGGGCGGCGTCAGCGCGTCGATCTCGAACAACCGCTCAAACACGGGTCGCCACGCAAAATACAGAGTGGCCGTCTCCAGCGAATCGCCATGCCCCAATAACCCCACGGCGCCTTGCTGTTCGGCGCGATAATGAGATTCGATTAATAGCCGCGACTTACCAATCCCCGGCTCACCTTCGACCAGCACCGTGCCCGCGGCGCTCTGTTCCCGAGCCTGCTCGAATTCTCTTGCCAGCCGAGATAGTTCTTCGTCGCGGCCGATCAATTCGGCGCGGGCGGTGGTAGGGCGACCGCGGGGCGCGATGGGGCGAAACACCGCCAACGGCGCCGCCTTCCCCTTGAGCATTACGTCGGGAAGCGACTCAAAGTGGAAGTGTCGTTCGGCTGCCTGCCGCGTCGGATCGTCGCACAGAATGTCGCCCACAGCGGTTTGCATGAGCCGCGCGGCGCGGTTCACCACGTCGCCCAACAGCGTATACTCGCGGCGGCGGTGTCCGCCGAACGCCCCGCAATAGACCCGGCCGGTGGATACGCCCAGCGAGCAATCCAGACCCAACTCGCGAAGCTGTTTCTGCAGCGCCAACGCGGCAGCTACACCACGCCGTGCGTCGTCCTCGTGCGCCAGCGGAGGCAAGCCAAACGCCGCCAACAGCGCCGTGCCCTTTTCATCGACGTTGAGTTTGTTCACCGAGCCTTCGTACCGATAGACTTCGCGCTGGAGATAGTGCATCACCCGCTGCACCCGTTCCAGCGGAGTCGCATAATTCAGCTCGGGCAGGCTCACAAACAGTACGGTCGCCAAACGCAGTTCGCCGAGCCAGCGTTCGTGTCCGGCGCGCAGGCGGTCAATCACCGCGGCCGGAATGTACGAACGCAGGGCCGCGTTGGCTTCCTCGCCCAGCCGCGCGGGCGTCAGCGGCAGTCCTTGCGGTTCGTGCGGCCCGTCGACCAAGAGCATCACGCCCCCGGTGCGCGGCTCGCCGCGAAACTCGCCTTGAAGATACTTCCAGGCTTGCAAGCTGGCGGCCGACTGCCCGGCTTCGGTTTGGCGCAGCGCGGCGAAGGCTTGTTGAAACGCAATGCCGGAAATCAAGAAGTCCCAACGATGCAAGAACCCGCCGACGTGCATCGCCGCGAGCGAACCCGCGCCCAGGCCGATCTTCATCGAAAGCGAGCGGCCCTCGGGTAATGATGTGGCGGACAAGAGCGATTGTAAATCGAGAGCGCACGCGGCCGCCCTGCGCGTCGCCAGCTCCAAGGACTTTTCCGACGCATCGGGCCAGATCACCAGCAGCGCGTCGCCGGCAAACCGCGCCACGTCGCCCCCGTGCGCCTCGATACACGCGATTGCACAGCCGAAGAACTCGTCCAGGATTTCGGTCAGCCGCTCCGCGCCTTGGGCGCCTTGTTCGGCCAGTCGCTCGGCCAGCGGCGTAAAACCCGAAACGTCGGCTACCATCGCCGCGCCGGTCCAGCGTTCCGCCAACGGCTCCACCAGCGGCCGGGGATCATCCGCCAACCGACGGCGAACAAACTCCGGGGCAAACGGCGCTAGTTCGTCGGCGAGGGTACGGTGGGGCATAAGATTCCGCGGGAGAACGGAATCGATTCCGTTCCTTCGCCAACAGACGGATTGTGACAAACCGAATGGACAACGCAAGTCTTTTCCAGACGCATCACAACCGCAAGCAAAATCGCTTGCCGTTGCGACGCGCCGATCATGGTTCGCGGATAACCGACGGGTTGATCCGTGCTAGTCCAACCAAGGGTTACCGCTTTTCGAAAACGACGGGGCTTGCACCCTCATTGTGACGGCGCGGGATTCGTGAAGCCAAGCACCTGTCGCAGAAAATGACCAGTGTAACTGGCGTCCATGCGCGCCACGTCTTCGGGGGCGCCTTCGGCGATGATCCGGCCGCCTCCTTGGCCGCCTTCGGGGCCGAGGTCGAGTACCCAATCGGCCGATTTGATCACGTCCAGGTTGTGCTCGATCACAATCACGGTATCGCCGCGCTCGACCAGGCGACGCAGGACCGCCAAGAGCCGCTTGACATCTTCAAAGTGCAATCCGGTGGTGGGCTCATCGAGAATGTAAAGCGTCTTGCCGCCTTCCGCCCTCGCTAGCCCGGTCGCCAACTTGATGCGTTGCGCCTCGCCGCCCGACAGCGTGGTGGATGGCTGTCCCAGCGGTAGGTAACCCAAGCCCACGTCGTCCAGGCTTTGCAACACGCGATGAATCGGGACAAAGTTTTCAAAGAACTGGGCCGCCTCCCGCACCGGCATCGCCAGCGCGTCGGCGATCGACTTGCCGCGGTAATGCACCTGGAGGGTCTGCCGATTGAACCGTGCGCCGCCGCAGGTCTCGCACGGCACATAGAGATCGGGCAGGAAGTTCATTTCGATCTTTTGCAGCCCCTGCCCCTGGCAGGCCTCGCACCGTCCACCCTTGACATTAAAGCTAAAGCGGCTGGCGCGGTAGCCGCGCGCGCGGGCCTCGCGGGTGTTGGCGAACACCTTCCGAACTTCGTCGAATGCGCCGGTAAACGTGGCGGCGTTGCTCCGCGGAGTGCGGCCAATGGGCGCCTGGTCAATCACCACCGCCCGTTCCAATTGGTTCAGACCTCTTAGGCTCTTAAAAGGACCGGGTTTGGGGGCTGCGCCGCCCAGGCGGCGGATGACCGCCGGCGCCAGCGTTCCGCTGACGAGCGAGCTTTTCCCCGACCCGCTGACACCCGTGACGCAAACCAGCGCCTCCAACGGAAATACCGCGCGCACGTCCTGGAGGTTATGGGTTGTCACTCCCTCCAACACCAGCGACCGCGTCTTGGCCACGGGCCGTCGCGCGGGGGGCGGATCGATCCGAAAGCGGTCGCTCAAGTAGCCGCCGGTCAGGGAGTTTTCGTTTTGCTCGACCTCGGCTGGGGTACCCACGGCCATGATTCGGCCCCCACCGGCGCCCGCTTCAGGGCCGACATCGATCAGCAGGTCGGCTTGACGCATCATGGCTTCGTCGTGCTCGACCACTACCACGGTGTTTCCCTGCTGTTGCAGGTCGCGCAGCGAATCGATCAACCGTTGGTTGTCGCGTGGGTGCAGCCCGATGGACGGTTCATCCAGCACGTAACACACCCCGACGAGTCCCGACCCAATCGCCGTCGCCAACCGCACGCGTTGATGTTCGCCGCCGCTCAGGGTGTCGGCCGCCCGGTCAAGCGTCAGGTACGGAACGCCCACGCGCTCCAGGAACTCCAACCGCCGCACGATCTCGGCCACCAACGGTTGCCCGATGGGTTGTTGGTGCGAGGCAAAGGAAAGCGACGAGAAAAACTTGCCCGCCTGCGAAACCGCCAGGGCCGTGATTTGATGAATCGCTTTGCCGCCCAGTCGCACGTGGGTTGCCTCGGGCCGTAACCGCGACGCGCCGCACGCGGGACATTCGGTTTGGCCGCGATACGTCGCCAGGCGGTCGCGTTCGCTTTCGTCGGTTTCCGTGGCAAACTGCTGGTTGAGCAGCGATACGAGGCCAGGAAAGTCGCCTCCGTCGCCATAAAGGAATTGACGGTAAACTTCCTCCGACAATTCGGCAAGCGGCGATTGCCACGTCGTCCCGTGACTTTGCAGAAACGGCTCGACCGCCTTCTGCCGCTTCCGCAACACCGCCGCCGAACTGCCCTTCCACGGCGCCACCGCGCCGGTATCCAGCGATTTCTCCCGGTCCGGCACGATCAAGTCGGGGTCGAAGTCCTCCAACCGACCCAGGCCGTCGCAGGTGGAGCAGGCGCCATAAGGACTGTTAAAGCTGAAGGTGCGCGGCTCCAACTCCTCGTAACTCAGATTGCACGTCGGGCAGGCGTAGAGGGTGCTGAACAGTTCGTCGCGCCAAGTTCCAGGAGGCGTCCCCTCGCCGCCGTTTTCCAGATAACAAGCGACCACGCGCCCCTCGCCGTGTTCGACTGCCAGCGCCAGCGATTCGGCCAGCCGAGCGTCAATTCCCTTCCGCACGATGATCCGATCCACCACCGCTTCAATCCGATGCGCCTGGCCGGCCGAAAGATCAGGCACGTTGTCGATGTCGTACACCTCGTCATCCACGCGGACCCGCACCAGCCCCGCCTTGCGGATACGCGCGAGCACCTCTTGATGCTTCCCCTTGCGCCCGCGCACCAGGGGCGCCAGCAGCATGAGTTTCGTGCCCTCCGGCAGCAACAGCAGCCGGTCGCGAATCTGCTCGGGCGTTTGCTGCCGAATGGGCGTTCCACATTGATAACACAGCGGTTCGCCTAGCCGCGCCATGAGGACGCGCAAGTAGTCGTAAATTTCGGTGACGGTGGCGACCGTGCTGCGGGGATTTTGGGAACCAGGACGCTGGTCGATGCAAATGGTCGGCTGCAATCCTTCGATCAGGTCCACGTCGGGTCGTTCCATTTGATTGAGGAACTGCCGCGCGTAGGTGGACAGGCTCTCGACGTACTGCCGTTCCCCCTCAGCGAACAACGTGTCGATCGCCAAACTGCTCTTGCCAGAACCGCTGGGACCGGTAATCACCACCAACCGGTCACGCGGAATATCAACATCGACGTTTTTCAGATTATGGACCCGCGCGCCGCGAATGCGAATCACGTTGTCGCCGTTCAGCGAGGCCAGTCGGTCGTCTTCTTGCCCGTGCCTTGTCGCCATCTGACGCCGTACATCCTGTGAGAACCACCGGGAACGTCCAAACTTGTCAGGCTAACAAGGGAGTTGCAAGGGAACAAGCGTATGTTCCGCCAGCGGTGGGGCGGGCTATTACGGTAGTTCCCAAGTTGTGCCAAACTTTGAAGCAATAGTCCACTTTCCTGTGTAGTGCGGCGAAACGGCCAGCGATATCGCTGGCCGTTTCGCCACGTCACAACCCGTAACGACCGCACGCCGAAGGTTGATTTTCGGCACGTTCAGGGCGTGCAGAACCCGCCCACATCTTCGCCCCACGACCAGAAAAGCTGTATCCCGCGGTTCCGAGAGGTTTAAAAAAACCCATCCATCGTTATTGAAATCTTGCTTGCAATCAGCGTTCGTTGATGTGATAATACCCGCTATCCCACCCTAAAAACCTGCCTAAGGTTGACCAACACCCACAAACTGCCGAGAGGAAGGGAGAACCTCATGCGACGTCTCATCCCCGCCTTGACCTTTCTCCTCGTAACGTGCCTGAGCACGTGGACGATGGCTCAAGAGTCCAAGACCGAACCGCCTGGTTTGGGCGATCCCGGCGCATTGCAATCGATCGCCATCGAAACCGGCCGCCTCAAAGACGGAGCGTTCGTCTTGGCCGGGCGCGACAGCGGCCAACAATTGTTAGTTTCGGGAACTTACGCCAGCGGTCAGGTTCGCGACCTATCTCGCGACGTTACTTACTCCGCCACGCCGGAAGGCATTCTGCGCGTGGACGCGAACGGGTGGGTCAGTCCGATCGCCGAAGGCCAAGCCACCATTCACGTCAAAGCAGCGGCAGGCCCCGAAGCCCAAATCAACGTGCAAGTCACTCACATTGAGCAAGACCTGCCGGTGAATTTTCCCAATCAGGTGTCGCCAGTGTTCACCAAATTCGGGTGCAATGGCGGCGGGTGCCACGGAAAGTCGGGGGGGCAAAATGGTTTCGCCCTCTCGCTGCTCGGTTTTGAGCCGACAGAGGACTTCGAGCATCTGGTCAAGGAAGGTCGTGGACGGCGGCTCTTTCCCGCGGCGCCCGATCGCAGCTTGCTGCTGACCAAGGCCACGGCCAAGGTGCCACACGGCGGCGGCCACCGAATCGACGAGAACTCTCCGTTTTATCGGGTGTTGCGTCGCTGGATCGAACAGGGCATGCCCTACGGCGCGGCCGACGCCCCGGTGGTCACGCGGATCGAGGTCTTTCCGCAAGAACGTCTGATGCCGCGCGAAGGCTCGCAGCAATTGGTCGTGGTGGCTCATTACAGCGACGGCTCGACCGAAGACGTAACGCGAACCACCGCCTTTGACTCGAACGACACCGAAATGGCCGAGGTCGACGCGACCGGCCTGGTAACCACCGCCAAGTTGACCGGTAGCGTGGCCGTGATGGCCCGTTACCTGGGCCACGTGGGCGTGTTCCGCGCCACTGTGCCTTTGGGAATCGAAGTGGCGAACCTGCCCGCCTCGCGCAATTTCATTGATGACCTGGTGTTTGCCAAGCTCAAGGCGCTGGGGTTGCCCGCGTCGGCCGTATGCGACGACACCACGTTTCTCCGCCGCGCGACCATCGATATCGCTGGCCGATTGCCGACCATGGAAGAAAGCGAAGCGTTCCTTGCCGATACCGACCCGGCCAAGCGCGAGAAGTTGGTGGATCGGCTGCTTTCCAGCACCGACTACGCCGAGTTCTTCGCCAACAAATGGGGCGCTATCCTGCGGAACAAACGCGACCGGGAAGGCGACAAGCAGGCAACCTATGCCTTCCACGGTTGGATTCGCAACAGTCTGCACCAAAACAAGCCTTACGATGAATTTGTGCGCGAGGTTGTGGCCGCCAGCGGCGAACCGGGCCGCAACCCGGCGGTGGCTTGGTATCGCGAGGTGGCTGACGCTTCGGCCCAAGTGGAAGACACGGCGCAGTTGTTCTTGGGCATGCGAATCCAATGTGCCCGCTGCCACCACCATCCCTTCGAGAAGTGGAGCCAGCAGGATTATTACGGTTTCCAGGCGTTTTTCTCGCAAGTCGGCCGTAAGAAGGGACACGCCCAGGGGTACGAGCGAATTTATCACCGTCGCGGGGTGGCCCAGGCGCGGAACCCCAAGACCGGCGATAACGTGAAACCGACCGGCCTGGGTAGTGAACCGCTAGAGATCGCGCCAGACGATGACCCACGCCAGGCGCTGGCCGACTGGATGGCCGATCCGCAAAACCCGTTCTTCGCCAAGGCGCTGGTAAACCGCTACTGGAACCATTTCTTCAGCCGCGGCCTGGTCGATCCGGAAGACGACATGCGGGTGACCAACCCTGCCTCCAACCCCGAATTGCTGGATGCGCTGGCCAAGAACTTTATCGAGTACAAGTTCGACCTCAAGCACCTGGTGCGCACGATTTGCACCTCGCAGACGTACCAGCTAAGCGCCGAGCCGAACGAGTGGAACGCGAACGATAAGCAGAACTTCTCGCGGTACTATCCGAAGCGACTCAACGCGGAAGTGCTGCTCGACGCGATTGACCAGGTGACTGGCACGCCCTCGCGGTTTGGCGGAGTGCCGGTCGGCACGCGGGCGGTGGAGTTGCCCGACAACGGCTTCAGTTCGTACTTCCTGACGGTGTTCGGCCGCCCCGAATCCAGCAGCGCATGCGAATGTGAACGATCGTCGGAAGCCAACCTTGCCCAAAGTTTGCACCTGCTCAACAGTGGAGAAATCCAAGGGAAGCTGACGGGGGGGGCGGGCTTGGCGGCCACGCTGGGCGGCGACAACAACCGTCCCCATCCCGAAAAGATTCGCCAGCTTTACCTGTTGGCGTTTTCGCGCGAGCCGACGGCCGAAGAAATGTCGGTCGCCGTCGCTCACATTGAGAAAAACGAAAACAAACGCTTCGCCTACGAAGACATTGTCTGGGCGTTGATTAACACGAAAGAATTCCTGTTTAACCATTAGGGTGTTTTCACGATCGCAAACCGGGTTCTACCATGCGGGTCGCTCGCGGGAGCGAGCGGCCATCGGCATCCAACAGGAAGCCGAAATGCGGGAAGCAAGGTTTAACGATCGGGAATTCACGCTCATGCGTGACCTTTAAGCAAGAGGCCGCTTGTTTCACAAGCGGTAGGTTGCTCGCGGAGCGAGTAACCTACACTGAGAGTTTGAACTACGATTTTTGATCCCGCCTTACGGTTTGCCTCCGCCGTTCTCCCTCCCGACGGTGAGCAACGTGACTTTGGCGCGCCGCGCCGGACATTACGCACCCCCGTTCGATCTTAGGATGAGTCTCATGGAGCGTCCCATTTGCTTTCTGGCGACGCAAGTCGCACCGGCAACCCGGTTGGCGGCGCTAACCGCCACGGCCTTCTTGTCGTTTCTTGCCACCGCCGCCGCGCAATTGCCGGTTGCGGAACTAAAGTCCGTGTTTCCGCCGGGCGGCAAGCAAGGAACGTCGTTTGATGTTCAGGTGAGCGGGACTGACCTGGACGGACCGACGACGCTGCTCTTCTCGCACCCAAGCATTACCGCGGCGCCGAAAATGGAGGAAGCTGGTCCGCTGGTCAAGACGCCGCGGCCCATCGACAACCAATTCACCGTCACCATCGCGGCCGACGCACCGCCAGGGATTTACGAACTCCGCGTGGTGGGGCGTTACGGCGCGTCCAATCCGCGGGCTTTTGTAGTCGGTTCGCTGGACGATGCGCGCGACAATGGCGCCAACCGCACTCCGGCCACCGCCCAGGAGATTCCCGTGGGGATTGTCGTGAGCGGAACGACGGAAGGCGACAACCTCGATTATTACAAGCTCAATTTGAAACAGGGTCAGCGAGTGATTATCGATTGCTGGGCGCGGCGGATCGACTCCCGCATGGATTCGACCCTCGTACTGCGCGACGAGCAAGGCAACGACCTGCTAACCGACCGCGACACCGAAGGCCGCGACGCCCTGCTTGACTTCACTGCCCCCGCCGATGGCGCGTACGTGGTTGGCGTGTGTGACTTCCTGTACCGCGGCGGGGCTGAATATTTCTATCGTCTGCGGGTGCATTCTGGGCCTCACGTCGATTTTGTGTTCCCGCCAGTGGCTGAGCCGGGCAAGCCCGCCAAGGTAACCGTGTATGGCCGGAATTTGCCCGGTTCCCAACTCGCCGACGACGTGAAAATTGACGGGCGCCCGCTGGAAAAGCTGGAGATCGAAGTCACCCTTCCCGCCGACGAGAAAGCCCAACGGCAACTGGCGGTCACCACATTCGTTCGGCCGCACGCCGCCTCGCTGGACACGTTTGCCTGGCAATTTACGTCGCCACAGGGAGCGGCCGACGCGGTCCCGATCGCGTTCGCCGCAGCGCCCGTCGTGGTCGAGCAAGAACCGAATGACGAACCAGCCCAAGCCGCCAAGATCACCGTCCCCTGCGAATACGTCGGACGGTTCTATCCGCAAAACGACCGCGACTGGGTCGAGTTCCAGGCCAAGAAGGACGACGTGTTTTGGATTGAAGTTGCGGCCCACCGTCGCGGGTTGGACAGCGATCCCTTCCTGCTCGTGCAAAAGGTGGTCACGAACGACAAAGGCGAGGAACAAGTCAGCGACGTCGCGCAGGTGGACGATCCGGCCGATCGCAATAACCGCATCGGCGGCGATTTTGACACCTCGACCGACGATCCCTCATTCCGCCTGCAAGCGACCGAAGACGCCACCTACCGCGTTCAAGTCCGCGATCAGTTCAGCACAGGGCGGCTCGACCCACGGTTCGTGTATCGGCTGATCATTCGGCCCGAGCAGCCCGACTTCCGCTTGACCGCCATGCCCGAAACGGCGCCGACGCAGAATAACAATCAAGTCCTGCAAAACGCCACCGTGCTGCGGCGCGGAGGAACGGCGATCGTCCAGGTCCGGGTAGAGCGTCTTGACGGTTTCACGGGCGAAGTGGAAGTCACGGCCGAGGGCCTGCCGCCGGGCGTCGCTTGCGTGGGCGCGGTGCTGGGAGGTCAGGTGAAGGACGGCTTCCTCACCTTCACCGCCGAAGAAAATGCGGCGCCCTGGAGCGGCGCTGTGGCCATTGTGGGCAAGGCCAGTATTGGCGAACAAGAGGCAACCCGCTACGCCCGCACCGGCGCCCTGGTCTGGGGCGTCGCCAATCGCCAACAAGAGTCGCCCCTCTCTCGCATGGCGCGCGACCTGGTGCTGTCGGTCATCGACAAGGAAACTGCCCCGGCCGTGGTCAAGGTCGGCGACGGGGCCGTGGTCGAAACCTCCAAGGGCGGCAAGGTCGAAATCCCGGTCGCCTTCACCTGGCGCGGGGAGGTCAAGGGCGACTTGGCGCTGGCCGCCATAGGCGCTCCCAGCGAGTTCCAAGTCAAGAACTTCAACGCCAAACCGGGGCAGGCCGACGCGAAGGTCGAATTCGTCCTGAGCAACAACAACATTCAACCCGGCGCGTATACCTTCTATCTCCGCGGCCAGTCCAAAATCGACTATGAACGCAACCAGGACCTGGTCAAAGAGCACGAGGAGCGTCAGAAGGAGATTGACGCGACAATCAAGGAACTACAAGACAAGGCCAAGCAAGCCACCGACGCAAAGAACCAGGCGGTTACGGCCGCGCAGCAAGCCGCCAACGATGTCAAACAAAAGGAGCAAGCCGTCCAGGCCGCCAAGCCGGAAGAGGCTGAAAAGGCCAATCAAGAGCTAACGGCGGCCCGCGAAAAAGCCCAAGCCGCCGAACAGGCCAAAACGCAGGCGGAAGAGGCCGATCGCCAGGCGCAAGAAATGGTCAAACAGGCCACGGAGCGCAAGAAGCAAATCGACAACCAGTTGAGCGAGGTCAAAAAGAACAACACCAAAAAGGAAGCGACTTTCTATTCAGGTTCCACGCCCGTCAAGGTACGGATTGCACCGGACCCACTCAACGTAACCATCGCGCCCTTGGCCGCCGCGCTCAAACAAGGCGAGAAGGTCGAAACAGCCGTCACGGTCAGCCGGCTCTATGGTTTCGACGACTCCGTGGAAATCTCTTTTGAACCGCCTGGCGGCGTAAATGGGCTCTCGGCTCCGAAGGTCACGCTCGCCAAGGGCCAGAACGAAGGCAAGCTGGAAATCACCGCGGCCAATAACGCCACGGTCGGAGAACACACAATCAACATCCGCTTCCGCGTGCGGTTCAACAACGTCCAGCTTGACGAAGTGGTCCCGCTGACCGTCAAGATCGACATGGCGGAAGCCAAACAGTAACCTCGTAAATAGCGGCGGCGCGAGCGCTGCCGAAAAATTGCAACCATTACCTAAATTCCGGCAACGCGACCCCGCCGCTCCCAAACTACCAGCCTTTTCCTACAGGTTGTCCTGTTATGATTCGCCTCTCGTTAACCACAAAAACGCTCCTCCTCGGCATTGCGGCGGTGGCGATTTCCGCGACTCGCGCGGCCGCCGACGATAAACCGATTCCCATTGCTGAAGTCAAGCATGAAGGGCCGGTCGAATTTGAAAAGGAGGTCCTACCGATCCTTCGCCGAAACTGCATCGCATGCCATAACTCGGCGAAGCAAGAGAGCGACCTGAACCTGGAAACTCCCGCGGCGATCCTCAAGGGAGGCGCTGAAGGCCCCGCGGTCACGGCGGGCAACAGCGCCGAAAGCCTGCTGCTGATGCTGGCCGCCCACCAGCGCGAATCCTATATGCCGCCGCCCGACAACAAAGTCGGCGCCATGCCGCTGACTTCCGAGGAACTGGGGCTAATCAAGCTCTGGATCGACCAAGGCGCCAGCGGGGATGTTTCGGGAACCGCCGGCCCCGTCCAGTGGCAACCGTTGCCGGCGGGCGTCAATCCGATCTACGCCGCCGCGGTAACTCCCGATGGCCGTTACGTGGCTGCCAGCCGCGCCAACCAAATCTTTATTTACCATCTGGCGACGAAGAAATTTGTCACCCGCCTGACCGATCCCGCGCTTATGCAAATGGGGATGTACGACAAGGTCGGCGTCGCCTCCTTAGACCTGATCCAGTCGCTCGCGTTTAGCCCCGACGGAGAAATTCTCGCCTCGGGCGGCTTCCGCACGGTCAAACTCTGGCGCCGCCCGCGTGACGTGCGCGTCAAGGACCTGGCGGGAGTGGACTCCGCTGGCAAATCGATCGCCCGCGACGCCAAAGGCCAATTGCTGGCCGTCGGCCAAGAGAATGGGCAAGTGAAAGTATTCGATCTTACCACGGGCCAAGTCGCCAAGACGCTTGCCGGTCATGGCGGCCCGGTTACGGGACTTGCCTTCACCAAGGACGACACCAAGTTGGTGACGGGCTCGCAAGACAAGACGCTACGGGTATGGAACATGGCCGATGGCGCCGAAATCGCTAAGATTGAAACGCCCTCGCCCATCACGGCGGTGACGCTGGCGGCCGACGATCAGCAAATCGCCGCAGCCAACGACGACAACACGATCCGCGCGTGGGCTTTCCCGCAGCCTCCCGCCGCGGGCGCCGAGGCGA
>JAANMT010000216.1_pt1 | contig 61698 bp, 55 predicted proteins | sample 7279711 | NCBI WGS metagenome assembly JAANMT01 (sample SAMN14094538, study PRJNA606508) | bioreactor metagenome | isolation source: A lab-scale SPAN reactor treating ammonium-rich wastewater day 1 | place: Ireland: Galway | collected 2017-01-16
GCACACTGCCCGCTCTGACACAACTAATTGGTGAGGAACCGAGATTTGCCGTTGTGCCGACTAATACTGACTAATTCAATCCGTCTATCAACTGACGATCTAGTTTCTACGCTTCTGCCCGCCAGAGTTCAACATCTTTTCCAAGGAATTTTCATGGCGTATATGCCGGCTGCAGCATTGCCGGTGAACGTCAGAGTCTGGTCAAAACCAGTCGAGCAGCGGTCCAAGTTAAAGGCTTGCGAGACGATGAGCGTTGGCTCGCGACATTCGTTCTGGCAATAGTGTTTGTGCTTCATCTATAACGAACCTCTGATCGAGCGGTGAAGCTGTCAGCCCCGTTCGCAGTCTGAGTTTGGACATGAAAGCAAACACCCTTTGCCTCTCTGCAATTGTTTCGCTTGCCGGGTTGCTATCCGCGGGATGCGCCACGGCGGATTACCGACCCTCCACAATCGTTCCCCCTCCGCCCCAACGCGAGTTCCGCGGTGCGTGGGTGGCTACCGTGGCCAACATTGACTGGCCATCGCGCCGCGACCTCAGTGTGGCGGAACAAAAGGCGGAGTTGCTGGCCATCCTTGACCACGCCGCGCGACTCAAACTAAATGCCATCATCTTTCAGGTACGGCCGGGGTGCGATGCCATCTATGTATCCCAGATTGAACCTTGGTCCGAATATCTCACCGGTGCCATGGGCAAGGCGCCGGAACCGCTCTACGATCCGCTGGCATTCGCCATCGCGGAGGCGCACCAGCGTGGCTTGGAACTGCACGCGTGGTTTAATCCCTACCGCGCCCGCCACGCCGGCGCCAAGTCGCCTGTCTCAGCGAATCACATCAGCAAGACGCATCCGCATCTGGTCCGGGAGTATGGACGTTACTTGTGGTTGGACCCGGGTGAGAGAGAGGTGCAGGATTATTCTTTGCGCGTGGTGATGGAGGTAGTCCGGCGCTACGACGTGGATGGGATTCACTTTGATGATTATTTCTATCCGTACGCCGAACGCGGGCCGGACGGCAAGGAATTGGCTTTCCCGGACGAAGCGAGTTGGAAGAAACATGGTGCCGGCGGGAGGCTGAGTCGCGACGACTGGCGGCGACAGAATGTAAACACGTTCATCCGGCGCGTTCACGATTCCATCAAGGCAACCAAACCAGCCGTGAAATTTGGCGTCAGTCCGTTTGGCATCTGGCGGCCCGGATATCCGCCCCAGATCAAGGGTTTCGATGCGTACGCCAGGCTGTACGCCGATGCGCGCGAATGGCTGCAACAGGGCTGGCTGGATTACTTCGCGCCGCAGCTCTACTGGGCCATTGAACCAAAGGAACAGAGCTTTCCCGTGTTGCTCGACTGGTGGAACGCGCAGAATCCAAAGCAACGCCACATCTGGCCGGGGATGAACACCACGCGCGTGCCCGAGGCTTGGAAGCCGGAGGAAATCGTCAATCAAGTTCGTTTGGCGGCCAAACAGCCGGTGAGCTCTGGCCATGTGCATTGGAACATGAAAAGCCTGATGCGCAACCCGGACCTCGGCAACGCCCTGCTGCGCGGCCCGTACGCCCAGCCGGCGCTGATTCCAGCCTCCCCGTGGCTCGGCAACAAGCCGCCGGCCAAACCGCGACTCGCGGTTCTCGCCAGCGGGTCTGCCAGCGTGAAACTCTCGTGGGAAAGCGTGGCGGGCGAAACGCCGAGGCTTTGGGTGCTCCAATACCGACGCAGCGGCGAGTGGACCACGCAAATTCTTCCCAGTGACCGACGCTCGCTCATAATTGACGGCGTTCCACCGGATGCACTGGCAATCTCGGCAGTGGACCGTGCGGGCAACCTTGGTCCGGCCGCCACATTGGCGCGGAAGAAGTGATGTCGGTTGCGTGCCCTGATGAGTGGAGGGAGAAATTTCGCCGAATCCAGATTCGGGCTTTGACCCCCCGAACCGTAGCCGCCGACGTGAGGAGGCGGATTCCTCTGAGTTGCAACGATGTCCGCCTCCTCACGTCGGCGGCTACGAGCATAGGGTTCGCGGGGAGATCAGTCGAAGCCAGACTACGGACTTTGCCTCGTGCCGGTGGCAAGCGGAACGCTTCTCTTGATTTGGATTCAAAAACTGGCAGACCGTGCCACGCCGTGTGCTAAGGCTATCGCTGCGCCGGGGTGATTGCCTCCGCTCGCTTCAATTTCGCGGCCAGGCGAGCCACACGCTCTCCCAGCCGCCGGGCGCTGTCCAGTTCGCCTTCACCGACTCCCATGTCCAGCGGCCCGGTCATCGCGGCCGCGCCGACCTCGCCCCATACGCTGCCGGTCTTTTCGTTTTGGTAAAGCGGTCCGGCCACCACCATCCGGTTGTTGAGCATGAACATCACCAGCGAGAGCAACACGAACTCCTTACCGCCGGCCTGCCCGCCACCGGTCGCGAACGCTCCGCCCACTTTGTCGGTGAAGTCCACTTTCAGTTTCCAGGACCAGTCGTCAATCACCACTTTCATTCGTCCCGGCACTGTGCCGTAGTAGGTCGGACAGCCGAGGATGATCCCGTCTGACTGCTCCAGGTCCTCCTTCGTCACCTTGTCCACAGGTTTGATCGAAATGTCCACACCCTGCACTCGCTTGGCGCCGGCGACCACGCCTTCCGCCAGCTTCTCGGTGTTCCCGGTCAAGGAGTCGTAGGCCACCAGCACGCGCACGGGTGTGGCGTTGGTTGAACGGGCCGGCTCGGGGGCGGTTTGGCCAAGCGCCGAACCGAGCATGAGGGTTACAGAAAGGACACCCCGGGTAAGCGCGCGAAGGAGAAATGGGTTTAGGTTCATGGCGGAGCAGTTTGGCGTGAACCGGTTCACGCGCCAAGCAAGGAGTCCGATTCACTCCGGGCGATCGGCCACGGGTTGCGGCGCATGCTTCAGCAGCGAATCCACCACATAGACCCCAATGGCGATCCAGCAAAGCCCGAAGCTGGCAAACTTGGCGGGATCCAGTGGCTCGCCAAACGCCAGCAGGGCGACGGCAAACTGCAAGGTTGGTCCCACGTACTGGAGAAAACCGACGGTGGAGAGCCTTAACCGGCGAACCGCTGCCCCGAAGAACAATAGCGGCGTGGCGGTGATAACTCCGGTGAACGCGAGCAACCCAAATGTGAAGCCAGCCGGGACGCCAACCGGCTCGCTCGTCGGCAGACAGGCCAAACCCACGAGCGCCACTGGTACCAGCACGGTTGTTTCCACCAACAGTGCGTGGAGCGATGGAAGATCCACTTTCTTGCGAACCAATCCATACAGGCCGAACGTACCGGCCAGCGCCAACGCTATCCAAGGCAGTTTTTCGCCGCGCCAAGCGAGGTTGAGCACCGCCGCCGCCGCGATCACCACTGCCACCCATTGTCCCCGACGCAATCGCTCCTTCAGAAAAATCATTCCTAAAGCCACGGAGAACAGGGGATTGATGAAGTAGCCGAGGCTGGCTTCCAGCACCTGGCTGGTGGTGACGGCATGGATGAAGATCAGCCAGTTCAAGGCAATCAGCACACCACCCGCGGCTAACATCCCCATACTGCGTGCTCGGCGCACGACGGGCCACAACCAGCGCCATTCGCACCGCAGCGAAACAATGACCCCCAGAAAGACCGCCGACCACAAGATGCGGTGACAAACAATGCGCCATGGCGACACGTGCGCCAACGCTTTGAAGTAGAGCGGAAACACACCCCACATTGTGTAGGCGGCGAGACCATACACCAATCCGGTGCGGGCCTCTCGCTTGCCGTGGCTTTCGTTGGGATCGGTCCTGGGACGCGTCACCCTCAGAGGCTATCAGGTGCGTTTGTGTGGACAAGCGCGGGGCAAAGAACCGGCGCTCCCGTTTGGGCAAAGCGGCGCCGGCGAGGCAGGTGCAAAGGCATGGGCGGCGCGATGCTGCCTGGCCGCACGCTGCTTGACTGCGGTCGGCTCGCAACGGCAATCTCAGCGCCATGCGAACCACGTGCTGCCGGTCACGAGTTTTCCGCGTCGTTGTCATGATCTGGGCCACGTCGGCGTTGGCCATAACCGCGAATCCGATTGTCTTCGAGAATGTTCAGTTCCGTTACACGCTCGACACCAACGCCGTCAACGTGGCCTTCGTAGATCGCGCCACCGGCAGAAATTATCTGCGAACGGAGTCGCCCTCCGCGTGTGCTTTGGTGCAGGTTGGCGGAAATTCGCACAACGCCACGACAGCGACCCTGACCCAAGAAGGACTCCGGCTTCGCTTTGGTGATACGGGTATCACCGTCGCGCTCAAAACGGAAACGCACCCGTCGTGCATTGTGTTCCGCGTCGAAGCAATCAGCGGCGGGGAAGTGGACTCACTAACGTTCCTAAACATTCCCTTGAATCTGAAGGGTTCGCCGGAGGAGCCATTTGGCGCCTGTGCGTTGGCGCAGAATCTGATCACGCGCGTGGACGCGTTGCCCGCGTTGCAGAGTCAGCTTCGCGCTACGGGGGAGAAAGAATTCGGGATATTCGGCGCCAAGGTGGCGCTGGTCGGCGCGCCAATGTCCCGGATGTTGCCAATGCTTCAGGAGGGCGCGGCACTCCGTGCGCGCCGGGGCTGGCAGAATCCAAAAACGGCGCGCACGGAGTGACGCGCCCTACCTTCAGGTTCAGTGGGAGTTTCCTGTTCCGATTGGACCTGCTCACGGGCCATGAACCGCAGCGGCGTGACGCCGGTTTTCCAACCGGCGCGCCGACTGGAAAGTCGGCGATACCGGCAGGCGGTTCAGGGGAAGGAGATGGGACGAGGCAGATTGAATCCCGCCTCGACGGAACTTTGACAGCCTCAGGGAGGATCAGCACGGTGATCCATCAGGGTGGATTCATCCTGAAGGTTGTTGCCCGTGGTGGCTGCTTGAGGTGGATCAATAAGTCAGCAACTCCAGGGCGTTCTGACCTTGGGAAGTGAGTTCCCAGCGAGTTCCGCGTTTGGTGACGAGACGCCGGCAAGGATTGCGCTTCTGCTCGGCCTCGTTCACGGAAAGCAATTGGATCTTGGAACTGCCTTTGATTTCCGAGGTGGCGCGGGGAATCAACTCGAACGGAATGGCGTTGAAGTTCAGGGCGATCTCGTAACCGGCCACGCCTTCCGCTTGCGCCTTGGGATTGGCCCGGATCAAAGCGGGATAGCGTTTGAGCCAGGGAAAATCCGTGGCGGTCACAAACACCCGGCAAAGCTCGGTCTGACTGCGAATGTGATGCAGCAGGCTGAACTTCGCTCCGCGACGCTGTTGCTCCTGGAAGACCTGTTGCGGATCGAGACCCAGCAAGTTCTGCCCATTCCAAGCCCCGTGATCGTTGCGCTGGTCCGGGAACCGTTGCTTATACCAGGTGGGAAAACGATCGTTGAGAAGGAGGTTCAACTCGAAATGAACGTGCGCCCGGTCTTTCGAGATGCTTTCACGGGTATTCGCGGTGCGGCCCATGACGGCAATGGATTCGCCAACTTTGACCGATTTGCCAGGCGCAAGGTCAGGGCGAATTTCACTCAAGTGGGCGTAGAGAGAATAGATTGGCAGCCCATCCACCAGATGCTGCAGCACGAGGTAGGTGCCATAATTCGACAGCGAGGGTTTCCGATTGGCATAAACCACTGTGCCGTCCGCCGTGGCCAGGATGGGATCGGTGGGTTCACCGCTTTTGTCGCGTTGGAGGCTGCGGATGTCCAGCCCTTCGTGAAGCTGCCAACCCTCGCTCCGGACGCAGCCGAATCCGCCGCTCGTCCACGCCCGGCCAACCGTGCCGACGAAGAAGCGCTCCTCGCCCCCCGGTTCAAACAAGGCCCGGTTGGCGGTGGGAAGAAGGAATGGCTGCGCGACCAGTGGGATGGCCCAGCACACCAGCGTGGCCAGGGACAGCGAGGAAAGCCGCGTGCCCAAAACGAAAGCTCGAATCATTATTCTTTGCTGATCTTCGGCTGGGTTTTCCGCGCTACGTTGTTCAAACCGTTTTCAATCTGTTTAAGTTCCTCGCGGTCTGCGTCCGGTGTGAACACCAACACGCCATCCGCGATCCGGCGGGAAATGACCGGCGCGGCCAGCCAGCGGCCCGTGACCGGTTTCGCGCCAAATTCCGCATAAATGGCCAAACGTTTGCCAGGGTTCGAAGCGGAATACTGCTCCAGCAACCAGGCACCTCGGCGATCCAACTGAAGCCGCAGCACAAAGCCCGTGGCATCCTCGATGATGCGAGCCTCGGTCACTTCATTTTCTGAGATGATGGGCGACGAGGAGACATTGATCGTTATGGGACTGCCGCGCAGTACGGTGATGCGTTGGCTGAAGCTGCTCTGATTCGGGTGGGTTTCCACGTGGATTCGCACCGCCGCGGTCAGCTTTTTGCGCTGGCGCTCGGCGCTTTGGCAGCCCAATCCCAAGGCAAGCAGGGTAAGGCAGCACAAATAGGTGTTGAATCGTGACAGACGAATTACCATAGTGCTGCCCACACAATCGGAACACTGAACGGATGTAAAGATTCTTATGGGAAAACAGTACAACAAGAGCGAAAAGAAGAAGCGCCGGTTAAGCTATCTGAAGCGCAAGAAACAGGCTGCCAAAGCCAAGACCAAGGCCAAGGACGCCCCCGTTGCGACGTAGCGAGTTTCCGGCGGAGTTTTTTTTGATTGCACAGAGCCGCCTGCGAGGGCGGCTCTTCTGCTATTTGGCGCAGCGATTCGGACATGGAAACGCAGAAGCAACGGCAATTGAAATACTGCTCTGCGCCGGTCACCGCCGAAGTGCATCCAAATCGCCAACGCGACTTGTTCACCGTCGGGTTTTCACCGCAGACGGTGCGGTGAATAACCTCTTCCGTCCACTCGCCGAGCGCCCGATTTTATTGGCAAAAATGAAGATTACGGCGCTGCCCCCATTCGCTCCTTCAGTCAACAAGTTGTGGACAAGAATTCGTTGTCGGAATCAGCTTCTGAGGTATGATGCTTACAGTTCATTGAAAGAACTGAGATGAGCGGTGAATGACGCAAGAAAGTTGCCGCTTGTTTCAAGGATAATCCCAGGCGACTGGGGAAAGGCTGAGTCAGGCTGGTTGGCTTGGCCCGTCTTAAGCCGGATCGTGAGATCCGGGAGCGGAGGCAGGATTCACCAGTTCCTCTGGCAGCGTTCGCGCGCTGTCAGTAACGCGAACCAGGAACCTGGTGGCTAGGAGCGATGAGAAACCGCTCCGAGCCAAATCAAGTAACTCAAGCTGGTTTCGGGCTTGAGCGAATCGCAGTTACCCAGAGGGTATCCGGTTGCTACTGTGGATCAGCACGGGGCGCACGACTCCGGCGGAAGCAATAAACCGTTTGCATCCGCCCAGCGAAAACCGCCGAAAGGTGGACAAAGGGAGCGGGCGTGCCGGGAAGGGCACGCGGACGCGGCAGGTCCGGTGAAAACCTTCCGACTGCCGGCGATGTTACAAACGACACCGCTGGTCTGTAAGCGAAAGGCAACCTGAGAGGTAAGAGGCGAGACCCGTGGCGCTGGCCAACGCACCGTCAAGAGCGGTGGCCGACCAGTGTCAAGCGGTCAAGACGCGGAACCGCAGTTACAGTCGTGTCTTGACCTGGTTCGCAGGCCGGTGGCGCAACCACCAGCCCAAGCGAGCTGAAAAGCCTCACTCGAAATTCAGTGCCGCAAGGCGCTGGACGGCCCTGCTACGAGGCCGCAGACTCCGCTTGCCGTGGAGAATAGCGTCGGGAAGCTGGCAGCCATCGCGAGATGTGCGCCTAATGTCGGCACGGGAAAGAGAGCGTGGCGAACTCCCATCCCCCGATTTGTCCCTGCTTGGCCGCAAGGCCGGGCAGGGACTTATCGTTTCTCCCCGCGCCAACTCATCACGGTTGTGGGCGTGACTCTCTTGCCCCAATGGGCGGCAGGTATTCACCGGCAGGAGTCCGTCGCCACCAATCGCCCGTTTGTTTGCGTTCGTCGCGGCTCGTGAAGCGATACTGGTAAAGCGTGGCGCGGATAAAGCGCGGGGGCTTGTCCGGGAAAGGGTTCTTGTCCAGCAGTGCCAGCACTTCGGGAGAGCCGCGCAACAGGCGCGTGGTCAAATTGATGATCCAAGGATTCTGCTGCCAGTTGCCCAGGGCGGCGAACCACATTTGCCAGTCCAGCCGCGGCTGATGCGGGGCGACGAAGCGCGGCCGGCGTTTCACATCCCCGGGTTTGTGTTTGAATTCGTAAGGCAACCAGTGGATGCCATCCTGGCTGCCTTCGATGATGATTTCCGGGCGCGTGGTAGTCATCCGGGCAAACAGGCCGTAGCTGCTGCAGCTCCGCAAGGGCGCGAGCCATTGATGGACCGCGACCACGGGCCTGAGCACAGCCGGGCGGACGTCAAACATCGCGAGCATTTGCATTGTGGTAAGAGAAACAACGACGATTCCCAGTGGCACGGTGATGCCTAAGCGCAAACTTCGCCACGGCCGATTCGTGATGCTTGATGCGTGAGGCGCGGTTGGCAAGCGAAGCCAGTGAGGGATTGCTCTGGCCAAGGCGAAATCGTCCAGCAACGCAAGACACAACACGAGAGTAAGCCAGTTGAAGAAAGTGTAGTTGCCGGTGAGCAGAATCACGAGTTGCAGGAAGGCCGTGGCAACGGCAGCGCAATGGCGAAGCCGACGCGGCGCAAAGAACAGAAATGGCACCGCCAGCTCAATGACGAACATGGTGAAGCAGGACAATTGCTGCGCCCATGCTGGCAATTGATGCGCATACCAACCCATCCAGGTCGGCAGTGGCTGGGTTTCATAATGCATGGTCAACGCCGACAAGTTGCGCCAGTTGATGTCGCCACTAAGCAATTTCACGCAGCCGGATTGGAACATCAGCTTGAAGAGCAACAATCGTAGTAACCAGAGTACAATTCGGGACGGTGGGGTTTCGTTTCCAGTCTTGCCGAATGGCCAGAACCGCAGCGGCGCAAGGAAGATGGCGAGCCAGCCAGTTTCCAACAGGAGATTGTCCCATTGAAAGCCCAGGAAGACCCGGCAGACCGTGGCGAGCGAGAGATAGATCAGCCAGAGCAGAAACAGGCAGGGCGCGGGCGCAATGCCAAGGATCAGCAGCAGGGCCAGCCCGGTGCCCGCCGCGCATTGAAAGCGCAGGGAGGCGTCGCTGGCGCTCCACCAGCACAGCGTCGGCAGAAGGCGGTAGCGATCCAGCCCGATTTGCTGCTGATCTGCTTGTCCGCGAACACTGGTCATGAACTGTTCCGCCGGCAGAATCCCCGCGCTGCCGACCAGTCCGTCAATTTGTGTCCAGAGCGACAGAAATGCGATCAGGTAGATGACACCCAACGCACGCAGGAACGTCCAGCGTACGAGGCGGTGAGCGGGTTGCTCCACGTGATTTCCGTACGCCAGACGAGTCAGCGTGGAGAACAACCTCCGGTGCTCGGCAACAAAGCGGTAGCTCCGTTCCGCGGTGCGGGCGAAGAGTGGTGATCGTTCGTAGCAATGTAGCGGCCACCGGCGCGCGGGATGGCTGGCGAGTGCGCGCAAGGCTGCCGCCGCGGCGCTGTAAACACGTCCGTCTGGTTCGATCAATTGCACGGCGGAGGCGAACCAGGCTGGCGGAATTTCCGGGAAACGCTCCCCAACACTGGCGTCCTGGAACGGCAGATACTCCACGCGGTCGCCAGTCGTTTGCTGCCAACGCCGGATCCAAAGCGTGCAGAAGCGGCAGTCGCCGTCATACACCAGCAACGGTTTGGCCGGCGGGGCGGCGACGCGGGGAAGTTCGTTCACACGCGAAGGGTTATCGGGAAACTCCGCTTCGTCCAGTCCGAGGTGGATTGATAGGCAGACCGTCAATGGCGGGGCAGGGGATGGACGGATATTGGCTAGTTTGCAACGCCTTTTGGCCATGCCTTGACGCTGGGGAGGCCAACTGGTACGGTTCGCCCCGATTTAAGCGACGTTTTTGTTCCATGCCACCCGACAACAATCCGTATCTGGTAATCATTGTGATGATGGCGGCCGCCGTCTTGTTCGCCTTGGTGCCGCTGGGACTGGCGTGGTTGTGGGCCAGGTACTTTTCCCCGCGCAAACCCGGCCAGGAGAAGGACGCTTCCTACGAGTGCGGGTTGGAATCCAAAGGCAACGCCTGGGTGCAGTTCCGCTCCGAATACTACCTTTATGCGATCATCTTCCTCATCTTCGACGTGGAGACGATCTTTTTGCTGCCCTTTGCCGTGGCGTTTACCGGATTGTCAGCCGGCGCGTTCATCGCGATGATGGTGTTTCTCCTTTTGTTGGTGGAAGGATTGGTGTGGGCTTGGATGAAAGGCGTGTTGACGTGGAAGTAAGAGGATTCCGCCGAAGCGCAATCTTGACGTTCCCCACCCTGGCCGCCGCGGATCGTGATCAGGAGCAGGATTAAGAAGCGACAATGGACGAAGGACTGAGAAGCGAATTGCAGAAGCAAGGCATCTTCACGACGACCCTGGGCGAAATCTACAACTGGGGCCGCAAGAACTCGGTCTGGCCGTTGAATTTCGGCCTGGCTTGTTGTGCCATTGAAATGATCGCCACGACCATGGCGCGTTATGACCTCGCGCGCTTCGGGGCGGAAGTGTTTCGTCCGTCGCCGCGGCAGGCGGATCTGATGATCGTGGCCGGCACGGTGACGAAGAAAATGGCGCCGCAAGTGGTGCGGCTCTACAATCAGATGGGCGAGCCGAAATACGTCATTGCCATGGGGGCGTGCGCGATTTCCGGCGGACCGTTCAAGCAGGGCTATAACGTGCTCAAGGGGATTGACCGTTACATTCCCGTGGATGTGCATATTCCCGGGTGCCCGCCGCGACCGGAAGCGTTGATTCATGCTTTCATGACCTTGCAGCAGAAAATTGCCGAGCAGCAACTGACCGGCGCGCAACGCCCGCGCCACTTGCAGGCGGACGCGCCAAGTGAGTTCACCGTGCCGGAGTTCGGGGACCATGATCTGGTGCCGACCAAGAACCCGGAAGTGTGGCAGCCGCAAGTGCTGGTTAGAGGTTGAACCGATGGAGACTCTCGACCAAATCAAATCGCGCCTCACCCACGCGCTGCCTGGCGTGCGGCTGGAGATCATCCCCAACGAGAGTCCGTCGGGTCAGCGGTCGTTGTTGGTGGATTCCGAGCACGCGCGGGCCGTGGCGCAATGGCTGCGCGACGACCCGGAGTTGTGTCTTGATTACTGTTCGAATGTGACGGGCGTTGACTGGCTGGAGGCCGTCGGCAAGACCAAGATCAAGAAGACAGTTGTCGTGGACGGCGCGGAAAAGGAGTTGGAGGAAACCGTGGATTCACTGCGGTCCGGCTATCTCGAAGCAGTGTATCACCTCTTCTCGATGGCGAAGAAGCACGGGCCGGTCATCCTCCGGCTACGCACCGAAAATCGCACGGACAAGCATCATCTGCCCTCGCTCACGCCTGTCTGGCGCGGCTGCGAATTTCAGGAGCGCGAAATCTTTGATCTCTACGGCGTCGTGTTCGATGGCCATCCGGATTTGCGGCGCATCCTCATGTGGGACGGGTTCAAAGATCATCCCATGCGCAAGGATTACGTCGAGCCGGATGATTACGAATACGAACCAACGCCGCATGACGCGGTGCTGGAGAAGGCGAAGAAGCATCAAACACAGGAGGTGAAGCCGTGAGTGGCACGCTGAAGGACACTCCGGTGACGCCCGGCGCGGAAGAATACAAGTCGCCCTACTCGTCGTTGGCCGATGAGATATATCGAGGCAAAGTGCTTCGCGCCCGCGCGACTTCGCCGGAAGATAAATTCCTGGCGGGCGAAGAGTTGTTTGAATATGCCTGCTCGATTACGCTTGCGGGAATTCAATTCCAGAACCCTGAGTTCACAGAGGATGATTGTCGGCGGGAATTGAATCGGCGACTTAAGTTGCGTGAACGCATGGAGAGGCGCTTATGACCGCGCAAGACAGCCTGACCCTCCAGGTGGCGGATGCTTTGGCGGCTTGTGAATTCGGCTATCTTTTGGCGGGTTCCTTTGCCAGTAACTTTTATGGAATTCCGCGTTCGACAAACGATGCGGACTTTGTGTTGCAGCTCGAGAGAGGAGTTGGCGCCGATTTCGCCGCGAAACTGGGAGATGATTTTGAACTTGATCCTCAGTTGGGTTTTGAAGCCGTAACGGGCACGTATCGCCAGTACGTTCGCCACCGCAAAAGTCCTTTTGAAATTGAATTGTTCATGCTTTCCAAGGATGCCCACGATCAGGAGCGATTTGCCCGACGGTGCGAGCAATTTCTTTTTGGCCGGAAGGTGTGGTTGCTTTCGGCTGAGGATGTGATCATCAGCAAACTGCGATGGGCGCGGAGCAAGGATAAAGAGGATGTCAAAGATGTAATGTCGGTTCAACGCGACCGACTCGACTGGCCCTATATTGAGAACTGGTGCCGGCAACACGGCACCCTGGAGTTGATGGAAGAAATCCGGCAGTCGGTGCCTGAAATTTGAAATGACGACGATGAAAATCAAATCCTTAACCGCACTCGCCATCAGCCTGCTGCTCCCGGCGTGTGGATTGCCGGGCGCAACACCCCAGTGGCCGCAGTTTCGCGGGCCGGGCGGATCGGGTGTGACCGAAAAGGAAAAACCCCCGATTCACTTTGGGCCTGGATCGAATGAAGTGTGGCGGGTCGCCGTGCCCCCGGGCGCCTCCTCGCCGTGCGTCTGGGGCAATTCCATTTTCCTGACCGCGTTCAGCGAGGGAAAACTCGAAACCCTGTGCGTTGACCGCAAGCGCGGGGAGATCAAGTGGCGTCAGATCGCGCCTGCCACACAAATTGAGAAGTTTCATCCGACCGAGGGCAGCCCGGCTACGGGAACGCCCGTGACCGATGGACGAAATGTGGTTTCCTATTTCGGCTCGTGCGGCTTGATCTGCTACGACTTCGCCGGGCGGGAAAAATGGCGGCTGGAACTACCCACCGCGCGGCAGGCTGCGGATTTCGGCAGCGGCACATCGCCGATTCTTGCGGGCCGGCTCGTGCTTCTCAATCGCGATCAAATCAAAGGTTCGGAGTTGTTGGCGGTGGACGTGCGCTCCGGAAAGATTGTGTGGCGCGCGGATCGCAGCGATTTGACTTCCAGCTTCTCCACGCCGGCCGTGTGGAAGCAAGCGGACATCGAAGAAGTGGTGCTTCCGGGCTATCTGCAAATGCGGGCGTATGAGTTGAAGAATGGAACGGAACGCTGGCGGATCCACGGGTTGCCGACGGGCGTTTGCACTACGCCGGTGGTGGGCGAGGGCTTGCTGTTCTTCGCCGGATGGTCGCCGGGAAAGGACTCGCCCATGCCGACGTTCGACAGCATCGCCGCCAAGGAAGACGCGGACAAGGACGGTGTGATTACCTACGAGGAAGCCAGTCAGGGAATGAAGAACTTCTTTTCCAGCTATGACCGAAACCACGATAAACGCATCACCCGCGAAGAATGGGAGTCCTTCGCGGCGGCGCTGGCGCGCGGGGAGAATTCCGTCTTAGCCGTTCGTCCGGGCGGGCAGGGCGACATCACCCAAACCCACGTCGTCTGGAAGCAGACGCGCGGATTACCTTACGTGCCGTCACCGCTTTATTACCGGGGCAACATCTACTTGGTGAAGGATGGCGGCATGGTTTCCTGTTTCAACGCCCGCACCGGTGAACCCGTTTACCAGCAGGAGCGCATCGGCGCGTTGGGCAACTACTACGCTTCCCCGGTTGCGGCGGATGGCCGGATTTATGTGGCGTCAGTCAACGGCGTGTTGAGCGTGCTGGAGGCGGGCGCGACACCGCTGGTGCTCGGGCGCGCTGAATTCAAAGAACGGCTGGTGGCCACGCCGGCCATTGTGGACAATAAACTCTATGTCCGCACGGCGGACCATTTGTGGGCTTTCGGAAAATGAGCCTCTCCACCACCTTGCTGCCAACTTCGATGCAACCCGGCTTCGCCGCCGCGCCGAATTATGAACTGCTGCCCAAGCCCGGCAGTTCCGGCGATGGCGAGTTGCTCGAGGTTTCGATGGGGCCGCATCACCCTTCCACCCATGGCGTGTTTCGCATGGATGTGGCGCTTGATGGCGAGCGCGTGGTGAAGTTGAAGCCCGTTTTTGGCTATTTGCATCGCAATCACGAGAAGATTGCCGAGGGCACGACTTATCTGGCCTCGATGCCTTACACCGACCGGCTGGATTATTTCTGTTCGCTCACGAACAACTGGGCCTATGCGCTGGCGGTCGAAAAGCTCGTGGGTCTGCAAGTGCCCGAACGCGCGGAGTACATTCGGGTGATCACCGCCGAACTCACGCGGCTACAGAACCACGCCTGCCTCATAGGTTTTCTTCTGCAGGACATGGGCGCCTCCGGCACCCCCCTCATGTATGCGTTCCGCGAGCGGGAGAAGATCCTCGACTTGTTCGAGTCGTTGACCGGCGCGCGGATGATGTGCAACTACATGCGCTTTGGGGGTTGTCGCTGCGATTTGCCGCCCGGGTGGCTCGCGCAAGCGCAAAAGGTGGTAAACGAAACACCGCGTTTCCTGGAGGAATTCGAGCGGTTGCTCTGTGAGAACGAGATTCTGATGGCCCGTACCCAGAGGGTTGGCGCGTTGTCGCGCGAACTGGCCATCAATACCGGCATCACGGGTCCGATGCTCCGCGCTGCGGGCGTTAATTACGACCTGCGCAAGGTGGACCACTACGGGATTTACGATCGCTTCGAGTTCAAAGTCCCGTTGGGCGATCATGGCGACACCTACGACCGATACATGATTCGCGTGCTGGAAATGCGCGAGTCGGTGAAGATTCTCCGGCAGGCGCTGGCCACGATTCCAGATGGCCCCATCATTGATCCCAAAGCCAAATTGCGTGGCTTCCGGCCCAAGGCCGGCGAAGCTTATGGCCGCATCGAAGCGCCCAAAGGTGAACTGGGTTTCTATTTAATCAGCGACGGCGGGCCGAATCCGTATCGCTATCGCGTGCGCCCGCCCAGTTTCATCAACCTCACAGTTCTGGAAGACCTATGTCTCGGCCATCTGATCGCGGATGTAGTGATCATCCTCGGCAGCGTGGACATTGTGCTTGGGGAGGTGGACCGGTGAAAACCCATTGGAGGTTGGATGGTTTCTTGTCGTTCCCGTGGAGAGTTGAACCGCCAACCTCGAACCTCGAACAACCAACGCCGAAAGGAGGGGCATGTTAGGCGAAGGCATCATCAAAGGCATGGCAGAGACGGCGAGGAATTTCCTCGGCAGCTATGTGAGCGACGAACGACTCACCACCGTGCAATACCCGGAGGAGCGCATTCCGCAAATCGAAAACGCGCGGCAGTTTCCCTTTCTGGTTCATGACGGCGACGACTGGCACGAAGGCATGCGCTGTGTGGCCTGTCAGATTTGCGAGAAGGAATGTCCGCCCAAATGCATCTACATCGAGAAAAGCAAGGACAAGAAGCCCGATTACGTCGGCAAACCGCAGTTCTATCCGGCGGTCTTCGATATTGATCTCGCGGTGTGCATGAGTTGCCAGATTTGTGTCGAAGTCTGCCCCTTTGATGCCATCAAGATGGACACCGAATACGAATTGAGCACTGCGGATCGCTTTGGCGGATTGCTGGTCAACAAGCAGCGACTCGCCAAGCCCAACGCCTACTTCCACAATATTCACCCGACGGAAGCCGCCGAGGTGGATGCGCGGCTGGCAGTGGAAAAGGCGAAGGCCGATGCCAAAGCCAAGGCAGCCGCAGCGGCGGCCGCCAAGACTGCCGCCGCTCCGCCGGCAACGGAGGCGGTAACCAAATGAAGCAGTTCAGGGCTTTAAGGGAACCGATGCATCGGCCAACTCGCGTCACTGCCTCCGGGCTTGATTTCAAGCTCGCGGCCGGCAAATCTAAGCCGCAATTCTGGGATCCGTTAACGGATGTTTGACTCCTTGGACCAAATTTTTGTCTCGCTCAAGTACTGGCTGGTGGGTTTTGCACCCGCCGTTTGGCAGCCCTTGCTTTCGGCGCTTATTTCGGCGGCGGCGATCATTGGCGTGTTTGCCCTGCTGTTCGCGCTCGTCACCGTATTGGAGCGCAAGGGCTTGGGGCGCATCCAGAATCGTTACGGGCCAAATCGCGTCGGCCCGGCGGGCTTTCTGCAATTTGCCGCCGACGGCATCAAGGCGCTGACGAAGGAGGACATCGTTCCGCGTGCGGCGGACAAAGTCATCCATTTTCTTGCGCCGATTGTGCTCGTGATGCCCGTGGTACTGGCGTTCGCGGTATTGCCGTTCGGTCGCAACATGGTGGCGGTGGACTTCGACGCGGGCGTGCTGTTCTTCTTCGCGGTGGGCGCGGCGGCGGAAGTGGCTGTGTTCATGGCGGGCTGGTCCAGTCGCAACAAATACTCGTTGCTCGGCGCCATGCGCGCCATCGCGCAGATGATCAGTTACGAAGTGCCGCTGATCCTGTCGGCCGTGACGGTCATCATGATGGTCGGCTCCCTTTCCACCGTGCAAATCGTCGCGGCGCAGGGCGGTTACACGGGTTGGCTGCCGGATTGGCATGTCTTCACGCCGTGGGGCTTGGCGGGCTTTGTCCTGTTTATGATTGCGGCCACGGCGGAATCGAACCGCTCACCGTTTGACATGCCGGAGGGCGAATCGGAAATCATCGCGGGCTACTTTGTGGAATACTCCGGTTTCAAGTTCGCACTGTTCTTCCTCGGTGAATATTTCGGCATGTTTGCCATCAGTGCCATGGCCATCACGCTGTTCCTCGGTGGCTGGCACGCGCCGTTCGAGGCGCTGACATGGATTCCGTCCTGGGTTTGGTTTTTCCTGAAACTGATGGCCATCATTTTCACCTTCATCTGGATTCGCGGTACCGTGCCGCGGCTGCGCATTGATCAACTCATGAACTTTGCCTGGAAATTCATGCTGCCCATGGCGCTCATCAACCTGGTCGCCGCGGCGGTGTGGCATTACATGCCGCCGGGGTTGCCGCGCTGGCTCGTGGGTGCGGCCATGGTCGTCAGTCCGTATCTGCTGCTCGGCCGAGGACTGATGCACAACCAAAGCCTGGCCAAGCGCACCTACCACTATGCGGACTGATCAAAGCATGAATCGTAAATCGTAAATGACTCCTGCGTTCACCATCATTGCTGTGTTGACCATCGCCGCCGCCGTGGCCGCGATGAGTCTGCGCAATCTGGTGCATTGCGCGTTGGCGCTGACGGTCGCCTTCGCCGGATTGGCGGCAGCCTATCTGCAACTGGAGGCCCAGTTCGTCGGCTTCGCGCAGATCTTTGTTTACATCGGCGCGGTGGCGATTCTGCTGGTGTTCGCCATCCTGCTGACTCGTGGGGGTGAGTCACCGGAGACGAACGTTTTCTCGAAATCGTGGGTCTGGGGACTCGGGGTGGTTCTCGCCGTTTTCAGTACGCTCGCCTGGGCAATCCAAAACAGCTTCGCCAGCCAACGCGAACCGGCAGAAACCGTGCAGGCCTCCGTGAAGCAAATTGGCGATGCCCTCATGACCAAGTTTGTCCTCCCGCTGGAAGTCATCGGCCTGCTGCTGACCGCCGCGCTCATCGGCGCCGTGATCATCGCGATGCGCGACGAGTCGCCTGGAACGAGGATGGAGGATGGAGGATTGAAGATGGACAGACAGTCTGCGCGATCCTCCACTCTCCATCCGCCATCCTCTGGAGGTGACGCATGACCCCGCTCGCCGGCTATCTCCTCCTCAGCGCGATGCTTTTCAGCATCGGCCTCGCGGGCGCACTGACACGGTGCAACGCCATCATCGTGCTGATCGGCATCGAACTGATGCTCAACGCGGCAAACCTGAACTTCATCGCATTCTGGCGGTTTAGCGAGAACCCGGAGGCGCTCACGGGCATCATGTTCGTGATTTTTTCCATTGGCATCGCGGCGGCGGAAGCGGCGGTGGGCCTGGCGCTCATTATCGCGATTTACCGGCACTACAAGACGGCGAATGTGGATGAAGTGAATTCTTTGAAGGGATGACGAAATGAACGACGCACCGCCAGTCATTCCCCAGTCACCGGTCGCTCCGGGTACAAAAAAGTTGCACGAAATGGCTCGCGCGAATTGGCTTGTGGCAGGCGCGGAGCGCCGTCAGCCAGTAGCCCACGGCGTGAGCCGTGGGTATCCTGTCGCCAACAACACCAGCCCCGTAGGGGCGAGAGGTCCCGGGAGAATATTCTCCACGTTTGTGCGGCGTGTTCCAATTGAATGGACGTTGTCTGTCGCCCCTTCGGGGCTGGGTTGGTTTTATTCGCCTGACCCACGGCTGTCGCCGTGGGCTATTATCTTGCGCCACTCCGTGGCTTACAAATGACTCCCTGGATCGTAAAGAACCTCTGGCTGATTCCCGCGCTGCCAATGCTGGCGGCGGGATTGAGCACGCTCGCGCCGCAGCGTTGCCGCAAGTTCTCGGCGTCGCTGGCCATCGGTTCGATGGGTTTGTCGTTCCTACTCTCGCTTTGTGCATTTGCCCACGCGCTGCGGGTCGGCCCCGAAGGGCCGAAGGAGTTTTCCAGTTTCAACTGGCTGCAGTTCGCCACCGGCGCTCCGGGCATTCTCAAGCTCGGCTGGGTGCTCGATCCGCTCACGGCGGTGATGCTCGTGATGGTTACGTTCGTGGGCCTGCTGATTTTCATCTACAGCGTCGGTTACATGGCGCACGACGAAAACTTCACACGCTTCTTCACGTTTCTTTCGTTGTTCGCCGGGGCGATGCTGGGCGTGGTCATCGCGAACAGCCTGCTGCTGCTGTTCATCTGCTGGGAGTTGGTCGGTCTCACGTCGTATCTGCTGATTGGATTCTGGTACCACAAACCGAGCGCGGCGGCGGCGGCGAAAAAGGCGTTCATCACCACACGCATCGGGGACGTGGCGTTGTTGCTCGGCATGGTGTGGTTGTATCACGAGACCGGCACGTTGTTGTTTTACGATGGAGGAGCGGGCTGCCTGGAGACTGCTCGGCTTTTGGGTCTTGCTGCAAAGACGACCGCACTCGGAATGACTATTTCAACAGCAATCAGCCTTCTGATCTTTGCTGGCGCAGTTGGGAAATCTGGTCAAGTGCCGCTGCATGTCTGGTTACCGGACGCTATGGAAGGTCCCACACCGGTCAGCGCACTCATTCATGCCGCAACGATGGTTGCAGCGGGTGTTTTCCTCGTCGCTAGGGTTTTTCCTTTGATGGGAGTTGGTCCAGAATCTCTGATTCCTGCTCATACGCTCAACAGTGCGATCGAGTTGTTCAACAACACAACCGCTCTCCAAGTCGTCACCTGGATCGGCGCCATCACCGCCGTCTTCGCCGCTTCCATTGCCGTCGCGCAAAACGACATCAAACGCATTCTCGCGTACTCCACCGTTTCGCAACTCGGCTACATGATGATGGGTCTCGGCACGGGCGGGGTGGCGGTGGGCATGTTCCATCTCATCACGCACGCATTTTTCAAGTCGCTGCTGTTCATGGGCGCGGGCTCGGTGATTCACGGCTGTCACGATGAGCAGGACATCCGGCGGATGGGCGGGCTGAAGAAGTACATGCCGGTGACGTTCGCGACGTATGCCGTCGGCATGCTGGCGCTGGCTGGTTTCCCGTTGTTTTTCTCCGGCTTTTGGAGCAAGGACGAAATCCTTCACGCGGCGCACGGCTGGCCGGTGTCGCACATTCCGTTCTACCTTGGTGTGGCAGGGGCTTTCCTCACAGCGTTCTACATGACCCGGCAGGTAGCGCTGGTGTTTTTTGGTTCGTCCCGTAGCAGCGGACGTGAGGAGGCTCATTCTGATTCGGGAGAGCGCCGCGCCAGGAAGTCAGAGCCTCCTCACGTCGGCTTCCACGAGCAGAAGGGTGAGCCGCACGAAAGCCCCGCCGTAATGACTTGGCCGCTCATTATTCTTGCGGCTTGCGCGGTTGGCCTCAGTCTCATCGGCACCCCCGCTTGGCCGTGGTTTCAATCTTTCCTCGGCCAACATCACAGCGAAGGTTTCACCGGTGGCGTAATCTCGCTCATGTTGCTTTCGTCGGTGATCGTCTTTGCCGGCTTGGGAGTTGGCTGGTGGCTTTACGGACGCAAACCGATTCGGAGCGCGGATGAACCGGACGTGTTGGCGAAACTGCCCGCGGGCGTTTACACGTGGCTGGAGCGCAAATACGGTGTGGACGAGCTTTACGAGATTTCCGTGATCCGCTTCAACGCGTGGTTCGCCCGTGCATGTGACTTTCTCGATACTTGGGTCTGGGGCGGCGCGATCAAACTGGTTTCGTTTGTGACGCTTGGCCTCGCGTGGGTAAGCCGGGCATTCGATGAATTCGTCATCAATCTCGGCTTCGATCAAAGCTGCGGTGGCGTGTCGCGCGGCGGCAAGCTGATGTCGCGCCTGCAGGACGGGCGCGTTCAGAATTATCTCCGCGTCATCGGCGTCGCGCTGACGGTGCTGGTGGTGATCCTGATTTGGGGAGGCGGGAAGTGATGGACTTCCCGATTCTTACCGCCATCACGTTCCTGCCGCTTTTCGGCGGATTGATTCTGGTCGGGCTGAATGCGGGCCAAAATCAACTGGCCCGTCGGATCGCGGTGGGATTCAGTTTGGCCGCGCTGGCGCTGGCGTTAGTGCTGTGGAAGACGTTCGACCCTAATTTGGCCGAACTGCAATTCACGGAACGAGCCAACTGGATTCGGGCATTGGGCGTGCAGTATTTCGTCGGTGTGGATGGTTTGGGGCTGTTGATGGTGCTGCTCACGGCCATCGTCGTGCCGCTGGCCTTGCTGGCTTCGGGCAAACTGTTTGAGGCCAATTCGGGCGGCGCCCGCAATCCCCATCTTTACTACGCGCTCATTCTCTTCCTCCAGGCCGGCTTGTTCGGCACGTTCACGGCGCTGAACTTCTTCCACTGGTTCCTGTTCTGGGAATTGAGTTTGATTCCGGCGTTCTTCCTCGTGCGCCTGTGGGGTGGACCTCAACGCTCGCCCGCCGCCATGCAGTTCTTCGTCTATACCATGGTCGGCAGCATCGCGATGTTGCTGGCATTCCTCGCCATCTTCCTCGCGACCAGCAAACCCGGACAGCCTGGCGTCTTCGACTTCGTGACGCTGGCGGAGATGGGGCGGAACGGCACGCTCGCGCAACTGTTGCCGGCCAACCTCGGCTGGTTCGATCTCACGGCCAAACAGCTTGTGATCGTGATTTTCGGTGGCGTGCTGCTCGGTTTCGCGGTCAAAGTGCCGCTAATGCCGTTCCACACCTGGCTGCCGGCGACCTACGCCGAAGCGCCCACGCCGGTGACGATGCTGCTTACGGGCGTGATGTCGAAGATGGGCGTGTATGGTTTCGCGCGCATCCTGCTGCCGATTTTCCCGGCGCAAATCAACTCCCTTCTGACGCCGCTATTGTGGCTGGCGGTGATTACCATCGTATTCTCGGCGTGTGCCGCTTTCGCGCAGCGCGACCTCAAGCGGATGCTGGCTTATTCATCAGTTAACCATTTGGGCTACTGTCTGCTCGCCGTGTTCGCCGTGGCCAAGTTCACGAACGATCCCACGTTCGCCACCGAGAAAGCCGCCGCGCTCAACGGCGTCTTTCTGCAAATGTTCAATCACGGACTCACGGCGGCAACGCTGTTCATGTTCGTCGGCTTCCTCGAACAACGCGCCGGAGGATTGCGCGGGTTGAACGACTTCGGCGGGTTGCGCAAAATCGCGCCGGTGTTTTGCGGGCTGATGGGTATCGCGCTGTTTTCGTCGCTCGGCTTGCCGGGGCTGAACGGGTTCGTCGGAGAATTTCTGATTTTCAAAGGCGTGTTCCCGCTCGCGCCGTGGGCGGCGGGACTGTCAGTGCTCGGGCTGCTCGTGACCGCGATTTTCCTCCTGACGATCCTGCAACGCGTCTTCAACGGGCCGCTGAATGAAAAATGGTCGAAGCTGCCCGACTTGACGCTGGCCGAACGCGCGTTGGTGGCCGCGCCCATCGCGCTGATGTTCGTGCTGGGTCTGTGGCCGCGCTTGGTGCTGGATGTGATCAACCCCACCGTCGTGCGGATGGTGGAGCAACTAAGGTTCTGAAATGTTAGCCTGGACCATTTACATCTCGTTCCTCGGCGTGCTGGTGCTCATGCTCCTGCCGAAGGGCAACGCGTCGGCGGCGCGCAAGGTGGCTATGCTGACGGCGGTCGCGGGTTTTGTCGTCGCGCTGACGGGGTTTGTGCAGCATCAGCCGGGCGAGACCGTCACGGTGGCGAACGTGCCGTGGATTCCGTCGCTCGGCATCAACTACCACCTCGCCGCGGACGGCATCAGCGTGACGCTGGTGTTGCTGACTGGGCTGGCGGCGATCGCGGGCATTCTCTTTTCCTGGAACATCGAGCATCGGACGAAGGAGTTCTTCGCGTTTTATCTCGCGCTGATTGGCGGAGTGTATGGCGTGTTCCTGAGTTTCGATCTGTTTCTGCTGTTCGTGTTCTACGAGATCGCGATCATCCCGAAGTATTTCATCATCGCCATCTGGGGTTCGACGCGGCGCGAATATGGCGCGATGAAACTGGCGCTCTACTCGTTTGTCGGCAGCGCGATGGTGTTGATTGGTTTGGTTGCGGCCTACGTCGTGGCGGGTGCGCAGACGATGAGTTTGGAGGCGCTGGTGCAACACTCGTTCCCGGCCGGTTTTCAGATGTGGGTATTTCCGCTGGTGTTTGTCGGCTTCGCGATTCTCGCGGGTCTGTGGCCGTTTCACACTTGGGCGCCCACGGGCCACGTGGCCGCGCCGACGGCGGCTTCGATGTTGCTGGCGGGCGTGGTGATGAAGCTGGGTGCTTACGGCTGTCTGCGCGTGGCGATGACGGTGTTTCCGGGCGGAATGGAGAACTGGAGTTGCAGCGTGCTGGGATTTCACTCGTGGCGGGATGTCATCGCGGTGCTGGCGGTGATTGGCATTGTGTACGGCGCGATGGTGGCGCTGGTGCAGAAGGATTTCAAATTCGTCATCGGTTATTCGAGCGTGAGTCACATGGGCTTCGTACTGCTGGGCTTGGTGACGCTGAACACAGTCGGTTTGAGCGGCGCGGTGCTACAGATGTTTTCGCACGGCATCATCGCGGGGCTGCTGTTCGCCGTGGTCGGGCGGATGGTTTATGATCGCACGCACACGCGGGAGTTGTCGGTGCTGGAAGGCATGCGGTTGAGCAAGGCAATGCCGTTCGCGGCGGTGACGTTCGTGATTGCGAGCGCGGCTTCGATGGGGCTGCCAGGATTCAGTGGATTCGTGGCGGAGTTGCAGGTGTTGATCGGGGCGTGGGCGGCGTATCCGACGTTGGCAGTGATCACGGGCGTGGGCATCGTGATTGGCGTGGCGTACACGTTGCGCGCGGCGATGAAGGCGTTTTTTGGGGAGGCAGAGGAGCGCCAGTCTCCGACCCGGCTCGACAACCAGGAACAGGAACACGCCGGGTCGGAGACAGGCGCTCCGATGGATGCCATCTCAGTTCCCGAACGCATCGGCGCAGTGCTGCTGATTGGCGTGTCCTTGCTGGTGGGACTTTATCCGCAGGTGTTGCTGCGTGTGATCATGCCGAGTTTTGAATCGTCATTGTTTGACTGGTTGCGGCAAGGAGGTGGGCTGTGAGTTATCTCGACCTCCTCAAACTCGCCGCACCGGAAACCATCGTGGTGTTGGCCGCGTTGGCGGTGCTGGCGGTGGATTTGACGGTCATGCGCGGGATGGAAACGCGGCTGCGCTTCATAATAGGCGGCCTGGTAGCCGGGGTTGGTTGCGCAGCGGCGGTGGTTTGGTTGGTGGTGGTACCAACGCACGGCGAAGCGTGGGGCGGGATGATGGTGGTCAACCAACTCACGCAACTGGTCAAGGTTGGTTTGCTGGCGTTGACGATCTTCACGGTGCTGATTTCGCTCGAAGCTGACTTCACCACGCACGTCGGCGAATACCTCGCGCTCATCCTGCTGGCCACGGTGGGCATGATGTTCCTGGTCAGCGCGATGGATGTGCTGATGGTTTTCGTGTCGCTGGAAATGACGAGCCTGACGCTCTATATCCTCACTGCCTTCAACAAGCGCAACATCAAGTCAGCGGAGGCCGCGCTGAAGTATTTTCTGTTCGGCGGCATGGCGGCGGCGTTCATGCTGTTCGGCCTGAGCCTGCTCTACGGGTTGTCGGGTTCGACGAATCTGCGCGAAATCGCCGCGGCCCTGGCGGGCAAGGGGCTGGATCCGCTGCTGATCGTTGCGATTGTGATGACCGTGATCGGGTTCGGGTTCAAGGTGGCCGCCGTGCCGTTTCATCTGTGGGCGCCGGATGCCTACGAAGGCGCGCCGACGCCGAGCGCGGCGTTCATTGCCTCGGGTTCCAAGGTCGCCAGCTTCTTCATCTTTGCGCAGGTGATGATGATTGGGTTTAAGGGCCAACAAGTGGAAGGGAACGCGGCCTTTCAACAATTTGCATCCGGCTGGGTGCCGGTGATTGCCATCGTGGCTGGCCTCTCAATGGTGCTGGGCAATCTGGCGGCGATTGTGCAAAGCAACGTGAAGCGGTTGCTCGCGTATTCCGCGATCGCCCATGCCGGCTACGCGCTGCTGGGCATTCTGGCGAACAGCGAACTCGGGGTGGCCTCATTGATTTACTACGTGATCACCTACGGGCTGACGACCCTGGGTGCGTTCGGGGTGGTGGCGGCGGTGGAGCAGGGGACGGGTGACGCGAAGTTGAGTAACTTTGCCGGACTGAGCCGCCGTGCGCCCTTTTTGTCATTCTGCATGTTTATCTTCATGCTGTCGCTCGCAGGGATTCCGCCGCTGGCCGGCTTCTTTGGAAAGTTTTATGTGTTCGCAGCCGTGGTGAAGGACGAGGCCGGCAATCTCGGTTTGTTGTGGTTGGTGATTCTCGCCATCGCGATGAGTGCGGTGTCGCTCTACTACTACTTGCAGGTTTTGAAGCAGATTTACGTGGCGGACCTGCCAGTTGGAGCCAAGGCCCTGCGCGTGCCGATGACGGCGCAGGTCGCCTTGGGGATGCTGGCGGCGGGAGTAGTCCTGTTTGGTTGCTTCCCGGGTCCGTTGGTGGAGCGATTGGCGGCACTGGTCCTGCTTGTCGGGCAACCATGATTTGCCTGGCATCGGTTGCTTCAACGCGATGGGCTAAACGCTTTTTCCTGCTCGGCGGCTTGCTGTGGTTCGCCGTGCCCGGGAACGTTCAGGCCGCGTTGACTCTGCAGCTCACTTTTGGCGACCCCGAACGGAGATGGACTGAGTTCTATCCGGCCATTACCTCAAATCTCAAGGCGGCGGCGCAGGACTGGGGACAGTATCTTGAATCCGGCGCGACGCTCGAGGTGGACGTGGTTTTCGTGGACGATCCCTACTTCCGGGTCCGTGCGGCAAGCGTTGCGTCGTCGCCGTTCACGACAACAGACGGGATTACCATTTTTGAACAGGGGGTGGCGGCGGAGATTCGCACTGGCAAAGATCCGAACGGCAGCGCGCCCGACATCCGGCTCGAAATCGGCATTCAGTATCTCACCACCAGCCTGTGGTTTGATGCGGATCCGGTCCTGCGCGCGGCACCGGTGCCCCATGATAAAGTGGACGCGATGTCTGTTTTTTTGCACGAACTGGGGCATGCGCTTGGTCTCAATGGATGGACGAGTCCGTACGACGGGTCGTGTCCAAACGAACACAAGTCTGCCTTTGACCGCTGGGTAAAATTTGATGGCACGAATTTCTTCTTCCACGGTCCGCAGGCGATGGCCAACTACGGTGGACCGGTTCCTTTGACCTACGGGAACGTATTTCACGTGGGCAATTCCGCGCCACGCCCGGGAAAGGAATTGAAGTCGGATGTTATGAACGGAGAAAGGCATGTCTGTGGTGAACGCTACTACCTATCCCGCCTGAATCTCGGCATGTTGGCGGACACCGGCCTGCCAGTGAGGATGCCGCTGCCGGCCCTGACGCGGGCAAAGCTGAATGGTGAGCGCGTGGAATTTCAGGTGCATGGGCCGCGAGCACGCTGGTACCGCGTGGAAGTCTCCACGGATTTGGTGCATTGGGCGTGGGTAATGGATTACGTCAGCACTCATTCCGCGATGACCATTGTGCCGGAAGACGATTTCGGGTCGGCCCGACGCTATTATCGGGCGCAGATTTTCTGAGTTGCCGGTTTCCTGGCGGCGGTGTGGCGTTGCGCGGTGCGTGGGCAACCGGTATAAGAGCTTGATGAACATTGCCGCGTTACCACGTTTTCCATTGGCGCAACTGCCCACCCCGCTGGAATGCTTGCCCCGCCTTTCGCGCCAACTGGGAGGGCCGCGATTGCTTATCAAACGCGACGACCAGACGGGGCTTGCGCTCGGCGGCAACAAGACGCGCAAGCTGGAATTCCTCGTTGGCCAGGCATTGGCGCAGGGAGCAGACACATTGATCACGGCAGGCGCGGCGCAGTCGAATCATTGCCGGCAAACGGCGGCGGCAGCGGCCCGGGCCGGGCTGAAGTGCGAATTGATCTTGAACGGCAGGAAGCCGGAACAGCCGAATGGCAATCTCCTCCTCGACGAATTGCTGGGCGCAACCGGGCATTGGATCGAGCGTCCGCAGCGTCAGGTCAAACTGAAGGAACTGCCCGAGCAACTGCGGTCCGCAGGGCGCAAGCCCTACGTCATTGGTGTGGGCGGATCGAACGGTGTTGGTGCGACGGGTTACGTGCTGGCGATGCAGGAGTTGGGCGAGCAGTTGCGCGTGGGCCAACAGAAGGTGGATCACATTGTTTTCGGCAGCAGTTCTGGCGGCACGCAGGCTGGCATGGTTCTGGGCGCGAAGATTACAGGTTTCAGCGGTAAACTGCACGGCGTGGGCATTGACAAGGATGATCGTGACCGCGGGCCGTACGAAGGCGAGTTGGCGCAGATTGCCAATGAGTGTGCGGAGTACATCGGCAGCGACGTGCGGTTGACGAAAAGCGACTTTGAGGTGGTGTACGGCTACGTGGGCGGCGGCTACGGGGTGGTGGGTGATCTGGAGCGCGAAGCCATCCGAACCGCAGCGTCTTACGAAGGCATTATTCTCGATCCCGTTTATGCTGGACGCGCATTCGGTGCGATGCTGGATTTGATTCGCAAGGGCGCGTTCAAATCCGGTGAAACCGTATTATTTTGGCACACCGGCGGCGCCCCGGCGCTTTTTGCATACGCGGCGGATCTCGTCTAATCTCCGCCCGTGAAACGGGTCATTCATTGGTTCCGGCGCGATTTGCGCATCACGGACAACACTGCCTTGAGCGAGGCGACGCGACGCGCGGAACAGGTCATCCCAGTGTTCATTCTGGAAGACGCGTTCCGCACCGGGCCCGACATGGGCGCAGCGCGACTGGCGTTCCTGCTGCAATCACTGGAATCCCTGCGCGAGAATCTGGCGGAACTTGGTCATCGGTTGATTGTGCGGCGCGGTAAATCACCGGAGGTTCTGCCGAGACTGTGTGCGGAACTGGGCGCGGAGGCGGTTTTCGCCAACAAGCGTTACGAACCTTATGCCGAGGCGCGCGATCAGCGGGTGTTCAATGCGCTAAACGCGGCGGGCGTCGGCTTCGAGTTGCTCAAGGACGCGGTGGTGTGGGAGGAACAGGAAATTCTCACGCAGGCGGGGAAGCCATTCACGGTCTATACACCGTATTCGAAGGCTTGGAAACTCAAGCCGATTCCGGCACCGCGCGGCAAATTAAGAAAACCGTCCACCACCCAACTTCCAGCCGCCAGCATCCGAAGCGAACCGCTGCCGACGGATGCCGACGAGTTGGGTCACGTGCTCAAGCAGGCGAGCACGCCGGCAGGCGAGCGAGCGGCACTGGAGCGGTTGGGGACATTCATGCGCGGACCGGTATATGAATACGGGGCGAACCGAAATCTGCCGGCGGTGGACGGCACGTCGCTACTGTCGCCGCATCTGCGTTGCGGGACGATTGGTATCCGCACCATTCTGGCGGCGTTGACCAAGGCGCGGGAGGCGGCGAACACGCCCGCGCAGCGGCAGAGTTGCGAGGTCTATCTGAATGAACTCATCTGGCGCGAGTTCTACCTGCAAGTCCTGCACAACTTTCCCCACGTAACGAAGGGCGCGTTCCGGCCCGAGTACGATCAGTTGCAGTGGTCGGACAACCAGGAGCATCTCGACGCGTGGAGTGCGGGGATGACGGGTTATCCCATCGTGGATGCGGCGATGCGTTGTTTGAACGCGACGGGCAACCTGCACAATCGCCTGCGCATGATCGTGGCGATGTTTCTTACCAAGGACCTGCTCATCCACTGGCAGTGGGGCGAACGTTACTTCATGCAGCAACTCGTGGACGGCGATCTGGCGGCCAACAACGGCGGCTGGCAATGGAGCGCGGGCACGGGTACCGACGCCGCGCCGTATTTCCGCATCTTCAACCCGGTCTCGCAAGGAGAGAAGTTTGACCCACAGGGCGAGTTTGTGCGTCGCTGGGTGCCGGAGCTTGAGTCGCTTCCTGGCGACGTCATTCACCGACCGTGGGAGGATCCTTTGTCACTCGGGCGCATTTCGTATCCGCCGCGAATTGTGCGACACGAGGAACAGCGCCCGAAATGCCTCGCGATGTTTGGCGCGGTCAAAAAGAGCGTCCGGCCCTGAGGCCTTGCTGGATGGCGAGGCTTAGCTTCAGGCGAAGACCGAAGCTGGTGGGGCAAGGCCGGCATGGTCTGATTGCCTTTTAGTTGTCGGCCGGTGATCTGGCGTCGGGCGGCAATTGTGCGGAGGGCTTGCGCGACGCGCCAAACCATGCATGTTAAGCGAAACCATTTGGCAGCCTGACACCGGGGCGGGTGTGGAAACATTGTCCGGCCTGGACGAACGCTTCCTCGGGCGGGCCGCCAGGCACGTTGAAACAATGAAAGCGATTCCTTTAATGGCTCTTTTTAGTGTGGTGCTGGTGACGGCGGGTTGCGGTCGTTGCGTGGTGACGACTCATTCATCCCCTACCGGCAATAACGATTCTGCGGCAACACCCGGCAATTTAACCATGAGCAACAAAGTCATTAAAACCGAAGCGGAATGGAAACAGTCCTTGACGCCGGAGCAATACCGCATCCTGCGGCAGAAGGGCACGGAGCGCGCTTACACCGGCGAATTCTGGAACACGAAAGACGCGGGCACCTACCGCTGCGCCGGCTGCGACGAGGTGCTGTTTGAATCGGACACCAAATACGATTCCGGCTGTGGCTGGCCTAGTTTTTATGCGCCGGTCGCGACGAACCTCATTGCCGAAGCGGAGGACCGCAGCCATTTCATGGTGCGCACCGAGGTGTTGTGTTCCAAATGCGGCGGCCATCTTGGGCACGTGTTCGACGATGGTCCGCAACCCACGGGCTTGCGTTACTGCATCAACTCGGCGGCCCTGAAATTTGAGAGCAAGCAGGGCGAGGAGGCGGAAAAGCAGAAGTAGTAGCTTCTGCCGCGGTTCCGTCGCCTTGGGAAAGTTCATCTCAAGTTGGGAGGACGCGGTACTTCCAAGTCTTGGGCGCGGGTTTTCCGTTCCGTAGCTGAACGCGGATTTCGACAGTCCAAGAGGACTCACAGAGGGATCCCGCTGATCTGGTTGGCGCACGCTGCGCTTGCCACGCATAGGTTGGAGTCTATCATCGCGGCCATGAGTCTGCTTCGGGTGCAGGGGTTGTTCAAAGCCTTCGCGGCCATTCGCGCGGTTGATTCGGTCAGCTTCGAGGTGCGCCCCGGCGAAGTCTATGGCTTGCTCGGACCGAATGGCGCGGGCAAGACCACCACCATCTCCATGATCTCCGGCTTGCTCAAACCGGACGCCGGGGAAGTCGTCGTGGCGGGCACGCCTTTCTGGTCCGACCCGCAAAAGGCCAAACGCATCATGGGCGTCGTGCCGCAGGAGTTGGCGATTTACGAGGAATTGACCGGACGCGAAAATCTCGAGTTCTGGGGCCGCATGGCCGGTTTGAGTTCCAATTATGCCAAGGCGCGCGCGGTCGAATTACTCGAAGCGCTCACGCTCACCGACCGCGCGAAGGATGCGGTGAAGACCTATTCCGGCGGGATGAAGCGGCGCATCAATCTCGGCTGCGCCCTCCTGCACAAGCCGCAGTTGCTCCTGCTCGATGAACCGACCGTGGGCATTGATCCGCAAGCGCGGCTGAACATTCTGGAATTCATCCGCAATCTGCGCGCGTCCGGAACGGCGATTCTTTACACGACGCATTATCTCGAAGAAGCCGAGACACTGTGTCACCGCATTGGAATCATTGATCACGGGCGATTGCTGGCCGAGGGGACGTTGAAGGAATTGCAGGAGCGCTTGGGCGGGGATCGCTTGTTCGTGTTGGAAGCCGATCTCAAAGAGGCGGCGCCCGAGTCATGGGACGGATTTCTTTCACGCTTCCGGGTAATCCAAAAAACCGAGCGGCAGTTGGTGGTGTCGGCGATTGGCCCGCGCGATCCGTCCGAGTGTCTCAAGGATTTGCTCGGTCTTCCCGTGCGCGTGGAAAACGTCACGCTCAAACGGCCCAGTTTGAACGACGTTTTCCTCCAGCTCACCGGAAGGGAGTTGCGGGAATAGAACCATGTGGCGCGTGCTCCTCGCCAAAGACCTGCTCCGGACGTGGCGGAATCCGCTGCCCGTGCTCATCAACCTCGCGCTCCCGCTTTGTGTGGCCGGATTGGTGGGGCTGGCCTTTGGCGGAAAATCTGACGGCGGCGCGCTGGGCCGCATCCGGTTCGCGCTGGTGGACGAGGACAAAACCCTGCTCTCCGACTTTTTGCGTGGCTCGGCGAATCAACGGGAAGGCGGCAAATATCTTGAGCCGGTCCTGCTCGAACGCGACGAAGCGATGCGCCAGATCAACGACAATAAAATCAGCGCCGTCCTGGTCATCCCCACCAACTTTACGCGCCATTACTTCAGTGGCCAGGAATCCGTCAGCCTGGAACTGATCAAGAACCCGGCCCTATCCATTCATCCGGCGGTGATGGAGGAGATGCTGGGAGCACTGGTTACGGCGATGAACGCCGTTTCGCGCAATCTCCAATCTGAGTTTCCCGACTGGCAGGCAGTCATCGAGGGCAAGCGCGATTACAAGCAGATTGCCGGATTGATTGAACGAGCCGGGAACAAACTCAAGCAGGCGGAACAGTTCATCAATCCGCCGCTGGTCGTTTATGAGAAGGAGTCAACTGTGGATCCGGAGCGCCAACAGGCTGCGTCAGGAACCCCGAGCGAAACCACGAAACGAAGTTCCAGCTCGGATGTCTTCGGATTCTTATTGCCCGGCATGGCCGGCATGTTTCTGTTGTTCCTTGCCAGCAACGCCATGACTGATCTGCACCGCGAAATGCGGCAACGCACGCTGGCGCGGTATCACACGCTGCATCACCAACTCGCCCCGTTCGTTGCCGCCAAAGTGATCTTTGCGGTGGTGGTGCTGTTGTTGTGCAGCGTGATCCTGTTGACCGGGGGCGGATTGTTGTTCGGCATTGATTGGCGGGCGCCGGGGCCGCTGGCTTTGCTGACGGTGGGCTATGCAGGTTTTGCCGCCGGTTTGATGGCAGTGCTCGTGGCGCTGATTCCGGATGAGCGCAAGGCGAGCGCCCTGAACACCGTCGTTGCCATGGGACTCGCGCTGGCCGGCGGCTGCATGTTTCCGCCGCAGGCGCTGCCGGCATTTCTGGGCCAGCACATTACGCCGTGGCTGCCCACGCACTGGTTCGTGGACACGGCGCGCAATCTGCAATACAGCGGGAGCGAAGTGCCCTGGGTGCTGGCGCTGGTCAAACTGAGCCTCGTGAGCGTGGCACTGATGCTCCTGGCCGCACTGTTGTTCCGACGCCAACTCCGGGCGGGGGTGCAGGTTTGACATGAACCGCATCTTCGACATCGGCCACAACGACCTGCGGCTCTTCCTCAAGAGCAAGTCTGCCTACATCTGGCTGTTCGCCGTGCCGCTGGCGTTCATCTATTTCATGGGTTTCGCCAATCGCGGGCCGGGCGATCCGTACAATCGGCGACCGCCCGTGCTGGTGGAAAATCAAGACACCAATTTCCTGGGTCGCGTGTTTCTCGACGAACTCGGCGCGCAGGGTATGTGGCTGCTCGATCCCACGAATCGTGAATCCGCCGCGCGTACGATCCGGATTCCGGCGGACTTTACCGCGCGCATCCTCGCCGGCGAGCAAAGCAAGGTGGGATTCTTCCAGCGTGACGGATCGGCCGAGTCCGACGCGATGCTGATCGAAGTCCGGCTCGTGCGGGCGCTGATTGCGATGAACAGTCATTTGCTCGAATCGGCCGCGCAAACCAACGCTGCGGAGAGCATCACGGAGGAACGACTCCGCCAAGTCATGAAGCAACCCAACCCGGTTACGCTGGACGCGAAATTTGCCGGTCGCAAGCCGGTGCCGTCGGGCTTCGCTTTCTCGCTGCCGGGCAATCTGGTGATGTATCTGATGATGAATCTGATGATTTTTGGCGGCGCAAGCGTGGCGGCGGAACGGCGGAACGGGGTCATCCGCCGGCTGATGGTTCATCCGGTGACGAGTCTCGAACTGGTCATGGGCAAGATTTACGGACTGATTCTGCTGGGAGCGGTGCAGATTGTTTTTTTCCTCCTCGTCGGCAAGTTCTTACTCGGCGTGAATCTGGGCGCGAATCTACCGGCCGTGGCGCTGACCTTGTTGGTGCTGGGCTGGGTCGGTGGCTCGCTGGGGGTGTTGGTCGGTTCCGTGTTCGCATCTGAGGACCGCATCGTCGGGCTTTGTGTCCTGGTGAGCCTGCTGATGGGGGCGCTGGGTGGGTGCTGGTGGCCGCTGGAGATTGCGCCACCCGCGCTTCAGAAATTTGCCCTGTTCCTGCCCACGGGCTGGGCCTTGAAGGGCCTGCATCAACTCATCAGCTTCGGCAGCGGCTTTGGGGCGGCGGTGATGCCTCTGATAGTGCTGTGCGCATTTGGCCTGTCGGCGAACCTTCTGGCGGCTCGATTCTTTCGGAGTTGAGCGCGGGGGCGATTGGGTTGGGCAGCACCTCCGCGTGTGGAGGTGCCGGGCACGGAGGCAAGCTGTGGACTCGGCGGTTGGTTTTCCGATGAGGAGCTTGTTTTTTGGCAATTCCGCCCTACACTGCGGTTATGAAGAACGACGTTGTGCCCGTCCAGATTCGCGGCATTCTGCCCGCCAACAGCGGCTGCGCACTTTTCGTCGGCAACGACGAAAAGGTTTTTGTCATCAACGTCGAGCCGCAAATGGGGCAAATCATTGGCATGTTCCTGCGGGACGCGCCGAAGGAGCGTCCGCTGACCCATGACTTGATGCAGAGCATTTTCAAAGGTTTCAATATCTCGGTTGAACGCGTCATCATCACCGAGTTAAGGAACTCCACCTACTTTGCCCGGCTGATTCTCCAGCAACACAACGAGGTGGCGCGTAAAATCGTGGAGATTGACGCCCGCCCCAGCGATTGCCTTGCGCTGGCGTCCGCCCAGAAGCGCCCCATCTTCGTCAGCCAGACGTTGTTCGATCAGGTGGAAGATATGAGCGAGGTGCTGGATCGCATTAATGAAGGCGGCAGCGAACCTGATTGACCACGCCTGATGCCCGCCTCCGCCGTCAAACCGGACCCTCCGGTGCTGCTTGTCTGTGGTGAAGACGAGTTTGCCGTGAAGCAACGCGCCCGGGTGGTTTACCAGCAATGGACCGAAGCATTGGGCGGCATGGATCACGAAATCATCGAAGCCATGTCCGCCAATTCGGGCGAGGCGCTCAAGGCGATTGCCCGGTTGCGGGAGGCACTGCAAACCCTTCCATTCTTTGGCAGCGGCAAAGCGGTCTGGTTGCGCGACTGTAATTTTCTCGGCGATGAACGCGCCGCGCAAGCCCAGGCGGTCACGGAGGCGCTGGCCGGATTGGCGCAGGAGTTGAAAACCTTTGCCTGGCAGAACGTCCGCCTGCTGGTCAGCGCCGGCAAGGTGGACAAGCGCAAAGTTTTCTACAAAACCCTCGACAAGATCGGATCGGTGGAAAGCCTCGACGGCTGGTCGGTCAACGACCGCGATTGGGTGAATCAGGCGGAGAATTGGGCGCACAAGGCCATTCAGGCCCGTGGCAAACAGATTGCGGAAGACGCCCTCGCCGAGTTGATCACCCGCGTTGGCCCGCACGCGCGGCAGCTTGACAATGAGATCGAGAAACTCTGCCTGTACGTGGGTGAACGGATGCAAATCAACGAGGCGGATGTGGAGGTGATTTGCGTGCGCAACAAGACGGCGCGGGCGTTCGCGCTGGGTGACGCCTTGGGGGACCGTAATCTGCCGGGATTGCTGGCACGACTGGATGAGGAGTTGTGGGAGATGCAATTCGACCGGGACAAATCCGAGATTGGCCTGCTGTACGGATTGATCGGCAAAATGCGCGCGTTGCTGCTGCTCAAGGAAATGATCCGCGAGGGCTGGGTCAAGCCGACGCAGAACTATCAATCATTCAAGCAGCAGTTGGAGCGCGTGCCCGCGGCGCAACTGCCCGCGGACCGACGCTACAATCCCCTGGCATTGAACCCGTATGTGCTTTTTAAGGCGCTGTCGCAAGCCCAGAACTACACGGAGGCGGAGTTGGTTTCCGCGATGGATTTGTTGCTCCGCTGCAATCAACGACTGGTTTCCAGCGGACTGGACGACACGCTGGTGTTGCAGCAAACCCTGGTGCAGATCCTAGGCCCGGGCCGGGGCCGGTCCGCAGCTGCCGCGGCGCGACGCTGAACTGCTTGCGATTATCACACTATGAACACATCAGCCGGAAATTTAATGGTCTTGGCGGGAAAACGCTTTGTCTGCATCAAGATCACCGGGCGGGCCAACTTCAATTTGAGCGTTGATTTCAAGCGGCTGGTGATCGGGTTGCGTCAGCAGGGTTACGCCTACTACCTCATCGAACTCTCGGAATGTGTCCTGATGGACAGCACGTTTCTCGGGGTGTTGGCGGGGCTGGGTTTGAAAGTGAATCAGTCCGAGGCGGGTGCGCCCCTGCAAGTGGTGGAACTGCGCAACCCCAACGCCCGGCTCACGGAGTTGCTGGAAAACCTGGGCGTGCTCCACCTGTTCAAAGTCACGCAAGGTCCGTTGTCCACCCCCGAAGCGGTACAGGTGTGCGCCCCGGAGCCGGGGCACCCGTCCCGCGCGGAACTTACACGCGCCTGCCTGGAAGCGCACCAGACGCTCATGGAAATCAACCCCGAAAACGTGGCGCGCTTCAAGGAAGTGGCAAAATTCCTGGCGGAAGATCTGCAGAAACTGGAGAAGAAGCCGTAGCTCGAAGGAGGCGACAATCGTCACGTGCCCGGGGCCGGGCGCTTCGAGTCCAGGCAATCGCGCACCGCGAGGGCGAGCTTCTGCGGGTGGTAAGGCTTCTGGAGGAAGTTGGCATCCCGCTGGAAAAGAGTCTCCTTGCCACCCACCTCAGCGCTGTAACCACTCGTGAATAGGACTTTTAATTCGGGCCTGTCCTGGCGCAGTCTCTCGGCCAGCTCCCGCCCGTTCATCCGGTCCGGCATTACCAGATCGGTGAGCAACAGATCAATCCGTTGCTGATGCTCCTGCCACACTGCGACCGCTTTTGCGCCGGACGCTGCCTCCAGCACATGGTAGCCCAAGCCGCGCAGGATGTTGCTCACCAGTTCGCGCACGGGGTGTTCGTCCTCGACGAGGAGGATGGTTTCGTGACCCCCACGGGCAGAGATTTCCTCCGGCGGCTGCTGTAGGTGGTCCGTGGATAGCACAGCCATCGGGACATAGACCCGGAACGTGGTGCCGCGTCCAATCTCGCTTGCCACCTCCAGCCAACCTTGGTGTTGTTTCACCACCCCGTAAACCGTGGCCAGTCCCAGGCCTGTGCCTTTGCCAACCTCCTTGGTGGTGAAAAACGGCTCGAAGATGCGGCGCAAATTCTCCGGGGCGATGCCGCAGCCCGTGTCACTGGCGCTGAGACACACGAAGCGGCCCACCCGCGCCTCGGGATGCTCAACCACGTGGGCCGCGTCCACGTCCACGATGGCCAGTTCGAGCTGCAACTGGCCGCCGGTGGGCATGGCATCGCGGGCGTTGACGGCCAGATTCAGCACCACCTGTTCCATCATGCTCGCGTCCGCCTGTACCAACGCCGGCTGGGTGCCGCAGTTCACCTGTAGGGCGATGTCTTCTCCCAAAATCCGACCGAGCATCTTGACCATGTTGCGCACCACCTCATTCAAATCATGGCGTTCCAATTGCATGACCTGCCGGCGGCTGAAAGTGAGCAACTGCCGGGTCAGCCCCGCGGCGCGATCCGCCGCATGCACGATCTGTTGGGCGGATTTGGCGGCCAAGTCCGTGAGGTTTGTACCCGCCAGCAGTAATGAGGCGTGGCCTTGGATTACGGTGAGGATGTTGTTGAAGTCGTGGGCCACGCCTCCGGCCAACTGGCCGATGGCATCCATTTTCTGCGACTGGCGCAACTGTTCCTCCAGGCGTTTCTGGGCGGTCACGTCGCGAAACAAACTCAGCCGCAGAGGCGACTGGCCGCGGATTTCCACAAACGAGTTCGTATCCTCGAGGGTCACGCTGCTGCCGTTGCGCAACCGGAACTGGCGTTCGACCTGCCGTTCAATCACCCGGCTTTGAAACTGATCGCGATAGTGGCTGAGAATCAAATCCAGATTCTCCGATTCCGCATAGATGACCGTCAGGGCTTTGCCTTCCAACTCGGAGCGATCCATCCCGACCATTTTGCAGTACGCATCGTTCACTTCCACGATCATGCCGGCTTCGTTGGTCAGGCGCATGCCGTCCACGGAATTCTGCCAGACCGAATGAAAGAGCATCTCCGAATTCCGCAACGCCGCCTCGGCTCGCTGGCGTTCCGTCACGTCACGCACGTGCAACAGGACGGCGGGCTGGCCGCCGTAGGCAATGCGACCGGCATGGATTTCCACCGGAGTGACTTGGCCATCGGCCGACAGACTCAAGCCCTCCAATCGGCTCAGTTCACCTATCGCCAGTTTGTGAAAGTCCCGGACGGCGTTTTCGCGCCGGTCGGGCGGGACCAGGTCGCGCGCGTTGCGGCCAAGGAGTTGTTGCAGCGTCAGCTTATGCAGTTGGCACGCTGCCGGATTGGCGTCCAGAACGTTCCCGGCGAGGTCATCCACGAAAATGGCTTCCGGTGAACCTTCAAATAAATCCCGGAACCGCTGTTCGCTTTCCCGAAAGGCTTGTTCCGCATGAATGCGCTCCAGGGCGCCGCCGCAGTAGTCCGCCAGCACCTGCAACGTATCCAAGTCGGCTCGGTTGTAGGCCTGCGGCGAGTAGCTGTGAATGGAAAGAATGCCAATGACCCGTGTGCGGTTGCGCACCGGGGCCAACATGAGCGAAACCGAGGGGCGGGACGTGTCGCCAACCGGAATTGCCTCGGGCAAGGGGGCGGTCGGGTTGTCCCGTAGGATCAGTTCGGCCCCGTGTTGGAAAACCCGGCGAGCCAGCTTGGTGGGACGGTAAGTCGGATTGGCCACCCGCACTTCCCGGCGCTGGCCTTTGATGGTGTCAATGTTGACCACGGGGGTTATCTCGTCGGTTTCCTCCCGATACAAGTCGAGCATGAAGGCGTCCCAGCCAAAGAGTTCATCCGTCACCGTTTGGATGATGCGGGCCGCTTCAGTCGGTGAACTCACTGAACTTAGCAATCGTCCGAGATTCGCCAACGCATCGCGTTGTTGCTCGATGCGCTTGCGCGCGGTGATATCGCGGGTGTTGACCACCACGGCGGCAACGTCGGGATCACCCAACCGGCTTTGGCCGACCGCTTCCAGATGGACCCACTGGCCGTTTCGATGGCGCAGGCGGAACTCCCGGCTCACGGCTTGTTCAGGATGATCCAGGCCGTGCTGGAAGGTTTCCTGCACGCGTGCCAAATCATCCGGATGTGTCAGGGAGAATACCGATGTCCCCGCCAATTCCGCGGCTTCGTAGCCCAGTACGCGTTTGACGGAGGCGCTGTTGTACTGGAACACCCCTTCCGCGTTCAACAGGCTCAGAATGTCCAGGGAGTTCTGGGTGAGCGCGCGGAAGTACTTTTCGCGCCGGATCAATTCCGTTTCCGCGTGCTTGCGGCGCCGGCGCTCCTCGGCTTCTCCGATGGCGCGTCGCACGGCCGGGACCAGGCGATCCGGCCATTGTTTCAGAACGTAATCGGTGGCGCCGGCTTGCAGACTCTCGATGGCGGCTTGCTCTCCAATCGTCCCGGACACCAGCAGAAACGGCGTCTCGGGAGACTTGTCCCGCACCAAATGGAGCGCCTGAAGGCCCGTCCAATCGGGCAGAGAATAGTCCGCCAGTACGATGTCGAAACGCTCCCGCGCCAGAGTGGCATCGAAAGCTTCGCGGTCGGCCACCAGGACAACGTCCGCTTCCACGCCCTCCTGTTTGAGGAGATCCTGCACCAACGCGGAATAGTCCGGCTCGTCTTCCAGGTGCAGAATCCGCAAGCGTTTGTTCATGCTCAAGTTATCGCCGGTTTGTTAGGTGCTGGCAAGGCGCAACCCGTCTTCGGGAACGCCTGGGACACTTACTCTGGCGAAACCAGTTGAAAACTGGATCACGCTTTGCACGTCACGGCCGCCTCCGGCAATGCGCGTTGAATCTCCTTGATTCGATAACCAAAGCCCGGTCCTCGGACGCTGGCCAGATCGAGTTCGCCGTGGCGCCGTTGATACAGGCCGGGATGCACTGCGGCTTCCGGTTGGGACGCTACGGGATAAAACTGCATCGCGTTCGTCTCCACGCCCATGATCGTGCCCGTGTGCGCGGCCAGCAGTACGTGCGGAATCTGCGCCAGCATCGGATTCGTGAGGTCCTGTACCATCAAACTCATCCCGTGCGCGCGGGCCCAGCAGGCACTAAGCAGTGCGCCCGTTTGCGTTTTGCAGGTCTTGAGCGCCACTCCGGTCCAGCCCAATTCGCGACCCAGCCGCACCTGGGTCCAGTCATGCGCGCTTTCGTCCAGGAACAGCGGTTTGCGCGCCGCCACACTGCGCACGTCAATCGGATGTTGCTCCAGTTCGTAGGGAAATGGTTGTTCCACGTAAAGGATCATGCCGTAAAGTCGCGGGTGCTCGTCGCGCAAACGGTCGAGGATGACATTCACGTACTCCGGCGCCTGCACGGTGCAGTTGAAGTCGGCGGAGAGCCAGTCCACCCCGCTCTTGATGGCGAGGTGTCCGACCTTGACCAACCGCCGGTAATCCCAGTCCGCGTCGTTGCCGCGCAGTTTGACCTTCAGACATTTCAACCCGTCGCGTTCGATCCATTCCTCCAGTGTCACGGGATAGCCGTCGCTGGGTTCTCCGCCGGTGAGTTCACTGGCGTCCAGCGCATCCAATCCGCCGACGAGATGCCAGGCATGCAATTGGGCGGGAGGTCTGGAAACCAAAAAGTCATTGGGGAATTTCCCTTTGAAGGAGACGTGCGCCCCGACGGCTGGTTGGAGAAAAGCGGCCAGATCGCGATTCACAAACTCTGGTCCGTAAGTTTCGTACACCGGCCGGCTGTGCAGTCTTCCGTACGCATCATGGACGGCGAGATCAAACGGCGAACAACACAACAAGGCCGCCAGCCAGGGCAGAGGCTCGCGTCCGCCGCGTTGCCGTCGGTTGAAACCGTCAAGGATTCCTGGCAGTACGGTTTGCTGAAAATCATAGCCGATTTCGAGTGGATGCCCCGGCAGGCGGATGCTGGACCAGAGTTCAGCCAATTGCAGGCTGAAGGTTCGCAGCGCCGCGTGACGTTCCTCGAAAGACAAGGCGCCGGGCCAGACCCATTGCACGCTCAACGGGGTTTCCCCCCAGCCCTCCGCCGTTCGCCCGGCGCTGTCCGCCACTGTGACGCGGGCCCGGGCGCACGTTACCGAAGTCAGGGTTTCCGCGCCGAACTTCAGAGGCACGCGAGTTTGCACCGGCAGAAAATACAAGGTGGTGCTGACGGTGCGAATATCGGTGGCTTTGCCCATGATCGGGATTAAGCCGCAAGCGCCACCGCGCAACAAGTGGATTTGTGCGGCCCCGAGGAAACCCTCGCGAAAAGTCTGCTTTCGACGATTTAATCCCTTGCCTCAGTTTCGTCTGCACTTTAGCTTCCCAGTCCAGCACATAGACGGCGGGCGCGAACCAAATTTTCCGCGGACCAGGGGCAAGGGGGCCGGCGTTCATGGAGGGTCGCAACCCCCCCCCTTAATAATACAAATTATGAACAGCGATTCACGAATCCCTTACCCCGGAATCCCCACCACTTCCGACGGCGCTGGCGGCGTCGTCTGGGTCGAAACCAACATCACCCACGGCGCGTGCGCGTATCCCATCACCTCGTCCACCACGATGGGCACGGGCTACGAAACCGAGGTCTCCAACGGCAAAAAGAATCTCTGGGGCGATGTCATCACCTTTGTTCAACCCGAGTCCGAACACTCCGCCGCCACGACGTGCGAAGGCTTTGCGCTCGCCGGCGGACGTGTGACGAACTTTACCTCCGGTCAGGGGCTCGTGCTGATGAAGGAAGTGCTCTACACGATTTCCGGCAAGCGGTTGCCCATCGTGTTCCACATTGGCGCGCGGGCGCTCACGTCGCATTCGCTGAATGTTCATTGCGGTCATGATGATGTGATGGCTTGTGCGGATTGCGGTTGGGGAATTTTGTTTGGACGTAACGCACAAGAGGCCTGCGACCTTGCGCTCATTGCCCGGCGCGCGGCGGAGGCGGTGGAGACGCCGTTCATGAACGTGCAGGACGGTTTTCTCACCACGCACACCATCGAGAACATCAAGTTGCCCGAGACGGAGTTCATGAAGGAATACATGGGTGACCCGAACACGAAGCTGCGCTGCCTGTTCGATCCGAAGAATCCGATCATGACCGGCGTGGTGCAGAACCAGGATTCCTACATGAAGGGCAAGATCGCCCAACGCCATTTCTACGACCAAGTCCCCGCCGCCGTGCAGGAGGCGATGGATCTGTATTACGCCAAGACCGGTCGCCGTTATCGCATGGTGGACACGTATCGCATGGACGATGCGGAATACGCGCTCGTCGGCATGGGCGGCATGATGGAAACCGCGCAGGCGGCTGCCGATTACATGCGCGAGGAATTGGACCTCAAGGTCGGTGTCGTTCACGTCACGTGTTTCGCGCCGTTCCCGGCCACGCAACTGGTTGACGCACTCAAGCACGTCCGCGCGCTCACCGTGCTCGAACGCATGGACAATCCGCTCGCACAATCCAATCCGCTCGTGCAAGGCATCAAAGCCAGCTTCGCCGACGCGCTCACCGGCTTGAGCTTCGGCTCGAATGGCGAATTCAAATATCCGAAGATCACGAGCATCCCGAAGATTTACGCGTGCTCCGCTGGGCTTGGTTCACGCGACGTGCGCGGCGGCCACTTCATTTCCATCGTCAAAAACATGTTCGCCGACCAGCCGCGCGAATACACCGTCATCGGCATCAAACACGCGCTCGCATTGTCCGATGGCGAAGACCCGGATCTCCGTCCGCAAGGCGCGTTCTCGATGCGCGGCCATTCCGTCGGCGGGTTCGGCTCGGTCACGACCAACAAACTCATCGCGTCGTTCGTCGGCGAATTGTTCAACATCTACGTGCAGGCCTATCCGAAATACGGCTCGGAGAAGAAGGGTTTGCCCACGACCTATTACCTGACCGTCGCGGAGAAACACATCCGCACACATAGCGAACTGGCGCACGTCGAATTCATCCCGCTCAACGACGTGAACGCTTTCAACCTCGGCAATCCGCTCGACGGCATCGCCGACGAAGGCAGCGTGTTCATCCAAAGCCCGGAAACCGACCCGCAGCGCGTCTGGGATCACATCCCCGCCTACGGCCAGAAGCTCATCCGCAACAAACGACTCAAGGTTTTCTATCTCGACACCGTGAAGATCGCGAAAGAGATCGCGACCGACCCCGACCTTCAGCAACGCATGCAAGGCGTCTGCCTCGTCGGCATTTTCATCCGCGTGACACCGTTCGCGTCGCGCTCCGGCATGGGCGACGAACAGGTATTGGGCGCGGTGGAAAAATACATCCGCAAGTATTTCGGCAAACGCGGCGAACACGTCGTGCAGGAAAACCTCAAGTGCGTGCGCGAAGGCTTGAAGAGCGTGATGGAAATCCCGTGGAACATCATCTCCGCGCCGGCCGCGCCGAAGGCGAAGGCGCAGGAGGAAGTGGTGTTTGCGAAGTAGAGCGATGAACGCCCGCCCTCACCCCGGCCCTCTCCCCCAAGGAGAGGGAGAATACTTCGCCATCGTCGGTGAATTCGGACGCGCTCAGTTTGCCATGCGTTCTGAAGCGAAGTCACAAAAGGCGGAGCTGGCACGAGGGACTACCGAGTTTTCTGGGGGCGACGATAGCTATTCCCTCTCCCCGGGGGAGAGGGTTAGGGTGAGGGCGAGCGTCATCACTAACTTTGTTTTCCCTCAGTTCGCATCCACCCACCCCGAAGCCCCCGCCGTCGAGCGCACCCCTCGCGTTCCCGTCGCGGCTTCATCGGAACGCGGCTCGGTTTCGGAATCAGTTTGTGTTGACGCCCGCCCTCACCCCGGCCCTCTCCCCCAGGAGAGGGAGAACCATTCCGCCGTCGCCGGTGAACCCGGTCGCGCTCAGTTTGCCCTGCGTCTTGAAGCGAAGCCCAAAGAGACGGAGACAACACGAGAGACATCCGAACTCCCAGAGAGCGTCGATAGCCGTCCCCTCTCCCCGGGGGAGAGGGCTAGGGTGAGGGCGAGCCAGATCACTAACTTTGTTTTCTCTCAGTTTACACCCACCCACCCCGAAGCCCCCGCAGCCGAGCGCACCCCTCGCGTTCCCGTCGCGGCTTCGTCGGAGCGCGGCTCTGTGAGCCGCAGCGCGTCCGCCCACCGGGAGCTGCCCGAGTTCGCCCGTTTGCCTCGCTTTCAATCCGCTGCGGATCACAGACCCGCGCTTCGTTCCGGGGCGCGGGCTTCAGCCCGCTTCACCATCCTAACACCCATTGTATCCAAAACAAATTCCACCGTCACAAACATTCGTGCGTTGAAGCGGCGTGAACGCCGCGCTCCGGTCGCGATTCGGCTCTCATTAACACCGGGCTTCAGCCCGGTGTGGCACGCCCGAGGGCATGGGAAACTGTTTCAACAGTTTTCCCGCCCGCCGAAACCGTTGAAACGGTTTCTTCCTCCCCACCGGCTTTGCACCGGGCTTCAGCCCGGTGTTAATGACAGGTTGAATCCGAACGGGATTCGCGCACTTGCCGCCAACAGAACGGAGGCTTACCCTTCCTCGTGAATGCCCGAACTCTCACGCTTTTTCGGAATCATCATTCGGATGTATGCCGAGCCGTTTGCTCCGCATCATCGCGCGCATTTCCACGCTTACTATCAGGAGTTCGCGGCGGTGTTCGCGCTCGACACGCTGCAATTGATCGCGGGCGAAATGCCGCAGAAGCAGCGAAGGTTGGTCGAAGCCTGGGCCGAGTTGCACCGCGACGAGCTGCGAACCGATTGGGATTTGCTGCAAACCGGGCGGCGTCCGCAGCCGATAGCTCCACTCCAATAAGATTTTCATGAGCCACGCCATTTACAAAGTAACGTCCTTCGCGATTGTCGCGCCGCACACGTTGAAGGTGGACTTCAACGACGGCTCCTCGCGGCGGATTGATTTCCGGCCCGCGCTTGTGGGGGAGATTTACGGGCCGTTGCAGGATTTAAAATTGTTCGAGCAAGTAGCGTTGGATTGGGAGGTTCACACGCTCGTCTGGCCGAACGGCGCAGACTTTGATCCGGCCACCTTGCACGATTGGCCGGAGAATGTGGAGGACGTTGCCAGCGCGGTTTCAGATTGGAGTTCAAGCGGCGCGATGGTGATGCGCGATTCACCGGAGTAACGGATTACGATTAAGAAGAAGTTCAAGAACCGACGAGAGATCTTGTGAGCGAAACCTCCACCGTCTCCACCGCCGCGCCGGTTCGCGTCAACCAAGTGCCCATTACCGACGACGTCCTGAACGTCGCTGGTTTCAACAACCGCATCGTCGGCGCGTAGAACGACGGCAGGGCCGAACTCGGCCTGCCCGCGGACAATTCCATGGTGCGCTCGTACCTGGCCTTGGGTTCGCTGGCTCGTGCTTTGAGCGGTGAGAATGTCAGGGGGACAGAAGCGCTGCTGGAGAAGGTCGGCGATGGCGGCTGCGCTGCGGCCTGTGTCGCCCAGCAGATCGAAACCGGTGCGCCGCCGTGCGGCACTCATGGTCTTCAAACTGAGCATGGACTCCAAGGTGGTGGTCATGGGCTTCGAAACTGAACGCTTGGCTCTCGCGATGATGAAACATCCCAGTTTCGCCAGGGTGCTGGATAGCGGGACGACGGTGGACGGCTTTCCGGGCGGCGGGTGAGCTGGCAACGGCACAATGCAAATCGCCCGTTGAAAACTGGGGTTACGGATTGGGGCTTGATCCGCAGGCGAGGGGTTTCGGCTTGCAGGTGAAATCAAAACTCGGCACCGCGCGGACGTCTCGCACATCTAATAGGAACTGCGGTCACGCATCCACGTCACGTCCCGGTTGTTGTCACTCGGGACGTTCAACTGGAGGGGCACGCCCGGGCGCAAGACGGGCGTGGTCCGGGGATCGAGCCATCTATGAATTTCCGAATGGCCGTCCGCGAAGGCAAAGCCCGCCGCCCGGTTATGGTAACTGGCCGGGTAGTCCACGATTTTGGTCGTGGCTGGGTTGGGATAGCCATCCATCTCGGTGACGAAATATCCGTCGTTGATGCTATCCTGACGTTCATCCAGGATCACAAACGTCATCGCCGGTCCCGGGCGAAGCATCTGCGATGTTTTGCGGAAGACCATCGAATTCGGGGAGGCAAGCCCCCAATAGCCTTTGTAGCCGGTTTGCGGCGAGTCGCCATTGCCCCCTACCCAGTTGCTCATGGTAACGCTCCGCACGCGCGGAACGCGCTGGCCCAGGTTATTGAAACCGTAGGAGGTGTCGGCGGGACAACGCCAGATGCCCGCGGAATTGCCGCAATACGGCCAGAGGATGCTGCGGCGAATAGTGGTGTCGAGATTCCAGTTGTCAGGCGCGGCCGGATTGGCGTCGCTGAGAATACCCGGCACCCAGACGTACGGGGCGGCAGTCGCCACCGTGGCATAGGCGAAGGGCAATACGTCGTGGTTGTCTTCCGCGTACATCCGCCACGCGAGCATCAACTGGCGCGTGTTGTTCATGCAGGCAATTCCGTGCGACCGGATTTTGGCCTTGGACAGAGCGGGCAGGAGCATGGCGGCCAGAATGGCGATGATCGCAATCACCACGAGCAGTTCGATCAACGTGAAACCCCGTAGCTTTTTCATGGCACTAAGCTTTCGGAATTGCAGCCCATCGCACGGCACTTGTCAACTGCCAATCGCCGCCATTACTCTGCGCCCATGTTCCGATACAAGTTCATGTCGGTCTCGTTGCTGTTGACCATGGTCCTTGGCACCTTTTCCTCTGAATCGCCGCTTCCCACCCACCTGCCGGCCTCGCCCCCCAACCTGCGCGTGAGCACTTTCGACGTGGATGCCACGCCACCGATCGGTTCCATGATGGCTTACGATCCGGTAACGAATCATTGGGACCTCGGATTACGTGCGCGGGGCATTGTGCTGCTGGGTGCGGGCGAACCGATTGTGCTGTGCGCGGTGGATTGGATCGGGATTGCCAATGGCGGGCACGATGCCTTTCGCGAAACGCTGGCGCGGGCGGCGGGTACCGCACCAAGCCGAGTGGCGGTGCAAACGTTGCATCAGCACGACGCGCCGGTGTGCGATTTTTCCGCCGAGCAAATCCTCAAGGAGGCTGGTTTGGACGCGCGCCAGTTCGCCGGCGATTTTCACCGCGAGCTGCTTTCACGGCTCTCCACCGCGCTGCGCGAAGCTCTGCCTCGCGCCCAGCCGATCACCCATCTTGGACTGGGGGAGGCGCGGGTGGAGAAAGTGGCGTCGAATCGGCGAATCCTGGGACCAGACGGCAAAGTGCGCGCCACGCGTTACACAGCGACCAAGGATACCGCCCTGCGCGCCGAACCGGAGGGAGTGATTGATCCGATGGTTTCGGCGGTGAGTTTCTGGAACGGTGATCGGCCGGTGGCGGTGTTAAGTTATTACGCCACGCATCCGCAAAGTTATTACCGCACCGGCATTCCCAATCCGGATTTTCCCGGGATTGCGCGTTTCTTCCGGCAACTGGCCGTGCCGCAGGCGTTGCACGTTCACTTCGACGGCGCGGGCGGCAACCTCGGCGCGGGGAAATACAATGACGGTTCGGCGACGAATCGCTTGGTGCTCGCGGAGCGTCTGGCCGACGGTATGCGCCGCGCGTGGGAAAACACCAAACGCCAACCGGTCACGCCGGACGATGTTGGTTGGAGCGTTGAATCCGTGGCGTTGCCGGTGGCGAAACATCTGTCCTTGGAAAAACTGGAGGCGCAACTCACGAGCGGGGAAAGCGGCTTCAACGCGTCGCGGCTGGCATGGCTGCGCCGGTGTCGCGATGGCCAAAGGATTGATGTCACGTGTCTGCGGCTTGGAACGGCAAGGATTTTACATCTGCCCGGCGAACTGTTTGTCGAATACCAACTCGCCGCCAAGGCCGCGCGTCCCGATCTGTTCGTGGCAATGGCGGCTTACGGAGATTACGCGCCGTGGTACATTGGCACAGCAGTCGCCTATGAAGAGGGTGGTTACGAAACCAGCCCTTCCGCCTCCAACGTCGCGCCGGAAGTGGAAGGTCTTCTGATGACGGCCATCCGCAAACTGCTGCAAACTCAGCGATGACCCTGCCCGTGGTCCAACAAATCCCGCTGGCTCAGGCGAGAGTTACCCATTTCCGTCCGCGCGCCGCTTCATAAATGGCTTCCATGACCACGACCCGTTGGGCGGCCTCGCGCACGGGCACCAACGGTTGGTCAGTTTGTCCGGCGACCGCGTTGACGAATTGATTGATCGGCACGACGGGCGCGGGCGGGAGTTCCGTCCAGGATTGTTTGCCGTCGGCGTCCTCGACTTTGCTGGACTTGAAGTAGAGCCGGCCCTGCATGACGGCGATGTGACCCTCCGTGCCGCTCACGAGGAATGGGACCGGATCGTCCACGTCCACCCAACCGGCGGCCAGAGTGCCCGTGACCCCATTCTTGAACTTGATCAACGCCTCCCCCGACTCGTCGCAATCGCCGTAGCGACCGGTAACCGTTTTTATGTCGCCAGTCACGGCGGCCACGTCGCCCATGAGCCACATGAGAATATCAAGCATGTGCGTGCCGAGATCGCCAAACGCGCCCACGCCCGAGAGCTTTGGATCAGCCATCCATCGCCATTCGGTGTCGAACCAACCTCCGAGTGATCCGCTGTGGCAATTGGAGCCGCGGATGCGCGTAATGCGGCCCAGATTTCCCTTGGCCAATTGCTCCCGGACGAACAGGTATTTGGGATCGGCGCGCGTGAAGTAACCGGTGTTGAAAATCAGACCCGCCCGCTCGATAGCGTCCGCCATCTCGAGGCTTTCCTTGCCGGTGATGCCCAGCGGCTTCTCGACGAACATGTGTTTTCTGGCTTTCGCGCCGGCGAGAACGAGTTCGTGGTGACGGTTGGTCTCCGAACAGACAACGACCGCGTTGATCTCAGGGTCGGACCAGATGTCGCTTACATTGGCAACGACCTTGGCGTTGAGTTCCTTGGCGCGCTTATCAGAGCGGGCGGTGTCGTGGTCCCAAACGGACTTCACCTTTACGTCATCGCGCTGTTTCAGGACGCGGATAAAACCGGGCGTGTGAATGTGACCCACGCCCACGAACGCAAGCGTGACGTTTTTCTTGTCCTGACCGAAAGCGGGCGAGAGTGAGGTGGCGAGCGCCGCAGCGCTGGTGGTTTGGAGGAAGTGGCGACGATTCATAACGGTTGAGGTTGTTTGTTACGTGGGGAATTTGTGCTGGTCCAGGCGTCAAAGTCCATGCTGAAAGCGCTGCGCTTGATGCTCGGATGAACGTATGAAAGCTCTCGGCTTGCGATTCGTCATGGTTACGGTTGTGTTTTCGCGGCACTCGCCGCCAAAGTCTGACGAATGGCCTTCAGGGCCGATTCATTATCACGAATGCTTTCCCAGTCGAAGATGCACACGTAGCGGCAGCGCCGGTCGGAGAGTGTGTTCTCCAGGGCCTGCCGCCAGGATTTCACTTCGTTCGGACCTTGATAGAGCCACTCGGTTGCAGCCCACCAGGGAGCATCGCTGCGTTTCAGTGCGGTTTGCACCCCCACGCCCTTGCGCGGGTCGGCAGCGTGCTGATAGAAACTCCAGCCTGGGCAACTGAACTGGTTCACCGCCGTCTGATACAGCAACTCACCCTCTTTCCAGCCGGCTACGTGCGTGAAAAGTTTTTCACGCGGTACACCCAGGCGGGCAGCTTCACGACAGAGATCGTCCAGATGCCGCTGCACGACTTCGGCCAGGTCCGCTTCCGTGAGTTCGCCCGAATCGCGAATGCCCCCAGTCTTCACCGCCGCGTAGCCAATCGTTGCCACGCCGCGCGCCGGGACTTCGTCGCCCTTCAATCCTGTGACCGGATCGTCGCTGGCGGGTTTGGCGAGCAACGCGTTTCCATTCGGGTAATACCACGCGTTCACGCCGATGGACGATTCCCAGCCCAGCTTCAGCCCCACGAACAACTCCTGCTTCCCTGCGGGCAAGTCCTTCCACCAGGTCAACACAACCGGAATCAACAACGCCATTTTCTCATGGCACGCCTTGCGGTAGCGCGGACTCATCAGATTGGGCGGCGGGCGAACGCGCAACTGTCGGCCCCAGTTGCGCCAGGCAATTTTCAAGGCGTCGTCGGGACTCCAGCCGGACCACTCGACATTCTCGCGATTGGCGGGATCGAATCCGGGCAGCGACGCATCCCACCAGTTCCACAAGTCCGGCCGGGCGTCCCACCAGTTTTCGCCGTCGAGTTGGACGAGCACCGGCGTGTCGGTTTCCGCCGCCAGTTCGAGCACGCGTCGAAGCGAAGCCAGCAGCACTTCATCACTGGGCGCGCGGAAGTAAGAAAAGATGTAACCGACGCCAATGCGAATGTGCGCGCCCGGCACGTCGGGCACTGCGCGTTTGATGGCCTCGAATTCCTCACGCGGAACCGGTTGAAAACGGCCGGAAGCCGGACCGCTACTGCGGTTCAGTAGCAGGAACTGCCGCGCGGAGCCGGTTTGCGCCAGCGCCATTGCGCCGAAACAGAGGCTGAGAAGACCGACTACAAACGGTCGTCCTGGGACCAGGCAAGATTGCGTTTTCATCAGCATCAGTCAGTCAGTCAGTCAACACATACAAAATCGTTCACGAACACCTCAAGCTCTCACTTCGGTTATTGGCTGGATTGGCCGGGATTCGGTGGGGCTGAACGGGGCGACCCTCGAAGCGGCGGCTTGGCTCGAAAGTCCCTGCTTTGTGCAGCGAATGCCCCGTCAGTTCTTCACGTGCGGCTCGGCGAGCAGACTCTGAATGGCATCGGTCTTGAATTCAATCCGGGGTGTAAACTGCTTCGTGCCCATGTAGGCAAGCAGGCTGGTTCGCATCTGGCGCGAAACCGGATCCTCGGCGTCACGCGTGAGATCGAAGCCGCACACCAGGACTCTGCCTTGGCCGACTTTGCCCTCCACGACCAATGCCAGCGGACGCGCGGTGACCCAGTCGTCAATCACGCGCACAATCGGCTCGACGCCTTTTGGCAAAAGGTCGAGGCGCAAGGCACCAGCGCGATGGATGAGATACCACCATTGCCAGTTGCTATGGAAATCGGTGGGGAACTGCGCCAGCGCGGGGTGTTTCGGGTCGCACAAAATGCCCAGCGTCGTGGGGGCTTGCCGGCCCGTCCAGGCGGTGTTCCAGAAGATGCTGGAGAAACCGAGCTTCACCGGCGCGGTGTCGAAGTTGCGGACCTGCCTGCCGGGAATGGTAAGCAGCACCTTTCCGCCCGAGCGCAGGCGCGCTTGCGCAGCCTCATCGAACTGTGCCGTCACGAGCACGTCTGCCGGCTCCTCCGATACTTGTGAGGGATAAACCCAGATGTCCCAGTCGTTCATGAACAAAAGTTGAGCCGGCCTGCGAATGTCGTTTGCCGTGCTTCGGATGATGCCACCGGCGATGGAAGTTTCGCGCCAGGATTCGTCATCGATTCTGGCGACTAATCTGTACCGTGCCGGTGATGGAACATCCTGGAGATTCACGGAGACGCTGCCCAATGCGAGAAGGTTTCCTAACGGAATCGATTTCGCAGGCAGCGCGCCACGGACCATGCCTTTTCCATCCTCGGCCAACAAGTGCCAGCTAATGGGTGCGTGCTCGATTGGTTTATCTCCGAGATGCAGCACTTCGATCTCCGCCTTCAGTGTATCGTCCGTCGTGAACACCCGATTCTTCAAACGCGCCAGCAGCACTGTCGAGTTGCAGAACCGGCTGTATTCCTTTGCCGTGATGTAACCTTTCTCCGCCCAGAAGGGATCAAGAACTCCGACCAGCGCCGTGCCTTGGCCGGGGAAATCATGCAGGTCCAGCAATTGAAAACCGCCCATGCCCGGCGTGCGCAGCGCGGATTCGATGTCCTCCTTGTAGCACAACGTCTGAAGCTTGCCGGACGCGAGGAGAAATTGCTTCGCAAGGTTGCCCATGCCGCTCGCCTCCAGGCGATCACGGAAGATTTCGAAATTGCGCGGCTTGAGGTAGCCGGTGTATTTCGGGATTTCGTCGAAGTTTGGATACACACACCACTGGCCGATCTCGTGGCTGATGACGGGCACGCTGCGGGCGGCGATGTAATCACGGTAATCGGTCATCGTCTCCGGCGGCTTGGCATTGATCCGGGACTTCAAGCCATCGCCCCACGCCTGAATGCGCGGGTCGGGCGTGACGTGGAATTGATTCTCCGGCAGTTGCGGCCAACCCGCGCCACTGGTCCACAAACGGCGCGGATCGAGCGCTTTGTAGTGATTCACGTACCTGGCTAGAAATTCCTTGTGTCTCGGACCGCCCGGCTCATTGCCATGCGCCATCAAAATGAACGACGGATGATTACCGTAATACTTGAGGATGCGATCCGTCTCCTCATAAAGCCATTGGTCCACCGGCTTGCCGTCGCCGAGCGTCGTGGATTGATTGGGCCAAGTGGACGCCTCGACTTGGAAATAGAACCCCGATTCGTCCGCAGCCACGAACGCCGCTTCCGGCGGACACCACGAGTGAAAGCGAATCATGTTCAAACCATACGATTTCGCGACGCGAATGATGCGCCGCCATTCCTCAACCTCCAGCGGTGGATGGCCGGTCTTGGGAAAAATGGCGCACTCCAGCGTGCCGCGGAAAAAGGTCTTGTGTCCATTTATCGTGAATTGCGTCCCGTCGGTGGAGATTTCGCGAAAGCCGAAGCGCACCGTTCTTTCGTCTCGGATTCCGTCTCCAGACAAAACAAGTGTTGCGTCGAACAAAGCCGGCTGAAACTCTGACCATTCCTGCATCGCCGCACCTCCCCACGTGGCGGCGGTTTCAAAGGTGCAGCTGTTTGAATCCCAGTCAATCGCGTTGGTAACCTGCCCGAGTCGAATCGTGCCGCTACCCGGCTTTCCCGTCGCGTTTCCAATTCGCCCCACGACGCGGACGGTCGCATTCAGTAAATCCGGATAGACTTGCATCTCCTCAATCCACACCAGCGGCGTCGCCCGCAACCCGATCTTGCCAACAATTCCGTTCCAATTCCCCTGCGTGTGGTCGCTGACGCTGTGCGAGTTCTCGCCCACGTCAATCACCATGCAGTTGTCCACCCGGATGGTGAGCGTATGTTTGCCGGGCGCGAGTTGTAGTGGCACGGGCGTCCCGCCCGTGCGGTTCTGGTTCTTTGCTGCATCGAACGGGCGAGACGCCCGTGCCACTACGCCCAGTTCGTATTCGTGTGGCGTTGCCAGCGAATTGTTCGTGCCGATGAGTTTGTCATTTATCCAGACGCGCGTTTCCCAGTGTGCGCGTTCAAGGAACAGCACCACGCGTTTCTCCTTCCAGTCCTCCGGGATTTCAATTTCACGCTGAAACCACGCTACGCCGGCGTAGTAAAGCTCCGGTTGCAGCCAGAACGGAATCTTCACGTTTCCCGGCTCGCGATACTTCGCGTATTCCGGCGCGGTGAACCACGACTTGTCCACAATGCCGCCGATCCATTTCGTGTCCACCGTCACCGGATCGCCGATGCCTTGGGCCGTGAGCGTGCCGGGCAGTTTGATCCGGTCTGGCAAAGTGCGCTCGAACCAACCCTCGCGCACGCCCGCCTCTTCGCGGTCGAGTTGAAAACGCCATTCGCCCGCGAGGGGCAGCGTGGGATGTGCCGCGAGGGCGGTGAGTCCGCTGGCAATGACAATGAACAGGCTTATGATTTTTCTCATGACTTTCTCCAATTGATCGAACACTTGTTGTTGGACGGAAACCGTCTGGCCCTTCACCAAAACTTGAGAAAGAATACCGCCACCGCGGCGATCACTGCCAGTCCGCTCCATAACACCACGGGAGCTGTCCGCATGTCGAGGTCGGCGCGCACCGGCAATACTTTGGGTTGTGCCAGGGGCCGGGCCAGCGTGATCAGCACCATGACCACAACCACGAGGCAGAAGGCCAGCAACACCTGTAGCAGGAAATGGATTTCGTGTCCCCACGGGCGCGCTTCGGTTTTGCTGGTGAATTGCAGCACACCGTAGGCAGGCGGTCCCAACATCAGTGCCACGACCCCCGCCGCCGCCGGTGCGCGCGGCAACAAAAACGCGCCCAGAAACGCCGCCACGACGCCGGGCCAGATGTAGCCCTGGAATTGTTGGATGTATTGGAACACGCCACCGAATTTGGGATTGTCCAGCGACGGCGCGATGGAACAACCCGCCACCACGAACACGATCGTTAAGCCGCGTCCAAGCCAGACCAGCCTGGCTTGCGAAGCGTTCTCGCGAATCATGTTTCGATACACGTCCATGGTGGCGATGGTGGAAGCGGAATTCAGCAGCGAAGCCAGCGTGCTGGTGACTGCGCCGGCGATGGCCGCGTAAATGAACCCGCGAATTCCGGCGGGCACCAGTTGGGTGATCAGGGTGGGGAACGCCGCATCGGTGGTTGTCGCGAGCTTGTCCGCGTAAAGTTGTTGAGCCATTAACCCGGGCATGACGATGGCAAACGGCACCAGTAACCAGAGTCCGCCCGCGAAGATCATTCCCAGTTGCCCGTGCTTGAGCGACTTGGCCGCGAGATTGCGCTGCACGATGAACTGGTTCAATCCGCAGTAATAAATCATTACGATCCACATCCCGCCCACCACGCCGGTCCACGGCAGGTCGGGATTGTCGGCGGGCTTGATCATGTGGAGTTTGTCCGCGTTGACGGTGGTGAAGTTTTCCCAGCCGCCCACGGCGTTCAAGCCAAGGAAGAATACCAACATGCCACCCGCCAGCAGCGCCAATCCTTGAACCAGATCCGCCCAGGCGATGGCTTTCAATCCGCCAACTGCGGCATAAGCCGTGGCCAGCAGACCAATCACCCATACAGCCTGGGTCAAGGGCACGTTGGCAATCGCCCGCAAGGTGACTCCGCCCGAATACAGCACTGCTGGCAACATCACCACGGCGTAGATGATCACGGTGAGGATTGCCATGATCGCCTGCGCGGAAGCGTTGTAGCGATAGGCGAGAAATTCCGGCATCGTGTAAATGCCCGCGCGTAGGAACCGCGGCAGCAGCGTCATCGCAATGATCACAATGAAGACCGCGCCCATCAACTGCCAGCAACTCACGGCAAGTCCGGTCGAACCGGCGGCCTGGCCGGCCATGCCGACCATTTGCTCGGTGGAAATGTTGGCCGCCACGATGGAGATGCCGATCAGCGGCCACGTCAATCCGCGTCCCGCGAGGAAAAAGTCCGCGCTGTTCTCGGCGTGATCCCGCGCGCGGCGGCTCTTCCAAACGCCCAAGCCCACGACGGCAACGAAGAATCCGACAAAGATTACCAGATCAAGAGGGGTGAAGTTCATGCGGTTTGCCTGACGGGTTGAAACGAGCGTAAGAGATCGGCGGCGAGCGCGTGGCTCGGGTCGCGTTTCAGCACGGTGCGCAGAAGTGCGATGGCTCGCGTCCGTCGGCCCAAACCCAGATGTGCCTGCGCTTGCAGGAAGAGTGCCGTTGTTTGCTGCCGGAATTGCAGATCGTCGTCGAACAACAGCAGGGCGGGGAGCGAGGTGGCAAAGTAATCCAGCCTGGCCTTCGAGTTTTTGAGTTGTTGGGCGTAGGCAAGGAGACCGAGTAGGAGTTTCTGCGCTTTGATCTTCCGGCCCAGCTCCTTCAACGACAGAGCAGAGTAAAACGTCATTTCACTGAACGCGCGCACGCTCATTTCCTGGAAGTCACCCTTGAAGGTCGCAGCCGCTTGCCAGTGCTGTTTCGCACGCTTCATTTCGTTGGCCTGACTCAATGCCACGCCGAGCCAGTAATGGATGTCGCTTTGATTGGCGAGCAGATGTCTGGCTTCGCCCAGATTGTGCGGAGCGATCAACGCGGCCTTGAAGTGTTCAATCGCCGTCTGGAGCAGGGGTGAGCGTGAGGCGGATTCTCGTTCCAGCGATTGCACCCGCTCCAGTGCCTGCTGCCCCAGCAGAATGTTCGCGCGTGTCCATTGGCCCAGCGCCCCGCCTTCACCGCCCTCCCACGGCTGGAAGGTTCGCGAGCTCACCAGTGCCAGGGCCTTGTGCGGCTGACCGGTCTGGTTGTAGAGCGCGCCGAGTTCCACGCTCAAGTCATCGCGCTGCTGGACGAGGTCAAGCCGCTTCTTCAATTCACGCAGGCGCTTTCCAGGACTGTCGCCCAGTCGTTTCCAGAGTTGGTCGCGCTCGTAAAGCAGTCGCGCGTCTTGCGGGTTTGCTCGCAAGGCGCGGTCGTAGGCAGCGCGGGCCTTGGCGGGTTGCTTGCGAATGTTGAAATAGCCGATGCCCAGATTGCGCCAGACAATCGAGAAGCTCGGATCAAGCTTCGCGCTCCGTTCCCACCAGCGAACGGCTTCATCATGGCGACGACGGTCATAAAGTAGATTCCCAAGGTAGTAGGCCGCGCGGGCGTCACGCGGATTGACGCGCATGGCGGTTTCGAGGATGGCGATTTCTTCGAGGCGCGCGGGAAAGCAATAGTCCGGCGGAAGCGCGGCGGCGGTTTTGAAATATCTCAGTGCCGCCTTGGCGTTGCCACGTTGTTGCTCCAACCAGCTCAGGGTGTAATGAACCATCGGCAACGCGCCCCAGCTTTGGTCCGGGAGCGCGGCGTTCTCGCCGTTGAAACGGGCTGAAGCCCGCGCCCCGAGTATTTCAATGGCTTCATCGAACAAACCGGCCCGGGCATGGTCGTGTGCGAGATCCAGCGCGGTCTGCAAATCACAATTCAACTTCTGGCCCGACAAGTGCCGCGCCCACCCATCCAGCGGATCAAGCGCCGTGGATTCGTGGAGCAGCGCGTTGGCTTCCTGTTGGAGTTCAAGTTTCATCTTGCCGGGATTCTTGGTGACCGGGAAGCGAGCGGTAGCTTGAAATCGAACTCCGGCAAGCTTGCGCAGCACGATCACTTTCAGATTCCGGGCGCGCAAATTGTCCGTGTTGAAACGGAGGGAGCGGTTCAGATGATCCAGCGCGGCGGCCCAATCCCGGCGGGTGCAGTCAATTTCCGCCAGCGCATGATAACCGGCGGCAGCCCACGCTTGATTCCAGGTAGATTTGTACAACGCAGCGTAGGCTTCATCTTCGCGACCGAGATGACGCAGGCAGAGGCCGAGGTTGTAGTAAGGTTCGCCGTCGTAGGGATTGGCATTGCGCCGGGTGAGACGTTTGATGGCGTGGCGGAAATGCGTTTCGGCCAGTGTGAACTCACCCCGTTTGAGATGCCAAAGCCCCATCGCATTGTTGCAGCGGGCTTCGAAGGGGTCGCGGCGCAATGCTTCGCGCCAGTAAAGCGTCGGGCAGCGGGTCGCGTGGCGGTATTGATCCAGATGCAGACCGGTTACGTAAAGCTCGTCAGTGCCGGCGATGTCCGGCGGTGCCGGTGGTTCACTGGCGGGCGCGGGCAGTTTGGCTTTCACGGGGAAACAGGGTTGGTAGGCAATGATTTCGTTGCCGGTAGGGTCCAGCACACGCAGCACAGTTGTCCCAATCCTCCAAGGCCTGATTGCTTGGGGGCTGCTCAGGATAAATGGTTTTCCTGGGGCCAGGTTGAAGTCCCATTCAGCCGCTGAGGCACCATTGGCGCGTTCGAGTCGGACCACGGCCTTGGGAAAAGCCCGCGTCACCGCGATTCCGAGCCGGAAGTCCTTTTTCCTGAGCACCAGGCTCACCGCGGCATCCAGATTCGCGTGTTGAGCCGGGCCAATTTTCTGAATCGGATACCAAAACTGACTCCACGTCTTGGTTTCGCCCGGTTGCAGAAAGCTGAAGTCGGGTTGGTTGTCGGTGTAAACACCGGCCATGATCTCAATGTAAGGCCAGCAAATCCCGTCCGCATCCGGCTCGGTCAGGTTGCGATCCCACGCGTAGCCGAACTCGTGGTTGCCCCAGGTCCATTGTTTCTTGCCGGGCGAAATGTGGTGGTTGGCAATGTGAACGATACCAGCCTGCGCCTTAAAATCGTAGCCGCCGAAGAAATCCTGCTTGCTGTCCATGGCCATGTAGGAAGTGGGCACAGGAATGTTCGCGTAATATGACAGATCGTTGGGTGCGTAGTCGGGGTGTGGCGCGAGGGTGTGACGCGGTGTGCGGCGGGCGGCGAGACCATGCGCGGGCACGAATTGCGCCGGTGCTTCGGCGGCCGGAATACCATCTTTCCCACGCTGGCCGTAATTCACGCCGTAATAATGTCCCTGGGCCAGCGGATATTCACTCATCGAGCGGCGCGCATGGTCGGCAACGCAATGCACGTCCGGCGGGAAGAAACTCTGGTAACCTTCATGCACGCGCGTGGCGACGTTGGCCCACCAGAGAAACGTCTGCACGAACGGCGTGCGATTATAGGCGCGGACCTTGAGCTCGACATAGGCCCGGCCGGGATGCAGACAAACACCATGCATGCCTTTCATGCGCTGTAAAGGGTCGTGATCACTGCACCAGATGGTTTTTGAACCATCAGCGTAGGCTTCAATCTCACAATCCACTGGCAGGAACGTTGCGGGCCGATGATGTTGCGGCCAGTTGAACTCGATGCCACCGGAAATCCACGGCCCGGCCAGGCCGACGAGGGCGGGTTTGATGACCGGCTGACGGTAGATAAGGTCGTACCCGTTGGTCTTATCCTGCAGGCGATGAATGCGCCCGCCGATTTCCGGCAATACCAGCACGCGGAGGAACTCATTCTCGATCCAGATCGCCTTCCATTTCCGGTCCACCGGCGTTGCGGCGATGCGATCCGTAAAGGGAAGCGGATACACCTTGCCACTGCTTCCCTGATAGACCCGCTTTTCGAGAAACATCGGATTCTTGTCCGGCGGGGCGGGCAGGTAAGTTGGAAGGACCAGTTCCTCGATGCGGACCGTAACGCAAGTGGCAGCGGGAGCTCGCTGGCGGAATTGTGCTCGGCCTTGCATCCGGGGTTGGGCGCCAGAGGGTAATGATTTCATATCGCCGGGCAGCCGGGTGGCAACCGGTTGAGTTGCCCACCGACTTCCCGGCCATTCTGCCAGATGCGCCGGGGGAATCAATTGACCGATTTTGTCATTCCATGAACCATTCTTTTCATTGTGCGGCGCCAGGCGAAGCCGCAAATTGCCGCCCGGCCATTGTGAATACGCTGCACGGATACCTCACTCGTCAAGTCGTCGCTTCGCTGTTGATGACCGTGGCGGTGTTTACCTTTGTGTTGCTGGTGGGCAACGTCCTCAAGGAGATCTTGACGCTCTTGATCAATCGCCAGGCTTCGTTGGCGACGGTGGCGGAAGCGGTGGGATTGCTGATTCCTTTCGTGTGGGTGTTTGCCCTGCCGATGGCGCTGTTGACGGCCACGTTGCTGGTGTTTGGCCGGTTCAGCGCGGATCAGGAACTCACGGCGGTGCGCGCGAGCGGCATCAGTCTGCTTTCGCTTATCACGCCGATTCTGCTGTTGAGCCTGCTGCTTTGCGGCATTAGCGCGATCGTGAATTTGGAGATCGCGCCCCGCTGCCGTGTGGCTTACCGGAGTCTCCTTCACAGTCTCGGAGCGGAACTGACCGCCGCCCAATTGCCCGCGGGCCGTTTTCTCAAGGAACGCGGACACATAGTGTACGTGGGTAGAAACGAAAGCGGAGACTTGCGGGACGTGATGATCCTCAAGCAGGAGGAGGATCCGCGCGATACCACCACGATCCGGGCGCCGCGCGGCAAACTGCTCCTCGATGCCACCAACAATACCATCACGTTGCAACTCTTTGATGCCCGGAGCATCAAAATCCAGGATGGCCGGGTGATGCTCAGTTCGGGCGACGTCACCTTGCCCCCGTTTGAGTTGAATCCTGGTAGAAAGGGGCGACGGCCCCGCCTGAGCGAGATGACTTATTCGGAACTGCGGGAGGAATTGCGGGAACTGGAGGAGCGCATCAGTATGCCTCTGTCCGTGAACTTGGACCCAGAAACCACGCCCCAAGTTCAACGGCGGGAGTTGGAACGGCAACTCGGGGACCTGACCTCGCCGGTCCGGGTGCAGATTCACCGGCAGGCCGCGTTCTCGATGGCTTGCTTTGGCTTCGCGCTGATTGGCATCCCGTTGGGCATCCGGATGCACCGCCGCGAAACCAACGTTGGTGTGGGCGTGGCGCTGGTGCTGGTGGCCATTTACTACGGCTTCATACTTATCGGCGAATCGCTGGCTACGCGGCCGGAATTCGCGCCGCATTTGATTGTGTGGATACCCAACCTCCTGTTTCAGGCGGCGGGCATCGTGCTGCTGTGGCGGGCGAATCGGGGAGTGTAGGATTCCATGCGTCCCGCCACATTTCCGTTGACGCCTGCGTGGGGTTGCGATGCACTACCGGGCATGATGAAGGCAAAACTACTTCGAGTGTGGATCAGTCTGTTTTCAATCGCGCTGGTGTTGCCGCTGCAAGCGGAACTCAAACTGCCGGCATTGTTCTCCGACAACATGGTCTTGCAGCGCAACGTCTCCGTGCTGGTCTGGGGTTGGGCGGAGGATGGCGAAGTCATCACGGTTCAGTTCCGCGGACAGAAGGTTACGGCCACGGCCCAGAACGGCGCTTGGTCGCTGCGGTTGCGCCGCCTCAGTGCGGGCGGACCGGATGTGCTGACCATCTCGTCCCCGTCGCGCACACTACAATTCACCAATGTCCTGGTCGGCGAAGTCTGGATCGCCAGCGGTCAATCGAACATGGAATGGCCGCTCACGCAAACCGACAATTCGGCAGCCGCCATTGCCTCAGCCACGAATTCGCAAATTCGTTTCTTCATGGTGCCGAACGTGAAAGCCGAAGCACCCACAACACGCATCAACTCCTCGTGGAAAGTCTGCTCGCCGGACATGATCGGTGGCTACAGCGCGATCGCTTATTACTTCGCTCGTGACCTGGTTGCCGCCCGCAAAGTGCCGGTAGGTATCATTCAGTCCGATTGGGGCGGTTCGCCGGCGGAGGTTTGGATGAACCGCGAGTCGCTGGAAATCAATCCCCGTTATCAAGCCGAGATTCTCGACTCCCACGCCGAGGCTTGGAAAAACTATCAGACTGCGGTCATTGAATATGAAAAGGAGAAGGCCGTCGCCACGAGCAAGGGCGAGGAGTTCAAGAAGCAGACCCCGCGCTTTGGCTGGCGGCCCACCGAACTCTACAACGGCATGATTGCGCCGCTCATTCCTTATGCCTTCAAAGGCGCGATCTGGTATCAGGGCGAATCCAACGCCGGCCGGGCCGAGCAGTATCGCACCTTGTTTCCCGACATGATCCGCAATTGGCGGCGCGACTGGGGGCAGGGCGACTTCACGTTCCTCGCGGTGCAACTTGCCCCGTTCATGGCGGTCAAAGAGGAACCACAGGAAAGTGCCTGGGCGGAACTGCGCGAAGCTCAATGGCTCGCCACGAAAGTGCTCCCCAACGTCGGCATGGTGGTCATCACCGATGTGGGCGATCCCAAGGACATCCATCCGCGCAACAAACAGCCTGTCGGTGCGCGGCTTGCGCTGGCGGCGCGGGGCATCGCTTATGGGGAAAAGATTACTTACTCCGGCCCGCTGTATCGCAGCATGAAGATTCAGGACAGCAGCGTTGTGCTCTCCTTCGATCACGTGGGCAAAGGACTGGAAGCGCGCGACGGCGAGTTGAAGGGATTCGCGATCTGCGGTGAGGACCGCAAATTCGTCTGGGCCAAAGCGCAAATCGTGGGCGACACCGTGGTGGTCAGCAGCCCGCAAGTTCCGAAGCCGGTGGCGGTGCGTTATGGTTGGGCGGATTGTCCGGTGGTGAATCTGTGGAACAAGGACGGCCTGCCCGCGTCCCCGTTCCGCACGGATGATTTTCCAATGATCACGGCGGCGAAGAAGTGAATTGTGAGCGCAGAGCCATGTTGAGTTCAAAGCGGCCGGCAGGTCTTGGCATGTGCGGCGCACTCAAAAGCACAACCTGTTTCGATTTGAACCCACCACTCGTCCGTCCGGTGTAAATCGGTCGCAGGCCGGAGTTCCGTGCGAAAAAATGGATCAGCGCTTCAACCGATACAACTCTACCCCGCCGGAAACCGGGTTCGTCAGCGTGTAACGCCAGCTCACAATGGCGGGCAGACAGATGGCTGCAATCATCCGGCCACTTCCACCTCGCGCATGGGGCGCGTGCGCGAGGGCGGCAGCGCCAGCCCTTGGGCCTCCGCCGTACTGACCGTGTCCTCGACCGCTTCGCAAAGACGGGTAAAAGCCTCCTGCGGTGTTGTCCCGTGGCAGACGCCGCCCGCCGGGAACAAATCGGGGCAATAGCCCACGTAAGCCCCGTCTTCCTCGCTCCACTGGACGAACATCAAATAACGATCCTGCGTTTTCATGATTGCACCTGTTGCAAGGCGCGCCGCACCTGCTTCTCGAGATAGTGCGGTGCATCGTCGCCGTCGTGCCCGCACAATAACACGAATCCCGGAAACTTGGGATGCGCAAATTTCCGATGACTGCCTTTGCCGCCCGGCACCCGATTGAATCCGGCGCGACCCAGATCGGCGGCCAACTCTCGAATCTTGCGTGGCACGAAACGACTCTACTGGCGGGCCAATGTTTCGGCCAGCCAAACCTCAAGATTCGTTCCGCTTTAGCGATGCCAACGACCGGAGCGCCGACATGTTGTCGGCTTGAATCCCGGTGAAACCAACGGTGTCGCAATGATGACGCGGGTGGCTGAGGGCGAACGACCAAAGCCGGTCGCAGACCGGAGTTCCGTGCGAAAAAATGGATCAGCGCTTCAAACGATAAAATCTTGCCCCGCCGGAAACCGCGCTTGTCACATTGATGTCCCAGCTCGCAAACGGCCCGTCATTGATCTGTGCGGCTG